>Ga0136615_10000863_pt1 | contig 14173 bp, 16 predicted proteins | sample AntDrymUQ2882206_2_FD_106647 | JGI IMG/M metagenome (GOLD analysis project Ga0136615, IMG submission 106647) | Polar desert sand microbial communities from Dry Valleys, Antarctica - metaG UQ288 (22.06) | ecosystem: Environmental > Terrestrial > Soil > Desert | place: Antarctica: Dry Valley...
GCACCCCGTAGGGCCGCACGCTGAGCGGGCCCACCTCGATCGCCCACGGCAGCCGCCCGCTGGGGTCCGTCGGCGGCGCGGGTATGACGGCGAGGATCGGCGTCAGCATCACCGGTAGGCTACCGGCCCTGAACTCCTCCCATGGTGCGCCGTCCAGACCCCTGTGACCTCCGCACGAGGCTCTCCGCCGCCTTGCACGGCCTCACCCGGATAAGGAATGGCTGACCGACCGCTGCGCCCCACCCCCGGCGCGGCCGGGCGCCAGTCACGCGACGCCCGCCACCTCGCCGAACTCCCCCGCACCGCCGACGCGTTCCTTGACGGCAGCATCACCGCCGCACAGGCGGCCGCAACGGACCTCTAGCACGCCGGCGGCGATTCGCTGGCGGGTTCGTAGACGACTCGGTGGCGGTTGGCGACCGCGGCGGCGGTCGGTGGCGATCTCGGCTCGACTGTCACCTCGAGTTGGAACGTGCCGTCGGCGGCGACCGCTGCCCGCCAGGGGTCGGGAACGTGCTCGACGGAACTGGCGGGGACCTCTGTCCGCCAGGCGGCAACGTTGAGCACGCCCAGCCATTCGACGCCGCAGCGCGCGTCCAAGCGATAGGTCGTCGGGTAGCCGGTCTCGATGATGTCGCCGCTGCGCGCCCCCGACGGCCCGGCGAGTGCCGGGTCGGCACCGACCGCGGCCGCCGCGGCGACCGCCCCGGGGACGGAGAGGTCGGCGTCAACCAGAGTGCGCTCCCCGGATGCGCCGCACGGGTCCTCGGCGCCGAGCTGGATCGCGCACGGGCCGGGGACGAGCATCGCCCGGTCTACCGCCACCACGTAGGCGCACGGGTTGGTATCGTCCGTGCAGGCTGCCGGCGGGTCCACCAGGACGATCTCGGCGTGGACCAGCGCCCGGTCGCGTCTCGACGACCACGTCGTCGAGACGCAGGTTCGGACAGCTCGAGCCGTAATACCGCGCCGAACCAGATGACGATCTCCACGTCGAAGACCACGTCCGGCCGCTCACCTGCAAGGCCGATGTCGCCCACGGCGTCCGGTAGGACGCCTCGTCTCGTGGCGAGACCGGCCCGGTAGCTTCCTCCAACCGAAGGCTCGTCGGCCAGCAGCCGCCAACCATCGCCGGCCGTCGGCTGCGGTCCGGCCGTCGGCACGTCGGCGGGATCGGCGCCCATCGTCCAGTCGACCGGCGCCGCGACCACCCCGACCTCGGGGAACGCGGTCTGGAGATCAGCCTGTGGCGCCTCCGCATCCTGGCTGAACGCGACCGAGATCCACCCGTGTCGGTGACCTCTGCGACCGGCATCTCGTTGCCGACACAACCGACCTCGGCGCGGTACCACTCGTCCGTCGCAGCGGACTCATCCGTAGGACGCCACCGGCTTGCCAATGGTTCCCCGCCGCCGGTCCCGAGCTCAGTTGAGGTCGGAGCCGCCCGGGCCGGGGGGGCGGAGGGAGCCGACCGTGCCGAAGTACTTCATGAGGCCGGCCTCCCGGCGCAGCAGGCGCAGGGTGGCCTCGAGGCGGCGCCCGGTCGACTCGAGCTCCAGCAGCCGCTGCTGCTCGGGCACCTCCACCTGCGCGGCCGCGGCGGCGAGGTAGGCGAGGACGTTGGGGTCGGAGGGGATGCGCTCCAGCAGTTCGTCGGGGGCGCCGAGCGAGGCGAGGTAGGGCAGGAGCAACTCACGCAGCTGGCGCGCTCGAGCGGCCTCCTCCGGGCCCGCCGGACCCTCCTCCAAGATCTCGACCTCCGCCCGCAGGTACGGCATGCCCTCCACCAGCTCGCGCACCCGGAAGCGCTGGGTGCCCCGTGTCAGGATGTTCGAGCGCCCGTCGGGCAGCTCGTCGATCTGCTCGATCTGGGCGATCGTGCCCACGTCGAAGAAGTCGACGTCGTTCTCGCCCTCCGCCCGGCCGGAGCGGATCGCCACCACACCGAAGCGGTTCTCCTCGCGGCGGCAGTGCGCCAGCATCTTGCGGTAGCGCAGCTCGAACAGGTGCAACGGGAGCTGGCGTCCCGGGAAGAGCACCAGGTGGAGGGGGAACAGCGGCAGTTGCATCGCCTCCAGGCTACGTCCGGCCGGGCAAGCGGTCGCGCGGGCGAATCAAGGCCCAGCACCACGTTGGCCAACGGTCTGCGGCAAGTCGCCTTCGAACGTGGCCGCGCGCAGTTGGGCGGTCGTGCGGCGGTACGCTCCCGCCTCGAGCGTCAGTTCGGGCCACAGCGCATCGACCACCCGCTCTCGATGGAGCCGGTGCTGAGGAGACGGAGCGAGCAACCTGACGAGCTCGCCGGAGCGGCGGTATCTCCGCCCAGACCCGCCTAGCGAGGCCAACAGCAGTCGCTACCACCACCGCCCGCCCGTCGTCGCCCTCCAGTGTGGGAGCACGTCGGTACAGTGCGTGGATGCTCAAGCTGCTCGACCTGCGGGGGGATCGCTCACCTGCGGCCGACCGCCTGCCGCGTCCCCCGGCGGACCTGCGCAACGCCGTCGCCGCCGCGGTGCGGGAGGTGCTCGTCGCCGTGCGCGCGGACGGCGATGCGGCCCTGGCCCGCTACACCAAGGCCTTCGACGGCTGGGACGGCAGCGACTTCGTGGTGCCCGCGCCCACCGCCCAGGCCGCGCTGGACGGCCTGCCGCCCGCCCTGCGCAGCGCGCTGGAGCGGATGGTCGAGCAGGTGCGCTGGTTCGCCCAGCGCTCCCGCCCCGCGGACTGGCGCGAGGAGCGCGACGGCGCGCTGCTCGGGGTGGTCCACCGCCCGCTGCGCCGCGTGGGGGTCTACGTCCCCGCTGGGCGTGCACCGCTGGTGTCCAGCGTGGTCATGACGGTCGTTCCCGCCCGCGTCGCCGGGGTCGACGAGGTCGTGCTGTGCACGCCGCCGGGGCCCGAGGGCCGGGTCGATCCCGCCATCCTCGCAGCCGCGGCGCTGGTCGGCGTCGATCGGATCGTGCGGGTCGGCGGCGCTCAGGCCGTGGCCGCGATGGCCTACGGCACCGAGAGCGTGCCGCGCTGCGACAAGATCGTCGGTCCGGGCAACGTCTACGTGAACGAGGCGAAGCAGCAGGTCGCCGCCGAAGGCCGCGTCGGCATCGACCTGCCGGCCGGCGTCACCGAGGTCGCGGTGATCGCCGACGACACCGCCGACCCGCGGGTCGTCGCCGCCGACCTCGTGGGCCAGGCCGAGCACGACCCGCTGGTCACCGCCCTGCTCATCACCCCGTCGGCGGCGCTGGTCGCCGCGGTCGAGGCCGCGCTGGCCGAGCAGGCGCCCGCCACGCGGCACCGCGAGCGGGTGCGCGCGGCCCTGGAGGGCCAGGGGGCCGCAGTCCTCGTGGACGACCTCGACCATGCCGTCGAGGTGGCCGACGCCTTTGGCGCCGAGCATCTCGAGGTCATCACGGCCGACGCCGCCGCGGTCGCGGGGCGGGTGCGCGCCGCCGGCGCGGTCTTCGTCGGCCCGCACTCGCCGGTCAGCGTCGGCGACTACGGCATCGGGCCGAACCACACGCTGCCCACCGGCGGGAGCGCGCACTTCACCGGCGGGCTGCGCACCGACGATTTCCTGGTGCCGGTGAACTGGGTGGAGCTCAGCGCGCCTGCGCTGGCCGCCGCCGCGCCGCTGGTGGCGGCGCTCGCCGACGCCGAGGACCTGCCCGCGCACGCCGACGCGGTCACGGTCCGGCTGGAGGGCAGCCCGTGACGGTCCCGCGCGTTCCCGTCCGCGACGACCTCGCCGCCCTCACGCCCTACGGCGCGCCCCAGCTCGACGTGGCCGTGCGGCTGAACACCAACGAGACGCCGACCCCGCCGCCGGCGGAGGTGATGGAGCAGATCGGCAAGCGCGTTGCGGCGCTCGCGCTGAACCGCTACCCCGACCGCCGGGCCACAGCGCTGCGCGTCGCCCTCGGCGAACGCGCCGGGCTCGGGTGCGAGCAGGTGTGGGCGGCGAACGGGTCGAACGAGGTCTTGAGCCAATTGTTCCAGGCCTATGGCGGCCCCGCGCGGCGCCTGCTGCTGTTCAGCCCCGGCTACTCCGCGCACCCGCTGCTCGCGCGCGTCACGCTCACTCCAGTGGTGACCGCGCCGCTGGACGACGAGTTCCGGCTGACCCCGGACGCGGCCGCCGCCACGGTGGCCGCGCACGACCCCGACCTCGTGTGCGTCGCGTCCCCGAACAACCCGACCGGTCTGCCGGTGGACCTCGACGCGGTGCGCGCCCTGCACGACGCCGGGCGCGCGCTGGTGATCGTGGACGAGGCCTACGTCGAGTTCGGCGCGCCCAGCGCGCTCGCGCTGCTGGCCGAGCTGCCCCGCCTGGTGGTGACGCGTACCTTCTCCAAGGCCTGGCGCATGGCCGGGGTGCGCCTGGGCTACCTGTACGGCCCGGCCTGGGTGATCGATGACCTGCGCAAGGTCCGCCTGCCCTACCACCTCGACGCGCTGACCCAGGAGGCGGGTCTAGTGGCCTGCGAGCGCGCCGACGAGGTGACCGCCCACGTCGCCGAGGTGGCGGGGGAGCGTGAGCGCCTGCGCGCCGGCCTCGCCGCACTGCCCGGCGTGGAGGTGTTCGACTCGGCCGCCAACTTCCTGCTGTTCCGCACCGCGGTCGGCGACCTGTTCGACCGGCTGCTCGCCCGCGGGGTCCTCGTCCGCGACTTCTCCCACGTGCCGCGGCTGGAGGGCTGCCTGCGGGTGACGGTGGGAAGCCCCGAGGAGAACGACGCGTTCCTCGCCGCACTCGCCGCAGCACTTCCGGGAGGGTCATCGTGAGCCGCCAGGCCAGCGTCACGCGGGCGACCAACGAGACCAGCGTCAGCGTGACGCTGGGGCTGGACGGTCCCGCCCGCACCGACATCGCCACCGGCGTGCCGTTCTTCGACCACATGCTGGACCAGCTGGGCCGCCACGCACGGCTGGACCTGTCGGTCAAGGCGGACGGCGACCTGCAGGTCGACGCCCACCACACGGTGGAGGACACCGGCATCGCGCTGGGCCAGGCCCTGGCCGAAGCACTGGGCGACAAGGCGGGCGTCGAGCGCTTCGGCGACGCGACCGTGCCGATCGACGAGGCGCTGGTGCGCGTGGCCATCGACCTGTCCGGGCGCCCCTACCTCGTCTACTCCGCCGACACCCCGGTCGCGCTGGTCGGCGCCTACGAGACCACGCTGACAAAGCACTTCTTCGAGGCGCTGGTGGCCAACGCAAGGATCACCCTGCATGTGCGCAAGCTGGCCGGGGAGGGCAGCCACCACATCACCGAGGCCGTGTTCAAGGCCGTCGCGGTCGCCCTGCGCCGCGCGCTGGCCGTGACCGGCAGCGACGTGCCGTCGACCAAGGGGACGCTGTGACGCCGCCGCGCATCGCCGTGCTCGACTACGACGCCGGGAACCTGCGCTCCGCCCAGAAGGCGCTGGACCGGGCCGGGGCCGACGCCTTTGTCACCCGGGACGCCGGCGCCGCCGCGGATGCCGACGCGCTGGTGGTCCCCGGGGTCGGCCACTTCGGTGCGTGCGTGCGGCAGTTCCGCGCCGCCGGCTTGGAGGGGCTGGTCCGGGGCTGGCTGGACGCGCGGCGCCCGCTGCTGGGCATCTGCGTGGGTATGCAGATCCTCTACGGCGACAGCGAGGAGGAGCCGGGCGCGCCTGGGCTGGACGTGCTGCCCGGCAGCGTGCGCCGCCTGCCGCCCGCGGTGACCGTGCCGCACATGGGCTGGAACGTGGTCGACCCGGCGCCGGGGGCGGCGGCGGACCCCCTGCTCGCGGGCGTCGCGGGGGAGCGCGCCTACTTCGTGCACTCCTACTACGCCGCGCCCAGCGACGACGCCCACGTGGTGGCGACCTGCGCCTACGGCCCGGGCTTCCCCTGCGTGGTGCGGGTGGGCTCGGCCGTGGGGACCCAGTTCCACCCGGAGAAGTCCGCAGAGGTCGGCCGGCGCCTGCTGCGCAACTTCGTGGGCGAGGTCGTCCGCAACGAGGTCCGCGTGTGAGCTTCACGATCTACCCCGCCATCGACCTGCGAGACGGCAGGGCGGTCCGACTCGTACAGGGCAGGGCGGACGCCGAGACGGTCGAGGACACCGACCCCGTCGCCGTGGCCGAGCGCTTCAGCGCCGAGGGCGCCGCCTGGCTGCACGTGGTGGACCTCGACGCGGCGTTCTCCGGCGAGCCGCGCAACCGCGGACTGCTGGCGGACATCGTCGCGGCCGCCGGCACGCCCGTGCAGGCCTCGGGCGGCATCCGCTCGATGGCCGACCTCGACGAGGCCTTTGGCTTCGGCGCGTCGCGCTGCGTGATCGGCACGATGGCGCTGGAGGAGCCGTCGTTCGTGGCCGCCGCGGTGGCGGAGTACGGCGAACGGATCGCGGTGGGCCTCGACGCGGAGGGCGCCACACTGCGGGCGCGCGGGTGGACCACCAGCTCGGGCGACCTCTACGCCGCGCTGCGGCGCTTCACCCTCATGGGCGTGGCCCGCTTCGTGTTCACCGACATCGCGCGCGACGGGACACTCGGCGGGCCCAACCTCATTCGGCTCACCGAGGTGGCGCAGGGCACCAGCGCTCGGGTCACGGCAAGCGGTGGAGTCGCCAACCTCGACGACCTGCGCGTCCTGGCCGCCGCGCACGAGCGCGTGGACTCAGCGATCGTGGGCAAGGCCCTCTATGCCGGGCGGTTCACGCTGCCGGAGGCGCTGGCGGCGGTGCGATGAGCCCGTCGTCCTCGACGGGCGGGCTCGCGGCGCGCGTGATCCCGTGCCTCGATGTCAAGGCCGGACGCGTGGTGAAGGGCGTGCAGTTCGTGGACCTGCGCGACGCCGGGAGCCCTATCGAGTTGGCAGGTCTTTATGATCAACAGGGTGCCGACGAGGTGGTCTTCCTCGACATCACCGCGTCATCGGACGGGCGCGACACGATCCTCGATGTGGTCGCCGCCACGGCTGAGCAGGTCTTCATCCCGCTCACGGTCGGCGGCGGGGTGCGCAGCGTCGCCGACGTGCGCCGCCTGCTGGCCGCGGGTGCGGACAAGGTGTCGCTGAACACCGCAGCGGTGTCGCGCCCTACGCTGCTGAGCGAGGCGGCGGACGCCTTCGGCGCGCAGTGCGTCGTGGCCGCCATCGACGCACGCCGGCGTTCGCGTCGCTCCGCCGCTTCAGGCTGGGAGGTGGTGGTGAACGGCGGGCGCAACCCCACCGGCCGCGACGCGGTGGTCTGGGCCGCGGAGTGCGAGGCCCGCGGCGCGGGGGAGATCCTGCTCACCTCGATGGACCGCGACGGGTCGGGGGTCGGCTTCGACCTGGAGCTGCTCGCGGCCGTCGGAGCCGCGGTGAACGTGCCGCTGATCGCCTCGGGCGGCGCGGGCACGGTCGAGCACATGGTGGACGGCATCGTCGTCGGCGGCGCCTCGGCGGTCCTCGCCGCGTCCATCTTCCACTTCGGCGACTGCCGCATCGGCGAGGTCAAGGACGCGCTCGCGCTCGCGGGCATCCCGGTGCGCCGCGCGCCCGCGTCGCCGGACGGCGGCTAGCCTTCGCGGCATGACCCTCACCGACCTCTCCGGCGCCGAGCTCCGCTTCGACGAACGGGGCCTCGTGCCCGCGATCGTGCAGCAGCACGACACCGGCGAGGTGCTGATGCTGGCCTGGATGAACGCGGAGAGCCTGGCCGAGACGCTGCGCGACGGCGAGACGGTGTTCTGGTCGCGCAGCCGTGACACGCGCTGGCACAAGGGCGAGACGAGCGGGAACGTGCAGCGGGTGGTCGAGGTGCTGGCGGACTGCGACGGCGACACCCTGCTGGTCCGCGTCGACCAGCGCGGGCCGGACGGGCCCGGCGTCGCCTGCCACACCGGTCAGAGGACCTGCTTCGCCAACCGGCTGAGCGCGGCGTGAACGAGCCCGCCGGGTTGTACGCACCGGACCGCGACACGTTCCGGCGGCTGGCGCGTGAGGCGGTGCTGGTCCCGGTGCGCCGCGAGGTGCTCGCCGACCTGTCCACCCCGGTCGGCGTATACCAGCGCCTGCGCGGCGTGGACGGGCCGACGTTCCTGCTGGAGTCGGTGGAACAGGGCGAGCGCTGGGGCCGCCACTCTTTCATCGGCCTGGCACCGTTCGCGACGCTGACCGCGCGCGGCGGCAAGGTCGAGGTCATCGGCGACCTGCCGGCCCGGGTGGCCGGCCCCGCCCGGGCCGCCGCCGCCACCGGTGACCCGCTCGCGGCTCTCCGCGCGCTGTTGGACGCCCTGCGCCCCGCCGAGCTGCCCGGGCTGCCCCCCCTCTACGCCGGCGCGGTCGGCTACCTCGGCTGGGAGGTGGTGCGCACGATCGAGCGCGTGCCGTCCACCGGCGCCGACGACCTCGGCCTGGACGACGTGCGCCTGGTCCTGCCCGGCCTGGTGGTCGCGTTCGACCACCTGCGACAGCGGCTCACCGTGGTCGCCAACGCGCTGGTCGACGATGGCGTCGACGATGGCGTCGACGATGGCGACGCCGAGCTCGACGCCCGCTACGACGCCGCCGTCGCCGCCTGCGAGGGGCTGGTCGCGCGCCTGGCCGCGCCGGGGGGGTCGGCGGCCGTGGCGCCACCCCGCCCGGTGGCCGCCGCGGCCGCGCGCGCGGACACCGAGGTGAACATGAGCCGCCCCGCCTACCTCGCAGCGGTCGAGACGGCGAAGGAGCACATCCGCGCCGGCGACGCGTACCAGGTGGTGCCGTCGCAGCGCTTCGCGCTGGACACCGACGTCGACCCGCTGCTCGTCTACCGGGTGCTGCGCCTCATCAACCCCAGCCCGTACATGTACCTGTTCGACTGGGGCGACCTGCAGGTCGCCGGGTCGTCGCCCGAGGCGCTGGTCAAGGTCTCCGGCGGGGAGGCGCAGATCTGGCCGATCGCCGGCTCGCGGCCCCGGGGCGCCGACGAGGCCGAGGACGCCGCGCTGGAGGCGTCGCTGCGCGCCGACGACAAGGAGCGCGCCGAGCACGTGATGCTCGTGGACCTGGCGCGCAACGACCTGGGGAAGGTGTGCGCGCTGGGCAGCGTGCGGGTGGGCGAGTTCGCTGAGGTCGTGCGCTACAGCCACATCATGCACCTGTTCTCCAGCGTCAGCGGGCGCGTGCGTCCCGGCCTGGGGCCGCTCGACGTGCTGCGGGCGACCTTCCCGGCGGGGACGCTGTCGGGCGCGCCGAAGGTCCGCGCGATGCAGATCATCGACACCCTGGAGCCGACCCGGCGCGGGCTGTACGGCGGGGGGATCGGCTATGTCGATCTGGCCGGGAACCTCGACGTCTGCATTGCCATCCGCACCCTGGTCTTCACCGGCGGCACCGCCTACGTGCAGGCGGGGGCGGGCATCGTCGCCGACAGCGTGGCGGAGACCGAGTTCGCCGAGACCGAGGCGAAGGCCGGCGCTCTGCTGGCCGCCGTGCACGCCGCAGGGCAGCTCCGCGATGACGCCCGCGCCGCCGCGGCCGGGCCGTGAGCGGGCAGCCGTCCGCGCCGCCGGCGAGGCGGGCGGGGCTGGCGCCGGTGGCCCTCGCCGGCGTCGGCGGCCTGCTCGTGGCCGGCGGGACGGCCGCGGAATGGGTGCGCCGCGAGGAGGTCCGCGACGTCGGCGGCGTCCTGCTGCCCGAGGTGACCGAAGTGCCCGGCACCCAGCTCGCGGGCGGGCTGGTCGGGGTGGGGGTGGCCGCGGTCGTCCTCGGCCTTGTCCTGCTGGGGGCAAGGGGCCGCGCCCGCGCGGTCGTGGGCGCGGTGCTCGGCGCGGCCGGGCTGGCCGGGCTCGGCCTGCTGGCCGCGGGCCTCGCCGCCGCCGCCGCGCTGCCCGGCGGACTGACCGCCGGGCCGGGCGTGGCGGGCATCGGCGTGGCGGCCGTCCTGGGTGGCGCGGTCGCCGTGGTCCGGCGGCCCGCCGCGCGCCCATCGCTGCCCGCACGCTACGCCCTCGACGACGGCGGCGCGGACCCCGAGGCCGGCAGCGCCGCGGAGTGGGACCGCGCGAGCGTGGAGGCCGACGGGTCCTAGAGGCTTGCGCGCCTCGGCGCGCGGGTACTCGGTGGAGGCTCGCGCCGCCACCTGCGAACAGGACCGTCCCGTGCCGTCCCCGCGCCGCCTCGCCCTGACCCTCGCCGCCGCACTCGCCCTCGTCGCCTGCTCCAGCTCCGAGCCACCGGCGGACGCCAGGCCTGGGGTCGGCGGCACCGATCTGGAGGCGCCCGCCCCGAACGCGGGCCGCACGAACCTCGAGGAGCCCGACGCGGGCGCTTCCTGAACTACCATCGCCCCTCGCGCACACGAACGATGGGTGCCATGATGAGCGACTTCCTTCGCACGGCGGTGGCCGCCGCGCGCCTGCGCGCGTGCGAGGCCGCCGCGACGCGACCGTTCGCGGAGGTGCGCGAGGCGGCGCTGGCCCAGCCGCCCGCGCCCTCACTCGCCGCGGCACTGTCCGCCGCTGCGGTCGCGGTGGTCGCCGAGGTGAAGCGCGCCTCCCCGTCGCGCGGCGCGCTGGCCGAGATCCCCGACCCCGCGGCGCTGGCGTCGGCCTACGTCGCGGGCGGCGCCGCCGCGGTCAGCGTGCTCACCGAGCCGCGGTGGTTCCGCGGCTCGCTGGACGACCTCGCCGCCGTCTGTGCCGCCGTCCGCGTGCCGGTGGTGCGCAAGGACTTCGTCGTCACGCCCTACCAGGTGTGGGAAGGGCGCGCGGCGGGCGCCGCGGCCGTCCTGCTCATCCTCGCCGCCCTGGACGACGCCGAGCTCCTCCAGCTGCGGGCCGAGGCGAACGAGGCGGGGCTGGAGGCCTTCATGGAGGTCCACGACGCCGCCGAGGCCGCGAGGGCTGGCCGGGCCGCCGCCGAGGGTGCACCGGCGCCGCTGGTGGTCGGCGTGAACGCCCGCGACATGGCCACCCTTGACGTCGACCCCGAGCGCTTCGCCCGGCTCCGCGCCGCCCTGCCGGACGGGGCGGTGACCGTGGCCGAGAGCGGCATCCGCGGCGCCGCCGACCTGGCGCGCCTGCGCGCGCTGGGCGCGGACGCGGTCCTGGTCGGCGAGCTCGTCGCCACCGCGCACGACCCGCAGGCCGCCGTCCGCGACCTCCTTGCGCACGGCCAATTGACCCCTGCCGAACCCACCCGGGACCTCGGCGCGAGAGGAGCGCTGCGATGACCGCCCCGACCGACCTCCTGCCCGCGACGCCACCCGCCGAGGACGGCCACTACGGCCGCTTCGGCGGACGGTTCGTGCCCGAGGCCCTCATGGGGGCGCTCGACGAGCTGGAGGAGGCGTTCCGCGCCGCCCGCGAGGACCCCGCGTTCACCGCCCGGCTGGCTGACCTCGCCCGCCACTACGGCGGGCGGCCCACGCCGCTGTACCTCGCCGAGCGCCTCAGCGCGCATGGCGGGGGCGCGCGCATCTACCTCAAGCGCGAGGACCTGGCCCACACCGGCAGCCACAAGTTCTGCAACGTCCTGGGTCAGGGGCTGCTCGCCGAGCGCATGGGCATGCCGCGCCTCATCGCCGAGACCGGCGCCGGGCAGCATGGCGTCGCCACCGCCACGATCGCGGCGCTGCTCGGCCGCGAGTGCGTCATCTACATGGGCGAGGAGGACTGCCGCCGCCAGCGCCTCAACGTGCTCCGCATGCAGCTGATGGGCGCCGAGGTGGTACCGGTCACCAGCGGGACGCGCACGCTCAAGGACGCGGTGAACGAGGCGATGCGCGGCTGGGTGACCAGTGTCGCCAGCACGCATTACCTCATCGGCTCGGTGATCGGGCCCCATCCTTTCCCCCTGCTCGTCAGGGAGTTCGTGAAGGTCATCGGGCAGGAGGTCCGCGCGGAGCTGCTGCAGCGCGAGGGCCGACTGCCCGACGCGGTGGTCGCCTGCGTCGGCGGCGGGTCGAACGCCATGGGCTTGTTCCACCCGTTCATCGACGACCCGGGCGTACGGCTGGTCGGCGTGGAGGCCGGCGGCGAGGGCCTGGCCAGCGGGCGCCACTCGGCCACGCTGGGCGGTGGCTCGGAGGGCATCCTGCACGGCACCCGCTCGTTCGTCATCCAGGACGACTACGGCCAGGTGCGCCCGACCCACTCGATCTCCGCCGGCCTCGACTACCCGGGTGTCGGACCCGAGCACGCCTGGCTGGCCGACACCGGTCGCGCGGAGTACCGCTCTGCGACCGACGCCGAGGCGCTGGAGGGCTTCCGCCTGCTGTGCGGGAAGGAGGGCATCATCCCGGCCCTCGAGCCGGCCCACGCGGTCCTCACCGCGCTGGACCTCGCCCGCCAGCTCGGCCCGGACGGCAGCGTGGTGCTGAACCTGTCGGGTCGCGGTGACAAGGACGTCGACGAGGTCGCCCGGGTGCTGGAGCTGAGGCCAGCCACATGAGCCTGGCGACCGGCACGGGTGTGGGCGCGGTCGAGCGGGCGATCCGCACCGCGAACGCCGAGGGGCGAGCGGCCCTCGTCATCTACCTACCCGCCGGCTTTCCCGACCTCGACGCCTCTCGGGCCTGCCTGGCGGTCGCGGCCGAGGCGGGGGCGGACCTGCTGGAGGTCGGCTTCCCCTACTCCGACCCGCTCATGGACGGCCCCACGATCCAGGCCGCCAACCAGGTGGCGCTGGACGCCGGCCTCACCCCCGCCGACGACTTCGCGCTGTGTGCGCGCCTCACGGCCGCTGTGGCGATCCCCGCGCTGGTGATGACCTACTACAACCTCGCGTGGCACTACGGCGGGATCGAGCGCCTCGCCGCCTTCGCGCAGGCGGCGCGCGTCGCGGGCCTGGCCGGCGCGATCCTGCCGGACCTGCCCGCCGAGGAGGGCGGCCCCTGGCGGCGCGAGGCCGCCGCCCGCGGCCTGTCCACCGTCTTCCTCGCCGCGCCGACCTCCAGTGACGAGCGCCTCGACGCGATCGCCGAGGCCAGCACTGGCTTCGTCTACGCGGTGTCGACCCTGGGAGTGACGGGGGAGCGGCGGTCGTTGTCGGCCAGCGCCGCGCCGCTGGTGGCCCGCATCCGGGCGCGCACCGAGCAGCCGGTCTGCGTCGGCATCGGCGTGACCACCGCCGAGCAGGCCGCGGAGGTCGCCGGCTTCGCCGACGGCGTCATCGTCGGCTCCGCGGCCGTCGCGGCCGCGCGCGCCGGGGGGCCCGCCGCCGTCGGCGAGCTCGTCGCCGCGCTGGCGCGAGGCGTTCGCGGCTGATCGGGCGCATCCGCAGTAGCCGGGCCGGGTACAAGCACGAAGCTGAACGCTCGGCGAACCGGAGGAGACCAGGTGGCGAAGAGCGGGACGGACGAGGTGGTAGAGCAGGGGGACACCGCGCCGGACGACGGACGGCAGGCGAAGGGCTCGCCCGGCTCCAGGGAGGCGCGGCCCAAGGTCAAGAAGGTCTTCTATGAGCAGGAACTCGCGCGCCTGCAGCTGGAGCTGGTCAAGCTCCAGGAGTGGATCCGCCAGGAGGGCCTGCGGGTCGTCGTGATCTTCGAGGGGCGCGATGCGGCCGGTAAGGGCGGTGTGATCAAGCGCATCACCGAGAGCCTGAACCCGCGGGTGTGCCGCGTGGTCGCGCTCGCCGCCCCGACGGAACGCGAGCGGGGCCAGTGGTACTTCCAGCGCTACGTCGACCAGCTGCCCTCGGCGGGCGAGATGGTCCTGTTCGACCGCAGTTGGTACAACCGCGCCGGCGTCGAGCGGGTTATGGGTTTTTGCACCGACGCCGAGCACGAGGAGTTCTTGCGGACCTGCCCCGAGTTCGAGCGCATGCTGCTGCGCTCCGGGATCCTGCTGGTCAAGTACTGGTTCTCCGTCAGCGACGAGGAGCAGGAGCGCCGCTTCCAGGCGCGCATCGCCGACCCGACGAAGAACTGGAAGCTGTCACCCATGGACCTCGAGGCGCGGTCGCGCTGGGTCGACTACTCGCGGGCCAAGGACGCGATGTTCGCCGCCACCGACGCGGGCGACTCACCCTGGTGGGTCGTGGAGGCCGACGACAAGCGCCGCGCGCGCCTCAACTGCATCGCCGACCTGCTCAGCCGCGTGCCCTACGGCGAGCTACCCGCAGCCACGCTCACGTTGCCGCCGCGCCAGTCCGACGAGGGCTATACCCGCCCGCCGATCAGCCTGCAGCGCTTCGTCCCCGAGCGATACTGAGCACCACGTCCTCGCCGGCCGCC
>Ga0136615_10000864_pt1 | contig 14168 bp, 11 predicted proteins | sample AntDrymUQ2882206_2_FD_106647 | JGI IMG/M metagenome (GOLD analysis project Ga0136615, IMG submission 106647) | Polar desert sand microbial communities from Dry Valleys, Antarctica - metaG UQ288 (22.06) | ecosystem: Environmental > Terrestrial > Soil > Desert | place: Antarctica: Dry Valley...
AGCCCGCTCGGCGAATTCGAACGCCGTGGCGGTGCGCCCGGCTGCGTCGATGGCGATCTGGTACGGGTGGGCGGCCGCGCCGGACCACGCCTCCCGCAGCCTCCAGTGGGACAGGTCGAGCCTGTCCTCCTCGATGCTGGCGATGGCGTGGGCGGCGAGGTCCAGTGCGGTGTCGTTGTGGCCGCGTCCCCGCTCTGCCCGAGCCCTGACGGTCTCGAATCGGCGCCGCTGCTCCGGTACGTTTCCGGCCTCGGCGGTGTCGAGTAGTGCGATGGCGTCGTTCCACAGCCCGTGGTGCACGTACAGCTCGGCGCGCATGGCGGCCAGCGTCGCGGACATTTTCGGCATCAGTCGTTCAGCCTCGTCGAGGGCATCAGCAGCCACGTCGAGGTCGGTGATCGCCAGTGTTGCGATCGTCGCCCACAACCCGCCGAATGACGGGCCCTCCGGGGTCCTTCCGGCACGTCGCAGCAGATCGAGTGCCCGGTCGTGCTTGCCGGCGTGGCGCAGGATCTGGGCCATCGAGACAACCGTGGAGATCGATATCCCGGGAATGAGCTCGATGTGATTGCCGGCGCCGGCGTCGTCGATCTCGGCCACGGTGTCGGCGAACAGCCAGGTGCCATCGCCGATCTGGCCGGCCGCGGCGGCGTAGTCGCCGGAGCGAGCGGTGAGCGTGATGTGCAGCATCTTCAACATATTGCTGTCGGCGGGGCTGCCGATGGAATAGACAGGTGCGTAGTCGATCTCGATATCGGCGAACCGGCTGCGACAATCGTATGTCGGGCCCACTCCGGCGGTGAGTGGTCGAGCGATGAGAAACAGCAGCTCGTCCGCCATGGTGAGATGTACGGCGGCTGCGTCCAGTTCGTACAGGCGTAGGAGAACGTTCGGCGATCACCATGCTCATGCGGGCAGCGGTGACCGGAAACCCGGCCGCCGCGAACGCCTCCTTCGCCTCCGTCAACGCCTCGACGGACGCCGCCCACTCTTGGCGCCACCGCGGCAGCTCGGCCCGCGCGTACGCCAGCAACGCCGGACGAAGCTCGTCGAGCACAGCGAGCCAGGGTGGCTCCTCCTCGGCCGCGACGAGGCCGGCCAGGAAGGCGAGCCAATCCTGGTTGCCGAAGGCACGGTCCAGCAGCCAGGCGAGCGCAGCGACGGCCTCGCCAGTACCGCCGGCCGGATCCCGGATGGCCGCCTCTGTGAGGGCGTCGATGGCTCCCGGGATGTCAGCGCCCGCAGTCGGATCGTCCGGATTGTACAGGATGAGGCTCAGCCCCAGTAACCGGTAGGTATCCGCGCCCTGGTCGTCGCCGTCCACCGCCGCACGCAGATCGGCCCGGGCCAACCGCGGGTGCCAGGCTTCGAAATGCGCGAATCCCCGCACCCGGCGGACCCGCACATCATCGGGTCGACGCCGGGCCAGCTCGTCGAGAACGACGATCGCCCGCTGCGGGTCGTGGTCGCGCGACGCGAGACGCTCCAGAACGTCCAACGCCTCCCGGTCGCGGCTCAGCACCATCAGGACATCGGAGTACTCGCCGAGCACCTCGCTGGACGGCGACCCGGTCGCCGCCGCCAGTCGGTACGACACGAGAGAACCGCGCAGATCGCCCAGATGGTGCAGCAACCGGCCCCGCACCGCATGCCCCCAGCCTGGCGTGACCGGGTCGGGACGGTGCAGAAGAGCATCAACGTCAGCGGCCACCAGGTCGGCCCGATTCCGCTCGAAGTTGATCACGGATCGGTAGTAGAGCGCGAGATCGACCTGATCAGTGGCCGAAGTCTGATCGTTCGTCTCGATGGCGGACCGCTGCCGGGCGCCGAGCTCCTTGTCACGTTCAAGCCGATGCCCGATCCGGATGATCGCATTCAGGTCGTCGACCGCGTCGTCCGGCCGACCGAGATTGCGCAGCAGATTCACACGGTTCATGCGGAAGCGGAGGTCGTCTGGCGCGGCGGCGACGGCGTCGCCCAGCGCATTGAGGGCGCCGGTGAGGTCGCCCGAGGCCGACAGAGCGCTGGCGAGATTGTTTCGCGCGGTCGCGTTGTCGGGTTCGGCCGCGATCCACCTCCGATACACCGCCGCGGCGGGGGCGTGCTCGCCGAGCTGGGTCAATGCGAACCCACGGATGCGCAGGCCGTCCGGTTCGTCCGCTGAGATGGCCAACGCCTGCTGGGCGACGTCCGCGGCTGCTCGGTAGTCCGTTGCCTGATAGAAGATCATGCGGGCGAACGTCGCCAGAACCCGAGCGAGGTCTTCGCCCCGGTCCGGCGTGGCCGAGGTGCCGGCTGAGTCGTGGAAGCGCGAGACGGCGAGGTCGAGGAAATATCGTGCAGTGGCCAGGTCATCGGCGTTGAGGTGGAGCCGGCCGAGGGCCATTGCCGACGGCCACGCGTACTCCGGTCGTTGCGCGTCGTCGGCAGCCTCGATCAGATCGGTCAACGCCTCGGCACCGGGAATCCACCGCTCCTCGCGGAGAAAGACATTGGCGACCTGCGCGAGCGCGTACAACTGGAAACCGTTGTCGTCGGGGTCGTCCAGCGTGGCAGCGATAATCGCGGCGGACCGGTACCAATCGACGGCGCCGGCGGCCGCCCCTTCGCTGAACGCGGCATCGCCGAGCAGGACGCGCAACCGCAGCGTGGCAGGGGCGCGCCCGGCGGAGGTGGCGAGAGCCTCGGCACTTCGGATCACCGGGAGCGTCGCCGCGGTGTCGCCGGACAGGACCAGCGGGGGCACCCGCGTCAAGACCTCCGTGAGCAAGACGTCCACGTCGCCGGGGAGCGCGCCGTTGAGGGCATCCGCCAGTCCACTGTCGACATCTCGCCTCAGCTGGTCCAGGTTTCGACCGTCGCCGGACATCCTCGGCACTCCTGTTCCCGTCGTTCAGTCGAGGTCGACGACCTCGAACGCGAACCGCATGTCCTGGGCCTCGATCACACCGGTTCCGGGGTGCCTGGCCGCCCGTTGCGGCGGCGGCGGCGCGCCGAACCGCTGATGCGGCAGCAGCGACGTCCGGTAGGTACCGATGCTCGTGCCGCGGGCGACATCGATGGCGCGCGCCGCCGTGCGTACCAGCACCGCGACGGCGGCGGCCGAGCCCGCGACGAGCGCCGCCGCCGGGGCGGCCACGGCCAGCCCGGCCAACGCCGTGATCGCGCCCGCGACCTCCTTGCCCGACACCTCGGTGGCAAGCAGCTCGCTGAGATCCCGGTCGCGGGCATCGTCACGGGACACCCAGACGGCGATGTCCAGGAAGCGGCCGACCGGGCCCTCGTAGACCAGCAGGTCGTCGAAGGGCAACCGGTCACCGTCCTGCACGCGGTCGAAGCGTGCGGTGCCTGCCGCGTACGGTGCGCCCGCATCCACGGGCACGGCCGTCACGACCAGCGCGTCGACCCGGACCCGCGCCCGCAGGAACGACCGGTTGCTGATCACGCTCAGCTCCTTCAACCGGACCGCCACCCGTGACGGCGCGTCGGCCCTACGCGGAAGCACGAGCCGGAAGGAGGGGTCAGGGCGCTCGTCGACGATGAACGGGGGCTCGTTCACGTCGGGTCGCGGTGTCGGGTGGAAAACGACGTCGAGCCGCGCGACGCGGTAGCGCAATGCAGGTCGGCCGCCCGCGGGCCGGGCGTCGCGAACTCCGATCATCACATCGTCGATCAGCTGCTCCAGGGCGTTGCGCTCGGCGAGCGCGCGGGAGCGGCCACGCACGCCCTCCTGCTCGAGCCGCACCAGCCCGTCGACCTTCCGGTCGGCTACGACCATGACGAACGTCTCGCGGCGCGGAGCGGCGTCGGGCACGTTCTCGGGCCAGAAGAGCTCGAAGCCCCTGGTCCCGAGCAGGTCGGTGCCCAGCGTGTAGGACTCACTCCCGTCGAGGGTCGTGCCGCCCGGCTCGGCGCTGTTGAGCACAGCGATTCGCCCGGTGATGCCGACGTCGAGCACGCTCGCGTACCGGGTGGCGCCGCCCCGGTTGGTCGACCGAAAGGCGATCCGGTCGCCCACGAACAGGTGCTCACCAGGGTCGAGAGACGTCATCGCGCCGTCAGCGCTGAGCTGCAGCGCCACCAGCTCCACGTCGTCGGGCAGCTCGGCGTCCCCCGCGCCCGACTCGAGATCGCGGACGTGCGCGGCGCGGGCCAGAGTCGTCAGGTCTGTCGCGACGCGGGCCGGATCGGACGCGGCAACCGGCCTGCCGTACAGCGGAAGTCCGGCCTCGTCGAGTACTTCGACCCCCGCGTCCAGGAGCTGAACCTTCGCCAGCAGGGCAGCGTCCTGAGGTTCGGCCTGGTCGACGACCCGCAGGTAGGGCGACCCCTCGATCGCCGCGACGAGCGCGTTGCGACCGGGGGCCGAGGCCGGGAGAACAGCCACCGGCCGTGCGCCCAGCGCCACCCGCAGCGGGCGCGCCACGACACCTGCCGGCAGGTCCGCGACCGGGACCCGCTCGGTGCGCAGGACGGCGCGCCCGCTGACCACGCTGACGACCTCCGCGGTGTCGATCGGGGCAGTGTCGGCGGTGCCGGTCAGGGTGTAGGTGTTGCCGACGCCGACACCCAGCAGCGCGGCGTCGGCCACCGCGGCAACACCGCCCTCCACCTGCACGGCGAGCACGCCGGACGTGCTGCGCCGCTCCAGCGAGAACGGCAGGCGGTCCGCGGGGCCCTCCACGTCGGGCCGCTGCCCGGGGACGCGCCCGAGCACCTGTCTGCGGACGATGTCCAGCACGTCGTGCCAGGTGCCCTCCACGGCTGGGCTGGCAAGCGCCGATGCCAGGGCCGCAGTGAGGGCGCCGTGCACGCGACCGCCGAACGCCGCGCTGCGCAGCTCGAAGGAGCTCTCGTTCGGCGAGCAGCCCACCACCCGCACCAGGTCCGGGTTCGCGTCACCGCTGAAGCCGTCCTTGACGCCGTCTGCCTCGGCTCGGTGGCGCAGCTCCGTGCGCCACGCGGCCACCGTTTCGAGGTCGAGCCCGACCGATGGGTCGGCCCTCGGCAGCGCGAACCCGTCCCGCGACATCCGCGCCGCGTGACAGCAGTCCAGCACCACCGTCGCGTTCTGCGTCCGCGCCGTGAGCCGGCGGCCCAGCAGATGCAGCTCTTCGGCGAGGATTACCCGCGGCGCCTCCCCGTCAGGCTCGTGGGCGTCGCTCGGGACGAGGAACTGCAGCCACTCCGGAAGCGCCGAATCGGTGGCCGCCGGGTCCCGGACCCGGCCCCCGTGCCCGGAGTAGTAGACAACGGCCGCGTCGTCCGGGCGGCTGGAATCGATCAGCGATCGGTACTGCGTCCGTATCCCGGCTGCGGTGGCCTCCGGCCCGGTGATCCGCGTCGTGCTGAACCCCAGCCGGGACAGGGCCTCGTTGATCAGCGCCAAGTCACCGTCCACGCCGGTCAGCCCGCCGGTCTGGCAGCCGATGAGCAATGCCCTTTTCACGTCGTCCTCTCGACCTGGCTGATCATGCGCCGAAGTAGCAGAAGGCCGCCCAGTGCACGGGGTGGTCGCGGTCGTCCTGGAAGCGGTCGGCACTCGCGGTTCCCGCGTTCAGGTCACGCCCCCGTCCCGCATCCTGGCCGCCACCCCCGTCCCGCAACCACTGTTGTGCCGCGCGCAGCGCAGATGCCGGATCGACGTCCGAACCGTCCGAGGGATCCCGCCAGATCTGATAGAAGCGCTGCATCAGCGCCGCCGTGCTCTCGTCGTGCACGGGCCAGAACGATCCCACGACGCTCCGGGCACCCATCTGCAGGAAGCCGATCGGCAGGCTCACGACCTCGTCCGGGATGTCGGTGCCGATGAGGGCGGTCTCGCAGGCCGACATGACGACGACCCTGGGAGTGAAGGCATCCGCCGCGATGAGCTCGCCGAGCCGGATCTTCTCGTCGTTGGCGAGGAGCAAGCAGCTGTCGAGCGGCTCGGCCATGTCGGAATCGGCGTGACACGCGAAATGCAGGACCGGCCAGCGCTCCATCTCGGTGAGGACGATGGCCTTCCCAGCGGCCCGACCGGCCAGCAGAACGCCTGACGCGAAAGACGCGCGCACCGCGCTTCCTTCCTGTTGCGCGTGGGGCAGCGCGGGCGCCCGCACCGGCGCGGGGTCGGCGACGACCAGGACTCCATCAGTGGCCGAGACGGGCGCCACGCGTCGCGCGCGGAGCAGCGAGCGCGCATTCGGCGCGTAGGTCAGCAGAAGATCATCGAGTGCGTACCGCCGCCGGGTCGGATCGGTGGGGTCGTCGCGCCAGGCGGCGTGCAGAGGGAGGATCCCGAGCCAACCCATGGGAATGAGGACGGCCCGGGACTCCCCGGCCAGAGCGTGGACGACGGGCTCCATCACCGCGGGCCACAGCCACCCCGTGACGTCGAGGAGCGTCGACGCCCAGAGGCGGTAGTCGCCGTGTTGCGTCTCGTAGGCGGCCACGTAGCGCTCGATCTGCTCGCCGAGCTCGTCGACGGCGAGCCGCGGCAGCTCGATGGCCTCGACGGATCCGGTCGTGGAGACCACGAGTGCCACTGCGCCCGCCTTGGCCGGCGCGAGATAGACGACTGGGCAGTCGTTGGCCGCCGCCTCGACGTCGGCAAGCGTCGGTGGTCGCCGAAAGCTCTCCTGCCCCGGGAGCGTCCGGATGCGCTCCGCGATCTTGTCCACCTCCTGGCGGAGCTCGACGACGGGCCGGTGCGCGGGCGGAACACCCATCCGGCCGGGGACGGCGGACGGGGCGCGGTCCACGGCGGCGAGCGCATCCACGGCGCTCTCGTAGGCGGCGGCGAGCTCCCCGTGGCCGTCGCGGGCGAGCGCGTCGAGATCGTCGGTGGAGGTGCGTTCGACGGTCTCGGTCATCAGGAGGGCTCGTCCGGTCTCGGCAGTGACGACTGCGGCGCGCAGGTCTCCCGCCCGCGCGAGAGCGTAGGCCGCCCGCGGCGCCATCCCGGCCGCCACCTCCAGCCAGGACTCCTTCTGGTCACGCCTGCCCTGGCGCTGGAAGAGCTGGTCGAGGCACTCGCGGCCCATCCGGAAGGCGTCCGCGGCGTCCGCCCACCATTCCTTGTCCCCGGCTGTCACACCCCACAGCCGCGCCGCGTCCAGACCCAGCTCCGGTGCCACCTCGCAACTCTCGACGGCGACCGCCCGGAAAGTGCCCAAGGCCGCCCGGATCATCTCCTCGTCGCCGTCGAGCCGACCTGTGAGCTCCTGGGCGGACCCGAGGTTCGTCCGGCAGATGAGCGAGTCGGGGGTGCCCTCGATGGCCGCCGCAGCTGCCTCCGCCAGGATCGAAACGGCCTCGCGCGCCAGCTCGACGGATCCAGCCCACCTGGCCTGGGCCAGGGTAATCCGCCCCTGGTTGTTCCGCGCGCTGCGCCATCCCGCCGACCGGGGCACTGAACGCTCGTAGGCGGTGGCGAAGATGTTCTTGCTCTGCTCGAGGTCGGCCCCGTCACCAGTGAGGTCGTAGCGGTCGTTGAGCGCCGTCCCGAGGTTCTGCAGGATGTTCAGCTCCACCGGGCTTCCGTCGACGGCCAGCTCGAATGCCCGCTCGTACGTCTCGATGGCCGCGCGGAGGTCAGCGGGCCGCCTGCCGCGCAGGTAGCGGGCACGCAAGGCGTTGCCGAGGTTGCCCGCACGGGTTGCTGCCTCGGGAGAGGACGCGTCCGTCAGCGCCACCGACTCCTGGAGCAGCGCGATGCACCGTTCGAGATCGTCGAAGGTGCCGAGCCGGTCGAACCGGGAACGCAGAAGTCCCGCGACATCGTTGGCCAGGAGCAGCCATCTCCGGCTGCCCTGGTCTGCCATCGCAAGCGCCCGCTCCGCGAGGACAATCGCACGCTCGAGGTCGGCCACGCTCCCGAGGACCTCGTACCGCGCAGCGAGGTGGCCTTGCATGGTGAACAGCGTCATCGCATAGGTGGGTGAATCCTGCGATGTCGCGGCCAGCGCCTCCTCCGCCGTCCGCACGGCGCGGTCCAGGTCGTCGACCTCGCCGGTGACCTCAGCCCGCTCCCCGAAGGCATTGGCCAGGTTTCCGAGGTACTTCGTCTGGATCCGGGTGCCCGGCTGGGCCAGCGCCAAGGCTTCTTCGCGACACCGCACCAGCCGGTCGGCGTCCTCGACCCTGTTGCGCCGGGACAACCGCAGGCTCAGACCGTTCGCGAGTCCGTTGAGGTGGGTGAGACGGTGCACACTGCCGGGAGGCGCGAGCGTCACTGCCCGCTCGTCCAGCTCGATCGCGCGGTCGAGCGCGGCGAGATCGCCATCCCTTTTGTAGCTCTCCCGCAGCGCCGACGCGAGGTTGCTCATCACGGCGGGTCGGTGGGGCGCATCGGCGGGGGTGGCCGTGCAGGCCTGCTCGTTGATGTCCAGCGCCCTGTGCAGGTCGGCCGGATCGTCGGTGACCTCGTAGGTCGACCGCCATGCCCCGCCGAGATTCCCCAGGATCATCCCGAGTGCGTCAGGAGCTGCCAGGCCCACCGCCTCGACAAGGAGCTGCCGACCGATGTCGAGGCTCTCCCGGTCCTCGGTGTACTCATGATGCTTGAGGTATCGCGCTCCAGCCTCGTTGAGCGCTCCCGCCCGACGGTGGTCGGGCAGCAGGTCCGTGATCTCGCCCCATACCTCGGCAGCACGCTTCAGGTCGGCCGGGTCACCGGACGAGCTGAAGCGTTCGTCGAGCCGCCCGACCTCGTCGAGCAGCGCGATGCTGCGCTGCGCGACCGCCCGGGCGTCGTCGCTCGAGGGCTGTGCTCGCCGTCTGAAGAACCTCACGTCGTGAGAGCCGTCGCCATAAAACAAGGAGTACCGCCGCCCGAACCCTGATACCCATCATCGCTCCAGCAGGAAGCAGACCGTGGTGAGGAGAGCAGGAATCGAGCAGCACCGGCAGGCGAGCCGCATAGCGGGCCGGCGCCGGCGGCGTGGGGCCGCAGTAGCGGGCGGGGCACGGCGGCGGCTGCCGCGACGTCGACGGCGGCGGATGGCCCCGACGATCCCGCGGCCACGTGGTAAATCGACGCGGGGACCCTCTCCGTCTCAGACGTCGCCCTCAGTGTCGGCGACAACATCGGTGATGCGGTGCCCGTCCGGTTGTGGAGGCGCTGCTCGCGCACCCCGGCGCCACCGCGGCCGAGCTGGCTACCGCGGTCGGCTACGGGCAACGAGATCTGCGCATTCACCGCGCTGCTCGACGATCTGGACCTGACCGATGTCCTGATCACCGCCGACGCATTATGCCGACATCGGCATAATGCGTCGGCGGTGATCACCGCGCCGGTGATGTCGATCCGGTCGAGCAACGGGGCGAACCCGGTGATCTCGTTGGTCTTCGAGTCGATATTCGGGGAGCGCATCCAGAACCGGGCTGCGTCATCGCGCATGACCCGCCGAGCGAGGTCGACGACAGCGCGGAGTTCGAGCAGGCGCTCCACTGCCTCCCGGCGTGGGGTCGCGGCCTCGGCCTTCCATCGGGCCACGCTTCGAGGATTGGTGTCGCTCACCCGGGCCAGGTCGGCGGTGTCGACCACGTCGCCCTCGTAGAGGTGGTCCAGCAGGGAGGTGAGTGTCGTCATGGTCTCCTCGTCGCCCTAACGTGTAGCGTAACGTCGCCCGTATGTCAGACTATACGTCGAGCGCTCGATTTCCCTGGGCGATCATCGATGACGGGAATCGAACCAGCGTTCTCAGCTTGGGAAGCTCGTCGGAGGGTGCCCGCCGACCTGCCCGTTCGGGCGTTCGCCCAGGTCAGCGGTGGTGGCCCCGATGGATCTCACCACGGTCATCGAGACCCGCCCGGGGGTGCGCAGCGGCAAGCCCTGCTTCGTCGGCACGCGGATCGCCGTCTATGACGTCCTCGAGTACCTGGCCTCGGGGATGACCACCGATGAGATCGTTGCGGACTTCCCGGAGCTGACGCCTGATCACGTCCGGGCTGCCATCGAGTTCGCGGCCCTGCGGGAACGGCGCCTCGCCACGGCGTGAGGCTCCTGTTCGACCAGAACCCGTCGAGGAGCCTCGTCGGGCACCTGCGCGACGTGTTCCCCGAGAGCCGCCACGTCACCGCGCTGGACCTCGACACCGCGACCGATCGAGAGATCTGGGAGTTCGCCGGCGAGCACGGGGACGTGATCGTCTCGAAGGACTCCGACTTCCGCCAGCTCGCCTTCCTCCACGGGCCGCCGCCCAAGGTCGTGTGGCGTCGAGTCGGCAACCGCATCGACCGCCACGGTCCTCCGGGTGCGCCTCGACCACACGGAAGCGATCGAGGCGTTCGCGATCAGCGACGACGAGGCGCTGCTCGTCCTTCCGGCCCTCTCGAACTGACCGTCAGCCAGACCGGCTGTCGAGAGCGACCGACTACTCCCACTCGGCGAAGTTCTTGAGGCCGCTCCATGTGCCGCCGGCCTGCTTGATGGCGGTCTCGGTGGCGAAGAGGTAGGGCCAGGTGGCGGTGGCGTCGCCGGAGTCGTTGGCGAAGCGGGACCACTCGAAGCCGACGGTCTTCTTGTCGATCACGTCGGGGTCGTTGGCGCGGTCGTCGGCCTTGCCCTCGACCATCCAGTGGTGGCCGTCGTCGGTGACGACGATGAAGTCGGGGATCGGCGCTGGAGGGTCGCCACCAGTGGTCCCGACCATCAGGCCCAGCACGCGGCAGAGCTTCTCTGCAGAGAGGGTTCGGGGGCTGAGACAATGTGGCGCGTGCTAGGCGAGTCCCCGGATGACGAGCGAGTCCACACCGCCGAGCTGATCGGCGCGCTCTGCCTGGCGACCGACCTTGGGATGGGCTTCCCGTTCGAGCACGGGCTGCACTCGACCCTGATCGCGATGCGGCTCGCCGAGCGGCTGCAGGTCGACCGCGATACCGTCTCACAGACGTACTACACCGCGCTGCTCTCACACGCTGGCTGCACAGCGGAGGCCCACGTGGCCGCCGAGGTCTTCGGCGGCTCGATGACCGAGAACTTCAACCCGCTCATGTACGGCTCGGTGCGCGAGGTCTTCATCGGGCTCCTGCGTTCGCTGCCCGACGAGGATGTCACCGGGCTCGCACGCGCCGCCCAGACTGCCCGGCGGCTGCCGATGGTGCGGGGGACGCGCCCGTCGCTCACCGCCTCCTGTGAGGTCGCCGGGATGCTCGCCGAGCAGACCGGCGCTCCCGCCGCGGTCCCGGGCCTGCTCTCCTATCTGACCGACCGTTGGGACGGCCACGGCCCGCTGGGTCGAGGAAAGCACGAGGAAAGCACGAGGAGATCCCGTGGCCGATGCGGATCGTCCACGTGGCCACCGACGCCGCCCTCCAGCGCTACCTCGGGGGCGTCGAGCATGCGGTGGGCATTGTCCGCGAGCGCGCCGGCCACGCCTTCGACCCCGAGGTGGCGGCCTGCCTCGTCGAGGACAGCGCCGCGATCCTTGCACTCGACGACGGCGCGTCCGCATGGGACGAGGCTCTGGCCGTGGAGCCCTCGCCGCCGCTGATTCTCGAGGGTCAAGCGCTCGACCGCGGGCTCGCCGCGATGGGCCGCTTCGCCGACCTGATCTCGCCGTACTTCGCCGGTCATTCGGCCGGAGTCGCCGAGCTTGCATCCGAGGCCGCCGGGCGTTGCCGGATCGACGCCGCGGGCGCGCTCGCGCTTCGGCGCGCCGGCCTCGTCCACGATCTCGGCCGGGTCGCGGTCCACTCGCGGGTCTGGCAGAAGCCGGGCCCGCTGAGCGCCGACGAGTTGGAGCAGGTGCGGCTGCACCCAGACCACACGGAGCGCTGCCTCTCGCGTTCGCCGTTCCTGGCGGCGCTCGCCCCGGTCGCCGCTGCTCACCACGAGCGGCTTGACCGAAGCGGCTACCACCGCGGCTCGCCTGGTGCCGACCTGACGATGCCAGCGCGTCTGCTCGCCGCCGCCGACGCCTTCTTCGCGATGTGCGAGCCGCGCCCTCACCGCGCAGCACTCGGACCGGAGCGGGCGGCGGAGGCGCTCACCGCGGAGGCAAACGCGGGCCGCCTCGACCCGGACGCGGTCACCGCGGTGATCGAGGCGGCCGGGCAGCGGGCACCGCGCGTGGAGCGCCCGGCGGGGCTGACCGAGCGCGAGGCTGAGGTGGTCGCGATGCTCGCCAGCGGCCTGCAGACGAGGCAGGTCGCCCACGAGCTTGGGATCTCGGTCAAGACCGCCGACCGCCACGTCCAGAACGCGTACGGCAAGATCGGCGTGTCGACCCGCGCCGCGGCGACCCTGTTCGCAATGGAACACGGCCTCGTCGCATGGGGAGAACTCCCGATTGGCCGGCCGCCCGTCCGGCCTTAGGTTCGTCTCAGAGCGCTCGGCGACCCGCTGAGCCCGCCAGACAGGAGGACGGATGGCGAGCGAGACGATCCAAGAGCAGCGCGAGCGGGACTACCAGTTCCACCTCGAGATCGCCGAGAAGATCGCGCCCACCTGGGAGAAGCGGCGCGCCGAGATCGAGGAGGTCGCGACGCCGGTCCGCCAATGGATGCTGCGCGAGCTCGACCCACAGGAGGGAGACACGCTCCTCGAGCTTGCGGCAGGGGTCGGCGACACCGGCTTCGAGGCGGCCGAGATCATCGGTGGGAGCGGCTGCCTGATCACCAGCGACTTCTCGCCGGCGATGCTCGACGCCGCCCGCCGCCGCGGCGCGGAGCTCGGACTCGGGAACGTCGACTACCGGGTGATCAACGCCGAGCGCATCGCGTTGGACGACGATTCGGTCGACGGCGTGCTCTGCCGGTTCGGATACATGCTGGTGCCAGATCCCGCGGCGGCGTTCGCCGAGACGCGGCGAGTGCTGCGCCCGGGCGGTCGGGTGGCTTTGGCCGTCTGGGGAGCGATGGAACGCAACCCGTGGATCGCAATCGCCGGCATCAGCCTCGGCCAGCGCGGCCACATCCCGCCCCCTCCTCCGCCACCCGCCCCCGGGCCGTTCAGTATGGCGAGTGCCGAGCGGGTCGAGGGTCTCCTGCGCGGAGCGGGATTCACCGAGGTGCGGCTCGAGGAGGCCCATGGGAGCTTCGCGGTCACCGACGCTGACCACTACCTGGGCCTGATCGGCGACACCGCCGGCCCGGTCGGGCTGGTGCTGAGGGGGTTGGGGGATCACGACCGCGCCGCGGTCCGGGGCGACGTCGAGGACGCGCTCCGCCGCTTTGCTGTCGACAGCGGCGGCTACGAGCTGCCGTGCGTGGCGCTGTGCGCGGTGGCGAGCTGATGAAGGAGGACACCGTGGCCGAGACAACGACGATCAACGGGGCCCACCTGGCCTACGTCGAACAGGGCCGGGGGCAGCCGGTGGTGTTCGTCCACGGCGGCGTCGGCGACTACCGGGGGTGGGACCTCCAGGTGCCGGCCTTCGCAGCGAGATTCCGGACCATCGCCCTGAGCTGCCGCGGCGCCTGGCCCAACCGGAAGCTCGAGCCGGACGAGGAGATCACCCTTGACATGTTTGTCGAGGATCTGGCGGCCTTCATCAAGGTGCTCGACCTGGCGCCCGTCCACCTGGTGGGCCACTCATCGCCTGGCGGCTTCGGCGGCTTGCTTCTGGCCTCCCGCTATCCTCAGCTCCTGCGCTCGCTCGTCCTGCTCGAGCCGCCGGCGTTTCCTCTGCTGGGCGTCAACATCCCGCCCACGCCGCTCCAAGTGCTGCGGCTGCTGGCCCGCAACCCGCGGGCCGGGATCGGCTTCGTCAAGTTCGGCGCCAGGGGAATCGGCCCGGCCATGAAGGCGTTCAGCCGTGGCGACGATGAAGGCGGGCTGCGGATCTTCATGGCGGCCGTCGCCGGCAAGGAGCGCGTCGCGGCGATCCCCGAAGAGACGTTCCAGGCATTCGTCGACAACACCGGCCCGTTCAAGGCACAACTACGGGCCGGCTTCCCCCAGTTCTGCGAGGACGATGCCAGGAGCATCCGCGTCCCGACACTGCTCGTCTCAGGAGCTGAGACCCCGGCTCCGCTGACCGCGGTCACCGACAGGCTGGAAGAGCTCCTGCCGGACGTCAGCCGGCTGAACATCGCGGGCGCCAGCCACAACATGTTCAACAGCCATCCAGCGGAGTTCAATGCCGGGGTGATGGCGTTCATCGGCCAACATTGACCACGGGACGCCGACCCCGTACTGGATCCGATGAACACCGCCGACCCAAATCCTCGGGAGAAGGCTC
>Ga0136615_10000865_pt1 | contig 14168 bp, 11 predicted proteins | sample AntDrymUQ2882206_2_FD_106647 | JGI IMG/M metagenome (GOLD analysis project Ga0136615, IMG submission 106647) | Polar desert sand microbial communities from Dry Valleys, Antarctica - metaG UQ288 (22.06) | ecosystem: Environmental > Terrestrial > Soil > Desert | place: Antarctica: Dry Valley...
TCGTCACGGGGGGCTGCGGCTTCGTCGGCTCGCACGTCGTCGACCGGCTCATCGAGCTCGGCCATCCTGTGCGTGTCCTCGACTCGCTGCTGCCGGCCGCGCACGCGGGCACACCGAGCTACCTGAATCCGTCGGCGAACTACGTCTTCGGCGATGTCGCGGACGCCGAGGCCGTGGCGGCGTGCCTCGACGGGGTGGAAGCGGTCTGCCACCAGGCCGCCATGGTCGGGCTCGGCCTCGACATCGGCGACATCGCCGAGTACGTGCGCCACAACGATCTCGGCACGGCGGTGCTCCTGCGTGAGTTGGCCCGTGCCCCTGCCGTGAGCCGGCTCGTGCTCGCGAGCAGCATGGTCGTCTATGGCGAGGGCCGCTACCGCTGCGCCGAGCACGGCCTCGTTTCCCCCGGCCCTCGCTCGCAGGAGCAGCTGACCGAGGGCGCGTTCGAGCCCCTCTGTCCGGACTGTGGGCGCTCGCTGAGGCCCGAGCCGATTCCCGAGAGCGCGCCCCTCGATCCGCGCAACGTCTATGCGGCCACGAAGGTGCACCAGGAGCACCTCTGCGCGGCCTTCGGACGAGAGTGCGGGGTACCCGTGACCGCGCTTCGCTACCACAACGTCTACGGCCCGCGCATGCCGCGCGACACGCCCTACGCGGGCGTCGCGAGCATCTTCCGCAGCGCCCTCGCGGCCGGGCGAGCGCCTCGTGTGTTCGAGGACGGCGGCCAGCTGCGCGACTTCGTGCACGTGCAGGACGTCGCCGAGGCGAACGTGCTCGCGCTCACCGCCCGGCCCGCCGTCGCAGGCGCCTTCAATGTCGCGAGCGGCGAGCCGCGCACGGTGCTCGAGCTGGCCGGGGCGCTCTCGGCCGCGTTCGCCGGCACGCCCCCGCTCGAGGTCACCGGGGAGTTCCGGCTCGGAGATGTCCGCCACGTGTTCGCCTCGCCTCGCCTGGCGGCCGAGCGGCTGGGCTTCGAAGCGCGCAGCTCGTTCGCCGAGGGTGTGCGCGAGTTCGCCGCTGCCGAGCTGCGCTGAGGGCGGCTCACCAGCTGGCCGCCTGAGGTCGCTCGACGCCGCGGAGCCGAGGTCGCGCAGCCAGGAGCCGCCAGGCGAGCACGACGCCGGCCGCCATCGAGGCGGTCGCGAGCGCCGAGCCGAGCGAGAGCAGTGCGACGCCGGTGAGGCCGTGGCCGAAGTTGCAGCCGTGCGCCACGTTGGCCCCGACCCCCATCAGGACGCCGCCGCCGACCGCGCGGGCGGCCCGGGCGCGGTCAGGCCGGCGAAGCGGGCCGCGCACAGTGATCGCCGCGCCCGCGATCAGGCCGGCCGCCAGGAAGGGCTCGAGCGTCAGGGCTCCGAAGCTGCCCGACTCGAGCGCGGAACGCACGTTGGCGGCGGTGCCCGTGAAGCCCAGCCCGTAGCCGTACCCCGTCGCGTCGGCCGCGAGCCAGGTCGCGCTCGCAAGCGCTCCGAGCGCCAGGCCGACGAGCAGACCGAGCCGGGAGCGCCGGAGCAGGAGGGCGAGCCCGAGCGCGCCGACCACCGGCGCCAGGAGGCTGTAGCGCATGCCGAGCTGCTGGTGCAGGCCGGCTTCGGAGACGCGGGCCGCGTCGTCGAGGGCCGTGAGGAGGCCGTCGCCCGGCCCGCGCACGAGCAGCTCGCCCACTGCGAAACCGGCGACGGCGAGCGCCGTGGCGACCGACCCGGCCCCGCTCTTCCAGAGGATCCCGGCGATGCAGCCGCCCGCTAGAGCCATCCCGATGCCGAAGAGGAGCCCACCGGCCACGACGGCGACGGGGAGGAGGGGAGGCTGGCCGCGCGCGATCGCGCCCTCGAGCGGGTCGACTCCCGCGGCCAGCAGGAGGGGCAGCAGCAGAAGCTGGGCCGCGACCGCGATTGCGAAGACCCGGAGCACGCGCGTCCTCCGGTCGAAGACCGCGTGCCGGACACCGGCGTTGAAGCACACGGCGCCCCGCGCCAGGAGCGCGCCGACCGCGCCGCCGAGGAGCAGCCCGAGCACGACCTCCCTCATCGGATCTCCTCCGTCGCCCGTGCTCCCGGCGGCAGCAGGCGAAGGACGTCGAGTCGCGCGCGCTCGAGGACGATGATGGTGTGCGGCCTCCCGGCGGGCTCGAAGAAGAGCTCTCCGCGGCCGTAGCGCCGCCGGCTGCCGCCCTCGACGATCTCGACCTCGCCGGCCCGCACGAGGTTGAACGTCGGCCCCCCGTGCACGTGCCGCGAGCGGAAGCCGGCCCCGAGCCGCACGGTCTCCGCCGTCACCTCGACCGGCCCGCCGGGGAGGCGCGCGAGCGTGCCGGCGCCGTTCACCTCCGACTCCGGCTCCGAGGGACCCCAGACGAGCCAGCCGGCCCCGAGCCCGAGCACGAGCCCGACCGCGAGGAGGGCGAGACGCACTAGCCCGCCTCCTCGACGGGTCGAAGCGCGCGGGCCGGGACACCGTGGCGTCGTGCGGCCAGCCCGGCGGCGAGCGCGAGCGCCACGGCCCAGGTCCCGTAGGCGAGGTGACGCGGCCAGGTCGGATGGTCGGGAACGCTGATGTGGAGATAGAGCAGCGGCGCCGTGAGCGCGACGGCGCCCGCGGGCAGGAGCACGAGGCCGCGCCCGAGCGGGAGCAAAGCGATCACGGCGAGGGCGTACCACGGATAGGTGGGCGTCGCCAGGACGAGCACGGCCGCGAGCAGCAGCAGCGCCCGATTCGCGAGTGCGGCCGGGGAGGGGGTGATCCGCATCGCAGAGAGGCTGAGACCGGCGAGGCACGCTGCCGCGAGAGCGACGTACAGCGCTGTCGGTGCGGCGCCCTCGATTCCGGTCAGGCGCTCGAAGAGCCCGAGCAGGTAGAAGCGGTAGCCGGAGCTGAATCCCTCCTCCTCGAGGTAGCCGGGCAGGTAGCCGAGCACCCGCGGCCCCACGTCGAGGAACGGCAGGTAGGCGAGCACGACCGTCGCCGCGACTCCGATCGCAAGCCCCAGCCGCCTGCCGCCGGCGGCGAAGGCGGGGAGCGCGGCAAGCGCGTAGAACTTGACGAGTCCGGCGCCGGCGAGGAGGACGCCGGCGAGCAGCGCGCGTCCCCGCAGGGCGAGGTGCAGCGCCGCCAGCAGCCCGAGCACGCCCAGCACCTCCACATGGCCGCTCCCGCCGATCTCAAAGATCGCGAGCGGGTGCCAGGCGTAGAGGAGCGAGAGCTCCGGCCGCCTCCCGAGCAGCCCGAGCAGGCCCGCGAGCAGCGCGACGGCGACCAGGTCGAGGGCAACAAAGGCGAGCTTCGTCCACGCGACGCTGCTCGCGTGCGCGCGGTAGAGCAGACCGAACGCTCCCTGCGCGACCGGCGGATAGATCGTCGGCGACTCGCGGCGGTTCAGATTCGGATAGATCTCGCGGTCTCTCAAGGGCGCGAGGGCCGGGTCGGCGGGCGGATAGCGATAGGGATTGATCCCCGCCGCCTGGACACGGCCGTCCCAGACATAGCGGTAGATGTCGTCAGAGAGCACGGGCGCGCCCGGGACGAGCAGCAGACGGGTGACCGCTGCGACAAGCAGGACGAGGACGAGTGTCGCGCGCACCGGCGGCCTGCGCCCGATGACCCACGCCGCCGCGCCGACCCACAGCAGCATGGAGAAGCCGGCCACCAGCGCGATCGAGCCGGTCGGGCCGTCGAACTCGGTGAGCTCGGCGCCGAGCCACCACGTGCAGCCGATCGCGCCGCCGCCGAGCGAGGCGAGGACGCCGAGGTCAAACGTGGGGGAACCCATGGTTCCCTCACGGGCCCCCTCCTTCGAAGCTGGACGCGCCGGAGCCGCGGGTGTAGCGCACGCCGGCCAAGCCCGGCTCAGCCGGAAGCACCCGACAGCGTAGGTCCTCACAGCTTCACGAGTTCCCGCCCCCGAAGGTCTAGACGACGGGCACGCCGATGCGGTGGTACCCGGTGGCGCCGTCGGGCGAGATCCCGTCCTTCTTGGCAGTCTGGATCTCGCCCCCGCCGTCGGTCGCCCGCACGGCGAGCTCGTGCATGCCGGGCCGCTCGGGCGTCCACTCGAGGCTCCAGAGAGCCCAGGTGAGGCGTGAGCCGCGGTAGTCGAGCTTGGCCTCGCGCCAGCGCCGGCCGCCGTCCGTGCTGAGCTCGACCCGCGAGACGCCGCGGTTGCCGGCGAAGGCGACGCCGTTCACCCGGGTCGGCCGGCCGACGGGGCGTGGGCGCTTGTCCAGCGGACGGTCGATCCGCGACATCGTGTGCACACGCTCGGCCCGCCAGCCCTGCAACTCGTAGAAGCCCTGCTCCGGCTCCTCGAGCACCTCGATCCGGTCGATCCACTTGACGCTCACCTCGCCGTAGGCACCGGGCACGATCAGGCGCGCGGGATACCCGTGGCGATCGGGGAGCTCCTCGCCGTTCATCCGGAGGGCGAGCAGGGTCGTCGGCTCGAGTGCCTTCTCGAGTGTCAGCCCGTGCGCGTAGCCGTCGCCGCCGCGGGCGAAGACGTGCGCCGCGCCGTCGCGCGGGCCGGCGGCCTCGAGCAGGCGACCGAGCGGCACTCCTCGCCAGCGCGCGTTGCTGATCAGGCCGGAGCCGATGCCGTTCGAGATGCACTCGAGCGTGGTCTCCTGGTCGACAAGCGGAAGGTCGATGAGATCCTCCCACGTGTACGTGCGTGGAGTCTCGACCCGGCCGCTCACGTCGAGCCGCCACAGCGAGCGGTCGACCCGCGGATCGACGAAGTTCTTCGTGACGACGTACCACTTGTCGTTCGGCGTGATCGGGTCGACCTGCAGGGCGACCGTCTCGATGCCGTCGTAGGGGATCGCCGAGCGCCGGTAGAGGCGGGTGACGAGGCCGGCGGACGCGAGGCCGAGCACGGCGCCGGCGCCGCCGAGGACGAACGCGCCGCGGCCGATTCGCGGCTCCGCCTGGGGGGCGGTGTCAGGCGCGGGCTCACGTGTTACGAGCCTGTGGAAGCCGACGAGCGAGATTCCGAAGAGCGCGAGCGCGAGCGCGAGGCCGAGAAGGGTGACGACGAGCGCCCAGCCGGGCGGCAGGCCGCGGTAGCTCGAGTCGAGCACCGGCCAGAGGACGACGACCGACACGAGCCAGACGGCAGAGAGCGCCCCCGTGAGGAACAGCCGCCTTCGTCCGACGAGCGTGTAGAGCACACCGAGCAGCGCGCCGACCGCGAGCTGCCCGACGAAGAACGAGAAGAAGCCGATCCGCTTCCCTGCGACGAAGCCGCCCATCTTGCTGATCAGCCGCAGGAAGGTGTCGACCTGCAGCATGGGGATGAAGCGATCGGAGATGAGCTCGAAGAGAAGCGGAATCCCGAACAGCGTTCGCATGAGCACGAGCGCGACCGTCATCACGAGCATCGCCACGACGCCTGCCAGAGCACCGAGAAGCGCATGTCGCCGCTTCGTCACCTTGCACCTCCGGTCGCCGCGGCGAGCGCGGCCGCGGTCCAGGGCAGGTCGGCTCGATCCTCGAGCGCGCGGCGCAGGCGAGGCAGGTCGCCCGCGACGTCGACGTCGAAGGTCGCCTCGAGCAGGGCGAGCGAGCACCCGAGGCTCCGGCAGCGCGCCGCGATCTCGTCGAGCACGGTCGCCGAGCTCATGCCGACCCCGGCGAGAACGTCGTGCCAGCCGTTCATGCCGATCAGGTAGTAGCCGCCGTCGAGCACCGGGCCGAGCACGACGTCGTGCCCCTCGAGGAGGGCGAAGGCCTCTCCCACCGTCTCGACGCTCAGGTGCGGCGAGTCGGACGCGATCAGGACGACGGGTCGCTCGCCGCGCCCGGCAGCGTCGCGAAAGAGCGTGCGCTGCCGCTCGGTCCAGTCGCCCGGGCCCTGCTCGAGCACGCCGTTCCAGCCTGCGCCGACGAGCGGCTCGAGCTCCGCCCAGGCGCCCGGGGCCACGTACCAGGAGACGGGGTAGGGCGCGTCGGCGAAGCGGGCGGCGAGATCCCGGAGGAAGCCTCGGTAGAGCGCCGCGGCGCCCGACGGGCCGAGCGCCGGCTCGAGCCGGGTCTTGGCCTCGCCCGCGAGCGGAGCCTTCGCGGCGACGTAGAGCATCGCGCTCACGGGCAGATTCCCAGCCCGTGAGGGGAGGGGTGCGGGGGAACCGGGAGGTTCCCCCGCCGGGAAGAAGGGGGTACAGAGGGGAGCCCTGGTTTCCTCCATGGGAGTGAGCCGTACGCGAGCGACTTCATGCGAGGAGTCTCCCCATGTCGTTGATCGTCCGCAGCGTCCCGCGCACCGTTCCAGTCACCTTCGAGCGGCCGGAGCGGGCGAGGTAGGCGACCGGCACCTCGACGATCCGCCAGCCCGCCTCGTTCGCCCGCAGCACCATCTCGAGCGGCCAGCCGAAGCGGCGGTCCTCGAGGCCGAGTTGGTGGAGCTCGCCGCGGCGCAGCGCGCGCATCGGCCCGAGATCGCGCAGTCGAAGGCCGGTTCGCCGGCGCAACTCTCGGACGAGGAGGCCGTTCGCGACCCGGGCGTGGAGCGGCCAGGCTCCGCGCTCGGGCCGGCGCTCGCCGAGTACGAGGTCGGCGTGGCCTCCGACCACCGGTTCCGCGACGTCCGGCAGTGCGCGCGGGTCGAGCGAGCCGTCGCAGTCCATGAAGCAGAGCACCTCGGCGTTCGCCGCCTGGAGCCCCGCGAAGCACGCCGCGCCGAAGCCGGGGCGTGGCTCGCGGATGACGCGGGCGCCGAGAAGTCGCGCGAGTTCCGCAGAGCCGTCGGTGGAGCCGTTGTCCACCACGATCGGCTCGTATCCCACGGGCATGCGCCCGAGCACCCACGGAAGCGCCTCGGCCTCGTTCAGCACCGGCAGAACGACGTCTACCACCGCTGGTCCCCGTCCACGAAGCGTCCGAGTGCCGTCAGCGCCGAGGGGACGCAGGCGCGCCCGAAGCCGATCCTGAAGCGATTCTCGTCGTCGCCGTAGACCGAGCCGGGAACGACGAGCACGCCCTCCTCGCGCACCAGCGCTTCGGCGAACTCCTCCACCGGCAGCGAGGCGCGCAGGCGCGGAAAGGCCACGCTTCCTCCGCGCGGCGGCGTCCATTCGAACAGCTCCGGACGGCTCTCGAAGAACGCATCGAGAAGTGCGAGGTTCGCCTCGAGTCGTGCGCGGCTGCGACCGAGCAACCGCTCACGCGCGCGCAGCGCGATCAGCGCCAGGATCTCGCTCGGCGCGCTGCCGCAGCCCGAGGTCGAGTGCTTCAGTCGGGCCGCCCGTGCCAGGAGAGCACGGTTCCGCGTCGCGAGCCATCCGACGCGCAGTCCCGCAAGGCCGAGCGTCTTCGACAGCGCTCCGAGGCTGACGCCGCCCATGGAGGCGGCCGCCGGGGGAAGCCGGTCGGCTCCCGGGCGTTCGAGGAAGCGGTAGACCTCGTCGGAGAGCAACGTGGCTCCCACCTCGCGGGTCAGCGCGACGACGGCCTCGAAGGTTGCACGATCCGGCAACGCCCCGGTCGGGTTGTGGGGAAAATTGACGATCACGAGCCGCGTCGTCGGCTTCAGCAATCGGCGCAGCTCCTCGGGGTCGAGCCGCCAGCCCGAGGCCGAATCGAGGCGAAGGAGGCTCACACGGGCGCCGGTCGCCTGCGCGACCTCGTGCAGGGCGGCGTAGCCCGGCCAGGTGACGACGGCGTGATCGCCGGGGTCGAGGAGCGCCGTGACGGCGAGCAGGATCGCCTCGTCGGCGCCGGCACAGACGAGGACGTCGTCGGCCTCCAGTCCCGGGTAGAGGCCCGCGATCTCGGCCCGGAGCGATGCGCGCCCCTCGATGTCGGCGTAGCCGAGCGTCAGTTCCTCCCAGAGGCGCCGCGTCTCGTCGTCGGCGAGGCCCAGCAGTTCCTGGAGCCCGCACTCCTCGACGTCGGAGGAGCTGAGCAGGAAGCGGGCGTGGCCACGGTGCTGCGCGAAGAAGCGGGCGAGTGCCGGCTCGGGAACGCGGCGAAGGGTCTGAGCGAGTTGACGCATGTCCACCATAGTTGCCGCGAATCCTCGGGACCGAACGTCGTCCGGCGGAGTTTCAGGGATTCGTAAGGAGGTCGCAGGTCGCGGCGCTACCGTGCTCGAGGAGCACGGGGGAACCCATGGTTCCCCCGTGGGCCCCCTCCTTCAAGGAGAGACGCGCCGGAGCCGCGGGTGGCTGCGCCGGGCAAGCCCGGCTCCGCCGGAAGAGGCTTCAGGCATGCGGCGCTACCGTGGCTGGGCGATGCGTCGTCTCGCGCCCCTTCTGCTCATCCCGCTCGTCTTGGGGGCGTGCAGCGCCTCGGACGAGCCGGCGGCTCCAGCATCCGGCTCGACGCTCGTCTCGACGTATGTCGATCCGGACGGGGATGGTCTCCTCGAGCGGGGGCCGGGTGAGCCGGTGCTCGAACGTACCGAGCTTGCGCCCGCCTCGCCCGCGGTCGAAACTCTCGGGCTCTTCGCGCAGCTCGCCGACCCCCAGGTGACCGACGAGGAGTCACCGGCGCGCGTCGAGCTGCTCGACCGGCTCGGGCCGCCGTTCACCTCGGCGTTCCGGCCCCAGGAGGCGCTCTCCGGTCACGTTCTGCTGGCGGCCGTCCGGGCACTCAACCGGCTCCGGCCGCAGGCCGTCGTCGTCACCGGCGATCTCGTCGACAACGCCCAGGCGAACGAGCTCGCGGAGGCGTTCGCAATCCTGGAGGGTGGCCGGGTCGACCCGGGAAGCGGTGCCCGGCGCTACGAGGGCGTGCAGGCCGCGGACAACCCCGACCCCTTCCTCTACCGGCCCGCCGTCGACCCCCCGCGCCGGCCCGGGCTGCTGGCCGAGGCCCAACGTCCCTTCCGCTCGCCCGGGTTGCTGGCGCCGTGGTATCCCGTGGTCGGAAACCATGACGTGCTCGTGCAGGGGAACCTCGCCGCCGGCCCACGGCTCGCGCGCATCGCCGTGGGAGGACGCAAGCTGGTGCAGCTCGACGAGTCGGCGCTCGGCACGGCCGGCGAGCGGCGTCTCTCGCGTGGGCTCGTCGAGCGCCTTCTGGCCCGGGGCCCGCCCGGCCGGTCGATCGCGGTCAGCGCCGATCCGGCGCGGCGTCTCCTGCGCCCGGCCGAGGTCGTCCGCCGGCTTCGGACCGCCGCGGGCCTCGGCGGCGAGGGCCCTCTCCTCGACTACTCGTTCGACATCGGCGCCGGGGTGCGCGGGATCGTCCTCGACACGGCGCACCGCGACGCGGGTGCAGGTGGAGTCCTGCGGCCGGCGCAGGCGGCCTGGCTTCGGGACGCGCTCGAGGCGGCCGGGCGACGGGCCGTCGTGGTCTTCAGCGGCACCGAGCTCGAGGACACCGAGGGAGGCGATGCCGCCCTCGCGCTGCTCGACGCCCACCCGCGCGTCGTGGCGGCCGTCGCGGGAGACAAGCATCGCAACGCGATCCGCCCGCGCCGGACGGGGTCAGGTGGCTACTGGCTCGTCACGACCTCGTCGCTCGTCGACTACCCGCAGCAGGCGCGCGCCTTTCGTCTCTCCCGGACGCAGGCGGGCAGCCTCGTCCTCGAGACGTGGATGGTCGATCACGACGAGAGCGTCGAGCTCGCGGCGGTCTCCCGCGAGCTCGCGTTCCTGGACTTCCAGGGCGGCCGCCCGCGCGGGTGGGCGGGCGGGCCGCTCGACCGCAACGTGCGGCTCTTCCTCGACCATCGATAACGGACTGTTACTTGGGCGGCTTTCGGCCTACTCCGCGGACAGCGCCCTGACGACCGGCTCGCGCGCCACGCCGCGCGCCACCCAGGTGGAGGCGGCGAAGGCGAGCACCACCAGCGCAGCGGCGACGAGGAGCGCCTGCATGGCGCTCGCCTGCAGCGGCAGCGAGACGTACGAGGCGGCCAAGTCCGCGGCCGCAGGCGCGACCACGAAGCGCTGGAGCGCGAACCCGCCCACGCTCGCCAGGGCGGCGACGGCGAGCGCTCCTCCGGCCAGCAGGCGCGTCACCTGCCAGCGGCTGCCGCCGAGCGCGCGCACGATCCCGAGCGCCCGCCGCCGCTCCTGCGCCGTCAACGCGAGCATCTGCACGAGCACGTAGAGGCAGACGAGGCCGTTCACGAGAGCGACGGTTTGGAGGAGCGCCGCGAGCACGCGCAGAAAGCCACGGTCGCGAACCGTGGCGCCGCGGACGGGAGCAGGGTAGTAGCCGGCCTGCAGGATCTCCCCCTCCACCGCCTCACGGCTCGCTCCCGGATCGAGCAGCACGGCGATCGTCGACGACAGGAACGGCTCGGCGGCGAGCAGGCGCGCGGGCCGGACGTAGGCGACTCGACCCTCGTCCTGAAGGGCGCTGACCGTTCCCGCCACCCGGAAGCGCAGCTCGCGACCCGAAGGGACCAGCACCGCGAGCGTCGACCCGGGGCTCAGGCTGAGCGCGTCGGCGAGCCCGACGCCCACCTCCACCTCGTCGTCCGATCGGATCCGCCGTCCGGCCACGAGCGGCGGCGCCTCGTAGCGCGTGTGCTCGCCACCGAAGGCGATCACCGAGAAGCTCTGGCCGAGCGAGAACGAGTCGGCGACCTGAACCTCGAAGCGAGGCTGCGCGCCGGCGACACCGGGCAGCCGCCGGAGCTCATTCGCAACCGCGGGAGGAGCGGAGACCTCGATCCGGTAGCGCTTCCCCACCGTCTCGGGGTCACTCTGGAGCCGACCGAGCAGAGAGGCGAGCGCCAGCATCAGGAGGATGACGGAGACCGACGAGGCCAGCACGATTGCGGTGCCGGCCGTCCGCAGCGGCCGCGAGACGGCGAGCCGGAGTCCGAGCCCGAGCGTGCCGGCCGGAAGGGGAGAGCGCCGGGAGGTTCCCACCAGGTCGGCGCCCGCCAGGCTCGCGAGCGCGGGCCGCGAGGCCGCCCGCCACGTCGGCAGCGCCGCGGCACCCGCAACGACCGAGACGATTCCGACCAGGCAGAGCGCGAGCGGCGCGAGCAGCGACGCGCCCGGGGAGAGCTCGTTGAGCGCCTCGAGCAGGCGCGTACTGGGACCGGTGACCAGGAGCGTCCCGGCCGCGAGCCCGAGCGCGCCCGCCGGCGCGGCGACGAGCGCGGCCTCGAGCGCATAGGCGGCGGTCACCTGGCGCGGAGATGCTCCGACGGTTCGAAGCAGTCCGATGGCGCTCAACCGTCGCTGCACCTCTGCCGCGGAGGACGCAGCCAGCATCAGCCCCGCGGTTGCGAGCGCGACGAGCGAGAAGGCGACGAGCAGGGCGATGACGATGCCCGCGGCCTGCCCGAGGAGCGTCTCGATCCCGTCGCGGGTGACGAAGCGCAACTGCTCGACCCCGAAGCTCGCCGCGCGGGCCTGCGCGAGCGTCACGTCGAGCCGGGCGGGATCGCTCGCCCAGAGGAGGGCGAGGTTCACGGTCCCTGGCGCAGCGCCGGCCAGTTCCCTCACGGTCTCGTACGGGGCATAGAGGCGCGGGCCGTTCGCGAGCGGGAAGGCGACGGTGTCCGGCGTCACCGCCACACCGACGACCCGGAAGACCGTGAGGCCGGCCTCGAGGAACGAGCCCGGTCCGAGGCCCCACTCACGCGCGAGGCCGCGCTCGACGACGATCTCGAGTGGTGCCCCGGAAAGGTCGCGGCCGGCGACGATCGCGTAGCCGCGCCTGCCGTCGCGAACACCCTGGAGCTTCGCGTGGCCGTTCCAGCGCTCGCCGATGTGGATGTGCGTTCCGGCGAGCTCGAGCCGGAAGGAGACTGACTCGACGTTCGGCAGCGCGTGCGTCCGCGCCTGCACGGACGAGAGCGACAGCGGCTCGAAGCGCGCGACCACGTCCGCGAGGTCGGCGGCGTCCGCCGCTCGGTCGAAGCCCGTTGCGAGCGAGTAGGCGACGGTCGTGCCCGCGCCGAGCATGGCCGCGGCGGCGAAGATGCCGCCCGCGGCGAGCAGCGCCCGCCCCGGCCGGGTCCGCAGCCGGCCGAGCGCGTGGATCAGCACGGCTCTCACGCCGCCAGCCGACCCTCGCGCAGCTCGAGCACCCTGTCGGCGATCGAGGCGGCCTCGCGATCGTGGGTCACGAGCACGACCGCGCGGCCCTCGTCGGCGATCCCCCGCAGGAGCCGAAGGACGACGGCCGCCGACTCGGCGTCGAGGTTGCCGGTGGGCTCGTCGGCCAGCACGAGCCTGGGATCGTTCACGAGCGCGCGCGCGATCGCCAGGCGCTGCTGCTCGCCGCCGGAGAGCGTGTCCGGCAGGCGCCGCGACGCCTCGTCGAGCTCGAGCTCGGAGATCAGCCGGCGGGCTCGGCTCGTTCCGTTGCCGCCTGCGAGCCGCGCGGGGAGGAGCACGTTCTCGAGCCCGTCGAGCTCGGGCAGGAGGTGGAAGGACTGGAACACGAAGCCGACCGACCGCCGCCGCAGTCGGGTCAGGGTCGCCTCGCTCTCGCCGGTCAGGGTGACGCCCGCGACCTCGATCGTGCCGCTGTCGGCCCGGTCGAGCCCGCCGAGGAGATGGAGCAGCGTCGACTTCCCCGAGCCTGAGCGTCCGACGAGGGCGAGCAGTTCGCCCGGCGGAACGTCGAGATCGACGCCGTCGAGCACCCGCCGGCTCGCGCGCCCCGAGCCGAACGTCTTGACGACACCGCGGGCGTGCACGACTGGTACGTCCACGGTTCGAGGATACGGATGCGGCTATTTCCCCCGGATAAACGCCTTCCGAGTGTTCAGCGCGAGCCGAGCCACGCACTGATCGCGATGCCAAGTGCAGGCCCGACCCCGATGCCGGACGCAATCACTCCGGTTCGGCGGCGAGCGAGGCGGCGACCGCGAACGCGACGGCGGTCACCGGGACGGCGAGATACGCGCCGAGGATGCCGAACAGCGAGGCGCCTGCCGCAACTGCCAGCAGGATCACGGCCGGGTGGAGGTCGACCGTCCGGCTCTGGATGACCGGCTGGAGGAACGTCCCCTCGAGGAACTGCACGCCGAGCACGAGCGCGAGCACGATCGCCGCCGTCGTGATGCCCCCGTCAGCCAGCGCGACGAGCGCCGCGACGAGGCCCGCGATCGTCGCACCAACGAACGGGATGAAGGAGCCGAGGAAGATGAGCACCGCGAGTGCGAAGGGGAGCGGCACGCCGAGCACCCAGAGCCCGATCCCGATGAGGCTCGCGTCGATGGCTGCGATCAGGGCGGTGCCGCGGACGTAGCCGCCGAGAACGCTCCAGGCTCGCCGCCCCGCCCGGTCGAGCTGAGCCTGCGTGTCCGGACCGAAGCGGCGCAGCACCCGGCGCCAGAACGCGGCGCCGTCCCGCAGGACGAAGTACAGGAGGGTAAGCGCGAGAATCAGCCCGGCGATCACGCTCGCGCCCGAGCGGACGCCGGAGAGGAGGTACGACGACGCCCGCTCCCAGGCACCGCTCAACGACTCGTCGAGCGGTCGGTCGCGTTCGAGTGAGAGGTTGAAAGGCTCGCCCTCGAGCCAGCCGGTCAGGTCGTCGACGCCCTGGCGTACCTGGGTGGCAAGCTCGTCGTAGTCGGCGGCGAGCGAAGCCGTCACGACCGCGACGAGTGCCGCAACGACCGCGACGCCCGCGACGAGCGCGGTTGCCGGGGCCGCCCGGCCGAGGCCGTGGCGGCGCAGCCAGCCGGCAAGCGGCGTGAGCGCGGGCGCGATCGTGAGTGCGATGATCGCCGGCAGGACGATCACCTTCAGGTACCAGAGCAGGGCGAGGAAGAGGGACGCCGCGGCCGCGACGACGAGGAGGCGCCACGCCCAGCCGCCCGCGCGCTCGAGGCCAGTCGGTACCGGCGGAACCTTCATCGTGGGCGGATCCGGCTACGTGGCTTCATGACGCTGAAGCCATAGTTCCAGCAGCGGGTCGGTCAGGACGAAGGTGTCGCCCCGCGGGATCGCATCTGCACGGTCCGCCAGGGCACGCAGCGCATAGCGGACGCTCGACTTCTTGATCCCGACCTGGGCCTGCGCGGCCTGCGTGTACGGGCCGCCGGGAGTGGTGGCGAGCGCGAGGGCGACGCGGCGCTCGTTGGTCGGCCATGAGCGCCAGGTCGCACCCAGGTAACCGGCCGCCTGCTCCAGGGCTGTCTCGCGAGCCTCGATCCAGTGCGCATCGTCAGCGGTCGCGCCCGGCTCGGTCGCCTCCCAGAGGTAGTGCGCGAGCAGCATGGCGCGCTGCGGATGGCCGCGGCTGAA
>Ga0136615_10000866_pt1 | contig 14167 bp, 13 predicted proteins | sample AntDrymUQ2882206_2_FD_106647 | JGI IMG/M metagenome (GOLD analysis project Ga0136615, IMG submission 106647) | Polar desert sand microbial communities from Dry Valleys, Antarctica - metaG UQ288 (22.06) | ecosystem: Environmental > Terrestrial > Soil > Desert | place: Antarctica: Dry Valley...
CGCCTCCTCCTCCGTCTCCAGCCCCACCACCACCACCACCGGCGCGTGCTCGACGTCGCTGTAGGTGGGGCCGACGGTGCCGGCGATCGCGCCGAGCACGTCGCGCTCCTCGCCGGTGCGCGGGCGCAGGCGGAAGTCGACGTTGTCCGTGCCGAGCACGTCGCGGGTGAAGCGGCTGACCGCGTAGGCGTCCTCGTCGGTGAGGCGCCCGCCGGTCAGGACGCCGACCGCCTGGGGCCCGCCGGCGTCGAGTGCCGCCTTGAGACCCGCCGCAGCCTTGCGCAGCGCCGTGATCCACGCGGCGGGCTTGGCCACACCCAGCTCGTCGCGCACGATCGGCTCGCGCAGCCGCTCCGGCGCCGCGACATACTCGAAGCCGAAGCGGCCCTTGTCGCAGTTCCAGGACTCGTTGACCTCGGCGTTGTCCCGGGCGAGCTGGCGCTGGACCTCGCCGCGCCGCACGTCCACCCGCAGGTTGCAGCCGTTCGCGCACTGGTTGCACACACCGTTGGCGCTGCGCAGGTCGAAGGGCCGGGCGTGGAAGCGGTAGCTGGTGGAGGTCAGCGCCCCGACCGGGCAGATCTGCACGACGTTGCCGGAGTAGTAACTCTCGTACGGCTCGTCGGCATAGATCGCCACCTGCTCCAGCGCGCCGCGCTCGAACAGCTCGATGAACGGGTCGCCGGAGACCTCCTGACTGAAGCGCGTGCAGCGCGCGCACAGCACGCACTTCTCACGGTCCAGCAGGATCTGCGCGGAGATCGGGATGGACTTGATGAAGCGCCGCTTGTCGTCGATGAAGCGGCTGTCGGGCGCGCCGTGCGCCAGCGCCTGGTCCTGCAGCGGGCACTCACCGCCCTTGTCGCACTGCGGGCAGTCCAGCGGGTGGTTCATCAGCAGCAGCTCCAGCTGCCCCATCTGACCGGCCTTCGCAACCTCGGACGTGAGGTGCGTCTTGACGACCATGCCCTCCGTGATCGTCGTGGAGCAGGCGGTCATCGGCTTGGGCTGGCCCTCCACCTCGACCAGGCACTGGCGGCACGCGGCCACCGGCGCGAGCAGCGGGTGGTCGCAGAAGCGTGGGATGAGGATGCTCAAGCGCTCGGCGGCGCGGATGACGAGGGTGCCCTTCGGCACCTCGACGGCGCGCCCGTCGATCGTGGCGGCGACGGTGTCGGTGGACTTCTCGACGTCGGTCATTGGAAGGCGGGTTCCTACGCTCGGGCGAGCTGGGCGGGCCGGTGCCGTCCGCTGTTGTCGGTGACGATGCCGGCGTGCTCCTCGATTCCGGCGGGCTGGCGGCCCGTGGTCACGAGGTGCTCGTACTCGCCGCGGAAGTACTTCAGCGAGCTCTTGATCGGGCTGGTGGCGCCGTCGCCGAGCGCGCAGAAGGCGCGGCCGAAGATGTTGTCGCAGACGTCGTCGAGGGTCTGGAGGTCCTCCATGCGGCCGTGGCCGTCCACGATGCGCTCCAGGATCTGCGCCAGCCAGAACACGCCCTCGCGGCACGGGGTGCACTTCCCGCAGGACTCGTGCTCGTAGAACTTCGTCCAGTTCAGCACCGCGTCCACCACCGACGTGCGGTCGCTGTACATCATCATCGCGGCGGTGCCGAGCAGGCTGCCCTCGGCGGCGATGGCGTCGAAGTCCATCGGGATGTCGTAGTGGTCGGCGGTCAGCAGCGGCGTCGACGACCCGCCCGGCGCCCAGAACTTCAGCGCGCGGCCGTCGAGCATGCCGCCGCAGGAGACCTCGACGATCTCGCGGGCCGGCGTGCCCAGCGGCCACTCGTAGTTGCCCGGCCGCTGCACCTCGCCGGACACGCAGAACAGCTTCGGCCCCGGCGACTTCTCCGTGCCCATCGAGCGGTACCAGTCCACGCCGTGCTCGACGATGTGCGGCACGTTGGCGAGGGACTCGACGTTGTTCACGACCGTCGGGCAGGCGTAGAGGCCGGCGACCGCGGGGAACGGCGGGCGCAGCCGCGGCTGGCCGCGCCGGCCCTCCAAGCCCTCCAGCAGCGCGGTCTCCTCGCCGCAGATATACGCCCCGGCCGCGTAGTGCAGGGTGACGTCAAGGTCGAAGCCGGAGCCGAGGATGTCGCGGCCGAGGTAGCCCTCGGCGTACGCCTCGGCGATGGCCTGCTCGATGCGGATGCCCGGCCACAGGTACTCGCCGCGCAGGAAGATGAAGCTGCGGTGGCAGTTCAGGGCGAACGCCGACATCGCGATGCCCTCGAGCAGCTGGTGGGGGTCGCGCTCCATGAGCTCGCGGTCCTTGAAGGTCCCCGGCTCACCCTCGTCGGCGTTCACCACCAGGTAGATCGGCTTGCCGCTGTCCTGCGGCACGAAGCCCCACTTCACGCCGGTGGGGAAGCCCGCGCCGCCGCGTCCGCGCAGGCCCGACGCCTTCACCGTCGCGCGCAGGTCGGCCGGGATCATGCCCAGCGCCGTGCGCAGCGGGCCGTACCCGCCGGTGCGCAGGTACCCGTCGAGGGTGTGCGCGTCCTCGACGTCGTAGCGCTTCGTGAGCACCCTGACGGGCTCAGCCATCCTGCTTGTCTCCCTGGTCGTCCTTGCGAGGGTCGGCGTCCGGGTAGCTGGAGCGCTCCTCGGAGCCCGGCTCGTTGTCGTGCAGCGCGCGCCCGGCCACGGGCCCGGCCTCCGCCGCCGCCTCGCCCACCGCGGCGCGCTCGCGCTCGCGGACCTGGCGCGGCTCGGCCGCGGTGGTGTCGACCATCCAGCGCTCGTCCTCGCGGACCGCGAGCGGGCCGAGGCCCGCCAGGCGGTGCGACATCGCCCGGATGCCTGGCGAGGGGAACCCGCGGGTGGGCGGGGGCACCTCGCCGGCGCGCAGACGGTCCACCAGCTCCGCCGCGGCCTGCGGGGTGAGGCACTCGTAGTTCAGGTAGTCGACGCTGACCACCGGGGCGCCCTCGCAGTTGCCCAGGCACTCGGCGTGCTCCAGGGTGATGGCGCCGTCGTCGGTGGTGCCGTTGTGGCCCACGCCGAGGCGCTCGGACAGGCCCTGGTAGACCTCCTCAGCGCCGCGCACCTTGCAGCTGAAGTTCGTGCACACGCTGACCAGGTGGCGCCCCAGCGGCGCGCGCTTGTACATCGTGTAGAAGGTCGCGACGGCGCCGACCTCTGCCTTGGTCAGCGACAGCAGCTGCGCGCACTCCGCGATGCCGTCGTCGGTCACGTAGCCGTCCTGGGATTGCACGAGGTGCAGCAGCGGGAGCAGGGCGGAGCGCCCCACCGGGTAGCGGGCGACCAGACCCTGGGCCTTGGTGCGCAGCTCGGGGCTCAGGCTCATCGGTCCACCCCGCCCATGACGGGGTCGACGCTGGCCACCGCGGCGATGACGTCGGCGATCAGCAGGCCGTGCGTCAGCACGGGGAGGGACCCGATCGCGATGAAGGAGGGGTCGCGAACGTGCACGCGGTAGGGCTTGTTCGTGCCGTCGGAGGTCACGTGGTAGCCGAGCTCGCCGCGCGGCGACTCCACCGGCACGTAGACCTGGCCCGGCGGGACGACAAAGCCCTCGGTCACCAGCTTGAAGTGGTGGATCAGGGCCTCCATCGACTGGCCCATGATCTTGGAAACGTAGCTCTTGGCGTTGCCCAGGCCGTCCGGGCCCAGGGCGAGTTGCGCGGGCCAGGCGATCTTGGCGTCGGCGACCATCACCGGACCCGAGGGCAGCGTGTCGAGCACCTGGGTGACGATCTTGAGCGACTCGCGCATCTCGGCGATGCGCACGAGGTAGCGGCCGTAGGCGTCGGCCGACTGCGCGATCGGCACGTCGAAGTCGTACTGCTCGTAGCCGGAGTGCGGTTGGGCCTTGCGCAGGTCATGTGCGACCCCGGCGGCGCGCAGCATCGGACCGGTGATGCCGAGGTCGTAGCACTGCTCGGCGGTGAGTATGCCGACGCCGGTGTTGCGCTCCAGCCAGATCGGGTTGCGGCTCAGCAGGATCTCGAACTCGTCGACCTTGTTCCGCAGCTCAGCGACGACCTTGCGGGTGCGGTCCGCGAAGTCGTCGGGCACGTCCTGTGACAGCCCGCCGGGGCGGATGTAGGCGTGGTTCATGCGCAGCCCGGTGACGTACTCGAGGATGTCGATGATCGTCTCGCGCTCGCGGAAGCCGAAGATCATCGCCGTGGTCGAACCGAGCTCCAGTCCGCTGGTGGCGAGCCAGACCATGTGGCTGGCGATGCGCTGCAGCTCGTTCAGCGCCACACGGATCGCGCTGGCGCGCTCGGGGACCTCGTCGGTGATGCCCAGCAGCTTCTCGACGGCAAGGCAGTAGCCCAGCTCGTTCGCCAGCGGCGACAGGTAGTCCATGCGGGTGACGAACGTGACCCCGTGGACCCACGGCCGGAACTCGAGGTTCTTCTCGATGCCGGTGTGCAGGTAGCCGATGACCGGGGAGTTGTCGACGACCTGCTCGCCGTCGAGGGTCAGCACCATGCGCAGCACCCCGTGCGTGGACGGGTGCTGCGGGCCCATGTTGATGACCATGAGGTCGTCGTCGACGGCGTCGGGCAGGTTCTGCCACTCCCCCGCCGCCACGGTGAACTCGTGGCGCGGCTCCAGGGCCGTGCCACCCGCTACCTCGACCTCGCCCTCGTCGCCCCAGGCCGCGCCGGCCGTGGCGGGCGTGCGCATCGATGAGCTCATCTCAGACCTCGCGTCCGTCCGGCTCCAACCTCATATGAGCTCCGCATCAGTACTTCCGTTCGTCCGGTGGGGGGATGGTGGCGCCCTTGTACTGCACCTCCACACCGCCCAGCGGGTAGTCCTTGCGCTGCGGGTGCCCCTCCCAGCCGTCCGGCATGTGGATGCGCTGGAGGTTGGGGTGGCCCACGAAGCTGACCCCGAAGAAGTCGTAGGTCTCGCGCTCCATGAAGTTGGCACAGGTGTACAGGTGGCTGACCGACGGCAGGCTCGGCGCATCGTCCGGGGTGTCCACGCGGATGCGGAAGCGGTGGTTGTGGGTGACCGAGTACAGCAGGTAGTCGACCTCGATGCGGCCCTCGCGCTGCGAGGTCGCCGTCGGCCAGCCGGTGGTCTCGTGGGTCTGGTCGCTGAACTCCCCGCCGGGCCAGTGCACCGCGGACAAGTCCATCAAGTACTCGCAGCTGACATCAGAGTCGTCGCGGCAGAAGCGCACCAGCTCGACGAGGTCGCCCTGCGTCACGAGCAGCGTGAGCTCGCCGCGGAAGCCCAGCACCTCCAGCAGTGGGAAGGCCTCAACCAGGTGATCCCTCAGGGCGCGCAGCTGCTCGGAGAGTTGGATGTCCAGCCCCGATGTGTCGACAGCATCGGGCACCGTCAGCGCCGCCCCGCGAGCGGGAGCTCGTCGTAGCCCTCGGGCACCGGCGCGCCGCGCTCGGCGTGCGCCACGGCCACCTCGCCGTCGGTCCAGCCGGTGCGGTGGCGGAAGTCCTGCATCGACTCGCCCTTGCGCGGGCGCTCCCGCAGCTGGGCGTTGCGGATCTGCTCGTGCAGCTTGAGGATCCCGTCCATCAGCATCTCCGGGCGGGGCGGGCAGCCCGGGACGTACATGTCGACCGGCACGATGTGGTCAACGCCCTGCACGATCGCGTAGTTGTTGAACATGCCGCCGCTGGAGGCGCACACGCCCATGGCGATGACCCACTTCGGGTCCGCCATCTGGTCGTACAGGTTGCGCACGATCGGGGCCATCTTCTGGCTCACCCGACCCGCCACGATCATGAGGTCCGCCTGGCGCGGAGACCCGCGGAAGACCTCCATGCCGAAGCGCGCGAGGTCATAGTTCGCCGCGCCCGTGGTCATCATCTCGATCGCACAGCACGCCAGCCCGAAGGTGGCGGGCCACAGCGAACCGGCCCGCGACCAGCCGACGAAGCGCTCGACGTTGGTCAGCAGGATGCCGCCGGGCAGGCGCTCCTCTAGTCCCATTCCAGGCCTCCGCGCCGCAGCACGTAGTAGTAACTCTCGAACAGCAGCGCGATGAACACGCCCATGACGGCCATGCCGTACCAGCCCAGCGAGCGCAGGGTGACCGCCCACGGGTAGAGGAACACCGCCTCGACGTCGAAGATGATGAACAGCATCGCGACCAGGTAGAACTTCACGCTGAAGCGCGCCGAGCGGATCCCCCGGTCCTCCAGGTCGACGATCCCGGACTCGTAGCCCGCAACCTTGGTCGGGTTGGGCCGGTAGGGACCCAGGCGCGCACTGACGAGGACCGACAGGCCAACGAACGCGAACGCGACGACGAACAGCGCGAGCAACGGCAGGTAGTCAGACAGCACGGCGGAGTCCTCGGGGTGACGGCCAGACGGCGCCGCAGGGCTTCGGGCAGGTGGGCAGGTGAGGCGCCCGCGCGGCGTCGTCCAGCCTACGGGGCGCTCGCAGGGTGCTGCGACGCCGGCGTTGTCCGCCGCAGGCGGTCGTCCAGTCGTTCGGTCGGCGGCGCAGCCGCGGCCCGGAGTTCACGAGGCCGGTACCACCCTTGATAGGGCATTGACCACCCGGTCCGTCACGTCCTTCGACGGCGTGCCGGTGAGGTGGGCCATGAGCCGGAACACGAACTCCATGAGGGTGCGCCGCGGCATGCCGTGGGTGATGCAGAACTTCAGGACCGCGGGATGCCCGATGACGTCCACGAAGATGCGGCCCAGCGTGTAGTAGCCGCCCCAGGCCTTGCCCACCGCCGCGGCGTAGGTGGACAGGGGTGCGTCCGATCTGCGGCGCAGGGCGGTGTCGGCCGCCTCCGCGGCAAAGGCCGCGGCCTCGATGGCGTAGCTGATGCCCTCGCCGTTGAAGGGGTTGACCATGCCACCGGCGTCGCCCACCAGCAGCGCGCCGCGATACAGGTGCGGTGTGCGGTTGTGGCCCATGGGCAGACCGGCGCTGCGCGCCCGGCCCACCTGGGTCTCGGGCCCCATCTCCCACTCCGGCGGGAAGCCGCTCACCCACTCGGCGAGGGACTTGCGGTAGTTGGTGGAGCGGAAGTGCTCGGAGGTGTTCAGCAGGCCCCAGCCGACGTTCACCAGGCCGTCGTCGAGGGGGAAGACCCAGCCGTAGCCGGGCAGCAGCTCTTGTCCGCGGTACAGCTCGAGGAAGCCCTCCATCATGCGGGTGGCGGCGCGCGGGCTGCGGTAGTACGCGCGCACCGCGACGCCCATCGGGCGCGACTCGCTGCGGTGCAGCCCCATGGCGACGGCGAGGCGTGACGAGCCGCCGTCCGCGGCGATGACGATGGGCGCGCGGACCGTGCCCTCCGTTGCGTCGCCGTCTTCATTGCTGCGCCGGTAGCGCACGCCGGCGATCCGGCGCTGCGAGGCTGTGAGCCATACCGGCCCGGTGACCTCGGTCCGCTCCCACAGCCGCGCCCCCACCTTGACGGCGTTGTGGGCGAGCGAGTGGTCGAACAGTTCGCGGGTGGCGGTCACGGAGTGCGACGGCCAGTTCTCCAGCTGCGGCCAGGGCAGGTCGAGGACCACGCCCCCGCCATACATCCGCAGCCCGTCCTGGCGGTCCCAGCCGGGCGCCCGGCCGTCCGCCTCGTCCACCATGCCGAGGGTGCGCAGCGCCTTGACCGCCCGAGGGGTCAGCCCGTCGCCGCAGACCTTGTCCCGGGGAAACGACTCCTTCTCCAGCAGCACCACGTCGTGCCCGGCCCTGGCCAGGAAGTGGGCCGCAGCCGACCCGCCGGGACCCGCACCCACGACCACGGCATCGGCGCGCTCCACACGTTGTGTCGCGGGGCGTGGCGCTGCGACGGTGGACACCGCGGACCTCCTCTATCGCCCCCATTTCCGCTGTCCGCCCAGCCGGGATCAGAGGAGGCGGAAATGGGGTCGAACTCGCCGGACAGCGGCCAGGGTACCAGCGGAAACGCGCTTGTGAATCCCTTCACGAGGTTCTCGTCAGGGCACGAACGCGTCGGCTTCGATCTCCACGAGGAGCGCCGGGTCGATCAGCCTGCTCACCTCGACCATCGACGTCGCCGGCCGAATAAGGCCGAACACCTCACCGTGGGCTCGGCCGACCTCCCCCCAGCGGCTGATGTCCGTCACGAACACGCGAGTGCGCACGACATGCTCGAGGCGGGCGCCTGCCTGCTCGAGAGCGGCGCCGATCCGGCGCAGCGCCTCGCGGGTCTGCTCGGCGATGTCATCCCCGCCGACCGCGCCGCCGCCCTCCGCTGCTGCTGTCGTGCCGGCCACCGCCACCCACGGCCCGACGCGCACCGCGCGGGAGTAGCCCACGAGCGGCTCCCATCGCCCTCCCGACGCCACCAACTGCCGCTCGATCATGGCGCCATCGCTCCATCCTTCCGTTGCTCGCAGGCGGCCGCTCAGGAGCGGACGGCGTGGTGGACGGCGACGATGCCGCCGGTGAGGTTGGTCCAACGCACGTCTGACCAGCCGGCGGCGGTGATCGCGCGCGCGAGGGCCGGCAGGCCAGGCCAGGCCTGGATGGACTCGGCGAGGTAGCGGTAGGCGCTGGGGTCGGAGGTGAACAGCCGGGCGGCGCGCGGCACGGCCCCGAGCAGGTAGCGGCGGTAGACCTCACGCAGCGGCGCCCACGTGGGCGAGGAGAACTCCAGCACCACCAGGCGCCCGCCCGGCCGGGTCACGCGGGCGAACTCGCGCAGGCCCGCGGCGGTGTCAGGCAGGTTGCGCAGACCGAACGCGATGGTGACCGCGTCGAAGCCGGCGTCGGCGAAGGGCAGGCGGGCGCCGTCGCCGTTGGTCCACAGCAGCCTGCGTTCGCCCTCGCGCGCCGCGCCGGTCGCGAGCATCGACCAGCTGAAGTCCAGCGGGACAACGCGCGCCCCGGCCGCCCGCAGGTCGAGGGACAGCGCGCCGGTGCCCGCGGCCACGTCGAGGACCACCTCGCCCGGCCGCGGGTCCGCCGCCTTCGCCGCCACCCGCCGCCAGTGCCGGTCCTGCCCCAGCGAGAACAGGCTGTTGGCCAGGTCGTAGCGCGGCGCCACCCGGTCGAACATCGCCTGCACCAGCGCCGCGTCCTTGTCCGCGGTCGGCCGCGCATCCGGCAGCGCCACCACCCCACCGCCCGCCCGTCGCACCGCCCGCGCCTTCACCGTGCCGAGGCTACCGCCGTCGATCGGCCCGGCGGCGAGTCAGGGGGCTAGCTCGGGGCGGTCGATGGGGGGCCAGGGGTGGTCGGGGGTGGGGCGGCGGGCCTTGCGGACGCCGGCCAGGACGGTGAGGACCTGGCGGCCGGGGCCGTGCTCGACGAGGTCGCGGTGCACGCTGGCGGGGGTGGTGGGGATGGCGACGGCGGCGAGGTCGGCGCGGCGGCCGCGGGCGAGGACGCCGCAGCGGTCGCCCCAGCCCATCGCCCGGGCGCCCTCGACCGTGGCGAGGCGCACCGCCTGCTCCTCCAGGGTGATCGGACCGACCGCGGAGGGCCAGAAGGCGAGGCCGCGGGCGCGGGCCAGCGCGGCCCACGCGGCGGCCTCCGACAGCATGTCGGGCTCTGGCGCCGCCGCGGCCGAGCCCGTGCCCAGCGCCAGCGCGGTCCCCGCCTCGGCGTAGCGCTCCAGCGGCGCCTCGCCCGCGCCGCGCAGGGCGTTCGCTCGCGGGCAGCACACCACGGTGACCCCGCGGGCGGCCAGCAGCCGCGCCTCCAGCACGTCGACCTGCAGGCCGTGCACGAGAGAGGTCCGCGGGGTCAGCACCCCGCAGGCGTCGAGGTAGCGCACGGGCGTCAGCTGGGTCCCGCCCTCCAGCCACTCAAAGGCCAGGCCCCGCGCCCGCGCCCGCTCCGCCAGCGGCCCCTCGCCAGTGCGCAGCGCCGCGACCTCCGCGGTGGTCTCCGCGCCCTCGACCTGCACCGGCGCCCGCGTGCGCGCCGCCAGCGCGGCGAGCGCGGCGAGCACGCCCGTGCCGAGGACCGCGGGACTCAACGGCGCGATGCCGACCCGCCGCCCCGCTGCCGGTAGGGCGAGGGCGTCGGAGACGCGGGCGAGGACACTGTCGGCGTACTCGGCGTCGGTGTCGGCGACGCGCACCCAGCTGTCCCCGGCCAGCCCGGCCCGCGAGGCGGCCGGCACGCCGGGACCGTGGACCACCACGTCACCGACCGCGCCGACGCCGGCGCGCAGCAGTTGCTGCACCCCGCGGTGCGCCGAGCGCGTCCAGGCGTCGTCGGACCACACGTCCGTGCGCCCCTCCAGCGCGCGCGACCAGGCCAGCGCGGGACCGGGCACCGCCAGCGCCCCGGCGTCGGCGTGCTCCAGCGTGGTGGAGGCGTCGACCAGCGCCGGGAGCAAGACGCCGTCGACCTCGTACACCCGGTCCGCGCGCCGCGACAGCTCCGCGGCTGCGCCGACCTCGACGATCCGGTCGCCCTCGACGAGCACGCCGCCGTCGGCCAGCGCCGGGCCGGTCATGGGGCACACGACGCCGGCGGTGTAGAGGACAGCGGGCACGGCCGCGAAGTCTAGGTGTGCCGGTGGCTCAAGCGCCGTCCGATCGCTGCCGAGGCTGGCCCCGACAGACAGCGACCACACGCGGCCGGGGTGCCCATGCGTCACGAACTGATCGAACAGCTGCTGGCCGGCTACGCAGCGGACGCCGTCCCGGGCCCGTCGGCCCTCGACCTTGAGCAAACCTCCTACCCTGAGGCTGCCGAGGACGCCCAGCACGCGGAGCGTGCCAAGCGCGCCGAGGAGCGTACCCCCGCAGTCCCCGTGCGCCTGCTCACTGCCTTCGACGTGGCCGACGAGGACGCCGAGGCGCGCTCGTTCGCCCGCAGGCGCCTGCTCGGCGTCGCGGTCGCCGGCGCCGGGTCCACCGTGGCGCTGGCCGCCGCGCTCGCGCTCGGCCTGTAGTCCCCGCGTATCCCGCTCAACCTCACCGAGCGGAGGGTCAGGACTCGGCTTCGGGCGCGTAGGCGTTGGCGGGCGGGACGGTCTCCCGCGCCCCGTCCGCGGCGGGCAGCCGCAGTACGAAGCACGCGCCGGGGCCGGCGTCGGCGTCGGCGTCGTAGCGGATCTCGCCGCCGTTCGCCTCGGCGAGGCGCCGGACGATGAACAGACCGAGTCCCGTACCCATGGCGTCCGCGGTCCGGGCACGGGTGTAGCGGTCGAACAGGTGCGGCACGAACTCGGCGGGGACGCCCTTGCCGTGGTCGCGGACGCGGAGCTCGACGTGGCCGTCCCGCGTCTCGCGCGCCGAGACCTCGATCGGGGGACGCCCGTACTTGCCCGCGTTGCTCACCAGGTTCACCAGGATCTGCTGAAGGTGGCCCGGGTCCACCGTCACGACGGTGTCGGTGACCTCGGCCAGGTAGACGCCCGGCACCGCCTCGGGCAGGGGCGCCAGGGCCTGGTCGACTGCGGCGGCAAGCGGCACGCGCTCGGGCTTGGCCACCAGCGTGAGCCCATCGGCCCGGCCATTGGCGAGGACCTGGGCCACCATGTCGCCCAGGCGCTCGGCGCTGGTGCGCATCCGGCCCAGCATCATCAGACGGGTCTCGTCGGTCGTGCCAGGCCACTTGTCCACCAGCAGCTGCGCGTACCCGCGGATGGCCGTCAGCGGCTGGGCGATGTCATGGCTGAGCATCGCCAGCAGGTCGGTCTTGAGCTGGTTGACCGCCTGCAGCTCGAGGTTGGAGCGCAGCCGCTCGGTCAGGTCGCGGACGACCGAGAGCTGGCCGTTGTGGCCATCCAGCTTGATGGGGACGGTCGCGAACTCCGCGGGGACGACGCCGCCGTCGCGGCGGCGCAGGACCAGCGTCCCGCGGCTGAGGTCGCCGCCGCCCTGGAGGGTCCGCGTCTCCTCCACCTCCGAGGACGCCAAGAGCGCCCCCACCGCGTCCATCCCCATCAGCTCGTCGCGGTCGTAGCCGGTCAGGCCGCACAGGGCGTCATTCGCGTAGACGATGCGCCCGCCGTCGTCGACGACCACGCCCTCGCCCAGCTCGCTGAGCCCCTCCAGGAGCCGCGAGTACTGGTGGTGCTGCTCGCGCAGCTGATCCTTCAGCGCGCGCCGCGCGTTGATGTCGGTCATCTGGGTCGTGAAGTGCATCGGCTTTCCAGCAGGGTCGCGCACCAGCGACGCGGTGAGCGACGCGGTCACCACGTGGCCGTCGGCGTGCAGGTACCGCTTGTCCGTGCTGTAGCCCGGGAACTCGCCAGCCAGGCAGGCGCGGACCAGGCGCGAGCTCTCGGCGATGTCGTCCGGGTGGGTGATGTCGGCCCAGGTCCGGCTGGCGAGCTCCTCCGCGCCGTAGCCCAGTAAATCGGACATCGCACGGTTGGTCCACAGGATCCTCTCGTCGGGTGCGGTCAAAACCCTCGCGACCAGCGCGTTGTCGAAGACGCCAGGGAACTGCTCCCCGCTGTCGCGCGGGGCCTGCTGGCCCGCGAGCAACGCCGTCACGTCGACCATCTGGGCGACGTACTGCTCGGGCTGGCCCTCCTCGTCGCGCACGAGCGACGCGCTGACCGCCACGTGCACCACCCGGCCGTCCGCGTGCAGGAAGCGGCGCTGCCCGTGGAGCCCCTCAACCTCGCTCGCCAGGACACGGCGCAGCTCCTCCGCATCCCGCTCCGCGTCGTCGGGGTGCGCCAGCTCCGGCAGGGTCCGGCCCAGCAGGTCCGACTCGTCGCGGCCCAGCAGCCGGCACAGCGCGACGTTGACGCGCACGACGGTGCCGTCGGTGTCCATGATCGCCATGCCGGCCAGGGCCTGGTCGAAGATCCCGCGGTAGCGCCGCTCGCTGTCGCGGGTCGCCTCCTGCAGCTCGCGGCCCGGGCGCCCGCGTAGGTCCTCGAGCAGCCGACCGCCAGCAGGCAGGCCCGGAGAGCCGCGCCGCCGCTGCCAGTAGGCGACCGCAACCCCCGCCGTCAACCCGTTCCACAGCGCCTGCCGCCCGGCCCACCTCATCGCCACTTGGGCCCGCACCCACGGCCGGTGCACCGGCGTGCCGTGCTTGGCCGGCCGAGCAGCTGGAGAAGACCGCTGCCGTGGCCGACGCAAGGCGGTTCCCGGGGAACCGCCGCTCGCGCAGCGGCGGGCGCAGGACCGCCGCGCAGATCGCCACGTCTGTGACCGTGATATCGGCGTTCGCCGCCGCGCCTCCCACACCAACGGGGATCCTCCGGAGTCTCGGGGTACCGCTAAAGGTCGGCGCGACCGCCCCGCGACTTGAGTCAGCCGAGGTCGAAGCGGCGTCCTGCGGCGGGAGCCCCCGATCCCGGCCGCATCTCCGCCTGACCGCGCGGCTGCGGATCATCCCAACTGGGCAAGCAGGTCGACCAGTTCGTCGAGGTCGCTACCCTTCTGCCGGAACGCACTCGCCCCCTCCGCCAGTGTCCGCGCCTCCAGATCCTCCTCGGCGCTGCAGAACATCACCACCTTGGACCGGGGAGCCCGCGAGCGCAGCTCGGGCAGTGCCTCCATCCCCGTCAGCACCGGCATCACCATGTCGAGCAGCACCACGTCCGGCTGGAGTTCCGCTACCAGCTCCACGCCGTCCTTGCCGTTGCCCGCCTCCCCCACCAGCTCGAACCGTCCGTCCAACCCCAGCAGCGTCCCCAGCAGCTCCCGGATCTCGACGCTGTCGTCGACCACCACCACACGCACCGGACCCTTCGCCATGCTCATCATCCCATCGTGCAGTCGTCAAATGTGTATTTGGTACTAAAGCCATACCCCCCGAGCTCAGATCGCACCCGCAACCCTCCGCCCGCCCCGCCCGAGGCGCCGACATCGCTTGACGGCGCCCCTGCGCAGATGTACTACCTTCGCGAGGTGCGCTGCGGCGCGAACGTCAACGTCGGGGACCTCATCACCGTGGAAGACCTGATCGCCGGATGATCGACGGGTTGCCGCTGGTCGACGCCCACGTCCACGCCGCCCGCCTGCCCACGCTGAAGCGCGCGTGGCGGGACTGGGCGGTCGAGTTCAGCGGGGGCGGTGCGTTCGCGGAGCTCTACGACGAGCAGGGCGCGCTGGTCCCGCCGCGGCTGGACGGGCTGTTCGCCGAGCAGGGCGTGGACGTGGCGCTGCTGTTCTGCGAGTACAGCCCCAAGGTCACGGGCATCCAGCCCATCGAGGACCTGCTCCCGATCGTGCGCCACAACCCCAGCCGCTTCCGGCTGGTCGCCAGCCTGAACCCGCACTTCCACCACCCGC
>Ga0136615_10000869_pt1 | contig 14138 bp, 14 predicted proteins | sample AntDrymUQ2882206_2_FD_106647 | JGI IMG/M metagenome (GOLD analysis project Ga0136615, IMG submission 106647) | Polar desert sand microbial communities from Dry Valleys, Antarctica - metaG UQ288 (22.06) | ecosystem: Environmental > Terrestrial > Soil > Desert | place: Antarctica: Dry Valley...
CGTATGTGACCAAGATGGACGACGACGACTACTACTCGGTCGACCACCTCGCAGACCTCGTGCTGGCGCTCGAGTACTCGGGCGCCGACCTCTGCGGCAAGGCGGCGGAGTTCGTTTATTTGGAGGAGATCGACGTCACGGTGCGCCAGCTCACCCGCGACGTCGAGACGCGCCTTGCAGGCGGCGGGATGATCTTCCGCCGCGACGTACTGCGCGAGCTCGGCGGCTGGCCCTCGCTGTCGCGCGCGGAGGACCTGGCGATCGTGCGACGCTTCGAGGAGAACGGGCGGCGGATCCACCGCACCCACCCCCACGGCTACATCCTCAACCGCCACGGCCGCGACCACACCTGGCGGCCGTACGTGGACTACTTCCTGTTTCGCTCGGGCCGCCAGTGGCGCGGCCTGCGCTTCGACCAGACCGGGATCAGGTGAGGGCGCGGGCCGCATCGCCGGCGCCTCCAGGTCACCGCGCGGTCGCGCCCACCTCGTAGCCGAGCTCGGCGAGGAGCGGCCCGGCGATCGCCTCGAACCGGCGCCGGTCATCGGCCGGCATGTCCTCGCGCCAGCGCGCGATCCGACTCGGGTCCGGCGGTCGCGAGACGCGCTCCATGATCTTCTGGCGCTCGGCGGTGGAGACGACCCGGCCGTCCGGCGCGATCTCCTCCGGCGGGATCTCGAGCGCGATCCGCTCGTCCACGTGCTCGTGGTAGTTCAGGACGCGGTCGGTCCAGGGCAGGTCGAGGAAGTCGCAGATCCGCCGCAGGTGAGGCTCGGGGTCGGTGACGATGTCCTCGTAGCGCACCTCCATGTAGTGCGCTAGTTGCGGCGCCTGCTCACGGCCCTCGCCGATGCGCGCGGTCCAGAACTCGGCCGCCTCATCGATCGAGTCGGGGCCGAACCAGAGGTCCTTGATCGAGAGGGTGACCGCGCGCCCGTCGCGGACGATGTGCACGAAGCGAGCCTCGGGGACGATGTCCTGGATCAGGCTCATCCGGCGCACGTAGAACGGCGTCTTGTCCCCCCAGCGCGGCTTTCCGACCTTGTCCGAGTAGAGGCGGTAGAAGGCGCGCACGGCATCGCCGAGCTCGCGCGGCCGCTCGTCGTCGAGCCGCCGCTTGAAGGCGGCGGCGTCGAGATGAAAGTCTCGCCAGCGCTTGTGCTCGACGACCGTCTCGTAGAAGGCCGCGACCGGATCGGTGGAGCGGCCGCGGCGGCGGCGCTTCACAGCAAGCTCCCATGCCTTCGCCGCCTTGGGCAGGAAGTAGGTCTCGGGCGGGATCGCGAGCTCGGGATGGGCGTCGAGCATCAGGCGCAGGAGAGTGGTCCCCGAGCGCGGCGCGCCGACGATGAACGGGGCCGGCAGCCGCTCGGGCAGCCGGCGTCCGAGCACGCGCCTGACTGACGCGACCCCGCTCACGCGCGCGTCACCGGGTCCGCGGCGTCGGACATAGTGGCCAGTGTACGAGCCCGCTCGGCGCGGTCAGGCGACGAAGCGGCCGTCGCGCTGGAGCTCGATCCCGTCCACCTCGATGCTCCCGCCATGGCGGAGGTCGCACACCATGTCCCAGTGCACGGCGGAGTCGTTCTTCCCGCCGGACTCCGGGTAGCTCATCCCGATCGCCATGTGGATCGTCCCGCCGATCTTCTCGTCGAGGAGGATCTCCTTGGTCCCAGTGGCGATGCCGTAGTTCGTGCCGATGCCGAGCTCGCCGAGCCGGCGCGCTCCCTCGTCGGTGTCGAGTGTCTCGAGCAGGAAGGCCTCGCCGCGCTCGGCCGAGGCGTCCACGACGCGCCCCTCGTGAAAGCGGAGCTTGACCCCGGCCACCTCGCGGCCGCCGTAGGTCGCCGGGAACGAGAACGCGACCTCGCCCTCGGCGGAGTCCTCGACCGGCCCGGTGAAGAACTCGCCGTCGGGCATGTTGTGCTCGCCGGCGCAGGGGATGAACGTCCGACCGGCCACGTTCAGGGTGACGTCGGTGCCAGGCGCCCTGATGCGGACCTCCTCCCTCCCCTCGATCCACTCTGCGAGCCGCTTGACCTCGTCCGACTGTCGCTGCCAGGCCGTCACGGGATCGCTGTCGTCGACCAGGCAGGCCGCGTAGTAGAAGTCCTCGTAGCCGGCGAGCGACATGCCGGCCTCGCTCGCGTAGGCGTTCGTCGGAAACAGCGTCAGCGCCCAGCGGTACTCGCCCTCGGCCGACCGCCGCATCGAGGTCTCCATCAGCGGCTTGCGCGCCTTCTGCGCGCGCGCCTGGCGCGCCGGCTCGATCTGTGACAGCTCGCGCGCGTTGGCGTCGGCCATGATCGCGATCCGCACGTCGGCGTTCTCCGCCGCCCACGTCGCCGTGGGCGGAATCCAGTCGAGCTGCTCGTCCGAGGCGAGGTCGTAGAACGCGGCCGACGCGCCCTCGGTGGCGACCTGCATGATCGGCAGCCCGCCGGCGCGGAGCACCTCCTCGTAGGTCGCCTGGACGAGCGGCTCGGCCGTGGTCGTGGATTGAATGACGCACACGTCGCCCTTCTCGACCCGCGTCGAGTAGCGCACGAGGATCTGCGCGAGGGCGTCGGCCCGCTGGTCTCTCACGCCACTCTCCGGATCTCGGCGCGGGCGGCGGACGCGGAACGGCCGGCGGCGCGGTCGAGGAGCCACTCGTGGAGGCGGTCGTCCTCGGCGAGCTCGGGGTGGAAGGCCACGGCCACCACCTTGCCCTGCCGGATGGCCACCGGCCGCCCGTCGACCTCGGCCAGCACCTCGACGTCGGCACCGTGGTCCTCGACCCAGGGCGCGCGGATGAACACCGCGTGCAGCGGCGAGCCGCCGAGCGCGTCGATCGCGAGGTCGGCCTCGAAGCTCGCGAGCTGACGGCCGAACGCGTTGCGGCGCGTGGTCACGTCGAGCACGCCGAGGTGGTCGCGGTCGAGCACGATCAGCCCGGCGCAGGTCCCGAGCACCGGCGTGCCGGCCGCCGCCAGCGCGCGCAGCGGCCCGGCGAGCCCCTCGCGCTCGATGCCCAGCGAGATCGTGGTGGACTCGCCGCCGGGGATCACGAGCCCGTCGAGCCCGTCCAGGTCGCGCGGAGTCCGAACCATGCGCGGACCCGCACCCAGCCGCCGCAGCACGGCCGCGTGCGCCTCGAAGTCCCCCTGGAGGGCCAGAACGCCGATCGTCACCGGCTTACCAGCCGCGATGCTGCATCAGGCCTGAGCCGCCGGGCGCCTCGAGCTCGGCGATCTCGAAGCCGGCCATCGCGGAGCCGAGCCCGCGCGAGGCGCGCGCGACCCGCTCGGCGTCGTCGAAGTGCGTCGTGGCCTCGACGATCGCGGCGGCCCGAACCGCGGGCGTCTCGGACTTGAAGATCCCCGAGCCGACGAAGACTCCCTCGGCCCCGAGCTGCATCATCAGCGCGGCGTCGGCGGGCGTCGCCAGGCCCCCGGCGGAGAAGTTCACCACCGGCAGACGGCCGCGCTCGGCGACGTCGCGAACCAGGTCGAGCGGCGCCTGCAGCTCCTTCGCCGCGGTCGCGAGCTCCGACTCGTCGAGCGACCCGAGCCGGCGGATCTCGCCGCCGATCGCGCGCATGTGGCGGACGGCCTCGACGACGTTGCCGGTGCCCGCCTCCCCCTTCGTGCGGATCATCGCGGCGCCCTCGGCGATCCGCCGCAGCGCCTCGCCGAGGTTCGTGGCCCCGCAGACGAACGGGACCTTGAAGCGCCACTTGTCGATGTGGTTGGCCTCGTCGGCGGGCGTCAGGACCTCGGACTCGTCGACGTAGTCGACCTCGAGCGTCTCCAGCACCTGCGCCTCGACGAAGTGCCCGATCCGGGCCTTCGCCATCACCGGGATCGTGACCGCCTCCTTGATCTGTTCGATCATGGTCGGGTCGGACATGCGCGCGACGCCGCCGTCGGCGCGGATGTCGGAGGGCACGCGCTCGAGCGCCATCACCGCGGCCGCGCCGGCGTCCTCGGCGATGCGCGCGTGCTCGGCGGTGACCACGTCCATGATCACGCCCCCCTTCAGCATCTCCGCGAGACCCGTCTTGACGCGGAACGTGCCGGTGCTGCGGCCATTGTCGCTCATGCGAGCGATTCTACCCGCGCTTCCCGGTGCCACCGCGGGCGCGTTACTTCAGCTTGAAGGCCTTGATGCGATCGGCGTAGGCCGACTCGTCGAGCGCGTAGACGCCGTAGGCGAGCGCCTGCACGAGCGACAGCAACGCCGCGTGCGAGCGGACGAAGGTGGGGCTGTTCGACGAGTAGTACAGCTTGCGATCGGCGAGGCGGGCGACCTCGGACAGGGTTGCGTCGGCGATCGCGAGCGTGGCCGCCTCGCGATGGCGCGCGAGCTTGATAGCCCGCACGATCAAGGGGTGCGGCCGGCCGGCCGAGAACCCGATCACGAGCATCCCGGCGTCGATCCGGCCGAGCCGCGTGAGCCCCTCCTGGCTGGGACTCGCCACCACCTCGCAGCGCAGGTCGAGCAGCATCAGGAGGTGACGCAGGTAGCTCGCGAAGAAGGCCATCTGGTCGGTCCCGCAGATCAGGATCCGCTCGGAGCGCGAGATCAGCTCCACGGCCGCGCTCACCTCGCGGCGGTCCACCCGACGGGCGGTGTCCTCGATGTTCACGTGGTCGGCCGCGAGCGACGCCTCGAACTCGGTCTGGTCGATTGGAAAGAGCGGCGGGGCGACGAGCTCGTCGGACGCCCCGTTCATCGTCTCGCGCCGCCGGCGGTACTCCTCCTGGGCGGACGACTGCAGCTCGGGGAAGCCCTCGAAGCCGAGCGCCTGCGCGAAGCGCACAACCGTCGAGCTCGAGGTGCTCGCGCGGCGGGCCAGCTCCTCGGCGGTGTGGAAGGCGGCCTCGTCGAGGTGGTCGACGATGTACTGCCCCACGTCCTTCTGGGAGCGCGAGAACTCGTCGAAGCGCTGCCGGATCTCCGCCGACAGCGTGAGCGCGGCGGTGGCGGATCGCGTCACGGGCATGGGATTCGCGCGCGGCCCCGCAGTTCCTCCCGCGGGCGCCCGTCGCGCCCCCGCCGCCATCTAGTCTTACCCGCCGATGATCCCGCGCGTGATCCACCGCGTGTGGCTCGGCTCCGACCCGATGCCGGAGGAGTTCGAGCACTACGGCGAGACCTGGAAGCAGCACCATCCCGATTGGGAGATGCGGCTGTGGACCGACTCGAACCTGCCGGAGCTTCGCTTCCCCGAGGCGTTCGAGCGCTGCCGCAACCACGGCGAGCGCTCCGACGTCCTGCGAAGCGAGCTGCTGGCGCGCTTCGGAGGCCTGTACGTCGACACCGACGTCGAGTGCCGGCGCCCGATCGAGCCGCTGATCGGCGACGCCACGGCCTTCTGCGCCTGGGTGCGACCGGGGAGGATCGGCAGCGCCGTGCTGGGGGCCGTGCCCGGCCATCCCGCGATCGACCGGCTGCTCACCGAGATGCAGAGCCGAGTCGGGGAGGGCAACCAGATCGAGGCGACCGTCGGCCTCCTGACCGATGTGCTCTCCGAAGCCCCCGACGTCGAGGTGTTCGACTCGGACACCTTCTACCCCTACCACCCGCGGCACAACCCGGCGAACGGGCGCGAGTTCCCCGACGCCTACGCGATCCACCACTGGGGCCTGACCTGGAAGACGCGCGACGAGCTGCGCGACCGCGTGCGCGGGCTGCGCGACAAGCTCGAGGGCGCCGAGAGCGAGGCCCAGCGGCTCAAGCGCCAGCGGCGCCGGCTCCGAAAGCGGCTGAAGAAGGCCGGCGCGAAGAACAGGCGGCTCGCCGCCGAGCTCGATCGCTCCAAGCGGCGCCTGAAGGCGATGGAGCGGAGCCGCTGGTGGCGCGCGCGGCGCCTCGCCCGCCCCGCCAGGCCGCTCGCGCGCCGGATTCGCGGCCGCCTTGGCCCCTAGACGGGCCGCGCGCTGATGGGCCGCACCACCGGCGCCGGCGTCTTCGTGCTGGGGATGCACCGAAGCGGCACGTCGGCCACCACGCGCGCGATCAACCTGCTCGGCGTCCCGCTCGCGAGGGACGAGGAGCTGATCCCTCCCTCGCGCAACAACCCGACCGGCTTCTGGGAGGTCAGCCGCCTGACCGACTTCAACAACCGGCTGCTCGCGAGCCTCGGGGGAAGCTCGCTCGGGCCGCCGGTGCTGGCCGAGGGCTGGGCCGCCGACCCGAGCCACGAGCGCCTGAGGGGGCGCGGCCGGCGCCTGTTCGCCGCCGCGCACGTCGCCGAAGCCTGGGCCTGGAAGGACCCCCGCAACTGCATCACGCTGCCGTTCTGGCGCGAGGTGCTGGACGAGCCGACGGTCGCGGTGCTCGTCCACCGCGACCCGCTGGCGATCGCCCGGTCGCTCGACGCGCGCCAGGGCCTGTCGACCGCGATGGCGCTCGCCGCCTGGGAGCGCTACCTGCGGTCCGCCCTCGCCAACGTGCGCGGGCTGCCGGTCCTGCTCACGCCCTACTCGGACCTGGTCGAGTCACCGGAGCGCTGGGCGGTGCAGGTCGGCGCGTTCCTCGCCGACCACGGGCTGCCCGCCGACGCCGCCGGCGGAGGCGAGCGCCTGCGCGAGTTCGTCGAGGCACGACCGGTGCGCGGCGGATCGGAGCAGGGCGCGGGGCCGTACGCGCCGAGCATCGCGCCGTCCGAGCCACAGCGCCGGCTCGCGGCGGCGATCGAGTCCCTCGCCGGGCGCCACGACGACTTCCCGCCGGTCGACCTGCCCGCCGAGACGGACTGGACCGAGCCGCTGCTCGCCGAGCGACGGCGAGCCGAGGTCATGCGCCAGCAGATGGACGAGCGAATGCGCTCGCTGCGGCGGCGCATGCGCGCGGCGCAGGAGGCGCGCGAGCAGGCCGAGGAGGCGCTCGAGAGCGCCGGCGGCGGCCGCGTCGGGGCCGTGCGGCGGCTGTTCCCGCAGCGATCGCGGGGCGACGGCGCGGACCGCGGCGCGCTTCCGGACTTCCTGATCATCGGCGCGCAGAAGGCCGGCACCTCCTCGCTCTTCCGCTGGCTCGGGGAGTCCCCCGGCGTACAGCTCCCGGAGTCGAAGGAGGTGCACTTCTTCGACCTCCAGTTCGACCGCGGAGTCGACTGGTACCGGGAGCAGTTCCCCGCCGGCTCATCGGGGGCACTCGGCCGCCGCCGGACGCTCACCGGCGAGGCGTCGCCCTACTACCTCTTTCACCCGCTCGCGCCCGAGCGGATCAGGGAGGTGCTCCCGGAGGTGCGGCTGCTCGCGTTGCTGCGCGACCCGGTCGATCGTGCCGTCTCGCACTACTACCACGAGCTCGGCAACGGCTTCGAGGACCTTCCGCTCGCGGTGGCGCTCGACCGCGAGGACGAGCGCCTCGCCGGCGAGATCGAGCGGCTACGCACAGACCCCGGCTACGTCAGCCACAACCACCGCCACTTCAGCTACCAGACGCGCGGGATCTATGCCGACCAGCTCGCGCTCTGGCGCTCCGTCTTCCCGACCGAGCAGCTGCTCGTGATCAACAGCGACCGCTTCTTCGAGGACCCGCGTCGCGAGATGCGGCGGGTCCACGAGTTCCTCGAGCTCGGCGACGAGCCGGCCGCGAGCCTCGACGCCTACAACCAGCGCGACTACCCATCGGTGCCGAGTGAGATCCGGGAACGCCTGGCCGCCTACTTCTCGGACCCCAACGCGCGGCTGGAGACCCTTCTCGGCGAGGAGCTCGGCTGGCAGAAGGGCGCGACGCGTTGACCCGCTACCGGGCCGGTTCCCCCTGATTCCCCCCGTCCTGCATCGGATCTGGCTCGGCTCCGAGCCGATGCCCGAGCGTTTCGAGGGCTATGGCGAGACCTGGCGCCACCTTCACCCGGACTGGGAGATGCGGCTGTGGACCGACGCCAATCTCCCGGAGCTTCGGTTCCCGGGGGCGTTCGAGCGCGGGCGCAACCTGGGGGAGCGCTCCGACCTGCTGCGCTACGAGGTGCTCGTGCGCTTCGGCGGCGTCTACGTGGACACCGACATGGAGTGCCTGCGCTCGATCGAGCCGCTGATCGCGGAGACTGACGCGTTCGTGGGCGTCGTCCGTAAGGGCAAGCTCGGCAACGCGATCCTAGGTTGCGGACCGAGCCACCCGGCGTTCGAGCGCCTGCTGGAGGAGGCGAGCGGCCGCTCGGGCACCGGGCACGTGAGCGGCGCGACCGGGCCGCGCCTGGTGACCGACGTGCTGGCGGCCGCCGACGACGTCAAGATCTTCCCGCCCGAGGCCTTCTACCACTTCCACCACCGGCGCTCGCCGACGCTCGACCGGGAGACGCCGGGCGCCTACGCGATCCACCACGTCGACGCGAGCTGGAAGAGCGCCGACGACCTCCGCGACGACATCCGCCGGCTTCGCAACAGGCTCGAGCGCGCCGACGCGCGCAACCAGCGGCTGCGCGGGTCGCGGCGTCGCCTCGCCCGGCGCGCGAAGCGGGCGCGGACGCGGACGCGGACGCTGTCGCGGCGTCGCGATCGCGTCGGACGCCGGCTCGCGTCCATCGAAGGCAGCCGCTGGTGGCGCCTGCGCGCGCGGCTCGCCCCGGTCGTCGGGCGGGCACTGGCTCGCGTCAGAGCCGCGCTGGCACGCCGTCGCGCCGCGCGTCGCGGCCGCTGACGTCGCGGCCCGATCGCGCCGGCGGGAGCCCGCGCCGCTCGCGTCGCTGCGCGCTCGGGCGAACGCGCCCCGCCCGCTACGGGCCGAACATCCCGCGATACGCCCAGTTGGCCGGCTTGCTGGTGCCGTCGTAGCGGCGCAGGCCGAAGTTGTCGCTCTTGTCAGAGCGGTCTGAGGAGCTGTCTTGGGCGTTAAACCAGACGCCGACCCGCACATAGGCCCATTCGCGCATCTGGCGGTAGGCCTGCTTTAGCCAGTCGGCCTGCGTTTGCTCGCTGACGCAGTTCTTGTAGGCCTCGGGCTGGTCGCGCACCGTGCAGGTGCTCCAGCCGAACTCCGTCAGCCACAGCGGCGCTGGATCTCCCTGGGCGACCAGCACCTGGCGCACGGCGGGGATGCCGCGGATGAAGCTGTTCTTTATGTAGGCGTCGCGCCAGGGGTCAAGCGGCGAGCGATCCTCGCTGTAGGGGTGGATCGACCAGGCGTCGAAGTGGTCTTTGACGCCGTGTGAGAACAGCGCCTCGGTGAACTCGAAGTCCGAGTTCGCGAGCGAGCCACCGAGGATCGTGGCGCGCGGGTGGGCGGCCTTCGCCGCCGGGTAGGCCGCCTTGAGGATGCGGGCGTAGTTTGCGACCTGGTTGCCGCCCTTGAGGTAGTCCGGGTGGTTGGGCTCGTTCCAGACCTCCCAGGCAGCGACGCGGTCGCCGTAGCGTCCGACGAGGTAGGCGAGTGCGCGCGCGTACTCGCCGGGGTCACGCGGCGGGTAGCGCTGGACGCCGCGCTCCCACCACGAGCCCTCGCAGTTCTGCTTAAGCGAGTCCGGGGCGCTCGATGCCCAGCAGGGCGTCTCCCAGAAGGTAAATAGGAGCCTGAGCCCGCGCTGGTTGGCCTCGGCGACGACGTGGTCGATGCGGTCGAGGTACCAGCTGCTGATCTGTCCCCTACCCTTTGACTCAAGCGTTGACCAGCCGACGTCGACGCGCACGTAGTCGGCGCCGATCGTCTGCAGGCGGTCGAGGTCGCGCTCGACGGTGGCGCTCGTCATCCGGTTCCAGAGCAGATGGGCCTGGACGCCGGGTTGGGCAGCCGAGGCGGCGGGAGCCGTCACCAGCGCGGCGGCGGCGAGCGCGACGACTATGACGGCGACGACACAGCTCAGCCGTCGCATCGGAACGCGCTCGGCAGTCGAGGTTCCGGCAGGCATGTACCGAAGGGGTCGGCCACGCCCACCGCTCGAAGCCGGCCGACGGACGAGCTACCGCGGCCTTAAGCGGCCGTTAACGCCAGCTCAACCAGGCCCGGTCACCAAAAGCCGGGTCCGTCGCCCCGCTCTCTCGAGCAGCGATTGGGCCGGCCAGGACTCGAACCTGGGACCTACGGATTATGAGTGGCCGGCCGCGATGCCGCTTGGCTCTAGAGCGGGCTTTCCGTTGCCCTCAGTTGCGCTCAGTTTCGCCCCAATGTCCCCTGTTCGGTGCACGGTTGGGTGCACGTCCTGGGCCGTGGTGACGAGCGCCGAGAGCTTGTCGGCGGCGTCGTGCTGCGGGACGTGGTGGACGTAGAGCATCGTGGTCGAGATGTCGGCGTGGCCCATGTATGCCTTTACGTCGGAGAGCGGGAACGCCTGCACCGCGAGCGTGCCGAAGGTATGGCGCAGGTCGTGGAAGCGGATCAGCGCGAGTCCTGCACGCTCTAGGGCGGCGCGGTAGCGGGGCCGCAAGCGGTCCTGACTCAGCACGTCGCCGGCCTCGTTGACGAACACGCGATCGTCGTCGCCGGTGAAGCGCCCACGCCGGCTGAGCCCGTCGAGCGCACGGCCGGCCTGGTCGATCATCGGGACCGACCGGACCCGGCCCGACTTCGGCGTGTCCTCGTGCCCGAGCACGTAGCTGCGACGGACGTGCACGAGCCGGTTGGTGAAGTCCACGTCCGTCCACCGCAGCGCGAGCAGCTCGCCCAGACGTAGGCCGGTGAAAGCGGCGACGGTGAACATCGCGGCGTCCTGGGCGTCCTCGGCGCACGCTGCGAGCTGCGCGACCTCGGCGGCGTCGAGCACCTGGAAGTCCCCCGAGCGCCGGTAGGGCTGGCGCTCGGCACCTGCCGCGGGGTTGGCGCTCAGCCCGTGCTCGCGCTGAGCGCGCTTGAAGATGCCGTGCAGCAGCACGAGCGACTTGTTGATCGTGCGATCCGAGAGCCGCCCCTCGGCGACGAGGCCGGAGCGGTAGGCGTCAACGTCGGCGACGCTGATGTCCTCGACCGAAGTGTCCTCGCCGAACCCTGGCAGCAAGTAGCAGTTCACGGTGTTGCGGTAGTCGCTGACGGTGGACGGCCGCCGCTTGCGGTCGTGCTCGATGTAGGCGAGCCATTCGTCGCACGCCTGCCGGAACGTGCAGCCCGTGGGCTTGACGTTCACGTCCGGATCATCGCCGCCGAGGATTGCGGCGAGACGAGCCTCGGCCTGCGAGCGAGTGAGGTAGCCGTCCGGTGGGCGGCTGCGCATCACCCAGGCGCGGCCGAGGCGGCGTTGCAGTCGCGCACCGTCGGGGAGCCGGACGTGGGCGTAGTAGACGGGACCGCTAGCGCGCTTGATAGTGCGCAGATGACCCGTGACTCGCGCCCGGGCCATCAGCGGCCCTCTCCGGCGAGCACGGCGTCGCACGCCGAGAGCGCGTCCAAGAGTTCATCCGCCAGCCGCTTTCCGTCCCTCGGGTGCCAGAAGTCGATGTCGCCGAGGCTGCCGATGACGCGCTGCCGGTGGTAGGCGACCACCCGCTCGAGCTGCTCGTCGGGCATTGTCAGCTCGTAGACGTCGCGTCCGTCCCACTCCTCCCACCCGAGGTCGTCGAGCAGGCGCATCACGTCATCCAGTTCCCGCCACTCGGTTCGTAGGCCGCGCCAGTCCTGGCGGTCGTATTGGATGCTGAGGTCGCCGATGCCGCTGAGGGCGAGCATCGCCTCAGCTTCGCAGTCTGGGCGTCGGCGTCGCGGACGAGGCGACGACCGCTCGGCGCAACTACCCCTCGTCGTCCAATGCGGTACCGAGACAAACGCAAAGCGGCTTGTGCTTGTACTTCCGCTGCACCGTCGCATGACGGGCTGCCGCACCGTGCTGGGCCTCGGAGGGAGATACCAAGCATGATCGGTCTACGACTTGCGCTGGTCGCGTTTGCAGCGGTCGGGCTGATCGCCGCTGGCTGCGGCGGCGACGACGGTGATGAATCCGGTGAGGACACGACGACCACGCTCGCGGTGCCGGGCGCAGAGGAAGCCGCCGCGCTTCAGGAGGAGATCACCGACCTCAGCGACGAGGAGCAGATCGCGGCCGTGGGCGAGGCGTGGGCGGAGCCGTTCGGGAAGGGCGACGAGACGATGTGCGGTTACCTTCACCGGGACCTCGGCGCCGGACCAAGCACTTGCGCCGACTACTTGACGGGATCGCTGACCCAGAGCAGCAAGCTTCAGGCGTCGTTCGCGGGAACGACCGTCGAGAGCGTGGAGATCAATGGCGAGACTGCCTTGGCGGAGTTCAGTAATGGCAATCGGGTCGAGTTTGCCCAGACAGACGGTGCCTGGAAGGTCGTCCAGACACCACGGGCCGTTCAGTCAGGCTCACAGGAGGTGCGTCAACCCGGATAGAGGAGGCGGCTTGGAGTGGAGCCAGCCGGCCTCGGCGGGCCCGTTCGGCGCGATCCTCTACCCGTTCGAGGTGGCGCTCGGCCGGATGCGCTCGGAGGGCCCGTCCACCCACATCCTGGTCTGTCGCAAGGCGGTCTGAGCGCGTCTCACCGGACCGCTCGCGCACGGCGACCGAAGGCTCGGCCGCTGCTAGCTTGAGCCCTCGCGGGCCGGGTAGCTCAGCTGGTCAGAGCAGCGGACTCATTCGCAGGTTCGAGTCCTGCCCGGCCCATAGCAGAAACCGCTCTAGCAAGCGGTTTCTAGATGGACGAGCTGCCCACCACGGCCGACCGTATCCCGAATATCTCCCGAAAACGGCAGCGAATTGGCAGTTTCCAGTTGGGCGCAGCCAAGTCGCGATCCCCGCATGGTGGCTGTCGCTCGGCGAGGCGCGCGAGTGGAACGATCACCGGCCGGTCGAGCGGGTGGCGATGCTCGGGTAGCGCGCGACCCGGTGAGGCTTCGGTGCACGTTCGGTGCACGCTTACGCCTCGTCAGTCCCGCAAACCCTGCGATTTCCAGGGCTTTCCCATGGGCCGGCCAGGACTCGAACCTGGGACCTACGGATTATGAGTCCGCTGCTCTGACCAGCTGAGCTACCGGCCCGCTCGCCAGACGCTACCAACGGCGAAGGCGCGCGCAGGCGCCCTAGCCGCTCGCGGCGGCGTCGATCGCCGCGTCGAGCTCGGCGGCGCTGAACGCACCCTCGATCCGCGCAGCGATCCGGCCGTCGCGGTCGACCGTGAACAGCCACGGCTCGGTCGGCAGGCCGAAGGCGCGCACCTGCGGCAGGAACCCCGCCTCGAGCTCGTTGTCCTCGTAGATCTCCTGATGGATGAACTCGACGTCGTCCGAGTCGCGCTGAGCCTTCACCTCGAGGGCTACGTCGACGACCGGCCCGCAGACGGCGCTCATGCAGAGCGCCGGGGTCGCGAACAGGAGCGCCACCGGCTTCTCCCCCACCACGTCGGCGAAGTCCGCGTCGTGCAGCTCGGGCGCGGGGGGAACGCGCGTGTCGATCTCCTCGATCGCGCCTCCGGCCGAAGCCACGGTCGGGGTCGCGATGTCGGGCGCGGGGTCTCCCACATCGGGCACCGGGCTGCCCGCCGCGACCTCCATCGGCGGCCCGACCGAGGCCGCCGCGACGAGCTTGTCGTCCACCTTCGTCACGCCGAGCACCTCGTAGCGGCCGGGCCGATCGAACGGCACCTCGGACACATAGACCGACGAGGCGGAGTCGGGGTCCGAAAGCGTGCCCTCGCTCTGGAACTGCGGCGCCACCGCGAGCGACTCGAAGCGCGCGGGGTACGGGCCGGCGACCTCGTCGCCCCCAACCGGCGCAAGGTAGAGCGCGACCTCCGCCTCGGTGATCTGCCGGCGCGATGCGTCGAACAAGCCGAAGCCGAAGCGGTTTCGCTCCTCCGGCTCGAGCACCGAAACCGAGGGCGCCAGGGCGAGCGACTCCGCGGGCAGCTCGGCGCGCAGGTCCGCCAGCGTCTGGCCGCGCTTCGGCTGCGGGAACTCGCTGGCGCTGGGCGCCGGAAGCGACGCGGGCTGCGCCGGCTCGGACTCGTCGCCCCCGCCATCGCAGCCGGCGAACGCGAGCGCCAGCAGCGCGAGAGTCGCGATCCGCGCGAGGTGGCCTCGGGCCGTCATCACGGGCAAGGGTAGAAAACGGCTGGCGCGGTGCGGTCCATCGGGAGGCAGCCGCCGCGGCGCGCGGGCGGCTAAGGTGCCGCCGCGTGGACGGGCGAGCGGCACTGGTCACGGGCGCGTCGAGCGGCATCGGGCTCGCGATCGCGCGCGCGCTGGGAGAGGACGGCTATCGC
>Ga0136615_10000870_pt1 | contig 14128 bp, 15 predicted proteins | sample AntDrymUQ2882206_2_FD_106647 | JGI IMG/M metagenome (GOLD analysis project Ga0136615, IMG submission 106647) | Polar desert sand microbial communities from Dry Valleys, Antarctica - metaG UQ288 (22.06) | ecosystem: Environmental > Terrestrial > Soil > Desert | place: Antarctica: Dry Valley...
GCGAGCGCACCGGGCCGTCCCGTGCTCGCCGGCCGGCGAGCACGGGACGGCCCGGTGCGCTCGCCGCGAACCGCCGCGCTGCCCGCCGTGGCGATCGCCGGCCAGCTCGCGTTCGTCGCCGCGTGGGTGATCGCCGGGCGACTCGAGCCGGGCTACTCGGCCGCAGACCAGACGGTCTCCGAGCTCGCCGCGGGCGGCGCCGCGAACCCGGAGATCCTGTGGCTCGGACTGCTCGCGCTGTCGCTGTCCGACGGCTCGGTCGCATTGCTGGTGCGCGATCGGCTCGGCCTCCCCGGCAGGCTCCCCGCCGCGATGTTTGCGGTCGCCGCCGCGGGCGTGCTCGCGATCCTCGCGCTGCCGCTCGACTGCATGACCAGCGGCGACGCGGGGTGTGCCGCGCGGGTCGATGCCGGCGACGTCTCGTGGCGGCACGGCGCCCACAACGTGGCGGCGGTCTCGGTGCAGCTCATCCTCGTGGCGACACCATTCGCGGTCGCTCGGGGGCTGCACGGTGACCCGCTCGCCCGCTGTGCGCTGCTGGCTGGCGTGGTCGGCGTCGCCTCCGTGCTGGCGGTCGCCGCATCCGGTCCCGGCGAGCCGGGCTACGGCGTCTGGCAGCGGATCACCTTCGGCTTCGTCCACCTGTGGGTGATCGCACTGGCGTTCGCCACCTGGGCGCTTCCGTCCGGTCGCCTTGCGAACCCGCGTTCGTGCTCCGGAAACCATCCGCACTGAACGGCCTCGATCGCGCGGGCCATCTGCGGCCCCACACTACCTAGGTCGTCCCCGGAGGTACGTGCCGTCGCCGGTGGCCGCCTCGTCACTCGCCGTCTGATATGACCGCCCGCGCCGGCGGTCAGTCAGGGCGCAGCGACGGTGAGCAGGTAGTCGTATGCGCGCAGCGCGGCGTCAGCGGCTTCTCCAGAGGTCATCGTGCTGCTCGCCGTAGGCGGCCGGCGTGCCGTCGCCCCCGTCGATCTCCAGACGCAGGTAGGCCAGCAGGACCGGCGCGCCCTGCGCGGCCAGCGCCCGGGCGGCCGCCGCGCCGATGCCGTGGTTGGCGCCGGTGACCAGGGCGACCCGGCCGTCGAGGGAGCGGTCCGGCCCGACACGGCCAGCGATGATCGCACAAACCCCAGGCCCGTCCACGGGCGATCCGTCCGGTCCGCGTGGGAACGTATGTTTGTGCTCCAGGAATCTCTTGGTGTTTGCGGGCTCCATCGCGTGACCCGGCGATCGATCCCGTGCGAGCGGCCTAAGCTCGCCCGCTCGTGAGCACCCAGTCGTCCCAATCCGGCAACGGAGGCCCGGTCCCCACGACCGCCGCGCTCGGCGGCGCCCCGCCGCACTCGCTGGAGGCCGAGCAGTCGGTGCTGGGGGCCATCCTGCTCTCCGAGCGCTCGATCACCCAGGTGGTCATCGAGGAGGGCCTGCGGCCCGAGGACTTCTACCGCCGCCGCCACGGCGTCGTCTTCGAGGCCATGCTCGCGCTGTACGCCGAGAACGAGCCGATCGACGTCCTCACGGTCAACGACCGGCTGCGCGCCCACAGCAATCTCGAGGATGCCGGCGGGGAGTCCGCGGTCGACGGTCTCACCGGCGGGGTTCCCGTGGCCGGCAACGCGCGGCGCTATGCCCGCATCGTCAAGGAGCAGGCGCTCCTGCGCGGCGCGCTAACGGCGACCTACGAGATCCAGGCCAAGGTCAGCGAACGCGACGGCGCTCCGCGCGACATCGTCGAATGGGCCGAGCGGCGCATGCTCGACGTCGCCCACGACGACCGCCAGAAGGACTTCAAGTCCATCGAGGACGTCCTCTTCACCGAGCTGGACAAGCTGGAACGTCTCTCCCGCGAGGGCACCTCCCTCACCGGAACCCCCTCGGGCTTCAAGGCCCTCGACGACATCACGGGCGGCTTTCAGCCAGGGAACCTGGTGATCATCGCCGGACGTCCGTCGATGGGAAAATCCGCGCTGGTCACCAACATTGCCGAGAACGTGGCGCTGGATCACGGCAAGCCGGTCGCGCTGTTCAGCCTCGAGATGTCCGAGGCCGAGTTGGCCCAGCGGTTCCTCGCCTCCCAGGCAGACGTCCCCGGCGACCACCTGCGCAAGGGGCGCGTGAAGCCGGGCAAGTGGTCCAGCGTGGTCGGCGCCGCCAAGCGGCTGGCCGCCGCGCCGTTGTGGATCGACGACTCGTCGGACGTCGGCCTGCTCGAGGTCCGCGCCAAGGCCCGCCGGCTGCACCAGCAGCACGAGCTGGGCCTGATCATCATCGACTACCTCCAGCTCCTGCGCCCCGACGGCTATCAGGACAGCCGCGTGCTGCAGATCGGCGAGATGAGCCGGGGCCTCAAGATCCTGGCCGGCGAGCTCCAGGTCCCCGTCATCGCGCTCTCCCAGCTCTCGCGCGCCGTCGAGTCGCGCACGGACAAGCATCCGATGCTCTCGGACCTTCGCGAGTCGGGCAGTCTCGAGCAGGACTCGGATCTGGTCATGTTCATCTACCGCGACGAGTACTACGACCCGGAGTCCGAGCGGCAGGGGGAGGCGGACCTGATCATCGCCAAGCACCGCAGCGGTGCGCTGGGAACGGTGCCGCTGGTCTTCCAGAAGGACTTCCCCCGGTTCCGCACGATGCTGCACGACCCGGAGCGCTACGGGTGAGCGAGGAGGCCTGTCCCTACGGCAAGTGCGATGGGTCGGGGTTCGTCGACGACCCGGTGACGCGCACCGCGGCGCCCTGCCGGTGCCGGCCGGCGCGAGTGGCGCGGTCGCGGTCGCGGTCGCTCTCGGCGGTCATACCGCGCAAGTACCGCGGCGTGTCCTTCGAACGCCCGCCGGTGACCGACATGGCCCAGGCGCAGGTGGCGGTGGTGCGCCGGTTCGTGCGGGATCTGGAGGGCAACCTCGACGCCGGGAGGGGACTGTGGCTCTTCGGCGACGTGGGGACGGGCAAGACGACGCTGGCCATGCTGGTGTCGCGTGCGGCGCTGGAGGCACAGCGCAGCGTGGCCATCTACTCGCTGCCTCGTCTGCTGGCCGAGATCCGCACGACCTTCGACCCCGACGGCGACCGGTCCTACACCGAGCTGCTCGACCGCCTGGCGGCCGTCGACCTGCTGCACATCGACGACGTGGGCGCGGAGCGCACGAGCCCGTGGGTGCTCGAGCAGCTCTACGCCATGATCAACGCCCGCTACGAGGAGCAGCGCACCGTGGTCATCACCACCAACCTCGAGCGCGACGCGCTCGGGGAGCAGATCGGCGAGCGGACGGTGTCGCGCCTGGAGGAGATGTGCGAGGTGCTCCCGCTCTTCGGGGCCGACGCCCGGCGCTACGACCCGGCACGCAGCGGGTCCGCGGCGGGCGCGGCTCAGTAGACCCAGGGCCTAGCGAGGGCAGCGGGCACCGACGGCGAGTCGTTGGTCGATGACGGCGCTGCGCACCCCTAGACTCCGCGCCTCATGCCAGGCATCGTCGTTGTCGGCGCCCAGTGGGGCGACGAGGGGAAGGGCAAGATCGTGGACCTGCTCGCCGAGCGGGCCGACACGGTCATCCGCTTCCAGGGCGGCAACAACGCCGGGCACACCATCGTCCGCGGGAACGAGACGTTCAAGTTCCACCTCATCCCCTCGGGGATCCTCTATCCCGCCACGCGTTGCGTGATCGGCAACGGAGTAGTGGTCGACCCCGAGGTCCTCACGCAGGAGATCGGCGGGCTGCGCGCCCGCGGGGTGGACATGGGCGGCCTGCGCATATCGGCCAACGCGCACCTGATCATGCCCTACCACAAGCTCCTGGACGAGGCGGGGGAGACGCGGCTGGGCAAGGCCGAGATCGGGACCACGCGCCGGGGCATCGGCCCCGCGTACGCCGACAAGGCCGCTCGCCTGGGCGTCCGGGTGCAGGATCTCCTCGACGAGAAGATCCTCAAGAAGAAGATCGCCGCGGCGCTTCACCCCAAGAGCCTCACGCTGCGCCCCTACGACCGCCGCCCCGAGCTCGACCTGCAGTCGATGACCGAGGAGTACCTCACCTACGGCCATCGCCTCGAGCAGCACATCGCCGACACCTCGCGCCTGGCCTGGGACGCGCTGGACGCCGGCCGTCTCGTCATCTTCGAGGGCGCCCAGGGCGCGCTGCTGGACATCGACCACGGCACCTATCCCTTCGTGACCTCGTCCAACCCGATCGCCGGCGCCGCCTGCGTGGGCGCGGGCGTGGGGCCGCGGGACATCGACGAGGTGTGGGGTGTGGCCAAGGCCTACGTGACCCGGGTGGGCGCCGGCCCGTTTCCCACCGAGCTCGACGACGACACCGGCGAGCTGATCCGCACCCGGGGCGGGGAGTTCGGCACCACCACCGGACGTTCCCGGCGCACCGGTTGGCTGGACCTCGTGGCGCTGCGCTACGCGTCGCGCCTCAACACCCTCACCCACCTTGCGCTGACCAAGCTCGACGTCCTGTCGGGCTTCGACGCCATCCGCGTGTGCAACCGCTATCGCGGCCCCGACGGTGCGGAGTTCGACCACTTTCCCTACCACCAGACCGCCCTGCACCACGCCGTCGGCGAGTACGACGAGCTCGAAGGGTGGTCACAGGACATCACCGAGTGCCGCAGCGAGAGCGATCTGCCGCGCGCCGCGCGGGACTACCTCGACTATGTCGCCCGGGCCACCGGGGTGCCGATCGCGCTGGTCGGGGTGGGCCCCGGCCGCGATCAGATCGTCAGGCTGGGACGCGAGGCCTCGGCGGCCGCGGCCGCCTGAGCGAGGCGCACGGCGCCACCGGTCCCGTGGAGACCGCCACGCAGGAGAGATCGGCGGTCGACAACCGGGCTTTGGCGCCTGTCTGAGCGCCGGGACTTTCGTTCTTGATATTCATCCTGCGACCGGCCAGAGTCGCTTCAGGATGAGCCTTCTTCGCATGTCCACCGAGGCGCGTGACTGCTTGGCGGTAGCACGGGGAGCCGCGCAGGCGCTGGGGCGCGACGAGATCGGCTCGATCGACCCGCTCTTGGGGCTGCTTGCGGATGCGACCGGGGCCGTGCCCGCGGTGCTCGCCGAGTTCGGTATCCCGGGTGATGCCGTCAGGCGTTGCGCTGGCATCAGTGCGGAGGGATCACCCCACCGCCCGCGCCGTCTGGGCCTTGAAGCAGGTCGTGTTCTCGACCGCGCCACGCAATGGGTACAAGAGCGGGCTAGGCTCCCGGCGCGGACCCGTCCGTGGCCAGGGCGCCCTCGCCGCCCAGTACCTCCTCCTCGCCGCGGCGCAGCACGCGCAGGGCGAGGACCAGGGCCGACAACATGGCCACTGCGGCAAGGCTGATCTGTACGCTGACGACGCCGTCCTCGGTCCAGTAGACGTCGTCGAGCTTGAGCAGCAGCGCCGACTCGTCCAGCGTCAGCGCGGCGCCGACGCCGAAGGGGACGGCCAGGAAGGGGTCCAGCACCTCGTTGTTGCGCGAGGCGATGGCGACGCCGCCGGCCATCAGCGCAAGCACGATCCCGGGCACGAAGTGGTGGATGTGCTGCTCGCCGACAGTCACGTTGCGAAACGGCCCCCACGAGCCCCGCGTGCGGATGGCGTGCGCCGACGCGCGCGCGATCGCCCAGGTCAGGGTGAAGGAGGCCAGCATGTTCAGCAGCGTGTTCTCGCGCGTGGTGCCGCCCCGGTAGCCCGTCACGGCCACCGAGGCCGCGCCGAACACCGCGTCCAGCAGCGGGGGGCCGCCCGTCCGCGCCGGACGGATCCGCCACGCCCGTGCGACCTCGATCGCCGTCACGGCGCCCGTGGTGCCCAGCGCCACGCCGCCCAGTGCGTACGTGCGCCGTTCGGCGCGCACCCGGCGCCGGCGGGCGGCTGGGCGCTCGACCGCTCCGCGCAGGCGGAGGCCAGGGGGCAACAGGACGCCGAGGCCGCGGCGGCGGGGCGGGAGGACGCCGGCGCGGCCGATCGCTCTCACGCCCACCGCTCGAGCAACTCCGCGTCCTCGACCTCGCGGATCGGCCGGGCGGGCACGCCCATGACGAGGCGACGGGAGGGAACGTCGGCGGCCACGACGGCGCCCGCCGCCACGAAGGCCTCCTCGCCCACCTCGACGCCGGGAAGCAGCACGGCGCCGCCGCCCACGCGGCATGCCCGGCGCAGCGTCGCGCCGCGCAGCTCGAAGCCCGCCGGGTGTCGGGCCATGGTGTTGTCGTTGGTGGTCATCGCGCACGGTCCTACGAAGACATCGTCCTCGACGACGGAATGCGCGGTCAGGTAGCACTGCGTCTGCAGGCGCACGCGGGCGCCGACGACCACATCGTTGTCCACCGCGACGCCGCGCCCGACGACCGTCTCGGCACCGATGTGCGAGCGCTCGCGCACGTAGCACTGGTCGCCCAGGATCGCGCCCGCGGCGATGCGCACCCCCGCGAAGACGATGGCCTGGGTGCAGACGGTGACGCCGTCCTCGAGGACCAGCCCGTCGAGCGGGTCGCGGGAGGCCGCGGAGCGCCGGGCCAGCGAGGGGCGCTTGCCCAGCACGGCGCCGTCGCCGATCACGCACCCGTCGCCGATGCGCACGTCGTCGTGGACGACCACGTTGGCCCCAAAGGTCACGTCGCTCCCGACCATCGCGGTGGGGCTGAGCACGAGGTTCACGGGGTCAGGCGACACGGAGGTGGACCCTAGCCAGCGTGCAGCTCGCCCGCGATGCGCTCGCGCACCGCGACCGCGGCCGCGGTCGTCACCGGCCCGGGAGCGGCGGCGAAGACGACGTCGTCGACCGCGCTCACCGGGTGGACCTCGCGCAGCGTCGAGGCCAGGAACGCCTCCTCGGTGTGGCGCAGATCGTCGAGGGCCACGGAGCGCTCGCGCGCACCGGCCACGGCGATCACCCGCCGGCGGGTGATCGAGTCGAGCACGTGGTCGCTCAGCGGCGGGGTGCACAGGGCGCCGTCCAGCACATAGAAGAAGCTCTGGCGGGGGGCCTCGAGCACCCGGCCGTGCGGCGTGACCAGCAGCGCGTCGTCGGCGCCGCGCTCGGCGGCCAGGCGGGTGGCCAGCACGTTCGGTGCGTAGGAGAGCGACTTGACACCGTCCATGAGCCGCGTGGGGGCGTAGGTCACGCTGGCCAGGCGCAGCGTCGTGGGGGAGGCGGGCAGCGGCTCGACGAAGGCCAGGCGCCGCCCACCACGCGTGGCCACCAGGCGCAGGCAGGCGTCTGTGCCAGCCACGGCGGAGCCGTCGGCATTGGTACCTGTGCCAGCCACGGCGGAGCCGTCGGCATTGGTATCCGAGGGGCCGGCGGCACCCAGGAGGGCCTCGACGTCCGCGCGCACCGCGGCCACATCGAGGGGCAGGCGCAGGTTGGCGGCCGAGAGCGCCATGCGCTCGAGATGCTCGTCAAGCGCGAACGGCCGGCCGCCGTAGAGGCGCACGACCTCGAAGACGCCGTCGCCGCGCAGGAGCCCGTCGTCGGTGGCGGGGATGCACGCCTCCTTCGCATCGAGCAATTCGCCGTCAACACACGCGTCCGGCATCCGCAAGCAGCCTACGTCTCGCCACGCAGGACGGCGGCCGTCAAGTGCTCGATCGTGTCGAGTACGACATCGGTGCGGGCGAGAACGATGTCCGCAGGCGGGAAGTGCGGACTGGGAACGGCCACAACCCGCATCCCGGCCGCGAGGGCGGCTTCCAGGCCCGCCTGTGAGTCCTCGACCGCCGCGGCCTGGTGGGGCGCGACGCCCAGGCGCGCACACGCCTCCAGGAAGACGTCGGGGGAGGGCTTGCCGCGCGGGACGTCCTCCGAGGAGAGGACCGTCGCGAAGCGCTCGCGCACCCCGGCCAGCTCGAGCAAGAGGTCAATCAGCGCAGTAGGCGACGAGGAGGCCACGGCCAGCGGGCCGACCGTCGCCGCAGCGTCGACGGCCCTCAGTGCACCGGGCAGCAGGGGCAGCTCCGCGCGGAACAGCGCGCTCAGCTCCTCGACGATCGCCCCGAGGATCTCCGGCGGGCTCAGCGGCACCGCCAGCTCCTCGTGCATGTGGACCGTCCACTCCGTCGAGCTCATGCCCATCATCGCCTCGTGGGCACCGGCGCGCCACGTGCCGCCGGTCCGCAGGGTCAGCGCCTCGCGGGCCCGCGCCCACTGCGCCTCAGTGTCGACCAGTGTCCCGTCGAGGTCGAAGACGACAGCGCGAATCGCTCCGGCGCTCATGCCCCCGCCAGGAATCGAACCTGGAACCTTCGGATTAAGAGTCCGCTGCTCTGCCAGTTGAGCTACAAGGGCGGGACCGGTGAGGATAGCGGGGCCTGTGCCAGCCACCTGTGCCAGCCACGGCGAAGCCGTAGGCATTGGTACGACGAACGCCGTCGGCATTGGTGTACCTACCCACCCGGCGGGGCAGGAGGGGGCTGCGGGGGCGCAGCACCTCCGGCTCCACCGGCGCCGCCCTGCTGCTGCTGCTGTGCCTCCAGCGCGGCTTGGGCCTGCGCGGCCTCGATGGCCTGGGTGATCTGCTCGCGCTGCTCGTCGGAGTCGGCCAGGTCCAGCGCCTCCTCCCTGGCCAGGTCGCCCGTGCGGTCGTCGCCGGACTGGTAGGCGAGGGCGGCAAGCTGTGCGTAGATCGGCGCGGTCTGCTGCTCCTCGGCCACGATCTGCAGCGCGTTGACGGCCTTGTCCAGCTCGCCCAGGCCGTCGGGTCCCAGGGCCTGGGCCATCACTGCGGCCACGTCGGCGTCGGGCTCGGGCGGGTCGAGGGCAAGGTAGCGGTCCCAGGCACGCTCGGATTGGCGCAGTTGCCCCATGCCCTCCTCGGTGAACGCGCCCGTCGCCTGGTCAACCTCCGCGGCCTGGAAGCGCACACGGGCCAGCTCGCCCAGCGCGGCGGCGTCCTGGGGGTTCTGCGCGACCCGCTGCTCCACCGCGTCGAGCTGCTCCTGGATCTGCTCGGAGACGTCGCCGCCCTCGGAGTCGTCACTGAAGGCGTCGAACAAGCCGCCCTGCACCTCGCCGCCGATCCCGAACAGCACCAGGCCACCGCCCATGAGGATGGCCAGGCTGAGATAGATCACCTGGATGGTGCGCCTGCGGCCGCGGGCGCGGAGGTCGAACAGCATGTGGCTTCTAGGGCTCCCGGTCTGACGGCTCTGCTTCTGGTTCGACCCGCTCGGCGTCGGTCGGGCGGACGCGCTCGATCCAGCTCACCATGAGGATACTCAGCTCGTAGAGCACCACCAACGGGCCCATGGCCAGCAGCATGGTGACCGGGTCGGGCGTCGGGGTGGCCACGGCGGCCAGGAGGGCGATGCCCAGGATGACGTAGCCGCGCCACCTGCGTAGCTGGCGCGGCGTGGCGATGCCCGTGCGCACGACCGCCAGCACGACGACGGGGATCTGGAACAGGAACCCGATGGCGGCCATGAAGACGACCGAGAAGCGGTAGTAGTCGCGGGCCTGCACGAGCACGTCGAAGTTGTCGTCGTTGAAGTTCTGCAGGAAGTCGACGGCGCGGGCCAGCACGACGAAGTAGGCGAACAGCACGCCGGCGATGAACAGCACCGGTATCGCGAGCATGAGGGGCAACGCCACCCTGCGTTCGGTCGGGCTGAAGGCGGGCAGGAGGAACGCGTAGAGCTGGTAGAGCAGCACGGGCATGGCCAGCAGCATCGCCGCGTAGAAGGAGACGGCCAGGGTCACCGTGAACGGCTCGGCCACGCCGAGGGTTATGGGCTGGCGTTCGGTCAGGCCGGGCGTGGCCCGAGCGGCCTCGAGCAGTTGGGCCTGCGCCACGCTCAACTGGGCCAGAGACTGCTCCAGGGTGGCGCGCTGCTCGGCGTCCAGCTCCTGCGGGTCGACAAGCGCCTCCACCCCCTCGCGCACACCGCCCAGCGCGGGCGCGAGCGTGTTGAGCGCTGCGCTGAGCTCTCGCTGAGCCACGGCGGCGCCGCCCAGCGGGTTGCCCTCCCCTTGGCTGGACGCGGCCAGGGGCCCGTTGAGGATCTCGAGCACGAGATTCTCCTGCCAGAAGGCGATACCGAAGGCGACCAACAGCGCGAGCACGCTGACGGTGAGCCGCTGGCGCAGCTCACCGAGGTGGTCCACGAGGCTCAGGCGATCCTCGTGGCCGATCGGCCGCAGGACAGTGCTGGCCATGGCCTCTCTTGTTCAGGCGGGCGCGCTAGGCGCGCGGCTGGGCGGGTGCGTCCTCGCGCTGGGTCTGCTGAGTGGTCTGCGCCGGAGCGGCGCCCTGCTCGAGACCGCGGTCGCGGTCATCGTCCTTACCGGGTGTGACGGCGTCCTTGAACTCGCGCATCCCCGAGCCCAGCGACTTGCCCAGGTCGGGCAGGCGCTTGGCGCCGAAGAGCACCAGCACGATGACCAGGATGATGATCAGTTCAGTGGGTCCGAGTGGTCCCATGCAGTGGCCTTCCTCTCGAGGTCCTCCACAGGGTAGCGGGCCCTGACCGGGGTCAAGGTCCGCGCTGCGACGACCGATGTATGGCTTGTGAAGAAGATGCGCACATGAGCCACCAGCCCGATCACCCCAATTCCCGCCGCGTCGTCCTGCCCTCGGGAAAGACCATCGAGGTGACGCTCTTCGAGCAGGCGCCGGCGAGGCCGGCAAGCTTCTCGGCCACGGGGCTTCACGTGTGCCCGACCTGTGCCTCGGAGCTGGTGCACCCGATCGCCTGGGGCGAGCACGGCCCCGACCACTGGGAGGTCACACTGCGCTGCCCAGAGTGCTACGGGTGCACGACCGGGGTGCACGACCAGGCGGCCGTGGAGGCCCTCGACGCCGAGCTCGACCGGGGCACCGGTGCCCTCGTGGCCGACCTGCGCCGTCTCTTCGAGGCCAACACGGAGGACGAGATCGCGCGCTTTGTCGCGGTGCTGCAGGCGGACCTGCTCCTACCCGAGGACTTCTAGGTTTCGCCTCCGGTCCTCTCAAGTTCGGAGACCGGCTTTCGCCTCCGGTCCTCTCAAGTTCGGGAGACCGGCTTTCGCCTCCGGTCCTCTCAAGTGTTCGGACCTACGGCGACGTCACTCAGGCGTAGCGCTCCACCACGGAGTCGGCAACCAGCTCCAAGGCCCGGTGCTGGGCGGCGGGGAGCACCGGCAGGCCGGCCTTGGCCTCGGCAACCATGAACAGTGCCCGTTCGCGCGCCTCGCCCAGCGCGCCCGAGGCGATGACCGCGTCGCACACGGCCTCGGCCTGCTGGGCCGTGCGCACGGAGCGCAGGTCCGTCGTGGCGACGGCCGGATCGCGCTCGCGGGCCAGGATGAGCGGCAGCGTCACGGTGCCGTCGAGCAGGTCGGTGCCGCGGTGCTTGCCGGTGCGCTGCGCGGGCCCGGCCACGTCGAGCACGTCATCGAGGATCTGGAAGGCCAGCCCGACGCGGCGGCCGAAGACCCCCAGCGCGTCCTCGTGCCCGTCGCCGGCCTCCAGCGCGCCCAGCTCGCAGGCCGCCTTGAACAGGCAGGCGGTCTTCAGCTCGCAGCGCTCGAGGTAGCGGTCGACCGTGACCCGAGCGGCCCAGGCGTCCTCGCGCTGGAGCAGCTCCCCCCGGGCCAGGGCCGAGCTGGCCGCCGACAGGGTCTGCACTCCTTCGGCCAGGCTGCCGGGAGCGGCGAGCTCGGCGAAGGCGCGGGAGAACAGCAGATCACCCGTGGCCGTGGCGATACCCGGCCCCGCACTGGCCACCACGGTGGGGCGCCCCCGGCGCAGCGGCGCCTCGTCCAGGACATCGTCGTGGACCAGCGTGGCCGAGTGCACAAGCTCTACCGCCACCGCAGCACGGACCAGGCGGCCCTCGTCGGCAGGCTCTGGGCCCGCGGCCAGGAGGACCAGCAGCGGGCGCAGGCGCTTGCCGCCGGCGGCGATGGTCTCCCCCGCGTGGACGTCCAGCGGCGGGCCATGGGCCCCGGCCACCGCGAGCAGCCGCTCCTCCACCCGGCTCAGTAGCGGTGCAACGTGGTTCCCCGCCGCCGCAACGATCGCCCGTACCGCCGCGGCCGGATCGCGGGTGCCGTCTGCCGTCTCGCGGGTGCCGTCGGCGGGCCCCGCGGCCTCCCCCCTGCCGGAGGCGGGCCCCGCGTCCTCTCCCGTCACCCTGGGCGCACCCCGACGTGCAGCGCGATGATGCCGCCGGCCGTGAGGATCCAGCGCAGCTGCTCCAGGCCCGCGCGCTCCAACATCGCGGCCAGCGCTCGCGGCTCGGGGAAGCGCTTCACCGAACTGGGCAGATAGCTGTAGGCCTGCTCGTCGGTGATACGGCCCAGCAGCGGGACGAGGCGGTCGAACCACAGGGCGAAGAAGGTCGACAGCGGCGGGCGCTGGGGCTGGGTGATCTCCAGCACGACCACGCGACCACCGGGGCGTACGACCCGGGCCATCTCGCCCAGGCCGGCCTCGAGGTCGGCGAAGTTGCGCGCGCCGAAGCCCACCGTCGCGGCAGCGAAGCTGGCGTCCGCGTAGGGCAGCGCCTGGGCGTCGCCCCACTCGAAGCGCAGCGGGGCGCAGGCGTCCCCGGCGGCCGGGACCTTCTCACGAGCGCGCTCGAGCATGCCCTCCGAGAAGTCGCTGCCCACCACTTCACCGTCCGGCCCGACGCGGCGGGCCAGCTCGATGGCGAGGTCGCCGGTCCCTGTGGCCACGTCGAGGGCCCGGTCGCCCGGTCTGACCGCCGCCAGGTCGACCGCTCGCCTGCGCCAGCGGTGGTGCAGGCCGGCCGTCATGACCGAGTTCATGACGTCGTACGGCCCTGCGATACGGTCGAACATCGCCCGCACCTGCCCCTCGGGCAGGGTGCCGGGAGCGGGACTCACTCCTCCTCTTCGCGCAGCAGCGAGAGGAAGTCGACCAGGGCCTCGAACTGCTCGGGCGACTCGGCCTGCAGCGATTCGTAGGTGGGCATGGGCGGCGTGGGGTTCTCCAACGTGCGCGCGATGGCCTGCGCCGGCAGCCGCTCCCCGACGTCGGTCAGGTCCGGGCCGATGGTGCCGCCGTTGACGCCGATCTTGTGACAGGCCAGGCACCCCGACTGGGCGGTGACGATCCTGCCCGCCTCGAAGGATTCCAGGGTCTCGCCGCCCTGGGCCTGGATGCGCTCGGGCGTCTCCAGCTCGATCTCGTTGGGGGAGCCGGCCTCGGCACCCGCGTAGGTGAGGTAGCCGATGATGAAGATGGTGACGATGCCGGCCAGCGTGGCCACCGGCCGGCGCTCCGGCCGGCGCTCGGGGTTGCGGTCGTAGAACGGCAGCAGGAACAGCAGTATCATGCAGATCGTCGGGACGCCGATGGTGGCCAGCGGCGTCAGCTCCGGCGGCTTGATGACCCGTAGGACCTCGAAGAGGTAGTAGTAGTACCACTCGGGCCTGGGCGTGTAGGTGGTGGTCGTCGGGTCGGCCTTGGGCCCCAGCTCGGCGCCCAGGATCAGCGACATGAGGATGATCACGATCATCACCACGACGGCCATGAGCGAGTCCTTGGCCACCGCGTAGGGGAAGAACGGCTTGCCCTGGCTCTTCAGGATCGAGTACTCGCGGAGGTAGGCCTCCCGCTCGGCGCGGTTCACGCGCGCTCCCTGTCCACGTCGCCCTTCTTCTCGGGCTTCATCCACGGGGGTGCCGTCGTGCCCATCTTGGCCACCAGGTACAGGTGCGCGCCGATGAGCGCGGCGAGGATCCCGGGCACGAGCATCATGTGGATGGAGTAGAAGCGCGCCAGCGTGGACTGCGTGAAGTCCGGGCCCGCGCGCATGAAGTCGTTGAGGTAGGGCCCGACCAGCGGCCCGGTGCCGTTGATGTTCACGCCCACGACCGTGGCCCAGTAGGAGCGCTGGTCGAAGGGCAGCAGGTAGCCCGTGAAGCCCATGACGTAGGTCAGGATGAGCAGCACCACGCCGATGACCCAGTTCAGCTCACGCGGGTACTTGTAGGCCCCGAAGAAGAACGTCCGGGCCATGTGGAGCATGACCAGGATGATCATCACCGACGAGCCCCACCTGTGCATGCCGCGCACGAACTCGCCGAGGAAGACCTCGTTGGTGATGTAGCGGACCGACTCGTAAGCCCCCGTGGCCGACGGGTCGTAGTACATGGCCAGGATCACCCCGGTCACCGTCTGGGAGAGAAA
>Ga0136615_10000873_pt1 | contig 14114 bp, 20 predicted proteins | sample AntDrymUQ2882206_2_FD_106647 | JGI IMG/M metagenome (GOLD analysis project Ga0136615, IMG submission 106647) | Polar desert sand microbial communities from Dry Valleys, Antarctica - metaG UQ288 (22.06) | ecosystem: Environmental > Terrestrial > Soil > Desert | place: Antarctica: Dry Valley...
AAGACGCTCTCGTTTTCCAAGTCAGAGGAGATGCACGAGCTTTGTTTGCGCTTGTTTCTACATCATTACAATCTCGCGCTCGTCTCCCCTGATTGAACCACTACCGAAATTAAAAGTGCTGACACCTGTTCACCCTTAAGCCTCTCCGTACTCTGAGCACTTCCAAGAAAATTCATGGAAGCAAAGTGCTGACACCTGTTCACCCTTAAGCCTCTCCGTACCGCACCCTGTTCAACCTGCCCGCTGTGAACACATTGCAGCCCCGATTGTAGGCATCTGCCTTTTGACGCGCCTCACGCGCCGGTGTGATTGGCACATGCTTGCGTTGCGTGGTCCTTCCTGCCGCCTCTCAGCGCTTCAGATGCGCCCCATCAGCAGCAGAATGATGACGACGAGCAGGATGACCCCCAGCGCGCCGCTCGGGTAGTAGCCCCAGCCCCGGCTGTGCGGCCATGCAGGGGCCGCGCCGACCAATAACAGAATCAGGACGATGATCAGGATGGTTGCGGTAGACATGTGCTGTCGCCTCCTTTGATGGGGTCAACCTCTGTGTAACCCGAAAGCAGAGCTTTGTTTTTGTTCCTCGTCTCCTCCGTTTCGAGCGTCCAGCTCGAAAACAGGTTCGTGCCCATGTACCATTTCACCTTGTGCGCGTGGCAAATACACCAATGGTCGCGCCCGTCATTGAGGTACCCGTCGTTGCGGCCACACTGCGGGCAGTCGCCGAAGGCGGGAGGATCGGGAACCTGAAGTGCCTCGGCCACTTCCTCCGCAGATAAAGACGCGGCGGGCGGGGTGCCCTCATCCCCCGTCGTCAAGAGGTCGACGCGCCGCCGGTTGGGGAGCTTTAATATGCCATAGGGGAGTTCGCTCGCATCCTCGTCGCTCATCTCTTCCCGCCTTTCACACTATCTGTTCTTCTAACCACACTCCGGGTGATGGCAGGTGCAACCGATCTCCATCATCTTCACTTTGGCGGCGTTCTCGCATTCTTCACCGCAATACTTGCTGTCCTTGGCCGGAGGACACCCGCAGGTTTCTCGCCCACACTTACCTTTATTCTCCTCGTTTGCCACCTCAGTTGATCTCCTTATTTCGTCTTTACCGACTTTGGCTTCTTGTAACCCTTCTTCGTCGCCGCTCTTGGTTCCGCCTGCGCTCTTCATGTGGTGCAGAACAAGGTCTGCCACGTCTCCAAACTTGTCGAAATCAACCGGCAGTCTCCTGAACGCAGTGCAGCCTGCATCGAGGGCCTCGGCTTGAGTCTCTCCGGTATCGAGCGGAGAGGTGCCGATAATCGGGAGTTCGCGCAAACGCTCATGCCGGCGGATGCGGCGCACGGCTTCTAAGCCGTCAAGTCCCGGCAGGTGTAAATCTATAAGAATGAGATGTGGCAGCTCGCGCTCGGCAATCTCTACCGCCTCCTCTCCGGTCTCAGCCAACAAGACACGATAGCCGTGCTGCTCCAGTGCCCACTTCATCATCAGGCGGGTGTCGTGTTGCCCCTCTGCGACCAGCAGGGTGTCCTGTTTCTCCGGCTGACTCACTTCTTCCCGCCTTTCTTCTTCGACAGCGCCGCGCCGCCTTCACCCTCCCACCGCGCGAGGGCTTTCTTGGATAGTTTCCGCTCGCTGGGCCGCGCCGGTGACTGCTCTGGCGAAGGACGCTCGCCGTCAGCCATCTCCCGCTCGGCAGACTGCTTGAACCCTTCGTCAAGCCGGCGGGTGGTTTTCGTCTGGGATTCAATAGTGCCGCGCTTCTCACTCACTTCTTCCCGCCTTTCTTCACCGCCTCCGGCGCGGCGGCCTTGCGGTCATCGGCAATGACGATGAGCCCCGCATCCATGTCGCGCTTCTTCCGCTGCTCGGTCTCTTTGTCTTCCACCATCGCGGGTGATACTTGCCGGTCGTTCTTACTCTTCATTCCTTCCCGCCTTTCCTCGTTAATGTAAGGGGCAGCGTCGCCATGCCCCAACGACTCGGCTGCCCCCGCAGCCCCCTCCTGACCCCCGCACGGGAGGAGGCGATACTTAGCTCGACTCCTTCCCGCCTTTCTTCAGACTGCCCGCGCCGGAACAATGCTGGCAGAGCCGCAACCCGTCGGGGATGCTCTCCACTACCTTCAATGACGACCCGTAGCCGTGATCACGGTGAGCAGAGTTCGCCGTAAACACCTGCACGCCACACTTCGTACTCTTCTCATCCCTCATCAAGTGATAAATCCGTGAGCTGGTATAGACCGCGTATTTATTCACCGCTCGCCGCCTTTCCTTCACCACTTTGCGCGATCCTCTCTTCTCCGTGTTTCACACGTAATCGTTCAGCGCTGCCAACTCGTCATCGTAGAGGTCAAAGATGGTATCGACCCGAGTAACAGTTAATAGTTCTTCGATATTCTCCCTCACCTTCAAGAGCTTGATCTGCCCGCCCGCTCGTGTCACCGACACAAGGGCAGAGACTAATTCGCCGATCCCTCTCGAATCGATCCACCGCACTTGAACCATGTTCAATAAAATCTTCCGGCGGCCCTCTGCGAGCAGGCGGCGAGTAATGTTCCTCACCGTGTCCGCGCTCTCGCCGATGATGATATTTCCGTCCACGTCGAGAATGATGACATCGCCGACCTGCCGCTCCCTGATATTAACCTCAGAGATTGTCGCGGCGAGGGAGAGGGCCCAGTCTTTGAGATTGTCCACGTGGTTGACTCCTTATAAGCCGCCTAGCGCGCCTTGCCCGAAGACTTCCCGGTTTTCTTCTGACCTGTAGAATTGCCAGTGGTGGCGCGCTTTTCCGTGCCGGGTAGCTTGGGTACGGGGCCGGGTGAAGTCTTGCGTTGCCGTGCTGTCGCAATTGCCTTCGCGGTTATAAAGCGATCACGCCCCATCTTTTCAGATTCAATTTCATTTCTGGCGACCATCTGACGTACTCGCGCGGGTGTCACGCCGAGCAACTCCGCAGCTTCATTTGTGGTGTAAAGCTGTTTATCCATGCCGGGCATTCTAGCTTGAAAGAATTATTCACGCAAGAGTAATTATTAGCTTGACAGATATTCACTCTTGGGTTACCATCTCTCCCATCAGTTAGCAATGACGAAGGAGACGACAGAGATGATGAACTTAAACCAAGACCGGATGCAGCAAGTGATTCAAGCGGCGTTCGACCGTGCGGCAGGCAGCCGCCGCTGGCAGACGGTCATCGCAAAGGCGAAGCGCAAACTGGAAGAGAATCCGTTCATGCACTACGACGGCCACGCGCTCTTAATCCTGAGTCCGTCGAATGAAATCTACAGCGCCAACGGCACGTGCCAATGCAAGGCTTACGAGAAAGGGTTCCCGTGCTGGCATCGCGCGGCGGCGCGACTCGTTGAAAGATACATGGAAACGGCGCACTAACAGCGAAGGGCTGAGGAATGCTCACAACATCCCTCAGCTCCTCTGACATCAACCCCAAACACTAAGAAAGGGAATTGACATGCAACAACGACAGCATGGCACGACAACACAGGATGATAAGCCGATGAAGAAAAGAACGACCGCAGAATTTCGCCAACACCTTGAAACCGTGACCGCAGAAGCGCGTACATCCGCCAGCAACGAAGTGGCCGATTTCGTTGAACACCTAATTGACTTTCTGTGCAAGGCACATGAGCGGGGCGGCCTCGCTGAATCACGGCGCGGGCTGGATAGATTCATGGCGCTGATCGAGCAGGAGGAGGAAGCCGGCGGGGAAGGGAACGCGACAGGTCGCACGCGCTCGACACGGGCTTCGAATCTTTATTCAAAAACTATGAGGCCCGCCTGAACACTGGTTAGTCAGGCGGGCCTCATGACCCAGCCGCTCAGTTACGTTGCTACGGGAGCGGCTACTTGAGAAAAGACGTGGTCTTAACTGCCACGCGCCCTGCCCGGTATCAAGGCCCGTGCCACCGGGCGGGGGCCTCAGCTCTTCGGAAACGGGCGCGTACTTTTTAGGTTGTGCGTGGCGCGGCACCGAGGGACGGTGATGGCGAGAGGGCTGGGGTGGCGCATTCTGTCACCCGCCGCGGACACAATGTGGCACAACTTGATTCGGGCGCAGGGGATGAATGCCTCGTCACAAGGACAAGCCATGTCAGACAGACGTGGCATCCGCGCGGATGCCAGACGTTATACCGCCCGCTCGATGTCAACTCCCAGACATACCCATCGCAGCCCATTAGGAATGAATATACTTTTCAAACACCTCACTAAAATCGCGTCCCGCATGGCGGTCTAGTATTGTGACATTGAGATTGTCGAGCAGGGCATCGTAATGCTTCACAATCATTTCCTCGCTCTCAATGGTGTTGACCTTATACATGGCAGCTACAGCGTCAAGGCACCGCACCGCGTTGGCGCGGGCGATCTCATTCCTGTCTTGCAGTTTGCTGATTGTGATGAGGGCTTTGTAAATATCTTTCAGTGATTCGAGGAAATGTTTCTTCACGTCAATACTGAAGACCTCCCCACCGTCCACCGTGAATTTCAATTCAACGTCCATGTCGATGGTGCCTGCGGTTTCAATGGACACGCCCGAAATCTTGTAGCTCACATAGTCATAGCGTTTGATTGAACGCTTAGACGAGACGGCGGAGTCGCCGTCAACATGAATGAGGGCGAGATTGGTAAAGCAATACTCATCCTTCTTGGATTTGATGAGGAAGAATATTTTCTCGCCGTCTTCTTGGAACAAGTAATCATCGGCGTCCACCTTGTCGTAATCAGAGGGGGGAATAATCACACCGACGTCGCTGATTCCTAGAGCTTCTGAGGCAAATTTCTTAAACATTGCAATCTCCTTTTGTGTGGTTAAAGAGGCCTTAGGGCAAAGCTGGTTAAAACCGAACGGGTATGAGAGAGCCGCACAAAGAACATTATGCAGCTCTGAAGCTTCGCTCTCGTTAGTGTTCTCCCCTGCCCCTATCTCGCGCTCATAGAATGCGAAAACGCGCTGTAGTTTGTCAGCATGTTGATATTCGCTGTTCGCGGCGACTCTCGTCGAAGATGCCGATGTATTTTAGAGAGCGGTTGAAATGCAGCCGAGCGATTGGCTTTCTGTTGTTGCCACAAGTTGTTGTGGTTCCCTTCCCATTATGAAAACGGCGTGAAACATACCGCTTTGCACCCTACGAGTGCAAGGCGAGGATACATCATCTTGTATTTTAGCTTAAAACCCGGCGGGCGTTTTCAACATCGGACGCAGGCCACAAGATGTATGCGTCGGAACGGCGAGAAAATCTCGTCCGGGTTCTACTGGAAGCGTGAAGTCGAAATGAAGACCATCAGGTGTGACGCAACGAGGTGCTGCCGCCGTAGTTTCTCACCGCCGCGCGTCGCGTGCATAGCTACCGCTTCACTCAAATCTTCGAGAGTGGTGACGGCCTTGCCGAACGAGCGCGAGCAGCAGAGACCTTTGCGCGGCTTCTCAAACGCTTCCAAAGGCAGGCAGGAAATCCCACGCAATTCCCACACGAGCCGTAAGCCTCTAATCGTCAGATGCTTTCTAATCCACCTGTCAGAGCATCGCTTTAGCTCTAGTGCCGTTTCAATCTTCGTCTTCTCGCCGGAACTTGAGAGCTTTGCGACCTCTCCTGCCGAGCGCGCCGCTCCCTCCAATCACCGCCTCTTCATAAACGAATGTTTGTTGACGAAACGCCCGCGCTCCTTCACTTCCGCCGCTTAGCGAGCAGTATCAAGATTGTTCCCACTGCCACACCGACGAGTGCCGCCGTCGGCGGGGTGAGGTCACGACTGAACACGAAAAACCCCAGATAAAGAAGACTGATTATGACGCAGGCAAAACCGATTGTTCTACCAATGGACTTTATTTGATTTTGAGTCTCCATGGATTCCTCTGTCCGCTCGAAAGCCACATGGTAGAGCTTCAAACACAGGCCGACAACCCGGCGCGACGACCGGCGCTGCTACTAAAGTGATTTCGTCACGACGGACTCTTCTCCCCGTCGAGTTTGGCTCCGGGCGCACCCGTTTCCGCTATCGCGTGTTCTATCTCCGCATTAACTTTGCCACCGACAAGAATCGCTATCCCTGTCAGATAGAACCACAACATTAGGATGATCACCGCTCCGAGCGACCCGTATGACATACTGTATCTGTCGAAGTAGCGTAGATAGAAGCGAAAGCAAAAAGAGCCGAGCAGCCACAGGGCAACGCCTGTCACCGAGCCGGGCGTGATCCAATACCACTTCTGATGATAGAGGTCCGGCGCAAAGTAATAGATCACGGCGAACGCGAACAGCACGAAGGCAAGCACAATAGGCCACTGCAAAACATTCCACACCAGCATGAAAGCCTCACCAAAACCGAAGCGATTAGCCATCCCTTCCCCGACCTCACCGCCGTAGAGTACGAGGACCAGCGCGGAGATGATCAGCACCATAAGGGCGATGGTGAGACCGATAGCCAAGAGGCGCACTCTCCACCATGGGCGCGACTCCTTAACCCCATACGCGGCATTCAAGGTCTCGCTAATAGCTCCCATGCCGTAAGAAGCAAACCACAGGGCCGCCAACAATCCGAACGAAAGCTTGCCGCCGCCCGCGTCTTTGCTGATCTCGTTAATAGTCGTGTAAATAAGTTCCGAAGCCGAGCGCGGCACTACACGACCGAGGTAGCTGAGGAGATTTTTACGCAGTTCGGCCCCGGTGTTCACGAAATAGCCGAGCAGCGCCGTCAGGAACAGAAGCAGCGGGAAAATGCCAAGCAGGAAGTAGTAAGATAAGGCCGCCGCGCGGGTAAAGAGATCACTCTCATAAATTTCTAGCCAGACGCGCCTACCCATCTCTTGCCACGTCAACCCCCCCAGCTTCCATATGGAAGCTAGTGCCTTCTGGTCTTGTGTATTCATTGACCCCGAAACTTACACCGGGAGGAATACCTTCACAAGCCGAATTCGGGGCCACCTACCATCAAGGAGGGGAGGTTAGTGGAATCGTGTGGTGATTTCTAAAAAGGATTGATCGAATACTTGTTTCTGCAATCGACGGATGAAGTAGTAACCCAAACAAGTCAAAAGGTCGGATGTCACGCCTTACCTTTATCGTTTCTTCATAAACGAAAATTTATTGACGAACGGCGTCGCGCGCGGCCCCGCTTCCTTCGCCTCCGCCGCACGGAGGCGCGCGAGGAGAAAGTCCCTGCTCGCAAAGGCGCGCCCCTGCTCGGCGGGCGGTAGTTCTTGGATCGTGGCGAGCCTCGCGGAGTCAGGCATCAAGACCTCGCGCCTCTCTTCCGCAGTCAGCGGCGCGGCGCGCACGATGTGGTCGTGGAACAGCATCATCAAACCATTCCCGAAGTCATCGTTAAGCTTCATCGGTCCGTACTCGACGAGGCCCGCCTCAGTCAGCTTCGGCGCGCGGTTGCGCCAGTGCTTGAACTGAAAGCGCGCGAGGTCGGAATCATGCAAAGCGTCCGGCGTCGCGGATTCGGGGAACGGATACTTGTCATCTTCGACGACGATAAACATCCACGTATTCCCCTGCTGCTCAGGCAAGAAAGGATGAGCGGCGGTAGCATCGACCTGCATGTAATGATTCAGCCACTCAACGCCGCCGTCCTCGCCCGGATTGCTCGCCTCGAACGGTAGCCCATAAATGTTGCGATAAATTTGCCGCTCCGTCTTAGCTTCGTGTGACATGCGGAGCTTCCTGAAGTTCTGCACCTGCAAGAGAGGGCAGACATATTGAGGGATGACGCGCGCTAAGACTTCGCGCCGCGCCTCAATGAGCCGCGTCGTGTCGGCCATAAAGCGTTCAAGCCCCGCGCGACTCATTGAGGCTTTGACAAGCTCATCCCACGCCACCGCGTCGCGGCTCGATGCCGTGTTTGCCGTCAGGCTTTTGAGGAAACGCAGAGCCACGTCATCCGCCTGCGTGTTGGCCTCAAAACTCATCAAATCGAAGAGGAAGATGCGACCGGGGAGCGGGGAGTTCTGGCTGCTCACCGCCACCTTGCCACACACATTCGCGTGATATTGCGTCTTAGTTTTCGACCAGTCGTGAAAAGCATACTTGTTCCAACCGGCGGGGACGGCGCGCGTGCCGAAGACGCGCGCGAAGTCGGAACGGCGGATCACATGAACCTTATCGTCATAATTCACAAGGACACGCACCTCCTTGTCTTGGTTAAACTCGTGCTGGTATTCAGCAAGAAACGCTCTGCGCCCGAACTTGCCGAGGTACTTGCGTGCGTCGGTCAAGTCCATGCCCGGCCACACGGGGACACAAGAGCGGATCGCCCACTTGCGCCCCGTTGATGATTCATCAAGCTGCAAGTCTAATTCTGCGAACGCGCTCACCGGACCCGACACCGTGCGCTCGGAGAGAACGTCTGAGCGGCGCGTCAGAATCTGATTCAAAACGCTGTTTTCGTGGATCAAGTTTTGCGGGAAAAGAACGAGCGTGTCAGACGTACCAGCGGGCAGAATCGAGCGGGCGATGAGATCGAGTTTCTTTTCGACGGCGGCGGGCGTGTCTTCGTGGCTGTCGATGTCGTCGAGAACGATCATCGTAAAGCGCATGTCGCGCTGACGGCCCCCGCGAATGCCCTGATCCAACCCGACGGGGACGATCCCCCAGCCGCTCGCGGTGGCGAGATAGTCCTGCCGCCAGCCCACTTGATAGCCATGCTTATCAACGCGAGGGTTCGCGAGGCCGGGGTAGTAATGCGCGATCTCCCGCGAGTCGAGCCGGTCGCGGATTGAGAGGACGTGCTTTTTAGCCTGCTTCTCGGTGTCGCAGACGTACATCACAAAGCCATCGCCGACGAGACCGCCTTCGGCGATGCAGCACCACTCGACGTTCGACGATTTACCGCCGCCGCGAAACCACACCGCGAGGAACGCCAGCTCATCCGGCGCGAGCGGCTCTCGGCGAAAGATTTTAAGCCGGATGCTCCAGTACCAATCCCACAGTTGATGATGAAAGGACGACAGAGGGTGCGTGAAGGTGCGAGAGCCGAGGGTGTACAGCCACGATTCATAACCCCACGCCTCAAGTTCGCGCGCCGGTGTCGTCTTGAGCGAAGAGAGATCGTTCGGCGAGAGGTAGCCGTCAAGTAAATCGAGGGCGCGGAGTGCGCGCGCTTGTCGGCGTGCTAACTCTGTCACTCGCTCATTCATCGTTAGTTAATGAGGCAGCTTACTTCTGGCTCAAACAGCGCGAGCGCCGCAATCGCCTCTTCACGCGACAACTCCTCGCCTTCCGTTGCCGCCTCTTCCATCATATTTTCAATGGCCCGCTCGTACTTAGCGCGGCGTTCAACCGTAAGGGTAACACTCTGCTTCGACTTCCCTTCGACGCGATCCGCGATCTCCTTCAAGGCAGCCACATCGCCTTTCTTAGCTTTGATAATCATCTGCTCGGCCAGCACTTCCGCGAAGGTGCGCCGGGCCGGGTCTGCCGGATCAACCTTCGCCAACTCGCGGTGGTAGGCTTCGGAAAGCGTGAGAGACTTCGGGCGGCCTTTCGGGTTGCCGCTCTGACCGGGCTTCCAGCGGGTATGGATGGGCGGCTCTTTGCGGCCAGCCTTCGCCGCCGTGTTTTGCGCCTGATGATCAGGGGCTTGAGTAAATGCTTTTGTCATACTCCCTCCGCTGGTCAATGATCATACTAAAGCACAGCAATTGTTTAATCTACGATTTCGATGCCTTCTGCTCTGAGACGTGCCTCCGCCTGCTGCGGAGTGAGACCGCGCCCCGCGCCCCACACTGCGACGTTGGCCCGCTTGATAGTGCTTCCGGCATAGGGCGAGGCGGGAGCAGCGCGGAAAAGGCGGATCAGCCCTCTGTCCTTCGCCGCGCGCACGGCGTCTTCCTCATTCACTCCGCGCTGGCGGGCGCGCTCGCGCACTTCTCGTTCCGTGTAGTTGCCGCCGCCGGTGCGCGGCACGGCGCGGCGGGGTGGCGGAATGTTCAGCGGCTTAAATTCAGGGGACGGCAGCGGCTTGATGTAAGGGTTGCCGGCGGCGTCCGTGCCGGTCTCGTAATGCCTGCCGTAACTGCCCCGAAGTTGTGAGAGCAGCCCACGTGCTTGGGTTGAGGCGGCGTTTAAGGTCTGGCGCGCGGCGGCCAGCGCCTCCATAGCTTGCTTGTTCGCCGCCGGATCGGAGGCCGTCGCCGCGCTGCGTTGCTCGTAGTATTGCACTTGTCCGGCGGCCTCAATCGAGGTCGCTTTCGCACGCTCAAACTCGCGGGCGAGTTCAGCGGCGCGTCCGCGCTCTTGCGCCTACTTGTCGTGCTGCCGCTCGACTTCGCGCCGTTGCTGCTCCGCAGTATAACGCTCATCGGCAATGCTCCTATCTTCATCGCGATTCGCCTGCTGCTGCTCAAGCCGGCCTTCCTGAGCGGTGGCGGCAGCAGCATTGGTTTGCGGCACGCGAAAACCACGATAGTTAACAAGGCGTTCGCTCTCGTTGACGACGGGCTGGCCGGACGAGTCAAGGACGGGTGTAGCGACGCCATCACGCACGGCCAATAACCGCCCCTCACCGTCGTACTTTAGATTGGCGGCGGGAAGGTTTCGTTCTTTCTTAATGAGCGGAATACCGAAGGCGGCGGCTCGCTCGACGAGTTGGCGGACGATTGGATCGGCTGAGGTGGGATCGAATTCGGGCAGATCGTTGTAGAAACGAATGATCTGATCGCGCTCATGCTCGCGCCCCTGCGCTTCCGCCTCTTGTTGTTCCTGCCTGACTTTCGCGGCGGCGAGAAAAGGGCGCGCTTCAAGGTCTTCGAGTTGCGCGATCTGGGCGCGGCTGCCTACTTCCTGCTCAAGTTGTCCTTGCAACTCACCGACTTGGCTCTCCCGCAACTGCCGATCAGGGAGCGTCGGGTCAACCGCGCCCGCAATGCCCGACCCTAGCCCACTTGCCTAGCCCGGCGGCGAGATCACCCCACCCGACGCTGCGGCCTTGTGCGGCGGCGGTGGCCTGCGCTTGTTGAATTGATTGTCCAATCCCGCTCAAGGCCATGCTCAAGAAAGCGCGCCCGCGCCCCATCTTTTGGAGCGGTGCGTTGCTCTCATAAGCGATTGCCTCTTGCAGGCGGGTGGCACGCGACGGCTCGCCTTGCGCGTAACGGTCGCGCTCGGCCATGCCGGGCGGCAGAGGTGTGGGAATGATACCGACATCGGGCAATTGGCCCGGCGTCGTCACCGGGACGGGCTGCGCGAGCGTTGGATGGGAGGCCACGGGTAATGGCACTACGCCCGCGCCGAGTGAATTATTCACAGCGCGGCGCGGGCGTGTGGCTGGCGCTGGAATGCGGATGGCGGGCGGCGGCGGCACGCTCATCGCGGCGACGCGGCGCGGGCGAAATAAACCGGGTGATGACATGATGACTCTCCTCTCTCAGCTAAAAAAACAAATGGTCGGTGCTGCTGGATGCTGCCGGGTACTACTTTGAATTTGGATGGTGAACGGCTTCGTAGCCGCCCCTCCACTGCTTACGCGGCGGCGGGTCTGCGTCTTCCCGATTGAGTACTTCTAGTCCGAGTCTCGTCCGTAAGCCGACGCGCTCAATCTTCCAGTTTGCCAGCCGCTGCGCCGTCGCTTGTTCTAAGGTAGAACCGCCGCCGCGCAGCTTATCAAATTCGAGGTGGGAGAGGGGCGGCTGCGCCCGGATCAACTTGTTCAGTTCGGCGAGCCGCGCGTGGCGTTGTCGGGTTTGCGCCTGCTCCCAGAGTTTCTGTTTCGCGGCAGCCGCCATGCTTCGCCGGTACTCTTCCCGCAGGGCGGCGATCTCCGCGTTGATCTGATTGACGACCGGCCCCGCAGAGGCCACGATCCGGCGGAGCGCCGCCCTGCGGAGGTACAGATGTTCGACTTCTTCGACGCTCGACGCGGGAGTGACGGCGGCGAGTTTCGCGCGCACTGCTTCCAGTTCCGGTTGCAGCCGCGCGGTCGGCAGCGCCTCGCGCCGGCGCATCAGTTCCTCGTACCTCGCGCGCGTCGGTGATCCCGGCGGCCCGTAGTCACCGGCCAACCCGAGTTCGACGAGGCGCTCGGCGAGCGGTAACTCCACCTTCGGTTCCGGCGGGATGAGCTTTTTCGTTTTGCGCCCGTCATACTCGATCCCGCTAAACACCACATCGGTTTCCGTTTCGCCCATCAGTCTTTCCCAACGCCGCGGCTCCACGTTTGAGTATTCCCAAATCTCGCCGCGGACTTGAACCCTCAACGTTTTGCTGGGAACGTCGTAGCCTGCCGCCTGTATCTGTTGGCTAGTCCGGATTGGAATCAATTCGATTTCGTTCGTCATAGTTGGTCCCTCTGGCCCCTGATTGGTCTCTTGCCTGATCGGACGACGCACGCCTCGCCCCCTCACACTGCCACCGGCGTGTTGAACCGTAGCGTATCAAGCAACTCATGGCCCGCTGTAGGCGTAAAAATGATTCGGCTAATGTCGCCTTGCGCGCGGGTAAAAACCACTTCCGCATCGGTCGTGCCCTCGATGGTCTGAAGCGCCACGCCCGCGCTCGTGTAAGCGACGGCCCGCCATGTCGCCGTCTGCCCCGGCTCAGTCCCGCACACGAAGAAGCTCACCGCGCCCGTCCGCCCCGGCGTCGTGGTGTTTGGGACGACGAAATCCAGCGTTACCGGTTGGTTGGCGACACCTCCCGACGAGAGGCCGCCCCACGGGGTATGACTACGATCCCACGGATTAATGACCGGCCCGCCGGGAATACTAATTAATACGCCCTGCGCCCGGTAACGATCTCCGGCAATTGGCTGAGGCCCCGGCTGAACGCTCATCGCTGACGGATCAGCGCCAACGAAGAATTCATCGAACGTGATCAACGACTCGCCCGCCGCTGCCGGTGGGACGGGCGGAAGGAGGCCGACTTCATTCGAGTCTGCGCCGTCCGTGCCGGTAATCTCGTTATGCAGGCGCGCGACGTAAAAAAACCGCATTTTGTTCGTGCGACCCTCGATGGTGCGCGGGAGACTGATAATGTTCTCCCGCAGCGGACGCGAGTAGTTGAAGGTTTCGTCCTGCGTGCGCTCAAACAGCCGGATGAGGAAGCCAGGTTCGGGTGTGATACCACTAAAGGTGGCGCGCGCGTCGTCAGCCGCTACCGCCAAGACTTCCGGCGTCAGTTCGTAAGCGCCATTCTCGACTGTCAAATGTTGCGCGCCGGGCAAAGCGTCATTGCCGTTTCCGGGGAAACCGTAGCGGACGGTGTCTGGTCCGTGCGGTAATGGATGACCAATAGTAGCGGCACGGCCACCGGCGATAAACCGGAAATCGTCAACACTGCATTGCAGATTTTCGGCGTTGGCCGTGTTGTCGGCGGCGATTGAGAGTCCCGCGCCGCCCGCGATGTTAAAGCCGCCGATGTACGGAACAGTATTAGCAACCAGCCCGACGAGTTCACCGGTGCGCCGTGTGAAGCGCAGCGTAAAAGTTGCCGTCCCGTTATTGTAGTCGATGAGGCGGTCGAGCCGCGCCTCGCCGTCGGTCGCGCCGCCGAGGGGCAGCGAGAGATCGCCGCCGCCCGGATTGGTCGTCGTAAAGCGCAGTTCGCCGCCCTCGATTGAGAGGGCGATGCCGGGCGCGACTATCAATCGTTGTCGTGTCGGGTGCGCGACACGCATTCCCCGCACCCTGATCGCGAAGACGAACTCGGCGAGGGCATTAAAGGGTGCGACGTTGGGCAGCACTCGCAGGGCGCGCGTGTTGGTCCCATTACAAATCAATCCTTGCGCCATTGTTGGTTATCCTTTCAATGTCGTGTCCCGGTGTTTGACTTCTCCGCGTAGCTCTTAACGAATCGTGTGATTGTGCGAGAATTGTGCGAACCCATTCACGCTGGTTAAAGAAAGAGGGAGCTTGAGGGTGTTAAAAGCGCCCTCTTTCTTGGCATCAACACCTATTCATCCGGCCCCTAGTTAAATGTTTGTTAATTCAAGATGGCGGGAATGGCAGGTGTGTCTTGGCAAAGATTACAGGTCGCTGTTCGGGCGATAGATGTAGCGCCGCCGAACATTAACGACAAACAGACGCGCGGCTGAGTTGATTTAACCGGCGCGATTTGCTTCAGTCCTTCGTCGTTCAGCCCGAAGCGTTTAATCAGCGTCT
>Ga0136615_10000875_pt1 | contig 14104 bp, 14 predicted proteins | sample AntDrymUQ2882206_2_FD_106647 | JGI IMG/M metagenome (GOLD analysis project Ga0136615, IMG submission 106647) | Polar desert sand microbial communities from Dry Valleys, Antarctica - metaG UQ288 (22.06) | ecosystem: Environmental > Terrestrial > Soil > Desert | place: Antarctica: Dry Valley...
ACATCTGCCGAGCTAGGCACATCAGCGAGTGTCGGAAGCTTACTGGTGCCCTGCCGGGGCTGTTGCCGACCGCGCTCGGCCCCTCGGACGTGCGGTCAGCCGCCGCAAGCGCGAGCTAGCGGCACGGTCGGCTGGGCCGTGAGCCCGCCCTCGCCGGCGCGGCCGGTGACCTTGCACAAGGTGACGCGCCCGCGTCGCCGGTCGGTCACGGCACGGTAGGGGTAGCCCAGCGCCCCGTCGACGTCGCCCCCCTTCTCGCTTCCCTCGATTCGGCTGGTCACGGCGAGACACGTGAAGCTGGTCGATCCCGGCTCGGGCCCACGCCCGTCGCGACGGCAGGCGGCCTCGAGGGGCATGTCGTCGAGCTCGCCGCGGTCCGCGCGGGCCCTTCCGTCGGCCAGTACCGCCGCTTCGACCGCGCTTGGGATCGGAGATCCCGCTCGCAGGGAGCGCCGGCGGGGCCTCTGCTCGACGACCTGACGCGCCCGACGTCGCTCCTGGGCGCGGAGCTCGACGGCCTCGTCGCGAGCGGACGCTTCACGTTTACGATCGCCGACCTCCGGGGCGAGCACGACCGCCAAGGCGATTACCAGCGTCAGGCACGTGCACGCAAGCACCCAGAAGGTCCGGCGCTGCCGGGGAGACAGCATCGCCAGCAGGTAGGCGGGCATCTCCGGAAGGCTGGGCAGCGCTCGTCGTCGTTCCGGTGGCCGATCACTCATTGGCATCGACCGTCGGCTCTAACGCGAGCCGTCGCAGCAATGGGTCAGGTCCAGCCATTCGTCACTACCAAAACGGTATATGATGGTGACGGCTATGTCGAGCATCCAGCACGCTGCCGGTCCTCAGTCCGGTGGGCGATCGCCCGCGCCGGGTCGACTCGGGCTCGTCCAGGGATTCGTCAATTCCCACTACGACATCGCCGACGGCTCCGGCAGCGATCTCCTCGCCGCTCCGGCCGATCTGAGCCGCTGGCTGGCCCAGCGCGGACTCGCCGATTCCCGCGCGCGATCGGGCACGCGGGAGCATCGCCGGGCGCTCGCGATCCGGGAGGGCCTGCGCGCCCAGTGTGCTGCGCACAACGCGACCTCTCCCGACCCGCTGGCACTCGAGCGGATGCGCACCGCGACCGCCGGGTTGCGCGCGGGCCACGAGGTCGACCCGTTGGGGGGCGTTCTGCCCGTTCCCGATCCACCTGGGGCGCGGGGCGCCCTCGGCTATCTGCTCGCTCTGGTGCGCGAGGCGCAGATAGAGAAGACATGGGAACGTCTCAAGGCATGTCCCGGCGAGCACTGTGGCTGGGTCTTCTACGACCACTCCCGCAACGCCTCGGGAAGCTGGTGTTCGATGCGAGTCTGCGGCGGCCGAGAGAAGGCCCGCTCCTACCGACGGCGCCGATCGGGGCCGATTCCCCTAGATAGAAGCGGTTCAGGACGTACCCCACCACGCCCCGAGCTGGATTCGAACCAGCGGCCTTCCCCTTAGGAGGGGGACGCTCTATCCATCTGAGCTATCGGGGCCCGCAGCGAGGATAGAGTGCCGTGGGTGCGTGGCGTGGGCGGCAGGAAGTCCTACTCGTCGTCCTCGTACAGCGACTCGCGGGCCAGCTCGCTCCCGCGTTTGTCGTACAGGCGCACCTCGACATAGTCGCCGACGTAGTCGTCGAGCGAGACGAGCGTGAAGCGCTCATCGACGAGCTCGCACTGGTCGGTGGTCACGGGTCCAAGCTCCGCCGTCGCTACGGCCCCGTTTGGCACCAGCGCGACGCCCCAGACGAGCGTGATCGAGCCGCGCCGGCCCGCCGGACCGCGCCAGCGGCCGATCTCGTTGTCGGACAGATCGAGCGTCCAGTCGGCGTTGGTCGCCGCGGTCTCATCGGTGTAGTCGACCTTCGCCGCAAAGTCACCCGCCTGCGCGCCCTCGTGCAACCGGGCGTAGGAGACGTAGCCGAAGACCTCGAAGCCCTCGGCGGTAGGGGCCGTGGCGGGCACGTAGGTCCGTCCCTTGTAGCTGCGCTCGGGAAACCACGTGACCTTGTCCGGCTCGCCCAGCTGCTCATCGGTCTCGATCGCGCGCGCGGCGTCGAGGAAGTGCTCTGCCAGGGCGTCGCTCCAGCGACCATAGGGCAGCGGCTCCTGTGGAGGCTCGGCAAAGTAGAGCGGAAGAGGGCGTTCGACGGGCGGCATTCGCCGCAACCTACAGAAGCGTCACGAGCCGCTTTGGCCAGCGCGACACCCGTCGTCGACCAGGCGATCGATCACCGTTGCGCCTCGCGCAGGCGCCGCGCGGCGCTCTCGGGGGCCAGCGCGCAGAGCTGCACGCCGGCCCCCAGCTCCAGGCCAGCGGGCTGGGCGAGCCGCGGCAGCACGTCGATCCGCCAGCAGAAGCTCTCCGAGCCCGGTGGCGCTGTGCGCAGCCAGAGGTTCAGCGGCGGGATGCCCGCGAGCGCGACGACCATTCGGTCGAGCACCTGATGCAGCATCGCGGCGGCCAGTGGACCGTCGTCCTCGAAGCGTGGGGCCGGCGAGCGCGGGACCACCTGAACGTGGAACGGGCTTTGCGAGGCAAACGGGCAGATCGCCACCGCTTCGGAGTCCACCGCGACGATCCGCTCGCGGTTCTTGACCTCCTCGGCCACGACGTCTCCAAGGAGGTTGCGTCCCTGGGTCCGGTCGCGGTAGGCCGTGAACCGCTCGCGCTCGCGGGCGACGCCGGCCGGCACGAACGGCAGCGCGTAGAGCTGGGCGTGGGTGTGGGGCAGCGACGCTCCTGCCTCCTTGCCTTCGTTGACGATCACGTGTACGTAGGCCGCGTCTCCGTGGGTCCGCATCCGTTCACGCCAGACCAGCATCGCGTCGGCGAGGCCCTCGGGGCCGAGGTCGTGCAGGGAGCTGACGGGATCCGGTCCGTTTACGAGTACTTCGTGGGCACCCGCGGCGGGCCGGGTGGCGAACAGGTCTGGCTCGCCGCGGCCGACGTCAAGAGGATCGCTGTCGTCGGCGTCGGCCGTCACCAGCGCGGGGTAGAGGTTTGGGATCACGCGCACGCGCCAGCCGGGAGTGTCGGGCCGGCTACCGTCCGGTCGCAACGCGTAGATCTCAGGCGGCGTGCGCTCCTCGTGGCCCGCGCGGAACGGGTCGGACTCGGGGTCGAGCGCCGGCCGGGGTGCCGTCCCGAGCCATGCCCCGGGGCGGTCGCGGCGCTCTGCGGCGACGATCACCCGCAGGCCGGACACGGGATCGATGCGGATCTCAGGCAAGTCTGCTCTCGGCGGCTCAGCGCGCGTAGCGCTCGATGTCAGCCGCCAGCTCGCGCTCGGTCGCATACCCGCCCTGCTTGAGATGCACGATCTCACCGCGCTCGTCGTAGAAGACGGTCGACGGGAACGCGCCGACCGCCTTCATCGCCGCGGCGATCTTCAGGTCTGGGTCCTTGTAGCTGGGAAACGGCACCGGGTACTCGGCAAGAAACTCGGCGGCGTCGGCGTCGTTGTCCTGGCTGTCGACGCCGACGAAGGCAACCTCCCTGCCGCGCTTGATCGCCTGCTTCTGGAAGAACGGAAACTCTGCGCGACATGGCGGGCACCAGGAGGCCCACTTGTTGACGACCACCGGATGGCCCCTGAGCTTCGCCACGCGCGCCTCGAATGCCTCCGCGCCCCCGTCGATCAGCGTGCCCCCCTGGGCGTGGAGCTCGGCGAGCGGCGCTGGCGCCCCCTTCAGGGCCTGCTCCGCCCTGCGCTTGGTCGCCATCGGTGTGGGGGTGTCGGCCGCCGGTTCACTCGACGAGCCACAGCCGCCCTCGACGGTGACGATTGCCACCAGGAGAGCGGCCGGCAGCAGCAGCCGTCGAGCACGCGACATGCCGACAAGCGTGACATACGAGCCCGGTGGGCGGTGCCTCGTCCGTATGCTGTAATAGCCTCAGACGCGGCACGCACCGCACGTGTGCCGCGCCCCTCGCCGGCGCCGCGGAACCTGTCCACTGAGCGGCGAGGAACATCGCGCTGACCCGCCGTGTGTCCGCCGCGCCTCTGCCAAGGCAGCACGGAGCGGCTCGTCCTCGCCCCCTTACCCAAATCAGAGGCCTTGCATGGCTGAGAGCACTTCACTGGCTGAGATGGCGCCGGGTTCTGGCGACGATCTCGAGCGCGCCGAGAGGTTCGCGCGTGAGCCCTTCCTGCTCGACGGCGAAGCGCCGGCGGAGGCTCTCGCCGACGGCAGCGCGCGCCGTCGAGCGCTGGACGCCGCCCTCGCCGAGATCGAGGCAGGCCACGAGTTCCCGACCGTCGAGTGGCGACGCGAGTACTCGTTGTTGCTCGGCCTCGAGCGGCTTCTCTCCCAGGAGGAGCCGACGCTTGCCGACGGCAAGACGACGCTGTCCGCCCACCAGGTCGACGCACTCTCGGGGACGCTGATCGCCCTGACCGCGGATGTGCTCAAGGTCGCCGACGCAACCGACGCGACCAGCGGCAAGACCAGCTACGAGGAGCTGCCCAGCGGCGAGGTGGAGCTCGAAGGCGATGACGAGATCGCGGCCGACGACGAGCCGCTGGATTGGGACGAGGCCGAGCTCGAGGGGGAGTCGGCCTCGGCCGCCTCTCCCGACGATCTGGGAGCCGACCGCCGCTTCTGGTTCGAGCACGCCACGGGGGCCGGCAAGACCGTTGCCGCGATGGGCTTCGTCGAGGCGTCACGGACCGGGGGCGTGCTGATCCTCACCCACCGCCGCAATCTCGTCGACCAGTTCAACGCGGAGCTGGTCGAGCGCGGCTACAAGAAGCGCGTTCGACCGCCGCTGCTCAACGACTCCAAGGAGCCGTCGGCCTCCGGGGGTCCGGTCACCGTCGAGACCTATCAGTGGTTCGTGCGCAACGCGGGGAACATCTCGGCCGACTACACGATCGTCATCTGCGATGAGGCCCACACCGCGCTTGGCGAGAAGACCTCCGCGGCGATTCGCAAGTGGAAGGAGCCGGTCTTCGTCGGCATGACCGCGACCGGCGCGCTGATCGCTCGCCACGTCACCGATCTCTTCCCGACCCAGACCTCCCGTTTCGATCTCGCCCAGGCCGCCCGCCGCGGGGTCATCTCGCCGTTGCGTTGCGTGCGCATCCAGCCGGGCGACGGCGTGCGCTCGATCTCGAAGGTGCCCTTGCGACGCGGCGACGTCGATCAGGACTTCGACCAGGAAGAGCTCGCCGAGCTGCTCGACCAGACGCCCTTCAACGTGGCGGTCGCCGATCTCTACAAGACGCGCTTCAAGGATCTGCCCGGTGTCGTCTACTCGGCTGGCGTGCGGCACGCCCACAACGTCGCCGCAGCGTTTCGCGAGGCCGGGATGAAGGCCCAGGCCGTCTCAGGCGAGACGCCCAAGCGCGAGCTGACGCGGATCCTCGCCGACTACGAGCGCGGTGAGGTCGACGTGCTGGTCAACGCCCAGCTGCTCGCCGAGGGCTGGAACTCTCCCCGGGCGACCCTCTGCATGCATCTCGCGCCGACCGCGTCGCGGCGCATCTACCAGCAGCGTGTCGGCCGCGTCACGCGCCGACGGCCGGGCAAGGAGGCGGGCATCGTCGTCGACTTCGTCCATCCCGCGACGGCCAATGACGACCCCGTCGTGACGCTGCACAGCCTGCTCGACCGCGACGTCTACCGTGGCGGAGCAATCGTCGTCGGTCCCGTGCGCCGGGGCCGCGCTCGGCGGTTGCGCGTCGAGCGGCGCGTGCTGCCCGTCACCGCCGACGAGGACCGACGGGCACAGGTCTTCGAGCGTGAGCTGTGGCGGATCGCCGTCGAGCACCTCTCTTGGGCCGAGTGCGGTGCGTGGGCGCAGCTCTCGGGCGCCCGCGTCGCCTCGAACAACTGGCGCCGGGCCAAGGCGATGCTCGCCTTCGACACGACCGGCGAGCTGCGGCGCAAGTTCCTGGTCACCTGCCTTCAGCGCAACCGCAATGCACAGCTGCGCGTGCGAGCGTTGCAGGAGGTCGGACAGCTTCGCGACCCCGAGGCGTTCGACGAGGCGGTCGAGATCGTGGGTGACTGGCCACGTGACGAGCGGCGCGAGGGCGTCAAGGTCCTGCTTCAGGCGCTTGCCGAGCGCCCGATCGGGCGCCGTGACCAGGCTAGCCGCTGGCTCTGGCACCTCGCCGAGTACAGTCGCGACGTCCACGAGGAGTACGCCGTCTCGCGCTGGCCTGAGACCAAGCGCCTGCTCGGTCTGCTCGTCAACTCGTCCAGCGGTGCACACGCGCGCAACGCGCGGCGCCTCGTGCAGGCGACCAGGAAACAGGATCGTCGGCTGGCCGCCGCGCTGCTGGCGGCCTCACCGGCGCACACGCCCGAAGCCCAGCAGGTGCTCGACGGGGCGCGTATGCGGATGGCGCGCAAGCCCAGCGCGCTCGCACGCGAGCTGCTGCGTAACTTCCCCAAGGGTCGCCGTCGGCGCGGCGGGCGACGCCGCCGCGGGCGGACAGACGGCCAGGATGTGGCCGACACGGAACTGGTCGATGGCGAGGTGGTCGAGCATCGGGACGGGTCGAGCCCAGGTGGGGACGGCGCCGGACGCCGTCGCAAGCCCAGGCGCCGCCGGGCCAAAGGCGCCAAACGCGACTCCGGCGACGGGCGCGAGGGGGGCGCCGATACGGGCGACGGAGGTCGCGATGGGAGTGATCGGGCTGACTCCGCCACCGGTGGCCCCGACGGCTCCCGTGACGATCGGCCGGCGGCTGAAGCCAAGCCGAAGCAGCGTCCGACGCCGAAGGCCAAAGGTGGGTCGGGGTCAAAGCCCAAGTCGGGCTCGGGTGTCGACGACGACGGCGACCCGGGCGAGGATGCCGAGCGTGCCCCCCACCAGAGGCCGCCCACCGACGGCGGCCCGGACGCCGAGGCGCGCCCCGCCGCTTAGGTAGCTGCGGGCGTGGACCCACCCGGGCTGACCTCGCCGGCGGTCAGCCGCACCATCCCCTCGGGAGTCCGGACCAGCAGCGCCCCGGTGTCATCGACTCCTGCCGCTCGGCCTTCGCCATCGCTCCAGCGGATATTGCTTCCACGGAGCCCATCGCGGGCCCGCCAAGCCTCGAGAATCCCGGCTGGCTCGGCCGCAAGCCACCGCTCCAGCTGGTCGAGCAGGGCGGCGAGGACGGGCTCGGGCGCGGACTTGGACCCGGACTTGGACGCGATCGCCAGCGAGCTGGCCCGCGTGCGCAGGCTCGCGGGCAAGCCGGACTCCGGCGTGGTGACGTTGACCCCTATGCCGAGCACCGCCCAGTTCTCCTGGGATCTGCCCTCGACCAGTACCCCGGCAACCTTGCGCCGATCGATCCAGACGTCGTTGGGCCATTTCAACGCGACGCGATCGGGCTCGCCCAGCTCGTCGGAGAGGGTCTCGGCCACGGCCACCGCGGCGATCAACGGGAGCAGCGAGATCCGCGCCGTGGATTCGGCGCCGCTCCCCGTCAGGCCACGCAACACGAGCGACATCAGCACAGCTTCGCCTCGAGGTGCCGTCCACGCGCGACCGTGTCGCCCTCTTCCCGCGGACTGATGCTCGGCGGTGACCAGGGCGCCGTGCGGGGCGCCGCCTTCGGCGAGCGAGCGCGCGCGAGCGTTGGTGGAGTCGAACTGCCGGCTGTGCAGTCGGGGGTGCCCGAGCGCGCTGCAGAAGCGGTCGTTCACATCGCGCGCAGACGGAGCTCGGAGGTCGAGGACCTGCGCAGGTTCAGCGCGGCGGGGCGGACATCGAAACGCGGGATGCCGTGGCTGACGTCGACGTAGCCATCGGCGCGACCGTAGTCGGTCAGGAACGTGATGATCACGCGACGTCCCCCATGAGCGCTGCGACCAGGCCTTCGATGTCGTGCTGCCTCGCTTCGACGTCTACCCGCAGTCCTTGCTCGCGCGCGGTGGCGCTCGTGATCGGCCCGATCGTCACAACGCGGGCGCCTTCCGGGAGGAGTGCGCCCACACGCCCGGACTCCGCTCCCAAGCTGGTGGTGTGGTACTCGCCCGCCCGGCGCCCGGGCCCCACTCTTCCCAGCAGGCGCTCGGGACTGAGCGCCTGCACCAGGAAGCGCACCGTGGAGCTGGACGTGAAGGTGACGTAGTTGGCGCGCTCGAGGGCGGCGCGGGCGCCGTCGTCGAGTCGCTCGGCGACGGTCTCGTACAGGGCGATGACATCCACGTCCGCACCGCGTTTGCGGAGGGCCTCGGGCAGGACGTCGCGCGCCTCCGCCGCCCGCGCGACGAGCACCCGGCGGCCCTCGATTGGCGTGTCAATCAGCGCCTCGATCAGCGATTCGGCGATCGAGCGGGGCGTGACCACGTCGGCGCGGATGCCGCCGCGACGCAGCTCGGCGGCCGTGCCGGGACCGATCGCGGCGACCGTCGCTCCCGCCAGTGCGCGGGCGTCCAGGCCGCGCCCGGCCAGCGCGGCGAGCAGCAGCGCGGCGCCGTTTGGGCTGGTGATGCAGACCAGTGCGTACTCGCGGATCGCGTCGGCCATGGCGGCGACCTCACCCTGTATCGGTCGTGGCTCGATCTTGATCGTGGGGGCTTCGACCACCTCCGCGCCGAGCTCGCGCAGCCGCTCGGCGAGCCCGCTGGCCTGCGCCCGTGCGCGCGTGACGGCCACGGTGCGCCCGTGTAACGGGCGGCGCTCGAACCAGGCGATCCGCTCACGCATCGCGGTCGCCAGACCGATTGCGATGATCGCCGGTGCGCGCACGCCTTCGCTCGCCACGACGTCGGCGATCGTCTCCAGCGTGCCGGTGACGGTGCGCTGCCGGGGGGTGGTCGCCCGCTCGACGACGACGGCGGGCTCGTCTGCGGGCCTGCCGGCGGCCTGCAGCCGCTCGGTGATCTGCGGCAGGTTTCCGACACCCATGTAGATGACGAGCGTCCCCGGAAAGCGCCCGAGAGCGCCCCAGTCGAGTGCGGACTCGGCTTTGGCCGGATCCTCGTGACCGGTCACGAACGCCCCCCCCGATGCCAGGTCGCGGTGGGTGACGGGGATGCCCGCGTACGCGGTACCCGCCACTCCCGCGCTCACGCCCGGTACGACCTCGAAGGGGATCCCCGCGTTCGCCAGCGCCTCCGCCTCTTCGCCGCCGCGGCCGAAGACGAACGGGTCGCCGCCCTTCAGCCGGACGACGCGCAGGCCACGCCCTCCGAGCGCCACGAGCAGCGCATCGATCTCCTCCTGCTGCAGGGCCGCGCGCCCGGGCCGCTTGCCCACGTAGCGCAGGTCGCAGCCGTCGCGGGCGCCGTCCAATGCCCCCGGTGGTATGAGCCGGTCGTAGAGGATCGCGTCGGCCAGGGCGATCAGCTCGAGCGAGCGGCGCGTCATCAGCGCGGGGTCGCCCGGGCCCGCTCCCACCAGATGGACGATCCCGGCGTCCATGACGTAGGCCTAAGCGGCTCCCGCCGCCGCTGCCAGGATCTCGGCCGCTCCCGCGGAGAGCAGGCGCTGGCCGACGGTGTGCCCGAGCGAGGCGGGATCGCCCGGAGGGCCGGTGAGCGTGTCGCGTACCCAGGTGCCGCCGTCGATCGCCCCGGCGTAGGCGTCGAGCAGCATGCGGCCCTCGACGTGGCGAGCAAAGGCGCCCACGGGGGTGCGGCAGCTCGCGTCCAGCGCGCGGCAGACCGCCCGCTCGGCGGTCAGCTCGAGCAGGCTGGGCGGATCGGTGAGCGCGGCGCCGAGCTCGGCTGCGCGTTCGTCTCCGTGGCGAGCCTCCAGGGCAAGACAGCCCTGGCCCGGCGCCGGGATCATCTTCGTCGCGGGGATCGGCGCACCCTGTCTGCTCCCGAGCCGCTCGAGGCCCGCAGCGGCGAGCACGATCGCGTCGAGATCGCCCTCCGCAAGCCGCCGCAGGCGAGTGTCGACGTTGCCACGCAGATCGCTGACGCGCAGATCGGGTCGGGCCGCCAGCAGCTGCGAGCGGCGGCGCAGGCTTGCGGTGCCGACCGCCGCCTCGGGCGGCAGTTGCGCTAGGGAGTCGGCGCCGCACAGGGCATCGCGCGCATCGGCCCGCTCGGGCACCCCGACGATCACGAGCCCGTCCGCGATCTCACCTGGCACGTCCTTGGCCGAGTGGACCGCGAGGTCGATCTGCCCGGTCAGCAGCGCCGCCTCTATCTCCTTTACGAAGCGCGCCTTGTCGTTGGTCTGGGCTGCCTGCGCGCCGCCGGGGCGTTCGTCGCCCGCGGTGGTGATGGTGACGATCTCGACCGCTTCACCAGTCTGCTCGATCCGCGCACCGATCAGCGACGCCTGCGCAACCGCGAGGGCACTGCCTCGGCTGCCGAGCTTGATCGTCACGCGTGGCTAGCCACGCTGGCGGCGCTGGGGCGCATCCCGGTCGGCGAGCTCAGCGACCGCACGGCGCAGGGGCGTCACCTCGCCCCCGGGCTGCCGCTCGGGGCGTTGCTCCAGGCCGCCGTCCTCGCCCAGAGCGAACAGCTCTTGCAGCGCCTGGACGTGGACGTAGGCGTCGTCGTTGCCTACGGAGCCCTTCAGGCGCACGGTCGGCTCATGCAGCAGCCGCCGGACGATCGTCCGGGCCATCCTGCCGACGCGTTCGCGATCGGCCTCGCCGAGCGCCGCCCAACGCGAGGAGTTCTCGGCCAGTACCGCGCGCACCACCGACTCGCCGCGCTCGCGCAATGCCGCGATCGTCGGCACGACGCCGAGGCTCGCGAGCCAAGAGCCGAAGGCGTCGACCTCCTCGTCGACGAGCGTGCGGGCGCGGGCGGCCTCCACCTCGCGCACGCTGCGCCGTCGGGCGACGGTGTGCTGGAGGTCGTCCATGTCGTAGAGGGCGATCCCGGTGAGCTCGCGCACCGCGGGGTCGATGTCGCGCGGGACGGCGATGTCGATCAGTACCAGTGGCCGGTCACCACGCTGGGGGCGCATCAGCTCGAGGTCCTCGTGGCTGATTATCTGGTGCGGCGAGGCGGTGCAGCTGACGACGATGTCGGCCCTTGCAAGCTCGGTCGGCAGGGCGTCGAAACGGACCGCCGAGCCGCCAAAGCGCTGAGCGAGTCCGATCGCGCGGTCGTAGCGGCGGTTGGCGACGAAGACCGTGTGGGCGCCGTGGTCGCGCAAGGCGCGAGCAGTCAGCTCGCCGTTCTCGCCGGCGCCGATCAGCAGCACCCGCCGGCTGCCGAGATCGCCGAGCATGCCGACGGCCAGCTCGACCGCCACCGACGACACCGACACCCGCAAGCGGCCGAGCGAGGTCTCGGTGCGTACGCGCTTGCCGGTGCCGAGCGCATCGCGAAAGAGGCGGTTGGTGATCGGCCCGGTCACCCCCTCGACCAGCGCCAGCTCATATGCACGCTTGACCTGGCCCTGAATCTCGGCCTCGCCGACGATCATCGAGTCCAGGCCCGCCGCGACGCCGAACAGGTGGCGGGTGGCCTCGTGTTCGCGGTAGGTGTAGAGCCAGTCGGTCAGCTCTGTGGGGCGTGTCTCCGCCTCGCGTGCCAGCAGCGAGAGCGCCGCGCTCTCGGCCTCCACCGCGTCGGTCACCACGAGGTAGAGCTCGGTGCGGTTGCAGGTCGAGATCGCGACGGCCTCGCGCACCGTCGGCTCGGCGCACAGCTCAAACAGCACGGCTGTCGCACGACCTTCGGACAGCGCCAGCCGCTCGCGCAAGGCCAGCGGCGCGGTCTTGTGCGAGACGCCGAGGGCAAGTAGCTCGGTAGTCACCGATCACCTACGCGGGGCGTCCAGCTCCGCGTCCTGAATCGGGCGTTCATTGTCGGTGCCCACAGCTGATCGCGCGAGATCGCCGTCCTCGTCCACCAGCTCCACCAGGCCGGTCACTTCCCGCTCGATGCGGGCGATCTTCGCGCCGATGATCGCCACGTAGACCAGGACGAGCGTCAGGAAGACGAGGTAGGCCCCCGCCACGTACTTGCCCGCCGTGTCGAGTGGGAGCGCGGGCATCGGCTTAGCGGGCGGGCCCGGCGGCCGCGCGCTCGGCACGCAGCTCCAGCCGGGAGCGCAGACGCTTCAGCTGTGCCGCGGAGTGCTTGGCGCTCAGCTCGAGCTTGAAGAGGGTGATGAACAGCAGGGCCATCGCAAGCATGCAAACGACGAAGGTAAGGCGCATGTCGCCGGGCAGGTTGCCCCCGGTCTGGGAGAGCACACGCGGATGCGTCACTGCCTCCGCCAGCCGGACGGCGGCAAAGTTGACCGGCACGAAGGCGCCCGCGGCGATCGCGAACACCGACGAGTACCGCGCCTGGCGGTCCGGATCCTCGATCGAGAAGCGCAGCGGGTAGTAGACGCAATAGAGCAGGAAGACGATCAGGAACGAGACCAGCACCGGCTCGTCCCACAGCCACCAGTGCCCCCACGCGGCCTTCGCCCAGATCGCCCCGGTGATCAGCACCCCGACACCGAGAATTATCGACAGGTGGATAGCGACGTAGGAGCGCATGTCCCACGAGCGGTCGCCGGTGCGCAGGTGACCGATCGCCATGACTCCGGCCGCCACGAAGCCGAACAGCGCGACAATCGCCATCGGCACGTGGACGTAGAAGATCTTCTGGACGAAGCCCTGGTCGGCGTCGTTGGGCGCGAAGAAGAACACCAGCGCGAACGCCAGCGCGCTTGCCAGCACCGAGGCGATCGCGAACGGCTTGAGGCCTCTGGACAGCACCGAGCACAGCCTAAAGGACGGGATTGGTGGGCGCCGGACCTCGAGCGCCGTCAGTCCTCCAGCAGGAAGTCGAACACCGCGAAGGCGATCAGGCCGAAGACGAGGTCGTAGCCGACGAGCAGCGCGAGGTAGCGGCCGAGATCCTCGCTGTCGGCCGCCTGACGCAGCAACGGCTCGGTTGCCGACGCGGCGCCGATCAGCAGCGGCACGACGAGCGGCGGGAGCAACAGCGGCACGATCAGCTCGCGCGCGCGGCTCGCCGCCGCGAGTGCGGCGACCAGCGCGCCGGTCACCGCCAGCCCGATGTTCGCCAACAGAAGGATCGGCAGCAGGGCGGGCAGCGCGGCCCCGAGATCCGGCCCGAGCAGCAGGAGCGCGAACATCGGCACGGCCACCAGCTCGAGCAGGACCAGGTAGATGAACAGGGCCGCCGCCTTCGCGAGAAACAGGGCGGTGCGGTCGACCGGGGCCAAGAGGAATGCCTCGATCCCGCCCTCCTCGCGCTCGGTCGCGAACAGCCGATTGACGCCGATCACCGCCGCCAGCAGCAGCGTGACCCAGAGCACTCCCGACGCGAGGTCGCCGTCGAGCGAGTCGCGATCGAGGCCGAAGTGGAACAGCACGTAGGCCGTGACAGTGAACAGCGTCATCGCCGGGACCGATTCCTTCGTGCGCAGCTCGAGCGTCAGGTCCTTGCGCAGCACGGCAACGGCGGTCCTGATCACGCGTAGAGCTCCCGCGTCCGTGCGCCGTCGATCTCGCCGACCGGAGCAGCAAACGCCTGTCGTCCGCTGCGCAGACCGAGGACGACATCCGCCTCGGCCAATCCGGCGGCGGGGTCGTGGGTCACCAGCACGCGCGTCCGCCCAGATGCGCGACCTATCAAGGGCTCGAGCATCCCTGCCGTGCCGGGATCGAGGTTGGCGCGCGGCTCGTCGAGCAGCAGCAGCTCGGGCTCGTGCAGCGTCGCCCGGGCGACTGCGACCCGCTGAACCATCCCCCGTGACAGGTCGCGGACGGGCTCGTCCGCCCTGCGCTCCAGACCGACCGCGACCAGCGACTGTTCGACGCGCCGCGGATCGGCGGTGTGCAGGCGGGCGTGGTAGACGAGGTTCTCCCGCGCGCTGAGGTCGCGGTACACCAGCGGGTCGTGGCCCAGGAAGCCGACTCGCTCTCGGGCCCGCCAGGCCTCGCCGGGCAGCTCGCACCCGAGTACGCGCGCACTGCCGGAGTGAGGCCGCAACAGCCCGGCGAGAACGCGCAGCAGCGTGGTCTTGCCGGCGCCGTTGGCGCCGAGCACCGCCAGCGTGGCGCCCGCCGCGAGCTCCACTGTTACGCCGCCCAGCGCGAGCCGCTCTCCAAAGCGGCGCTCGAGGCCGACGAGCGTGAGCGCGGGCGCGGCGGCCTCAGTCACGCTCGAGCGTGTACGCAGCGTGG
>Ga0136615_10000877_pt1 | contig 14101 bp, 13 predicted proteins | sample AntDrymUQ2882206_2_FD_106647 | JGI IMG/M metagenome (GOLD analysis project Ga0136615, IMG submission 106647) | Polar desert sand microbial communities from Dry Valleys, Antarctica - metaG UQ288 (22.06) | ecosystem: Environmental > Terrestrial > Soil > Desert | place: Antarctica: Dry Valley...
ATCGCCAAGCGCCAGGACGCGCGCTACTGCCCTGGCGAGCGCGTCGGCATGGTGAAGATCAAACGAGTCCGCACGATCGACGCGGTGGTCATGGGTTGGCGCCCGGGCAAGGAGGAGAACACGCTGGGCTCGCTCATCCTCGGGCTCTACGACGGCGCCGCCGAGCTGCGAGTCGTCGGCCACTGCTCCGGCTTCAAGGCCGCCGAGAAGCGCGACCTGCCCGCGCGCCTCGCGCCCTATGAGACCGGCCAGCGGGGAAGCGGGGAGCCGAGCCGGTGGAACAACGAGCGTGAGCTCGAGTGGGTCGAGCTGCGGCCCGAGCTGGTGGTCGAGGTGACGTTCGACCACGTCTCCAACGACCGCATCCGGCACGGCACCAAGCTGAGCCGCTGGCGGGAGGACAAGGACCCGCGCGATTGCCGGACGGACCAGTTGGAGCAGTGACCGTCCAGCGCCTGACCCGGTTGGGCCTCGTGAACGCGTACCTCGTGCGGGAAGACGACGGGCTCACGCTGATCGACGCGATGCTCCCGCGCTCGCACAAGAAGATCCTCGCCGCCGCCGCGGAGCTGGGCGCGCCGATCGTCCGGATCGCGCTCACGCACGCGCACGGCGACCACATCGGCGCCCTCGACGCGCTGGCCGCCGCCCTGCCGGACGCCGCGGTGCTCATCTCCGCGCGCGACGCCCGGCTGCTCGCCAAGGACAAGATGATGGACCCGGGAGAGCCGGACGCCAAGCTGCGCGGCGGCTACCCGGGCGCGAGCACCCGGTCGACGCGGACGTTCACGGACGGCGACCGGGTCGGCTCGCTCGAGGTCCACGCCGCCCCCGGACACACCCCCGGCCAGGTCGCCTTCCTCGATCCACGCGACGGGACGCTCTTCTGCGCCGACGCCTTCTCGACGCTGGGCGGCGTCGAGACCACCGCCCGGGTCAACCGGCGCTTCCCTCTGCCCGCGCTCGCCACGTGGCACCGGCCGACGGCGCTCGCGACGGCGCGTACGCTGCGCGCGCTCGACCCGGCCCGGCTGGCGCCAGGCCACGGCAAGGTGGTCGAAGCGCCCGGCGCCGCCATGGACGAGGCCATCGCGCGCGCCGCGAAGGTCAGCCTTTGAGCCCGTGCTGGAGATGCCCTCGACGATCTGGCGCTGGAACAGCACGAACGCGATGAACAGCGGCAGCGCCCCGACCAGGGACAGCGCCATCACCTGGGCGTACTGGGCGCCGTAGAAGCTCTGCACCGTGGCGAGGCCGACCGGGATCGTCTGCAGCGATCCGGCCGACGTGATGATGAACGGCCAGAGGAAGTTGTTCCACGAGGTGACGAACGTGAAGATCGCCACGGCGGCCGTCGCGGGCTTGGCCAGCGGCATCCAGATCTGCCAGTAGATGCGCCACGCGCCCGCGCCGTCGAGCCGGGCGCTCTCCTCCAGCTCCTTCGGGATGCCGTCGAAGAACCGCTTGAAGACGAGCACCGCGATCGGAGCGACGACCTGCGGCAGGATCATGCCCCAGTAGGTGTCGACCATCCCGAACGTCTGCAGCTCCTCGAAGAGCGGCACGATCAGGGCCTGGAACGGCACGATGAGCCCGGCCCCGATGAGGAAGTAGAGGATCTCCCGCCCGCGGAAGCTCACGCGCGAGAACGCGAACGCGGCCATGCTCCCGAGGAAGACCGTGAGCAGCGTCACCACGGTGGAGACGAGCGCCGAGTTGAAGTACCACTTCCAGATGTCGCCGCTCGAGAAGCCGCTCGAGAACGCGTCGAGCGTCACCGTCGTCCCGAACCAGCTCACCGGGGTGACCGTCGTCTCGGCGTCCGGCTTCAGCGCGGTGGCGAGCGCCCAGGCGAGCGGCAGGAGCCACACGAAGGCGAACAGGAGGGCGACCACGAGCGCGGCGATCGTGCCGGGAGTCCAGCGGGAGTTGCCCGTCCTGCGGCGCGTGCGGGTCGTGGTCCGTCCGCTGCTGCGGGTGCCGGCGACGACGCTCATCGGATCTCCTCTGCGGTCGCGACCGGGGCGGCGGTGCCCTGCGAGCGCTGGATCCGGCGCACCGCCGCGAACATCAGCAGCGACACGAGGACGATCGCGACGAAGAACACGATCGACAGCGCCGACGCGTAGCCCACCCGGTACTGGGTGAAGGCCGACTCGAAGACGTACTGCACCGCTGGTCGAGTGGAGAAGTTCGGCCCGCCCTGCAGCAGCAGGTAGATCTGGTCGAAGACCTTCAGCGAGGCGATGACCTGCAGGACGATGACGAGCACGGTGGTCGGCACGAGCAGGGGGATCGTGATCGAGCGGACCTGCTGCCAGGCGGTCGCCCCGTCCATCGCCGCGGCCTCGTAGAGCTCCTTGGAGATGTCCTGCAGCGCTGCGATGTAGAGGACGAAGTTGAACCCGAGCGTCCACCAGACCGTCAGGAGCACCACCGCGATCATCGCGGTGCCCTCGTCGCCGAGCCAGTTCACCTCGGCCATCCCGAGCTTCGTCAGGTAGCCGTTGATGAGGCCGAAGCCGGGCTGGAACATCCAGTTGAAGAGCAGCACGACCACCGAGACCGGCAGCACGTACGGCGCGAAGAACGCCAGCCGGAAGAGCCACTGCGCCGGCAGCGCGCGGGTCACCAGGATCGCCAGCCCGAGCGCGAGCAGCACGAGCGGCGGCGTGCTCAGCAGCGTGAACAGCAGGGTGTGCCACATCGCGGTCCAGAAGTCGTTGTCGCCGAGCAGCTCGCCGTAGTTGCCGAGCCCACGCCACGTGGTCGAGGCAGCGCCCAGGCTCTCGTCGAACAAGCTCGACCACAGGGCGCCGACGACCGGCCAGAGCAGGAAGAGCAGGTAGACGAGGAAGAAGGGCGAGACCATCGCCCAGCCCGCGCGGGCGCGCTTCTCGCGGCGCCGGCGCGCGTCACGAGTGCGGGCGCGGGCGCCGGCGGAGACGGATGCAGGTTGCGCCGTGGCCATGACGCTCCCCTAGACCACCGGTGAGGGCTTGGCGAGGAAGTCCGCCATGGCGCGGCGGAACTGGCGCACCGCGCCGCGGGGGTCAGACGCACCGGTGAGCGAGCCCTGGAAGGCCGCGTAGGCCTCGTTCTCGAGCTCCGAGCCCGCGCCGCCGAACCAGACGGACGGGCCGTAGACGGCATTCTCGGCCGCGCTCACGTAGTGCGACTGGGGCTCGAGCTCCTTGCAGCGCGGCTCCTGGATGACCGGCTGGAAGGCGGGCACGTGGCCGCCCTCGGCCCATGTGAAGCTGCGCTCGAGCATGCCGCCGATGAACGCGACGGCGGACTCGAGGCGCTCGTCCGAGCGGGTGTCGGCGGTCGGGATGCAGAAGGCGTGCGAGTCGGCCCAGTTCTGCTCGCGCCCCAGGATGTTCGGGATCGGCGCGATGTCGTACTTCATCTTGGCCGCCTCGAGCGTGGGCACCTCCCACGCGCCGTTGATCATGAAGCCGGTCGTCCCGTTCTGGAAGAAGGCGACGCTCGCGGGGTAGTCGAGGTCGGCGGGGGCGAGCTGACGCCCCTGCGTGAGCTCGGTCATGAAGGCGACCGACTCCTCGGCCGCGGCGTCGTCCATCGTGAGCTCCTGGCCGTCCTCGGAGAAGATCGGCGCACCTCCGAGCTGGTTGTAGAGCGAGAGCCAGATCCGCCAGAGCATCACCCCGCGGACCTCGAAGGACACGCCGCTCTGGCCCGTCGCCTCCTTCATCGCCGCGAAGGCCCCGGGCACGTCGTCGGCGCCGCTCAGCGTGCGCAGCTGATCGCCGTCGAGCAGGTCGGCCTTGCGCGCGAGCTCGGTGTCGTAGTAGAGGACGAGCGGGTGCGTGTCGAGCGGGACGAGGTACTGGCGCCCCTCGAACCGGCCGCGCTGCCACACCTCGGGCAGGAAGCGGTCCTCGGTGATGCCGTGACGGGCCAGCAGCTCGGGCTCGAGCGGCGTGAGCAGCCCCTGCGGCGCGTACGCGCCCAGCCGGGACGCGTGGAACGCGGCCACGTCCGGCGGCCGGTTGCCCGCCGAGGCGAGGGCGAGCTTCGTGTAGTAGGGCGGCCCCCAGGTCAGCGTGAGCGGCTCGACCACGATGCCGGTGTCCGCGGCCGCGTAGTCGTCGAGCATCGCCGAGAGGCGCTCGCCGTCGCCGCCCGAGAACAGGTGCCAGAACGAGACGGTGCGGTCGCCGCCGGCCCAGGGGGAGCCGAGCGTGGTGACCGCAAGGGCGCCGCCGGCGCCGAGTGCCGCGGCTCCTCCCAGGAAGCGCCGGCGGGTCACGCCGGATTCCGAGCTGCTCACAAGTCCTCCTCCTGCCCACCGGGCGCAGAGCCATGACCAAACCACGCCGCTCCGCCCGCTTGTCAAGCCGCAAGAGCACTTTCCGAAGCACAAGCGGTCAGGTGGCGACGAGCACGTCCACGCCCCGCTGGCGCAGGTCGTCGACTACGCCGGGATCCGCGGACGGCCCGGTGACGACGGCGTCGACCTCGTCGAGCCGGCAGAGCCGGGCCAGGTGCACGGTGCCGAGCTTGGAGCCGTCGGCCAGCACGATGCGCCGGCGCGAGGCGGCGAGGAGGCGGCGCTTGACGTCGGCTTCGGGCAGGTTCACGTTCGTCACGCCGGCCACCGGGTCCACCCCGTTGCAGCCCAGGAGCAGGGTGTGCGCGTTGACGTGCGCGAGCGGCAGCGCCGCGAGCGGGTCCACGAGCGAGTGCTGGAGCGGGCGCAGGGTGCCGCCGAGCACGACCACGGTCAGCCGCGGGATCGTCGGCTCGAGCTCGAGCGCGATGTTCAGGGCGCTGGTGATCACCGTCACGCCGGCGAGCGACGTCCTGGCGGCCAGCGCGCGGGCGGCTTCCGTCGTCGTGGTGCCCACGTCGAGGATGACCGTCTCGCCGTCGGTGACCAGGTTCGCGGCGGCCCGCCCGATGATCTCCTTCTCCGCGTGGTAGCGCAGCTCCGTCTCCTCGAAGGCGCGCTCATGCCCCGCGGCGATGCGCGACATCGCCCCGCCCCGGATGCGCCGAACGAGCCCACGCCGAGCCAGCGCGTCGAGGTCGGTGCGCGCCGTCACCTGCGACACGCCGAAGCGCTCCCCGAGCTCGGCCACGCCGACGAACTCCTCCAAGCGGATGAGGTCCAGCATCCGCTGCCGCCGGAGCTGGGCAGGCTTCGCCTCGGACGTCGGGGCGTCCTCCATGCCGTCGACGGTACGGTTCCGCCCACGCCCTTGTCAATCCGAAAGACCGCCACCGTGGCCGACGACCATCCCCGCCCCCTGCTGCGCCGCGACTGGACGAGCCTCGACGGCCGCTGGGAGTTCGCGCTCGACCCCGACGCACGGGCGCGCGTGCCCGGCGGCGTCACGTTCGACCGTGAGATCCGGGTGCCGTTCGCCCCTGAGTCCCCGGCCAGCGGCATCGGCGACACCGGCATGTTCCGGGCCTGCTGGTACCGGCGGTCGTTCCGCGCGCCGGCGATCCCGGACGGCGGCCGCCTGTGGCTGCGCTTCGGGGCCGTCGACCACGAGGCGACGGTCTGGGTGAACGGCCAACGGCTCGCCGTGCACGAGGGCGGCTGGGTCCCGTTCGGCGTCGACGTCACGGACGTCCTGCGCGACGGCGAGCAGGAGCTCGTCGTGCGCGCGTTCGACGACCCGCTCGACCTCGAGAAGCCGCGCGGCAAGCAGGACTGGAGGCCGGAACCGCACACCATTCTGGTATCCGCGCACCACGGGGATCTGGCAGACGGTGTGGCTCGAGGCGCTGCCCGCCTGGTCGGTGCGCTCGCTTCGTCTGGAGCCCGACCTCGCAAGCTGGTCGTTCGCCGTGCACGCGCGCGTCGACGGCCCGTCGCGCGACGACCTGCGGCTGAACCTGACGCTGCGCCGCGGCGACGCCGTGCTCGCCGACTCGGCGTGGGCCGTCCGGCGGCGAGGTGCGCGCGCGCATCGCGCCGGACGACCCGGGAACCACGGACGACCGCGAGGCGCTGTCGTGGTCGCCCGGCAACCCGGTGCTGTTCGACGCCGACGTTCGCCTCACCGGCCCCGAGGGCGTCGTGGACCGGGCGGACGGCTACACGGCGATGCGCTCGGTCCGCGTGGACGGCGGGCGCGTGCTGCTCAACGAGCGTCCGATCGCGCTTCGCCTCGTGCTCGACCAGGGGCACTGGCCCGAGACCGGGCTGACACCGCCCGACCGGGCCGCGCTCGAGCGCGACGTGGAGCTCACGCAGGCGCTCGGCTTCAACGGCGTGCGCAAGCACCAGAAGGTCGAGGACGCGCGCTACCTGCGCGTGGCCGACGAGCGCGGGCTGCTCGTGTGGGACGAGCTGCCGAGCGCGTACCGCTTCACGCCGCTCGCGGCCCGGCGGCTGACCGAGGAGTGGCTCGCCGTCGTCGACCGCGACGCCGGCCATCCGTGCGTGATCGCCTGGGTGCCGTTCAACGAGTCATGGGGGGTGCCCGACCTCCCGCTCGTCGCCGCCCAGCGCGAGCTCGTGCGCGCGCTCGCCCACCTCACGCGCGCGCTGGACCCGACGCGGCCGGTGGTGAGCAACGACGGCTGGGAGGTGGTGGGCGGCGACCTCGTCGGCGTCCACGACTACGAGCAGGACCCCGCGCGCCTGGCCGCCCGCCTCGCGCAACCGCTCGACGACCTGCTCGCCCTCGAGCGGCCCAACGGGCGGAAGCTGCTGCTCGACGCGGAGGGGCGCGCCGGCCGCCCCGTCCTGCTCACCGAGTTCGGCGGGATCGCGTATACGGCGGAAGCGCTCGAGGACGAGACGTGGGGCTACGAGCGCGCGCGGACGCCAGAGGACCTCCTGCATCGCTACCGCGAGCTGCTCGCCGCCGTGCACGCCGCTCCGGCCCTCGCGGGCTTCTGCTACACGCAGCTCACCGACACCTACCAGGAGGCGAACGGGCTCCTCGCCGCCGACCGGACGCCGAAGGCGCCGCTCGAGGAGCTCGCGGCGGCGACGCGCGGCGACCGGGCCTAGGTGGAAGATCGGGCGCATGGCCTACGACGAGGATCTCGCCAACCGCATCCGTGAGCTGCTCGCCGGCGAGTCCGGCGTCAGCGAGAAGAAGATGTTTGGCGGCCTGGCGTTCCTGGTCAGCGGTCACATGTCGGTCGCCGCCAGCGGCCGGGGCGGGCTGATGGTCCGCATCGACCCGGAGGACCACGACGCCCTGATCACCAAGCCCCACACCGGGCCGTTCGAGATGCGCGGACGCGCACTCGCGGGCTGGCTGCGGATCGCCCCCGAGGGCGTGCGCACCAATCGCCAGCTCGATCCCTGGGTGCAGCGCGGGGTCGCCTACGCGCGCTCCCTCCCTCCCAAGCGCTGAGACACTGCCTAGTAGACGCCGGGCACGCGCGGCTGGCGGGCCGCGTGCGACTGCTGCATCTCCTGCCCGTCGGCACGCCAGAGCTGCAGCCGGTCGAACCGCACGCGCGCCTCGGCGATCTCGTCCTGGTGCAGCTTGCCCCAGTCCAGCAGCGGGGCGAGCGCCGCCAGCAGCGCCTCGCCGCTGTCGGACAGCTCGTACTCCACGCGCGCGGGCACGCGCGCGTAGACGTGGCGGAGCACCAGGCCGTCGCGCTCGAGCTGGCGCAGCGTCGCCGAGAGCATGCGGCGCGAGACGCCCTCGATCTGGCGCAGCAGCTCGTTGAAGCGGTGCGTCCCGCTCGTCAGGCGGGCGAGGACGACGAGGCTCCACTTGGCCCCCAGGACGCCGAGGGCGCCCTGCAGCGCGTCGAGGCCCGGGCCGTCGGGAATCCAGGGCCCTACGGCACCTGCCGTTGCGGGACGCGGCTCCACGACGCCATGAAGTGTGCCACGTCCGCGCGCAAGCGCGAAATGCTGCACGTTTCCCTTAACGACCGCTCAATCGTTGCGTGCGCCGCTCGGGCGGAGCGTGGCAGGATCAGTGACGTGGCACCGGTTCCCGAACGTCCCGTCCTCGTGGCGCCCGACTCCTTCAAGGGCACCTTCCGCGCGGCGCAGGTGGCCGGCGCCATCGGGCGCGGGCTCGAGCGGGCCGGCCTGATGCCGCCGGACCTGTGCCCGCTCGCAGACGGCGGCGAGGGGACGATGGAGGCCCTGCTGCTGGCGCTGGGCGGCGAGGCCGTCGCCGCCGACGTCCACGACCCGCTCGGGCGGCCGCTGCGGGCGGCCTTCGGCCTGGTCGAGGACGGCGGCACGGCGGTGCTGGAGATGTCCGCCGCCTCCGGCCTCGGGCTCGTGGCCGAGGAGGAGCGCGATCCGTGGGCCGCCAGCACGCGCGGCACGGGCGAGCTGATCTGCGCCGCGGTGGACGCCGGGGCCAAGGTCGTGCTGCTCGGCGTCGGCGGCTCGGCGACCACGGACGGCGGCGCCGGCGCGCTCGCGGCGATCGAGGACCGCGGCGGCCTCGGCGGCGCGAAGCTCGTCGTGCTGACCGACGTGCGCACGCCGTTCGAGCGTGCTCCCGCCGTCTTCGGGCCCCAGAAGGGCGCCGATCCCGCGATGGTGGCACGGCTGGAGGCGCGGCTCGACGCCCTCGCGGCGAGCCTGCCGCGCGATCCGCGCGGCGTCCCGATGACCGGCGCCGCGGGCGGGCTGAGCGGCGGGCTGTGGGCCGTGCACGGCGCGCGGCTCGAGGCGGGCGCGCCGTTCATCCTCGACGCGCTCGACTTCGACGCCCGGATGCGCGCCGCCCGCGCGGTGGTCACCGGCGAGGGCAAGCTGGACGAGCAGACGCTGGAGGGAAAGCTCGTCGGCGAGATCGGCACCCGCACCCGCCAGGCGGGCGTGCCGCTGCACGCGATCGTCGGCACGGACGCCCTCGACGCGTTCGGCAAGCGGATCATCGACCTCCAGCTCGTGCAGGAGGCGACCGACATGGCGGAGCTGGAGGCGGCCGGGGAGGCGCTGGGCCGCGGCCTGGCCGAGGGCCGCTGGTAACCCGCGTCGAGCGTCCGTTTATAGGACGCTAGGCGAAGCCGATGGCGAGGCTTCAGCCGAGACAGGTGATGCCGGCCAAGGCATCCGGCCGCCGTCCGGATGACCGGCGGAGCTCCTCGTTCAGATGCCGCCGCGCCCCCAGCTCTCCCTTCCCACGCCCGGCTCGCGCCGCGCGGTGGTCGTCGGCGCGGGCTCGTTCGGCACCACCGTCGCGGTGCTGCTCGCCCGCGGCGGCTTCCGCACGACGCTGCAGGCGCGGACCCCCGATCAGGCCCTGCGGCTCGCCGCCGACCGGGAGAACAAGGTCTACCTGCCCGAGGTCGCGCTGCCGCGCGAGCTGCGCATCGAGGCGGCCGGCGCGGGGCTGGCGCGGGCCGACTACGTGTTCCTCGGCGTCCCGTCGCGGGGTCTGGGAGAGGTGATCGCCGGCCTCGGCGCGAACGGGCTGCCGCGCCGGACGCCCGTCATCTCCCTCGCCAAGGGCCTCGTCCCGCCCGGCGGCGCGCAGCCCAGCGTGCTGCTCTCCGGCCGGCTCGGCCCCGAGCGCGTCGCCGTGATCGGCGGCCCGGCCCACGCCCGCGAGATGGTCACCGAGGGCGCCGCGCTGGTCGCCGCCGCGGTCGACGAGCGGCTCGCCCTGATGATCGCCAACGTCTTCACGCGCGCCGGCGTGGTCTGCGAGCGCTCGAGCGACCCCATCGGCGTCGAGCTCGCGGGCGCCGCCAAGAACGCCGCCGCGCTGGCCGCGGGCGCCACCGAGGCCCAGGGGCTCAACGCCGCCGGCGCCGCGGCGGGCCACATCTTCAGCGAGGTCTGGCGCTACGCGCTGCTGCAGGGCGCGCGGCCGGAGTCGATGATCGGCCTGGCGGGCACGGGCGACCTCGTCGGCACCGCGCTCGCGCCGCAGTCGCGCAACCGCCGCGCGGGCGAGTTGCTCGCCCGCGGCGTGCCCGCCGGCGAGATCCCCGCCCGCATCGGCCAGGCCGTCGAGTCGCTCGACATGGTGCCGCTGCTTGCCGGGGCCATCACCGAAGCCGGCGTCGAGGCGCCCGTCACGCGCGCGCTGTGGCGCCTGATCGAGGGCGAGCTGCCGCTCGACGAGTGGGTCGCGCTGGTCCGCGCCACCGTGCCGCCCCCGGCGCGCTTCGCCCGGCCGCGCTGGTGGGATCGCCTGCAGGCGCGGGGGCCCAGCCGCCGCGCCGCCCTGTGATCCTCTCAGGCTTCTCCGAGCAGGCCTTCACCTCCGGCTGAGGACGGACTTATGCGCGATTAGCCGGACCGCGCTTCCATGTGCGCCATGAACCGGTCGAACCGCGCCTCCAACGTCTTCTTCACCTTCCTGGGGGCGGCGTCGGTCGGCCTCGTGATCGCCGTCCTGGCCCTGGTCGGGGTGTTCGACCGGACCGAACGGGTCGTCACCCAATCGCCCCGCGCCGCCCAGGCGACACCGGTGTCCGATCCCGGGACCGCCTCCGGCAGCGTGTCGGACATCTACGCCGACACCGCGCCCGGCGTCGCCTTCATCCAGGCCGGCTCGGGCGGCAGCGGCTCCGGCTTCCTGCTGGACGCCCAGGGCCACGTCGTGACCAACGAGCACGTCGTCGAGGGCGCGTCCTCGTTCACGATCCGGCTCGGCGAGGACGGCGACGCGCTGCCGGCCAAGCTGGTCGGCGCCGACGCGTCGACGGATCTCGCGGTGCTCGAGATCGATCCCAAGAAGGTCTCCGGCGAGGCGGAGCCGCTCGAGCTCGGCGCCTCGAGCGAGCTGCGTCCCGGCGACGCGGCGATCGCGATCGGCAGCCCGTTCGGCCTGTCGGGCACGGTGACCACCGGCATCATCTCCGCCCTGGACCGCGAGATCACCGCGCCGAACAACTTCCAGATCTCCGGCGTCCTGCAGACCGACGCGGCGATCAACCCAGGCAACTCGGGCGGCCCGCTGCTCGACGCGGAGGGCCGCGTGATCGGCGTCAACTCGCAGATCGCCTCCTCCTCACGGCAGTCCAGCGGCGTCGGATTCGCCGTGCCGGTCGACACGGTCAAGGAGATCGTGCCGCAGCTGCTCGAGGGCGGGAAGATCGAGCGCGCGTACCTCGGCGTGTCGACCACGCTGGACCCGGAGGAGGACGGCGCGGTCGTCGCCGGCATCACCGACGGCGGCCCGGCGGCCGACAGCGAGCTGCGCCCCGGCGACCGGATCACCGACTTCGACGGCACCGCGGTCGACCAGCCGGAGGACCTCTCGAGCGCCGTGCTCGACCGCAAGCCGGGCGACACCATCGAGCTCACGGTCGAGCGCGACGGCGAGACGCGTACGATCGAGGTGCGTCTCGGCACGCGCCCCGAGCAGCTGGAGCAGGGGTGAGCGCCGGGCCGGCCGCCATCCGGACTTGGGAGAAGGACAGCACGTGAGCAGCGAGGACCTCCGCCTGCGGGCGCTCGACGACCGCGAGGAGACCCCTGCGCGCGAGGCGCACGCCGCGCTGGAAGGCGCGCTGTTCGAGGTCAAGCGCGTGATCGTCGGGCAGGAGGGGATGCTCGAGCGGCTGCTCGTCGCCCTGCTGGCCGGCGGGCACGTGCTGCTCGAGGGCGTGCCGGGCCTGGCCAAGACGCTCACCGTCAAGACGGTCGCCGACGTGCTCGGCGGCTCGTTCAAGCGCCTGCAGTTCACCCCCGACCTCGTGCCGGCCGACCTGGTCGGCACGCGGATCTACCGGGCCGACACCGGCGGCTTCGACACCGAGCTCGGTCCGGTGTTCTGCAACTTCCTGCTCGCGGACGAGATCAACCGAGCGCCGGCCAAGGTCCAGTCGGCCCTGCTGGAGGTCATGCAGGAGCACCAGGTGACGATCGGGCACGAGACCCACCGCGTCCCCGCGCCGTTCCTCGTCCTCGCGACGCAGAACCCGATCGAGTCCGAGGGCACCTACCCGCTGCCCGAGGCGCAGGTCGACCGCTTCATGTTCAAGCTCGTGGTCGACTACCCGCCCGCCCGCGACGAGATCGCCGTGGTCGAGCGCTCGCTCGCCGGCGGCGGCCAGACGCGCGAGGTGCTCTCCCCCGCCGCGCTCGCGCGCCACCAGCGCGCGGCGCAGTCCGTCTACGTCGACCGGCGCGTGATGGAGTACGCGGTGGCGCTCACGACCGCGACGCGCGAGCGCGGGGAGCAGGGCTGGGTCGAGTTCGGCGCCTCCCCGCGCGGCTCGATCAACCTCGTCCACGCGGGCCGCGCCCTAGCGCTGCTGCGCGGGCGCGATTACGTGCTGCCGACCGACCTGCGCGACCTCGCCCGCGACGTGCTGCGCCACCGGATCGTGCTCACCTACGAGGCGCTCGCCGCCGGCGTCGACGCCGACCGCGTGCTCGACGACGTGCTCGAGCGGGTGCCGATCCCGCGCATCGAGCTGGCCGAGGACGGCACCACGGCGCGATGAGCTTCCGCGAGCCCCTGCTGCTGGCCGGGCTCGTCGTCGTCCCGCTCGCGCTGCTCGCGTACTGGCGCGCGCAGCGCCGCCGCCGGCGGTACGCCATCCGCTACCCGGCGGTCGACGTGCTGGCCTCCGTCGCGGGCCACGCCCGCGGGCGGCACCTGCCGGCGCTGCTCGCGCTGCTGGCCCTGGCCGCGCTCGCCATCGCCCTCGCGCGGCCCGAGCGCACGGTCGCCGTCGAGCAGCGCCAGGGCACCGTGATGCTGGTGCACGACACCTCGGGCTCGATGCAGGCCACCGACGTCGCGCCCGACCGGCTCAGCGCCGCCCGCGAGGCGGCGCGCGCGCTGGTGCGCACCCTGCCCGAGGAGTTCCGGCTCGGGGTCATCTCCTTCAACACACGCGTCGAGCAGGTCTCAGAGCCGACCACCGACCGCGCGCAGGTGCTGCGGGCGCTCGAGGCGCTCGAGGTCGAGGGCGGCACGTCGATGGGCGACGGCCTGCGCATGGGCATCGAGGCGATCCGGGCGCCGGTGATCGGCACCGACGGCAAGCCGAAGCGGCTGCCGGGCGCGATCGTCCTGCTCTCGGACGGCGCGAGCACCAAGGGTGAAGATCCGCGCCGGGTCGCCGAGGCGGCCAGGCGCTTCAAGATCCCGATCTACGCGGTGGCGCTCGGGACCCAGGGAGGCCGGCTGAAGCAGCCCGACGGCTCGATGAGCCCGGTGCCGCCCGACGTCGCGACGCTCGAGTCGATCGCGCGCGCGACCGGCGGGCGCTTCTTCACGGCGCCGACCGAGCGCGACCTCGAGGCGGTCTACGTCAACCTCGGCCGCGGGTTCGCCACGCGGGAGGAGAAGCGCGAGGTGACCGCGGCGTTCGCCGGCGGCGCGCTGGCGCTGCTGCTCGCCGGCATCGTCACCGGACTGGTGCGCACGGGGCGGCTGCCGTGACCCGCGTGCCGCCGGAGCGCACGCCCGACCGGCCGGGTCCCGGCCCGGTCCCCGACGCCGTCCTGCGCTCGCTCGACCTCGCCGTGATGCGCCGGATCCAGGCGCTCGTGCCGGGCGACCACGTCACCCTGCAGGTCGGCGCCGGCACCGAGCTCGCGCTGATCCGGCCCTACCAGCCGGGCGACGACGTCCGCCACATCGACTGGAACGTCACCGCGCGGATGCACGAGCCGCACGTGCGGGTGCACGTCGGCGAGCGCGCGCTGACGACCTGGCTGATGATCGACGTCTCCGCCTCGATGGGCTTCGGCACCGCGCTGCGGCGCAAGGCCGACGTGGCCGAGGGCGTGGGCCTGGCGATGGGCCACGTCGCGACGCGGCGCGGGAACCGGCTGGGCGTTGTCGCCTTCGGGAGCGGCGAGCCGCGCGTGCTGCGGCCGCGCCAGGGGCGCGCCGGGCTGCTCGGCCTGCTCGCCGAGCTGCGGGCCGAGCCCGGCTCCGACGCGGTCGGCGCCACGTCGCTGGGCGCGGCGACCGACGCGATGGCCGCGCTCGCCAGGGCGCGCGGCCTCGTCGTGGTGGTTTCCGACTTCCGCGGGCCGCGCGACTGGGAGGTCGGCCTGCGCACGATGCGCGCCCGCCATGGCGTGCTCGCCGTCGAGATCCGCGACCCGCGCGAGCTCGAGCTGCCGGCCGTCGGCGACTTGTGGATGGTCGATCCGGAGACGGGCCGCCAGCTCGTCGTCAACACGAGCCGCCGCCGCGTGCGC
>Ga0136615_10000880_pt1 | contig 14062 bp, 8 predicted proteins | sample AntDrymUQ2882206_2_FD_106647 | JGI IMG/M metagenome (GOLD analysis project Ga0136615, IMG submission 106647) | Polar desert sand microbial communities from Dry Valleys, Antarctica - metaG UQ288 (22.06) | ecosystem: Environmental > Terrestrial > Soil > Desert | place: Antarctica: Dry Valley...
CTCGCCGCGCTCCCGGCCGCAGACCCTCAAGGGGTGCATTTTCGACCGGCGCTGAGGGGTGCATTTTCGACCGGCCTTGACACTTGGCGCCGCGATCGACATCTTGGCCGGTGATCCTATTGGCGGTTCGACCTCCACACGCGGGCGCGCGGTCCTTAGACTCCCACCCTGGATGGAGGGAGGCAGCGCCGCAGGAGCACCCGTCGAGCGTCTCGGCGCGCGGGACACGGACGCCACCGCACGCCCGGAGGAGGGGACCCAGCAGGTCGAGGCCGAGCTGCGCTCGAGGTTGCGCGGTGTACGCCTCGCCGTCGAGCTCGGTCTCGACGAGCGCGACCTGCGCCGTCTGCGAGCGCTCGTTATCGGCCTGACGCGCGGGCTGGCTGACCCGCCCGCGCGCATGGCGAGTCGCTACCCCGCCATCTACGTGGCGTACCTCGTGGCCGAGGGAGTCTTCTATTACCGCGTCGGCAGCTTCTGGGACCACGTGATAAGCGCGTTGCGGGACCAGCAGAACGATCCGGGCTACTGCTTCCTCGTCGCCTTGCGGGAGCTCGGCCTCGAGGACTTCGAGCGACTCGTCATCGAGGACCGCGCGATGCCCTACGTGAGCCGCATCCTCGCCCACGGCGGCATCCCCGCTTCCTGCCTCCCCGACTTCTTTCGCATGCTGGCGGCCGAGCTCCGCCGAGGCCATGCGGATGCCTCCGGACTGCTCGCCTCATGGCGCACGAGCCGTGCGCGCCTCGAAAGCGTGCACAAGCCGGCGCGACGGTTCCTGCTCTACGGCGGCGATCCGGCCGTGGACCTCCTCGATCGCTGCGTCGACCTCATAGGAGAGTCGACGCGGCGTCGAGAGGTGCCCACGGCTGACGAGGCTGGGCTCCCGCAGTACGTCGTCGACGCATACGCCGCGTTGCCCAGGCACGAGGCACGTGCGGATCGCCATCAAGCCGGACTGCCCCGACCCGCGCTCGTTCTCGATCCGTATGACGGCCTCGGGCCAACGATCGAGCTGCCGAGCGTCTCGTCCGGAGCCGCCGGCACGTGGCGTGTCCGCGACGGGCAGAGCACGGACGAGGAGCCCGCCTCGGCACTCGCGCCGGCGAGCGTCCGCGTCGTCCCTTCCCGCTCCTGGGAGGTCGAGTTCGACGCCACCGATGGGGCCGCCCGCAGCTGGGTGTTCGAGGGCTTCGACCGCTACCCGGCGCTCTTCCTCGATCCCGCCAACGGGCGGGCGGTGCGCGATCCGGCGGTGCTACGCCTCGACTCCGCCTGGGTTCTCGCGCCGGCTACCTGGCGACTCGGGAGCCAGGGAGGCGACGGCTCGACAAACGAGCTCCGTGATATCGAGGAGCTGCCGACCCCGACCGGGGCATGGGCGAGCTTCAGCCTCAGGCACGTCGACCTCGAAGGTGCCCGGGTCCTCGAACTCCGAGACCTCGCGCACAGACGCCACACGGTGGCCGTGGTCGCGCCCCGGGCCCGTCCCTCCCTCATCGAGGAGGCGATCGAGGGTGTGACGACACCTGACGGCTGCCCTGTCTTCGCGTCGCTTCCCAGGATCGCCGTGCCCGTACTGGCGGAGGTTTCCGGTGCAGGGTGGCGATTCCGGCTACGCCGAGGAGAGCAGAGCGTCGCCTTCGAAGCCCCGGAAGAGGTCGACAGGGGCGAGGTCTCGCTCGAAGGGCACCTTGACGGTCCTGACTTCGGCCTGTACGCCTTGAGCGCCCGCGGTCCACTCGGGTCCGATCTCAGCGCGACCTTCGCGGTCGTCCCCAAGCTTCGAGTGCGCCGGCCGAGCCACATCATCCGCCCCGGGGAGGCCGATCCTGAGCTTTTCGTGGCGGCGGAGGGCCCGATCGGCATCGACGGCTCGGACCCGGGTACGTGGCGGAAGCTCGCGCTCCCGCAGGGGGGCGATGCGACAGAGTGCATGGCCCACGGACCGAGCGGGCAATCGCTCGCTCTTCGCGTGCGCGTGGCGCGCCTCGTGTGGGCGATCACCCACGAGACCAAACCGGCCGTCGCTCCGAGCGCCCGCGTGCTGAAGATCGGCGTCGAGGAGTTCGAAGACGAGCTCGCCGATGTGCTCACGGTCCGAACCGGCCGGCCCGGTACTGAACTCGAGCTTGTGCTCGAGGACCGCGCTCGGCGAGTGATCCAGAGGGTGGAGCGCGGGCTCGCCGCGGGAGCGGCAGGACGCTGGAGCTTTGACCTCGCGCCGTTTGCGGACACCATCCGCCGGAGCGAGGACGCTGGCCTATCTCTGCACCTACTCGTCAACGGTTTCGACGTCCGGGTGGCCGATCTCGTCGCACGCGTCGAGGTAGAGGCGATCCGGGCGCGGTCGCGGCTGGCCGGGGACTTCGCTGCGGTCTCCGTCTCCTTCGACGAGGCGCGAACCATCAACGGTCGTGTAGCACGTCTCTGGTCGCTCCATCGGCCGTGGGAGGGGCCGATCGTCGAGCAGATCGCTGACGGAGAGCGCCAGGTCGAGGTCTCGGGCTACGCGCGTGTCCCTCCGGGCCCGTACGTGGCCGAGATCGCGCTCGACGATGCGTGGATCGCTCCCCGTCGGCCGAGGGCCGGGGAGGCGAACTGTGCGGCGATCCGCGTCGGCGCGCCCGAGGACGAGGACGCCTACCTCTCGAAGCTGTCCGCTTCCGAGCCCCTCGCCGTGCTCGAGCGCGCGCTCGCCACCGGAATTCTCGACGAGCGGCCAGCGGCGGAGGCTCGGTCGAGTCTCGCGGACCCCGCGGCGGTCGCAATGGACTGCCTGCTCAGTCAGCTTTCGCTCGGCCAGGCGGCCTCACCCGGGCTGCGGGCCGCCCGCGCGGTGCTGTGCGCGGACGCGGACACGCTGCTCGGCGGGATCGTGTCGGCCGTCGCGCGCGGGGAGGTCGATTCGGAGTCGAGCACCCGCATCAGCCTGCGAGCGCTGAGACAGGCTCGGGCGCTCGAGGCACCCGAAGACGAACACCTGTTGTCAGAGGCGTGGGAGCTCTGTCCTATCCTCGCCGCAGCTTTCGACATCCCTCGCAGTTCCAGTGACTCCCTCGCCGCGGCGCGCTGCGAGCGCTTTCTCGGCTGCGACCCTCATGAGGCGCCGATCGATGTCTCGGGTGGGAGAGTGACTCAGAACGAGGCGGGCAGGACGGCCGCCGAGCTTCGGGCGGCCCGGCGCTTCATTGGCCTGCTGCCTCAAGGCGAGCTCGAGCCCGAGGCCCTGATGGTCGCTAACTTCGAGTGGGTCATCGATCAGGTAGAGGCCGATGACGCTCCCGCCGGGACGCGCGTGGGTGACCATCCGGCCGGTTGGCTCGAGAGCTCCCGATGGCTTGCCGAGGAGCTGCCGTGGGAGGGCTCTGAGTCCGGGCGCCAGCTCAACGAGCACCTTGACGCGCGCCGCCCGCCCCGTGGCACATTCCCGTGGGCCGAGCTTCCGATCGTGACCCTGGCCGCGGCAGCCAAGGTGACCGCTGAGGGCCCTGACCGACGCCATGCGCGAGCGGCTCTCGAGGCGGCGCTCGCCTTTGCCCCACGGCTCGTCAGGCACGACCTCCTCCTCTGCTTGGTCCTGGCCGAGTCGCTGGAGCCGGTAGTCCGGTGCTAGACGCGCTGCGCGCCAGCCGGCGCATTCGCGACGAGTATCGTCGCTACCTCGTCTCGACCTTCCCGCTGCGGCGCGAGCGGCTGCGGCGGGAGTTCGCCGAGCGCCTCGAGCGGGATTTCGCGCTCACCAAGGGTCCCTTCCTCGAGGCCTCGCCTCCGTTCGTCACCGGCGCGAGTACGAGGGAGCTCGTTGAGGAAGGCGTGCTCGCGCCCGGTCTCGGGCGGCTGCCGGCCGAGGCCTTTCCGACCGAGCGCCCGCTCTACCGCCACCAGGAGCAGGCGATTCGTAAGGCGGTAGAGGGACGGCGGAACCTCGTGGTGGCCACGGGGACAGGATCGGGGAAGACAGAGTGCTTCCTACTTCCGATCCTCAATCATCTCCTGCGCGAGTCAGAGGAAGGGACGCTCGGCCGGCCGGGGGTGAGGGCGCTCCTGCTCTATCCGATGAACGCGCTCGCCAACGATCAGCTCAAGCGACTGCGCTCGCTCCTCGCCCCCTTCGAGCGGATCACCTTCGGGCGCTACGTCGGCGAAACACGCCAGACCCAGGCCGAGGCGGAGGCGGACTTCAGACAGCGCTACGCCTTCGAGCCCCGCTTGGCGAACGAGCTGATCTCGCGCGAGCAGATGCAGGTGAGACCGCCCCACCTGCTGCTCACCAACTACGCGATGCTCGAGTACCTGCTGCTGCGCCCCGACGACTCGCCTCTCTTTGACGGTGGGACCGGCGAGAGCTGGCGCTTCTTGGTGCTCGACGAGGTTCATGTCTACGGGGGCGCCGAAGGCGTCGAGGTGGCGATGCTCTTGCGGCGTCTGCGCGACCGCGTGGTCGAGAGCGAGCCCGGGCGGCTGCAGTGCTTCGGCACGAGCGCAACGCTCGGGGGAAGGGAGGCCTACCCAGCGCTTACTGCGTTCGCCCGCGGGCTCTTTGACGAGGAGTTCGCCTGGCAGGAGGCCGACACCGGCCGCCAGGACGTGATCGGCCCGAGCCGCAAGAGTCTCGTACGCAGCGACGCGCGCCACACACTCGACCCCTCCGCTTACGGGCGGCTGCGCCGGGCCTTCCGCGTGGGCGCAGAAGCGGACGAGCTCGCCGCCGAGGCCGGGGGCGTGCTCGCTCCGAGCGCGGGACAGAGCGCGCAGTCCTACCTGGCCGACGTGCTCGGGGCAGACGAACGGATGATTGCTTTGCAATCGGTCCTCGAAGAGGGCTCAGCGGACCTTCTCACCGCCGCTCGTCGCGTCTTCGACGGAGAGGAGGCGCCCGAGCGGCTTGTCGACCTCGTCGACCTCGGGGTCGCCGCTCGCCACGGTGAGGACGACTCTCCGCTCGTGCCCGCCCGCTACCACTTCTTCCTGCGGGCGCTCGAAGGAGGATTCGTCTGCCTGCACCCTGAGCACCCCCCCGCCGAGCCGTCGCTGCTCCTCGCCCGCCACGAGCGCTGCCCGACGTGTGCGCGGGCCGGACGAGGGGCTGAGATGTTCGAGCTCGGGGTCTGCCGACGCTGCGGGGCGGAGTACGTCGTCGGCACGCTTGAGCCCGAGGGTGATCACTGGCGGCTGTGCCAAGTCTCACCGGTCCGCGACCGTCCGGCCCGGCTCTTGCTCGGGGAGGCGATTTCCGACACCGACGACGACGAAGACGAGGGCGCCGCTGCGGCGAGCTCCGATCACGCCGTGGCCGGCCGCCTATGCCCCGCCTGCGGTGAGGTGTGGGAGGGCAGCGTCGGACGCTGCGGGTGCCCATCACCCCCGCCGTCGATCGCCGTCGCTATCGGGAAGCTCGGGGAGGCCGCGGCGGCGCGGCGGTGTCTCGCTTGTGCTCGACGCACCCGGGGGGACGTCGTCTACCGCTTCACCACCGGCGTCGACGCCCCGGTCTCGGTAATCGCCACCGACCTCTACCAAGAGATCCCACCCTCCGACGAAGAGGAACTCGCCGAGGAGGTGGGGGAGGGCCGAAAGCTCCTTACGTTCTCGGACTCGCGTCAGGACGCTGCGTTCTTCGCGCCCTACCTCGAGCGCACCTATCGCCTTGCCGTCGAGCGCCGGCTGATCGCGAGGGCGCTCGCACGGCTTGAGGGAGAGGAGCCGCGAACGGATGACTTGGTCCTCCCGATCCGCCAAGAGGCCGAGCGCCGGTTGGTCCTTGACCCCGACGCGAGCCGAATGGCCAATCAGGGTCAGGTGGCGACCTGGCTCATGCGAGAGATCCTCGCGCTCGACCGCCGCCAGAGCCTCGAGGGGACGGGCATCGCCGAGATCGAGCTTGTCTTCCCGCGCCGCCATCGCGCCCCGCCGGCGCTGCTCTCGCTCGGATTCTCCGAGCAGGAGGCCGACGATCTGCTGCACCTGCTGCTCAACACGCTCCGCTACCAGGGCGCGGTGACTGTTGCGGAGGGAGTAGACATTCGCGATGAGGCCTTCGCGCCTCGTAACGTCGAGATCAGCGTCCGCGGTGAGGGTCCCGGCCGAGGAGTGCTGGCGTGGCTTCCGCGGGGCCCGTTGAACGGCCGGCTCGACCTGCTCGGCCGAATCTTCGAACGACGAGGGATCGGGGCCGATCCGCGCGAGGTTCTGCTCGGGCTCTGGCGCATGCTCACAGATCCGCGCGGGGCATGGAACTCGACGCTCGTTGCCCACGACGACCGTCAGCTTGGCGCGGTCTTGCGGCTCTCCCACGAGCGCTTTACCTTCCGCCTGCGGACACCAGAGCGCCCACCCCTTCGCTGTGACAGGTGCCGGCAGATCTGGTGGAGAACGGTGGCCGCGGCCTGTCCCTCGTATCGTTGCCCGGGCACGGTCAGTCCGGTCGAGGATCTCGAGGCTCTCGACGCCGACCACTACGCCCGCCTCTACCGCGAGCTCGAGCCGATCGGCATGTCGGTGCAGGAGCACACCGCCCAGTGGCGCTCGAGCAAGGCGAGCGAAATCCAAGATCGCTTCGTGCGGGGATCGGTCAACGTTCTCTCGTGCTCGACCACCTTCGAGTTAGGCGTCGACGTGGGGGAGGTCCAGGCTGTCCTGCTTCGCAACGTCCCGCCCTCCCCGGCCAACTACGTGCAGCGAGCGGGACGCGCCGGTCGACGTACCGGGGCGGCGGCGCTCGTCGTCTGCTTCGCCCAGCGCAGAAGCCACGACCTTCACTACTTCGACCGTCCCGCCGCGATGGTGGAGGGAATCGTTCCCCCGCCGCGCATCGTTCTCGGCAACGCCTCGATCGTACGCCGGCACATCCATTCCGTCGCCCTCTCGGCCTTTCAGCGCGAGGTGGGCGACCATCGCTACGTCGAGGACTTCTTCCTCTCCGCCGAGGAAGGCCGCGCGCGCGACGAGGCCTTGATCGACTGGCTCAGGGCCAGACCGGAGGCGGTTGGGGCTGCCCTGCGGAGGCTCGTCCCCACCGAGGTCAGCGAAGCGCTTGACCTCAGCGGATGGGGATGGGTGGAGGCGCTTGTCGAGCCGAGCGAAGTCGACCCGACCCAGGGCTGGCTCGCACGCGCCGGTGCGGAGGTCAGGGAGGACCTCGGGATCCTACGCGGGCTGATCGAGGCGGCGGCCGAAGAGCGCGAGTTCAAACGGGCCGACCAGCTCCAGCGAGTCAGCCGCACGGTGGCCAAGCGCTTTCTTCCCGGCTTCCTCGCGGCGCGAAACGTGCTCCCGAAGTACGGCTTCCCCGTCGATGTCGTCGAGCTCAACCTGGCGCGGAGCGGTGACTGACGGGCCGTGGATCTCGAACTGTCACGCGACATGAAGCTCGCCATCGGCGACTACGCTCCTGGTGCGCAGACCGTGGCTGCGAAGGCCCTGTGGGAGAGTCGGGGCTTGGTCGTCCGACAGGACCGCTCGTGGCCGATCTACCAGTGGGCGGAATGCGACTCCTGTGGGGCCTTCCGCCACGGCCTCGAGGCCGTTGCCGACGAGTGCCCTGCCTGCGGTGGCCTCGGCTCGGAGCGCGGTGGGCGCTTCGTCATGCCGATCTACGGCTTCAACGGGGCGGCGAGTCGCGAGGCACCGGGGGAGACACGCCCGCTCCGCCGCGCATCGATCGAAACCTTCTTTGGCTCCTACCGCGAGGCGCCGCCCGAGTTCGAGACGGTCGAGGGCTTGAACGGCGGAGGGGTCGAGCGCCGGTACAGCCCTCAGGGGCTGATCGTCGTGATCAACAGCGGCCCGGCGGGACGGGGCTTTCGGCTGTGCGAGTGGTGCGGCTTCGGGGAGCCCATCATCGCTGCGAAGCGGACAGGCAAGACGCACCCCAATATCCAGCGTCCGGGCCGAGAATGCCGAGGCACGCTTGTGACGCTTCACCTCGGGCACGAGTACTTGACCGACGTGCTCGAGCTTCGCATCGACCGGTCGATGACTCAGCGCGAGGCTCGTAGCATCCTCTACGCCCTCCTTGAGTCCTCAGCGGAGCTTGACGTGGCGCGTCAGGACGTGGACGGAACCCTTCACTACCAGGGTCTGAACCAGCCGGTGCTGATCCTCTTCGATGGCGTGCCCGGAGGAGCCGGCCACACCAAGCGCCTAGGAGAGCGCCTGCCCGACCTCTTCAGCGCCGCCCGCGAGCGGGCGGGGAGTTGCGAGTGCGGACCCGAGACCTCTTGTTACAACTGCCTGCGCAGCTACTCAAACCAGAACTGGCACGAGGCTTTGAGTCGAGGGGACGCGCTCCGCGTTCTCGACGAACTAGTCTAAGCATCAGCCCCCCAATACGAAGTGCATCATCGAGTTCGGCTCTTACGACGTGAGCATGGCACTCTCATCTTCTTGAGCTTGAACAGTGCGGAATCAGTCGGAACGGCCCTGCCGTCGCCCGTTCCCCTAGGCCGGCGCTTTCGCTCTCCGCGAGGACGACTGCGTCGCGCTCTGGCCTTTGCGGGGAGGCCGCGCCCACAAGCATGAATGGAGGGCCTCCGGTCGCCCGACTACTAAGCGACGGCGGGCACGATCTCTCGGAGGTCGACGATCTCTACCCGGTCCTTGACGTAGTCCGCGTACTCCGCGACCGTCTTGAACCGCTTGCCATGGAGAGCCTCGAATCGCGCGGCCACGGCAGCGTTCCGACTCAGGACGCTTGATAGCGCCCGGTGGTTCGCGAGGAATCGGTCAGGGTGCTCGCGGCCGACAACGAACATGTAGCGGCGCTTCTTCGTCGTTGCGGACGCGAGGTTGAACAGGTCGATGAAGAGACTGTTTTGGCGGATCGATTCCGCGCCCCCTCGCCACTCGATGAACTTGAACTCGGGGATCCGCCGATCGGTCACCAGGTCGTGTTCGCGTCCGGTGTTGCCTGCGCCGAGCGAGACGGACTCGATCCGCTCGTCCCGCTCCAGGACCTGCGGAAGCGTTGAGGGTGTCTCGGCCGTCCTGGCCGAAGAGGCGGTCTGAGCCCGCCCCTCAGGACCCTCTCCTGCGCGGATCGTGTCGTTGCCGCCTCCGCCGTAGGGAGCGTTCTCGGTCGAGAGATCGACATGCCCGCCACACTCGGCACTGAGCCGGACGAGCTGCTCATCCTCGTGACGCTGGCCGCGCTCTCGGATCAGCTCGGCGTGCGGATCATCGGCCGGGCGCGGCTTGGAGCGCTCACCGCGAACGACACCCAGACGCTGCTGCGTCAGGTGCGCAGGCGAGGTGGTTGGTGAGATCGGTGGCCGCGAGGACCAGGGTGCCGTCGGCAAGCGCGAGCATCAGGAGATGAGTCGCACGCGCACGGGTCTCGTCTGACACTCGAACGGCATTGACGAGGTGGCGAGCGACGCGCTCACGCTTGTGCCTCTGGTCGCTGGTAGGCCCACAGAGCTTCTGCGCTGAGCTTGCCTGCGTCGAGCTTCGTCAGGAGGCAGGCGATGCGCCGGACGTGCCGCGCGACGGTCGGCCGTGCGAGCAGGAGCGCTGCCAAGCGCTCGGCTTCAACTCCCAGTTCCGGGAGATGCGTGCCCTGCGGGCGGTTGTGGAGGACGACGTATACGTCGAAGACGGGCGGGTCGGACGCGGCGATGTCTGCCATGACCGGGTAGTCCCGCTTGCCTCGGTTCTCGGTTCGTCCCCGGCGAGCGAGGCGGCCGTACTGGGCCAGCGTGGAAAGCTGAGCGGCGCACGCCAACGCTTGGACCAGTGCGGAGAAGGGGTCCTTGTCGGTCGCAGGCTTGTGGTGTGGGTGGAGCGGGTTCACATCTGAGGTCCGTTTCACCTCGCCGATGATCGGTGTGCGATCGGTGTCGTTGCAAAGCAGCAGGTCAAGGCGGACCGCGGTTCCCTCGTGTGTCGCACCACCCGTCGTCCGGGTGGCTACGAGTTCACGGTCGAGGTACCGGCACGTCAGCGCGGCCGCGGACACGCCGAGAACGCCGGGTGCGGCGAGGTGTTCGGTCTCAAGCAGCGTGGCCTCGCCGCCCGGTCGTGGACGCAGTCCGCCCGCATCGCGAACGCGAAGCGCAAAGTCGGTGGTGCTGGACGCCTTGACGTCGCCGACCTCGTAGTGCTTACGCGACTTGTAGAACCCCTCGTCCGCCGGTTTGTACGTCGCGAGCCTCAAGACGCTGTCATGGAACATCACCGCGAGCGAGGCAGGGTTGGCTACGAACCCCCTGGCGCGCGCGAGCTTCTGCTCACGGCTGACGCCCTTCCGATGCAGCTCTTCGTACAGACCGATGATCGGAGTGGTGGGGACGACGACGGTCATACGTTCCACCATTCTTCGTCGCGGCGGCGTTCGACGCGAGCAAACAGGTCGGCGAAGCGCTCGGGCGCGTTCGTGTGAATCGGGACCACCCGTCCGCCGACTGCCTCAGCGAGGCGCTTGAGGTCGGCGACGCTCGCGTGCCCCGAGCTATGGAGATGGTGCAGCGGTAGGTCGTTGCGGGCGAGCCAGTCGCGGAGTCTCGCGCTCGAGGGCTGGTCGAGGTACCCGCGCCACATCGACCAGGCGACCGCCGCGTCCCGGAGGCACCCAGCGCGCTCGAGTTCTGCAGCCATCGAGCCGCGAAAAGTGAGCACGAATTCGTGCGGCGATGCGGCGAGCTCCTCGCCGTAGATGCGGTCGGCGCGCACTGCCGCGATCCGGTCGAACTGGCCCGACTGCTTCACCTTCACGCGCTGCGACTGCGGCACGTACACACGGATGCCGTCCCAGTCGGCCTGCGGAATTGTGTCGCGCATCGTCGCACGCGCCATCGTCGCGGCGTAGAGGTCCATCACGAGCAGGCGATTGCTGCCCCTCGCGGCGCGATAGAGCGTCACGAGCCGGTCAATGTTCTGCGGCGAGTACGCAGCCAGGAGCAGGCCTGGCGTCTCGTCAATGAGGTCGACGAACTTCTGCTCGAGCTGCTGCTCGGAGAGCGCCGACCGTGCTCCGTCGTCGCCGACGCGTGTCCCCTCGAGCAGCAGCACATCCACGTTGGCCGGCGGGCGCTCGACAAGTTCTTCGAAGGAGCGCTTGCGGCCGTGGGCGCGCACGTCTCCGGAGTAGAGGAGCCGGCGCCCGCCAGCATCGACAATCAACGAGTACGCATCGAACGCGCTGTGGTCGGCGATCAGGGGCGTCACGGTGAACGGCCCGAGCTCGATGGGGACCTGGTGGTGGAGGTGGGCCGCCGAGCGCAGGTAGGCTCCGGCGGGAGAGAAGAACAGCGCCTCGCGGAGCAAACGCTGCGTCGCTTCCCCCAGATAGATGGGAACGTCGGCGGTGATGCTCGTGGCGAGCCCGTAGTGATCGGGATGACCGTGGGAGACGACGATCCCGAGCAAGGACGGATCGCGTGTCCGGAGGCCGCTGATGTGCGGCAGAGCGACGTCCTCGTCCATCGCCGCGGTGAGCGGCCGACCGAGGTCGAGGACCAGCCGCTGCCCGTCGTGTTCAAGCTCGACGCAGCTGCCGCCGACTTCGGCTGCACCGCGGACGATGCGGCAGCGCACTACGTGCGACGGGCCGGACGGAGGGGCAGGATCATCGCGTTCGACGTCATCGGGGCGGAGGGTCGGTTGCGATCAGGCGATCTGACACACGTTGCCAGAGACGTTCGCCGTGACACTGACGCGCGCGACGCGTGTGGGAAGGTGAGCGTGTGACGGACGGCCAGAACGAGACGATTCCCGAGCGGTTGCTGACCTTGGTTCGCCTTGACGCCGAGCAGCCGGTGCAGCAGCCGAGCATGGAGTTCTCCCCGGATCGCTGGGTCGAACGCGCACCGGACCACGCCGACGTGTTTACCGAATTGCCAGGCTTGCTCGAAGGCGGCGCACGCGCGTCACAGCGGGCCGCGCGAAGCGCCTCGCCGGCAGCGGCCTCCGACCGGGCGTCGGTGCGCGGATTCTGTGATCAGCAGGCATGCGACGATGTCGGCGCCAACGAGGACGAGCTTCGAAAGAGCGATGACCTCCTCCGAGAGGCCACTCGCACAGCAGGGGACTTGTTTCACCAGCGACCAGACGTCGGACGATCGGTCAGGATGGGACGGTGCCGCGAGCAGCATCCACGTTACTCGCTGCAGCGAAGCCGCCCAAGGGCGAGAACCAGCTGACGGCCCTGCTTGCGGTGGTTATCGAGGGCAATCTCGACTTCGCGAACAACCTGCTCAGCGACGCTGGCTTACCCACCGCAGAGCAGGTCGAGGTCTCGCGCGAGGTCGACGCGACTTCGAGGCGGCGTGTCGACATGGAAGTCCTCGCGCTCGACGCAGCAGGCTCGGTAGTCGCACGCCTGTGGTCGGAGCACAAGACGGGAGCGGCCTACCAGCCCGAGCAGCTGCCCGACTATCAGCGCGCTTTAGGCGCCTATCCAGAACCTGCACGACTCATCACGATCGTACGTAACCGTGACGCTGCGCCAGCGGGCCAGGGTCCGTGGAAGGTTCTCACATGGTGGGATGTGGCTCGGCTCCTTTGGCAGGCAGGAGCTCAGCGCGGTCCAGGCTGGCGAAGGAAGGCCTTGAATGATGGGGCCCTCGCACGAGAGCGTCTGCTAGTCGAGCTGTTGGACTACCTAGAAGAGGAGGAGGGAATCGTGTTCGACCCCCTGACGCACGTGTTTGCGCTCTCACGCGCCGACAACACCACCTCGATTATCGAGGGCTTGCTCGAACGAGCAGGGGACTTGTCTAGCTACAAGGCCGAGGGTGGACTGGGCTGGTACCCGAAAGAAAGCGTCGTCGAGTACTGGCAGCTCTTCTCTGCACGTGGAACGTGGGCAGAGCCGTTAGAGGGTTATCCGGAGCTCCATATCAGCGGCAACGACTGGTGGTCGGATGACCGCCTCGATGAACCTGCCTTCGCCGCAGGGTTCACTCTCCCAAGCGGCACCTACGAAGAGCTCCGCTCCAGCAGTCGCGCCGACTGGCAAGCCGAGATCGCTGGACACGGAGTGAGCATCGCCTTGGAGTATGGCCACACCCGTGTTTACCGAACGATGTATGTCGCTGAACTAGTCAGCAGAGGACCGACGCTTGACAGGCAGGCGAGAGCACTGAGCGAGTGGTTCGATGAAAGCATCCGCATAATCAGCGTTGCCGATCCACACCTGAGTCCCGCGCGACCGAAGCCTCGAACGCCCAAGTCCTAGGCAGTGCACGTATTCACCGCCGTCATAGTGCCCGGGACCCGTCGCAGCAGGCTCATGGACCGAGCGGCCTCAGAGGGCTTCGACTACTGGAGCCCAGGCGGCTTGTTCGCGGACAGATGGGTGAGCTCGGGCTAGTCGCGCCCGATGACCCGTGGCCGGAGGCGATCTCTATCAGCGGACTGCCCGCGGCGCTGCCGGAGAACCTGATTCCGCACGCTGTCGTCACCCTAGGCACTGAGCAAGGCAACAAAGGCTCTAAGGGCCCGCGAAAACGCGCCGAGGCCGGGGTGGGCTAACTCGTCGCGCGATGGCCGTCTGGGATGGCCAATACGCCGAGCGTAGCTCGAACTATCGAGCCACAGCAGACGCCGACCACGCGGTCGAGGCCAAGCTCGAGCTCACGCTCGATCGCTTCACCGAGCGGCGGCGCTAGCCGGGGACTGGCGGGCGATCGTCGGGCGTGCCGCACCGCCGGGTCAGTCTGGGTACCGCCTTAAGTGGGAACGTTTCTGTTGTGAACCACGCACAGAAGGCACTCCTGGACCGGCTCCGCGAGATCATCGAGGAGACGCCGAAGTCGGGCGCGCTGAACGCAGCCGAGCAACCGCTGTACGTGAGCCGGTTCGCGCAGGCAGTCGAAAGGCGGGCTAAGGACGGCGACGCGCTCGTTGCGTACGCCCGTGCGAAAGTTTACGAGTCTCCGACGGGCAGCTACAACGCGCTCATCGAAGCCGGGCAGGCCGACCTCACGGTTGAGGCTGTGGTCGCGAGTGCCGCCGCAGAGTGGGCCTCCGAGTTCACGGAGGTCGACCGGGCCGCCGCACGAGATCGACTGGGAACGATGATCGAAGCGCATCGGAAGACGCAGGAGGCTTTGGAGGGAGC
>Ga0136615_10000881_pt1 | contig 14059 bp, 12 predicted proteins | sample AntDrymUQ2882206_2_FD_106647 | JGI IMG/M metagenome (GOLD analysis project Ga0136615, IMG submission 106647) | Polar desert sand microbial communities from Dry Valleys, Antarctica - metaG UQ288 (22.06) | ecosystem: Environmental > Terrestrial > Soil > Desert | place: Antarctica: Dry Valley...
GACCGTCCGCTGATTCTGGTTGTCGTAGACCGGGTGCCCCTGACGCGTGGTCAGATGCGGGCGCCCGCCATCGGCTTGGCCGGTCTCGTTGCGTTCGCTCCGGGGCGAGGTTCCGTTCTCATCGGTCATGGGGCGTGCTCCCTCGTGCGGCAGGGGCCCGGGGATGGTGGGCGATACTGGATTCGAACCAGTGACCTCACGGATGTGAACCGTGCGCTCTAACCGACTGAGCCAATCGCCCCCGAGCGAAGCCCGGCGCGGCGGGCCTCCCGGACATTATCCGCGCTCGTGGCCGTGAGCGTCAACGAGCGTCGCGGCGGGCGCCGTGCGTGGCAGCCTGGCTCAGTGCGATGCGCGGCCAGCGCGCCCTGACTCACCGGCCACGCGACCTCAGAGCGCTGTGACCAGGCGCATGAGCACGCCCAGCAACAGGAGCACGACCAACGGCGCGAGATCGAACATGCCGGCCTGGGGCAGCATCCGCCGCACCGGTGCCAGTAGAGGCTCCGTGGTCTCGTACAGGAAGCGCGAGATGGGGTTCCCGAACTGCGGATCGACCCAGCTCACCAGTACCCGGCCCAGCACCACGATCCAGAGCGCGATGACGAAGAAGCGGAGGAACACCGCGACGAACTCGGGCATGGGCGCGAGTGTATCGGCCGTGGCTCTCAGGAGGCCCGACCGAGGGCGGTCACGGGCGTTCACGACTCGGCATCGCTTCGCCTGCTCAGACTCTCATCGTTCCAGTCAGATGCCCATCAGGTGGTCGTTAACGGTATCTGTCGAGGATCTGGCGTTCGTTCACGGCTTCGAGCGCCCGTGGGCACAGGGGGCCGAGCGTGAGGTCCGCGAAGCGGGAGACCCTCACGGGGATCCGCCCGGGATCTCGTACTGCAGCCGGCCCGGCGGCGACGGGCCAGCTCAGACTACCGGCCGTGCCCCGAACAGCGCCCGGCCGACGCGCAGGACCGTGGCACCCTCCTCCACGGCGACCTCGAAGTCATCGCTCATGCCCATGGACAGACCCTCGCCCAGGCACGGCTGCCGGCTGCGTAACCGCTCGGAGAGCGCGCGGAGGCGCGAGAACGTCGGTCGCGCCGTCTCCGGTCGCTCCGCCCATCGCCCGACGGTCATCAGGCCCAGCAGGTCCAGGTTCGGCAGCGTCACGAGGACGTCCAGCTCGTCCTCCAGCGACTCCGGGCTGAAGCCAGCCTTGGCTCGGTCACGGTCGACGTTGACCTGGAGGTAGACCGGATATGGGGTCGACCGGCCGAGCGTACCGGCCGCGCGGTCGATCCTGCGCGCAAGATCGATCGAGCCGACCGACTGGATCGAGTCGAAGAGCTCGACCGCGCGGGCGGCCTTGTTGCCCTGCAGGTGGCCGACCATATGCCAGGTCGCGCCAGGCACGGCCGGCACCTTGTCCGCCGCCTCCTGGACCCGGTTCTCGCCGAGCGACCGCAACCCGGCCTCCACGGCCGCGGTGAGCCGAGTGGCCGGTACGCCCTTGCAGACGGCCACCAGTGTGACCTCAGCGGGGTCGCGACCGACGCGCGCACAGGCTTCGACGACCCGAGATAGAACGACCCTTCGCGCCTCGGCCAGGGAGGCGCGGTCGCGTCCGTCGGTCAGCGGTTGCGGCGCAGGAAGGCGGGGATATCGAGGTCCTCGACCTCTTGCTGTGCCGCCCGGCGAGGCTGCTCGGAGCCCTGTGCGCGAAGGTCGTTGGTCCCCCCGCGGTTCGACGACGAAAAGGAAGAGGCCGCGGGCGTCGCTGCTGGAGTGCCCAGACCGCCCGACATGCCGTGGCTGCCCGGCTCTCCCGCCGTGCCACCGGCGGCTGGCGTGGTATCGCCGTTGGTCGGCACTGCGGCAGCGGCACGCTGCTGTTCCAGCTCACGCATGAAGTCGCGATTGTCGCGGCCCACCCGGCTGGTGGAGGAGTCGTCCCGCGTGGTAACCACCGCGGGGCGGACCGATTCGCGCTTGCGGGCGGAATCGAAGCCGGTGGCGATGACCGTGATCATCACGTCGTCGCCCATGCGCTCGTCGATGACCGTGCCGAAGATGATGTTGGCCTCCGGATCGGTCGTCTCCTTGATGATCTCCGCCGCTTCGTCCACCTCGAAGAGGCCGAGGCTGGCGCCGCCGGTGATGTTGAAGAGCACACCCTGGGCGCCGGCGATGTTGGTCTCCAGGAGCGGGCTGGCGATGGCCATGCGGGCGGCGTCCGAGGCGCGGTCCTCGCCGCTGCCGCGACCGATGCCCATCAGCGCGGAGCCGGCGTCCTTCATGATCGTGCGCACGTCCGCGAAGTCCAGGTTGATCAGCCCGGGCACGGTGATCAGGTCGCTGATGCCCTGCACGCCCTGGCGGAGCACATCGTCGACCACCCGGAAGGCGTCCACGATCGAGGTGTCCTTGGAGACGACGTCCTTGAGCCGGTCATTGGGGATGGTGATGAGCGTGTCGACCTTGTCGCGCAGTTGCTCGGTGGCCTTCTCTGCGTTGAGCCGGCGGCGTGCCCCCTCGAAGCTGAAGGGCTTGGTCACCACGCCGATGGTCAGCGCGCCCAGATCGCGGGCGACCTCGGCGATGACGGGCGCCGCGCCGGAACCGGTGCCGCCGCCCATGCCCGCCGTGATGAAGACCATGTCCGAGTCGCGCAGCGCCTCGGCGATCTTCTCCGAGTCCTCTTCCGCGGCCCGCTGGCCGATGCCAGGATCACCGCCAGCACCAAGGCCCCGGGTGAGCTTGTCGCCGATGCGGATCTTGTGAGAGGCGTCTGACTGGAGCAGTGCCTGGGCGTCGGTGTTGACCGCGATGAACTCCACGCCCATGAGTTCAGCACGGATCATGCGATTGACGGCGTTGCTTCCCCCGCCACCGACGCCGATGACTCGGATCAGTGCGAAATTCTCCGAGTCGGACCGCAACGGCATCGACGTCCCTCCGGCTATCTGGGCTGCGTTCGAAGAGCCTGAACGGTGCCGGCCGAGCGCTGGGCGGGTCCGGGACCGGAGAGGCACTGGGCGCGAAGTATAGCCCCGAACCCGCGGCCGCTGTCACCCGCGGCACGGTCCAACGGGTGGAATCTCACGGAAAGAGGCGGCGCATCCAGTCGCGGAAGCGGCCCAGGGAACCGCCCGCCGGAGCCGACTCGTAGCGGCCGGGCTCCGTCTCCGTGACCACCCGAGCGCCCCACAGAAGGAGGCCGATGGACGTGCTGTAGGCGGGCTCCAGGAGGTGATCGGTGAGCCCCCCGACGCCGCTCGGCGCGGCCACGCGCACGGGCATCTTGAGCACCTCCCGACCCAGGCCGGCCGTTCCGGCCAACTGGGCGGCGCCGCCGGTGAGCACCAGCCCGGCCGGCAGCCGCCCGGCATGGCCGGCCCGCTCGATCTCCTGGCCGATCTTCTCGAAGAGCTCGCGCATGCGCGCCTCGATGATGGCCGCCAGGTCGCTGCGGGGCGCCGTGCGGCCCTCGCCTTCACCGATGACCTCCACGGTCACTTCTTCCTCGTCGCCCACGCCGCTGGGGTCGGCCGTGCCGTGGCGTATCTTCATCTCCTCGGCCGCCATGAGGTTGGTCTTGAGGCCGATGGCCACGTCATTGGTGACGTTGTTGCCGCCGATGGGCAGCACGGCCGTGTGCAGGGGCGAACCGTCCATGAACAGGGCCAGATCCGTGGTGCCGGCGCCGATGTCGGCCACGGCCACGCCCAGCTCGCGCTCCGTGTCGGAGAGCACCGCCTCACCGGCGGCCAGGGAGGAAGCCACGAGCTCATCGATGCGCACGTTGGCCATGCCCACGCACTTGGTCAGGTTCTGCATGGCAGTCGCGGAAGCATGCACGATGTGCGTCTCGACCTCGAGGCGGATGGCGCTCATGCCCAAGGGGTCCTTGACGCCCTCCTGGCCATCCACCACGAAGCCGCGCGGCAGTACATGCAGCACCTCACGGTTGGAGGGGATGGTCACCGCCCGTGCGACCTCCGTGGCACGATCGACGTCTTCCCGGCTGACCTCCCGACGCGGCCCGCTGACGGCCACCGCGCCACGTGAGTTCTGGCTCTCCACGTGGCTGCCGCCGACGCTCACGAAGGCGGACTCGAGCTTGTAGCCCGAGAGGCGCTCGGCGCTCTCGATGGCGCCGCGGATGGACGAGACCGTCTGGTCGATGTTGATGACCACGCCCTTCTTCAGGCCAGCCGCCGTCGGGGCGCCCTTGCCGATGATGGTCAACGCGCCATCGCGCGTGACCTCCCCGATCAACGCCACGACCTTGCTGGTGCCCACGTCGATGGCCACCAGCACCGCTTCTCGCTCCACGGCTCCCCTTCCATCCATCACGGCTGCCGGGCCCTCGCACGGCGGGGCAATCGTGGCAGATGGCGGACATGCCCGCGCATCACGGGCTCACAGAGGGCGTCGCGTCGCTGGCTCCCGGCGAGATCGCGTTGCCACGGCGTCCCGAGCGAGCGGGCGCTGGTGATGGCGCTGGTCGTGGCCGGTATGTGCCGCAGGCGTCATCGGAGAGGGACAGCATGACCTCGGCCACCGCCTCACCCTCCGAGAGTAGCAGGGCGTGGAGGCAGGTCAGCTGCCCGGGGATGGAGGCCGGCGGCCGCGACTCGGGCACATAGTGGCCGAAGATGGCGCGCCAGCCGCGGTCCGACTCCATGACCCAGCCGTCCGCATCACTGACCGACAGGGTCAACTCGGAGGCCGCGCTTCCCAGATGTGCCGGCGTGACGGCTCCCAGCACACGCGCCACCTCGAGGTCGAGCGGCGCGATGACCGCGCCGGACGCCATCTGGGCTCCGGGCGCTGCCTCGGCTTCGGACGTGGCTGACTGGCTCGTGGTGCGCTGGTCATCCACGGCCGCCAGACCCTCTCCGAGAGGTGCCGGCGCGAGGATGACGCCCTCCACGTCGATCAGCCAGGCGCTGCCGGCATGGCGCCACTGCAGGATCGGCACACGCTCCTCCACGGCGACGTGCAGCCCGTCGGGCAATCGAGCCTGGACGCTTGCGCCACGCACCGTGGGCAAGGCCATGAGCGCCGCCTCCAGGCGCGCCGTGGGGAGATGGAAGAGGTTGCCATGCCGGCCCTCCTCCAGTCCCAGGGCGGCGCGCGCCGCGGCTGGATCGGTGTAGCGCAGGCCCTCCACCTGCACCGAGCCGGGATCGAGCGCGAAGACGGGCAACGTGGTCAGCGCGTACAGCGCGCCGCCCGAGAGCAGCAGCACGAAGGCCCCTGCCAGGCGCGTACGCGTGAGGCGCGAGGAAGCGCGGCCGGTCGAGCGCCGAGGACGCGCCCTCCGATACGGCCGAACCGGAAGCGTCATGGTCTCAGGGCAGATCCGCCCGGGACAGCGTGCGGTCGGGCCGCTGCGCCTCTCGCTCCAGGGCCAGGTCCATGATCCGCTCGGCGATCGCTCCGAAGTCGTAGCCACCCTCTGCGCACAGCGTCGGGAAGAGGCTGATGGGCGTGAAGCCCGGGATGGTGTTGATCTCGGAGAGGTAGAGCTGGTCGCTCGCCAGCAGGAAGTCGACGCGCGCGAAGCCCTCCGCGCCGATGGCCGTGAAAGCCTGCGCCGCCAAGCTGCGCACGCGTTCGCGCAGGTCGCCGGAGAGTTCGGGACGGTCCGTGGTCCGCGAGACGCCCTGCTGGTACTTGGCCGCGTAGTCGTAGAACTCGTGTCCGGGGAAGACCTCGCCAGGTCCGAAGACCTCCAGGTGCGCCGGGCCGTTGCCGACCACGCTGGCCTCCAGCTCCCGCGGCCCGGCCAGGCAGGCCTCGGCGACCAGGGAGTCGTCGTACTGGAAGGCGTGGGCCAGCGCGAGCGCCAGCTCGGACGGCTCATCCGGGCGATGGACGATGGACACGCCCACGCTGGAGCCGAGCCCGGCGGGCTTCACGATGAGGCGCCGCTCTGGGACGCTCGCGGCGAAGGCCTGCAAGCGGTCCAGCACGGCCCGCGGATCACGGGCGTGGTCGTCGGCCCGGACCTCCAGCCAGGGCACGACGGGCATCCCGAGAGCGCCCACCAGCCGCTTGAAGAGAGCCTTCTCCATACCCACCGCGGAGGCCGCCACGCCCGAGCCGGTGTAGGCCAGCCCGACCGACTCGCAGAGGGCCTGCACGGCGCCATCCTCTCCGAAGGGACCGTGGAGGGCTATCCAGCAGACCGGCGCTCGTGGGCGGGAGCGCAGGGCATCAAGCGCCGCGCCGGCGGAGAAGGGTCCCTGCGCGCCAAGGGCAGCGGGCGCGTCGTAGGCCGTGAACGGGAGTGCCGGATCCATGGCTGCCGGCGGCAGGCTCCACCAGGCACCGGCCAGGTCGAGCAGCCAGCCCTCCACGCGATGGCCGCGCGCCAGGAGAGCACGGGCGATGGCGCGCCCGGAGACCAGCGACACATCGTGCTCCGCCGACGGCCCGCCCAGCAGCACCGCCACGTCGCGTGCCGTCGCGTCTCTTGTCGTCGCGTCTCTTGCCGTCACGTGGCCGGGTCCCAGCCGCTCCAGTCGCCGGCGAAGACGATCTCGAAGCGCAGCTCCACGCCGCGCTCGCGCAGCACCGTGGCGCGCACCTCCTCGGCCAGCCGTCGCACGTCCGAGGCGCTCCCCTTGCGGTCATTCACGATGAAGTTGGCATGCTTCTCGGAGACCGTCGCGCCGCCACAGCGCCGACCCTTGAGGCCCAGCTCGTCGATCAGCCGCCCGGCCGAGAGCTCGGCGGAGGGATTGCGGAAGACGCTTCCCGCGGAGGGGATGCCCAGCGGCTGGTGCGTCTGGCGCCAGCGGCGTATCTCGTCGAGGCGCTGGCTGATGAGGGCCGGTTCGGCCGGCTCGAGCTGGAAGGTGGCCTGCGTCACGATGTCCGGCGCGCCCTCGCCGGCTTGCTTGAGCACGCTCTCGCGGTAGGTCAGCCCAAGACCGGCCGGATCGAGGCGCTCCTCCGCCCCACCCGAGTGCAGCACCGCTGCCTCCACCAGCACCGAGGCCACGTCCGATTCATGGGCGCCCGCGTTGGCCCACACCGCGCCCCCCACGGTGCCCGGGATGGCCAGTCCGAACTCCAGCCCGGACAGCCCGGCCTCCTTGGTCAACGTGGCAGCCTTGGCCATGGGCAGGCCCGAGTCGGTGATGAAGACGCTGCCCTCCACGCGCGCCTGCTGCGCGCGGTTCATGACCACCAGGCCGCCGATGCCGGCGTCGCTGATGACCAGGTCGGAGCCCCGTCCCAGGATGAACAGGGGCACGCCACGGGACCGCACGAAGCGGGCGATGGCTCGCAGCTCGAAGAGATTGCGCACCTCCGCGAAGAGATCGGCCGGTCCGCCCACGCGCATCGTGGTGAACCGGGCGAGCGGCTCCTGGCGGGACGTCTTGACGCCGATCCGGCGCTGGATGTCCGTGCCCAGGCGAAGCGCTTCGCTCTCTTCCAGGCGGCGGGGCGCCGGGCCGCTCGCGACCGCCCCGGTCGGGCCGCCCTCGGACGCGCCGGAGAGGGCGGTCACGCGGCCTCCCGCGATAGGCGCGTCAGCTGATCGCGGGAAGGCAGCGGCCGCCGCTCGGCAAGGCTCAGCAGCAGCTCCGCGACGGCCCTGGCCGCAGCCGGGCGTGCCTGTGCCCGGCTCGCCGCCGACATCCGCTCGAGCGCGCCAGCGTCGCGGAGAAGGCGGGACGCCTCCAGCAGTGCCGCCGCGTCGAAGTCCTCATCCGCGATGACGATGGCGGCTCCGGCATCGACCAGCTGCCGGGCGTTGGCTACCTGGTGCGCAGCCGCGTGGGGGTACGGCACCACCACCAGCGGCAAGCCCACGGCGGCTGCCTCCGCGAGCGTCGAGGAGCCGGCACGACCGACCAGCAGGTCCGCGGCCACCAGTGCGTCGGCCATCTCGCCGTGGAGCGACGGGTATGGTCGATAGAGCGCGCGGCGCACCTCGGGCAGCGCTTCACGGCGACGCATGGCGTCCGCGTAGGCCGGTTCGCCGGTGATGTGCAGCACGGCTGTCCGTTCGAGCAGGTCGGGCAGCGCTCCGGCCACCGCCTCGTTGAGGCGTCGGACGGCCTGCGAACCGCCGAACACCAGCAGCAGCGGCCCGCCCGCGGGCAGCTTCAGGCGCTCGCGCGCCGCCACCCGATCGATGCCGGCCAGGGGGCGGATGGGCGTGCCGGTCAGGAAACAGGGCTCGACCAGTGATTCGCAACTGCCCTCGAACGAGACGGCCATGGCCGAGGCGAGACGGGCCGTGGCCTGGATGCTCCTGCCCGGGATCCTGTCGCCGGCCCACACCAGCGAGGGCACGCGTGCGGCTTTCGCTGCGGTCAGCACCGGGATGGACACGTACCCACCGGTGGCGAGGACGGCCTGCGGTCGCCAGCGAACGAGAAGTGCCAGCGCCTGCGGCAGGGAGGCGGCCAGCCGGACGGGATCAGCCACGGTGTTGACCGAGGGCTCGACGGTGCGCAGCGAGCGCAGCCATAGGCGGTCGAGCCGGAATCCGGCGGCGGGCACGATGCCGGCCTCCAGCCCGCGATGACCGCCCACCCAGCGGACCTCAAGGTCGTCGACCTGCTCGGACAGGCAGCGAAGGACGGCCAGGGCGGGGTAGATGTGGCCGCCCGTACCCCCGGCCGCGATCAGGATCCGCATCGTTCCATGTGCCTCTGGAAAGGGTCTCGCGCGAGATCGACAGGAGGATACCCACCGCCGCGAAACTCACCACCAGCGAGGAGCCCCCGTCGCTCACGAAGGGCAGCGTGATGCCCGTGATGGGCATCAAGTTGAGCACCACCCCGATATTGATGAGCCCCTGGACGGCGAGCCAGGCGGTGATGCCGGTGGCCAACAGGGCACCGAAGGTATCTGGTGCGGCGAGCGCGATGAGCACCCCGCGGTAGGCCAGGAGAAGGAACAGCGCGATCACCAGGAGCCCCCCGACCAGGCCCAGCTCCTGACCGATGAGCGCGAAGATGAAGTCATTGTGGGCGTTGGGCAGCGTCAAGGCGCCGGGCTGCGCGCTCTGACCCAGGCCGACCCCCAGGATCCCGCCCAGACCAAGCGAGAGCAGACCCTGCACCGTCTGGAAGCCGGCACCCAACGGATCGGCCCAAGGGTCGAGATAGGCGGTCCAGCGCAGCATCTGATAGGCGTGGATGGAGACGTAGCCGATGACCCCGAAGACCCCCAGCGGGAGCAGCAGAGCCAGGTGCCAGAGTCGTGCGCCGGCTACGAACACGAGCGTCAGCGCCGTGAGCGCCAGCACCCCGGTGGTGCCCAGATCCGGCTCCAAAGCGACCAACCCGACGCACAGCCCGGAGATGAGCAGGAAGGGGACAAGGCCGTGGATCAGGCTCCGGACGCCCAGCCCCAGCCTGGCCAGCCAGTGGGCGAGATAGATCACCATGGCCAGCTTGGCGAACTCCGCCGGGTGGATGGTCGGCAGCGGGCCGAGCTGGAGCCAGCGGGTCGAGCCGTACTTTTCCACGGGCTCGATGGGCCCCATGGGCGGCAGGAGGACCAGCAGGAGGAGTACCACCGTGATGAGGTAGAGCGGCACGGAGGCGAGGCGGAGATAGCGGTAGTCCGTGCGCATCAGCACGGTCATCCCGACCAGGCCCAGCACGGACCAGCCCAGCTGGGTGGCCACCGCACCGAAGGGATCGCCGCCGGTCCGCACCGCCGTGGCCACCCCGCCACTGGAGTAGATCATCAGCAGGCCGATGACGGCCAGCGTCACGACGGAGATGAGCACGAGGTAGTCCGGCTCGTGGCGCTCCCGCTGCGGACCCCGCACGACGCGTGTCGCGCCGGCCGGCCGTGCTTCGTCGCGTCGCAGCGCGATAGCCGGCGCGCTGGGCGTGCGGGCCGTCATCGCTTCCCTCGCCGCTGGCTCTCGGCCAGCTGGGCCACCGCGGCCTTGAAGGCCCGGCCGCGTGCCGCGTAGTCCTCGAACATGTCGAAGCTGGTGGCCGCCGGGCTGAGCAGCACCGTGGCCGGTCCGGGCACTCCTTCGACGAGCAGCGAGCGGGCGATCTCATCCGCGACGGCGACCGCTTCGGTCAGATCCGCGGCCGAGGCCAGGTGTCGGACGCCGGCCGACCCCAGGAGAGCTGCCAGCTGGGGGCCGCTCTCGCCGATGAGCACCGCGGCATCGGCGCGTTGCGCGGCGACTGTCGCGAGCTCCTCCAGGGGTAGCTTCTTGGATCGGCCACCCGCGATGAGCACCAGCGGCCGCGGGAAGCTGCGCAGCGCGGCGATCACCGCGTCGGGCTGGGTTCCCTGCGAGTCATTGACCCAGCGGACGCCGTCGATGGTGGCGACCGGCTCCAGGCGGTGCTCCACGCCGGTGAAGGCGCGCATCGCCTGACGCAGACTGTCGGCCGGGATGCCCAGCAGCACGCCCACGGCGGCGGCCGCCAGCGCGTTGCTGATGTTGTGCTCGCCGGGGATGGCCAGCTCCGCGACGCGCATCAGGCGTCCGCCGGCCGCAGGGGACACCTTGTCACTGCCGGCGCCGGGCAGCGGCGCCACCTCGCGCGCCACGATCCAGCCCCCGACCAGGCCGAGCTCGCCTGGTCGGGGAGCCTGCCGCCGGTAGCGCACGACGGCAGTGCCGGCTGGGATCGACGCCGCGTAGCCGGCCGTCACCGGGTCCTCAGCGTTGAGCACCATCGCGCCGCCCGCGGGCAGCAGCTCGGCCAGCCGGCGCTTGATGGCGCGGTACTCCTCCAGCGACCCGTGCCGGTCGAGGTGATCGGCCGTGACGTGGGTGTAGACCGCCACGTCGGTGCCTCGGGAGAGCGTCGGAAGCTGCAGCTCCGAGATCTCCAATACGACGCGATGCGACGCTTTCAGCTCGGGCAGACGCTCCACCAGCGGCAGGCCGATGTTGCCGCCCAACAGGACCGGCTCCGGACCTGCGGCCAGGAGCGCGGCGATAAGGGAGCTCGTGGTGGTCTTGCCCTTGGTTCCCGTGACGCCCACGGTGAAGGCGGGGCACAGGCGCAGGAAGAGGTCGATCTCGCTGACGACTGGCACCCGCCCCTCCGACTCCAGCCGCCCCAGGGCCCGGCGCAGTCGCGGCTCCGTGGTCGGGTAGCGGCTGCTGATCGACGGGGATGTGCAGATCAGCGACTGACCGGACAAGGCCTCGACCGGGTCGACATCGGGCCCCAACAGCAGTCGCACCGGCCGTTCGACCAGGGCGGCGATGGCCTCGCCCAGTCGCTCCGCCGGGCGCGCGTCGTAGGTCGTCACCCGTGCGCCTCGGTCGGCCAGGAACCGTGTCAGCGCGATGCCGCTGCGCGCGAGGCCAAGGACCGCGACCGGTCGTCCGCGGAAGCTCTCCAGATCCAGTCCCTGCAAGTCGATCGGTCGGACCTGTGTGGCCGCGCTCACGTGAACGACTCGCGGCTGGCCAGGAAGACGACCACGCCCAGCATCGCGGCCAGGATCCCCACGATCCAGAAGCGGAGGGTGATCTTCTCCTCGTGCCAGCCGCTCAACTCGAAGTGGTGATGCAGCGGGCTCATGCGCAGGATCCGGCGGCCGGTCGCCTTCACGCTGGCGACCTGGGCCAAGACGGAGCCGGTCTCCAGCACGAAGATGAGGCCGATCAGCGGCAGCAGCAGTATCTGACCCGTGATGAGGCCCACGACGGCCAGCGTGGCGCCCAGCGACAAGGAGCCCGAATCGCCCATGAAGACCTGCGCGGGATGGACGTTGAACCAGAGGAAGCCGAGCAGGGCGCCGATGATGAGAGCGCAGAGCACGGCGAGGTTCGGCTGCGGGAAGGGCGTGTTGATGGCGGCGATGATCATGAATCCGACGAACGCGAAGATCAGCGTGCCGCCGGCCAGACCGTCCAGGCCATCGGTGAGGTTGACCCCGTTGCTGGTGGCGATGATGGCAAACGCGGCAAACGCGACATAGACCACCGGCGGGATCTCCATCGGTCCCAGGAAGGGCACCAGCAGCGTGTCGATGGCGTAGGTCTGCTGGATCTGAAAGGCGACGTAGCCCGCCACGGCCGCCTGCCAGAGCAACTTCTGACGGACTCGGATGCCGTCACCGGTGCGCGCATTGAGATAATCGTCAGCGGCGCCGAGCGCCCCCACCAGCCCCAGCGTAGCCAGCGGCGCGAACGTGGAGCCGTCCAGGAAGTCCCTGGAGAGGAGCTCCAGCATGAGCGCTGATCCGCCCACCACGATGAGGATGAGCAGCCCGCCCATGGTCGGCGTGCCTTCCTTGACCTGGTGGCTCTGTGGCCCCTCCAGGCGGATGCGCTTGCCCAGTCCCAGGCGGCGCAAGATGCGCAGGAAGGAGGGCATCAGGATCACCACCAGGGCGAAGGCCAGCAGGATCGCCTGGACGATCGCCTCGGAGCCGTTCACGAACTGACGCGCCTCACGCCGTCACGGCAGCCTGACCGGCCGCCACCAACCCGTCGACCAGCAGGTCCAGGGCCACGCCGCGCGAGGCCTTGACGAGCACCGCGTCACCCGGACGCAGCATCCGCGACAGCAATGTCAGGGCCTCGTCACGGTCGCTCACCTCATGGACCGAACCGGGGCTCAAGCCCGCCCCCCGCGCACCTTCGGCGATGCCGCCGGCCCCGCTTCCGACCGTGACCAGGAGATCGGTCAGGCCGGCCGAGCGCCGGCCCACCGCGCGGTGCGCCTCGTACGCGGCGTCGCCCAGTTCCAGCATCTCCCCCAGCACCGCTACACGGCGGCCGCCCAGAGTGCCCAGCAGCTCCAGCGCGGCGACCATCGAATCGGGGGCCGCGTTGTACGAGTCATCCACGATGCGCCAGGCTCCGGCGCGCAGGAGGGCCGTGCGATGCGCCGCGCGGAAACCGCCCGCCAGACCGCGGCTGATCTCGGGCAGGGTCAGGCCTGCCGCGATGCCCACGGCCGCAGCGGCCAGCGCGTTGTGAACGCTGTGGCGGCCCAGCGCCGTGGTGGTCACGTCCGTGGCGCCGGAAGGCGTGCGCAACGTGAAGCGCATGCCTGCTTCGCCGAGGGACTCGGGTGCTTCCGCGCGGACATCGGCGGCGCTATCGAAGCCGTAGCTGAGGATCGTGGCCGATGTCCGCTCCCGCATCGCGATGACCCGCGGATCGTCCGCGTTGAGCACCGCCGTGCCGCCCGGCGGCAGGGCTTCGACCAGTTGAGCCTTGCCCCGGCCGATGGCCTCGATCGAGCCGGCTCGGCTCAGGTGCGTGCCACGCACCGCGGTCACGACCCCGATGCGCGGCCGCGCGATGGCGCTCAGAAGCGCGATCTCGCCGGCCGTGTACATGCCCATCTCCAGCACGGCTGCCTCGTGCGTCGGGAGGAGCCGCAGCACGGTGAGTGGCAGCCCCACCTCATTGTTCTCATTGCCCTCGTTGCGCAGCACCGTCCAGCGCTGGCTGAGCACCTCGGCGGTCTGTTCCTTGGTGGAGGTCTTGGCCAGCGACCCGGTGATGCCTATGACGAGCGGATCGAATCGAGCGCGCCAGGCTCGGGCGGAGGCCTGGAGTGCGAGCAGCGCATCGGGCACGCGGATGACCGTCACCGCTGCCATCGCGCGCAGGCCGGCCAGCGTCTCGGGGTCCGGTGCGTCGCGCAGCACGAGAGCCGCCGCACCGGCCTTCACGGCCTGGGCCAGGAATCGCTGCCCATCGGTCCGCTCCCCAGGCAGCGCGAAGAAGCAGTCGTCGCGCGCCACACGTCGAGAGTCGACTGCTCCGCCGCGGATGGGCAGAGCCCCCGCTGCCAGGAGCTCGCCGCGCACGATGCCGGCGAGATGCTCGCCCGTCAGGTGCGGCGCGCCCGGGATCGGCAGGGTGCTCGGCGCGTCACTCACGATCGTGGCGCATTCTCGCACGCCGGCTCCTAGCCACCGCGATCCGGGCGCCGACTCAGGTCGGGGACGAGACTGGCGTCGGGGCGCGGGGTCGCGTCGGGCCGCGGACTGGCGTCGGGGCGCGGGGTCGCGTCGGGCCGCGGACTGGCGTCGGGGCGCGGGGTCGCGTCGGGCCGCGGACTGGCGTCGGGGC
>Ga0136615_10000883_pt1 | contig 14047 bp, 12 predicted proteins | sample AntDrymUQ2882206_2_FD_106647 | JGI IMG/M metagenome (GOLD analysis project Ga0136615, IMG submission 106647) | Polar desert sand microbial communities from Dry Valleys, Antarctica - metaG UQ288 (22.06) | ecosystem: Environmental > Terrestrial > Soil > Desert | place: Antarctica: Dry Valley...
GCCGGGCGTCGGCGGCGCGCCACCTCGATCCCGTCAACGACCTCTCCAGCTCGGAGCAGGACCGCTTCTCCGGAGCCATGCGGGGAGCACACCACATTTGCGCACCAGTGCATCCCATAGCTGAAGTAGACGTAGAGGGTGCCTGGCGGGCCGAACATGACCTTGTTGCGTGGAGTCGGTCCGCGATGGGTGTGCGCCGCCGGGTCGCTTCCGTCGCCGCTGTATGCCTCGACCTCGGTGATCCGTACGGCAACGACACCCTCCGGGGATCGGTGCGCAAACACGACGCCGAGCAGCTGCGGGGCGACGTCCAACGCCCGCCGGGACAACAGCTCGGCGAGGTCCACCACTCAGGGACGGCGCAGCGGGTCGCGGCTCCATGCATGGTGCGCGGCGAGAAGGGTGGTCAATGCCACGATCTGTTCAGCCACCCGGACAGGCGCAGTCCCGCCGACTGCGGATCGGGCCTCGAGGGCGCCACGTACGGTGAGCACCTCCCGTACGGCGGGGATGAGCCGGGAATCGACGGCCAGCATCGCCTCATCCGAGAGCTCCCACAGTTCCACCCCGTCGGCGGTGGCCTGCCGCACCAGGGCGCCACTGACCTCGTGCGCGTCCCGGAAAGGTGCCCCGCCGCGTACCAGCCAGTCGGCGACCTCGGTGGCCAGGGCGTGACCGGTCGGGGTCGAGTCGGCCAGCCGCTGCTCGTTCACCCGCATGGTCGCGACCATCCCGGCCAGTGCCGGTAACAGCAGGAGCAGTTGGTCGACGGTGTCGAAGACCGGCTCCTTGTCCTCCTGCAGATCGCGGTCATAGGCCAGCGGGAGACCCTTGAGTGTGGCCAGCAGTCCGGTGAGGTGCCCGATGAAGCGTCCGGATTTGCCCCTGGCGAGCTCTGCGATGTCCGGGTTCTTCTTCTGCGGCATGATCGAGGAGCCGGTGGCGAAGGCGTCGTCGAGCTCCACCCAGCCGAACTCGGTCGTCGTCCACAGGATGACCTCCTCCCCGAGCCGGGACAGGTGCACGCCGAGCAGCGCGGCCACGAAGAGGAACTCCGCCGCGAAGTCCCGGTCGGAGACCGCATCGAGGGAGTTCGTGGCGGCCGAGTCGAAGCCGAGCTCAGCGGCCACCGCGTCCGGGTCGAGGGGCAACGCGGATCCGGACAGCGCACCGGCACCCAACGGGCTGATCGCGGCTCGCTTGTCCCAGTCGAGCAACCGATCCACATCGCGGGCCAGCGCGTGTACGTGGGCCAGCAGCTGATGGGCGAACAGGATCGGCTGGGCGTGCTGCAGGTGGGTCAATCCCGGCGCCGGTGCGTCCGGATGCTCCTCGGCCTTGCCGATCAGCGCCGCCTCGAGCTCAGCGACAGCCGCGACGAGCAGCCGTACCTGGTCGCGGAGGTAGAGCCGCAGGTCGGTGGCGATCTGGTCGTTACGGCTGCGCCCGGCTCGCAGCTTTCCGCCGAGCGGCCCGAGCCGATCGGTGAGCCCTCGCTCGAGCGTGGCGTGCACGTCCTCGTCGTCGGGCCCAGGAGTGAAACTGCCGTCCCTTACCGCGGCGTCCAGCTCCTCCAGCGTGTCCAGGATCTGGTCGAGCTCCGCACCGGTGAGCAGGTCGGCCTGGCGCAGCACTCGGGCGTGTGCGCGCGAGGCGAGCAGATCGTAGGGAGCCAGCCGCCACTCGAAGTGCACCGAGCGGGACAGGGCAGCCAGCGCCTGCGCCGGACCCGTGCTGAACCGGCCACCCCAGAGCCGAGCGGACGAGGTTCCGGAGGTCACCCGGTGGACCCTGCCAGACGCTGGTCGCGGGCCGCGGCCAGCTTGCTCGGTAGTCCCCACAGCTCGACGAAGCCCTTGGCCAGGCCCTGGTCGAAGGTGTCGTCGGAGTCGTAGGTCGCGAGCCCGAAGTCGTACAGGGATGCCTCGCTGCGCCGGCCGGTCGGAACGGCGCGGCCGCCGTGCAGCGTCATCCGTACCTCGCCGGTCACCCTACGGCTGGCCTCGACGAGGAAGGCGTCCAGCGCCTGCTTCAGCGGGGAGAACCACAGCCCGTCGTAGACCAGCTCGGCCCAGCGCTGCCCGACCTGTCGCTTGAACCGGGCGAGGTCACGCTCCACCGTGACACTCTCCAGCTCTTGGTGCGCGGTGATCAGGGCGATCGCGCCCGGTGCCTCGTAGACCTCGCGGCTCTTGATCCCGACCAGCCGGTCCTCGACCATGTCCAACCGGCCGACCCCCTGAGCCCCGGCCCGCCGGTTGAGCAGCTCGATCGCCTGCAGCACCGACACCGACTCGCCGTCGACCGAGGTCGGGATCCCTTCGGTGAAGCCGATAACGACCTCGTCGGCCTCGCGCGGCGTGGCCGGGTTCTGGGTGTATTCATAGACGTCCTCGATCGGGGCGTTCCAGATGTCCTCGAGGAAACCCGTCTCCACCGCACGACCCCAGAGGTTCTGATCGATCGAGTACGGCGACTTCTTGGTCACGTCGATCGGCAGCGAGCGTTCCTCGGCGAAGGCAATCGCCTTGTCCCGGGTCATCCCCGAGTCGCGGACCGGGGCCAGGACCTTCATGTACGGCGCAAGCGCGGCGATCCCCACCTCGAAGCGCACCTGGTCGTTGCCCTTGCCGGTGCAGCCGTGGGCAACCGTGTTTGCGCCGTAGGTCTGCGCCGCTCGAACCAGGGCCTTGGCGATGACCGGGCGGGACAGTGCGGAGACCAGTGGATAGCGGTCCATGTAGAGAGCGTTGGCGCGCAGCGCCGGTCCGCAGTACTCGCTGGCGAACTCCGAGCGTAGGTCGGCGACGACCGCCTCGACGGCACCGCAGGCCAGCGCGCGCTCGCGGATGACCTCGAGATCCTCGCCGTTCTGGCCGACGTCGCAGGCAACCGCCACGACCTCCGCGCCGGTCGCCTGGGCGATCCAGCCGATCGCCACTGAGGTGTCCAGGCCGCCGGAATAGGCCAGGACGACACGTTCACGCGCCGCGGGAGTTGTGGTCATGGGCTGCTGTGCTCCTTGCTCGTCGGTGCGGGAAGAGGTGATGTGCCGCGGCGGGCGCGGCCGGCCAGTTCGGCCAGTTCGGCGGCCAGCGCCGGTCCGCCATCGGGATCGCGGGTGAGCACCAGGACGGTGTCGTCGCCGCCGATCGTTCCGAGGACGGCCGGGAGGCCCGCCTTGTCCAGTGCCGAGGCCAGGAACTGGGCGGCTCCCGGCGGGGTTCGGACCACCACCAGGTTTGCGCTGGCCTCCACCCCGGTGAGTAGTTCTCCGAGCCGATGGATCAGTACATCGGGGGCCCGTTGGGCCGGCCGGAGCGGGGAAGCACCCTCCTGGGGCAGAACGTAGACGGCCGGTTCCCCGTCGACGCCACGCAGTTTCACCGCTCCCAGCTCATCGAGGTCTCGGGACAGGGTCGCCTGGGTCACCGCGACACCTGCGGCATCCAGCGCCGCGGCCAGATCGGACTGTGAACGGATGTTGCCCGCATCGAGAAGTTCGACGATGCGAGCATGTCGGGCGCTGCGGGTCAGCGGTGTGGCCATCGTCATCTGAGAGTCACTCCCCCACCCGAAGAAGCCAGACGAGCAGGGCCTTCTGGGCGTGCAGCCGGTTCTCGGCCTCGTCCCAGACGGCGCTGTTCGGGCCGTCGATCACCTCGGCGGCGATCTCCTTGCCGCGGTAGGCAGGTAGGCAGTGCAGCACGATCGCCGTGTCCGCAGCCCGAGTCAGCGCTCGCGAGTCGATCGCGTACGCGGCAAACGGGGTCGCGCGGTCGCCGCCTTGCCCCTCCTGTCCCATCGACACCCAGGTGTCGGTGGCCAGCACGTCGGCTCCATCAGCTGCCGCTGCGGCGTCGGAGGTCCAGAGCACCGAGCCGCCGGTCTCTGCGGCCAGCCGCCCGGCCTGGTCCAGGATCGCCGGGTCGGGCTGGTAGTCCTGCGGGGAGCCGATCCGTACGTGCATGCCGGCCAGCGCCCCACCGAGGAGGTAGGAGTGGGCCATGTTGTTGGCCCCGTCGCCCAGATAGGTCATCGTCAGCCCGGCGAGTGCCCCGCGTCGCTCGGCGACGGTCTGCAGGTCGGCCAGGATCTGACATGGATGGAACTCGTCGGTCAGCGCGTTGATCACCGGGACCCGGCTGGCCGAGGCCATCGCCTCGATCCGTTCCTGGCCGAAGGTCCGCCACACGATCGCCGCGCATTGGCGGTCCAGGACCCGCGCGGTGTCCTCGATCGGCTCACCGCGACCGAGTTGGCTGTTCTGGGCATCGATCACCAGTGGATATCCGCCGAGTTCGGCGATCCCGATGGAGAACGACACCCGGGTACGGGTGGAGGGCTTGTCGAAGATCAGGGCGACCGTTCGAGGCCCGTCCAGTGGCCGTGGGCCAGCCGGCCGCTTGGCCTTCAGGTCGGCTGCGAGGGCGAGAATCTCGCCCTGCTCCTGGGAGGTCAGGTCGTCATCGCGCAGGAAGTGTCGGGTCATGAATCGCTGCCAATCGTGATCGAACCGAGCGCATCGAGGAACGCGCTCATCTGGTCGTCGGTGATCACCAACGGCGGAGCAAGCCGGATGGCGTCCTTGGCGACCGCGTTGACCAGGAATCCGGCCGTACGCAACGCCGACTCGAGCGCCGCCGCCTCCGGAAGAGACATCGTGATCGCCAGGAGTGCCCCTTCGCCGCGGACTCCGGTGAACAACGGATTGCCCAGAGCCGCGACCCCAGCGACGATCGACTCGCCGATGTGCTTGGCCCGGCCGAGCAGATCCTCGCTCGTGATCGCATCGATCACGGCCAGCGCTGCGGCACAGGAGACCGGGTTGCCGCCGAAGGTGGACCCATGGCTACCCGGCTGGAGCCGTTCTGCGGCCTGCCCAAAGGCGAGCATCGCCCCGATCGGCAGCCCCCCACCGAGCCCCTTGGCGAGGGTCAGCAGATCCGGCTGCACACCACTGGAGTGATGAGCGAACCAAGCACCCGTCCGCCCCATTCCGGTCTGCACCTCGTCGAGGGCGAACAGCGCCCCGGCGCTGCGGGCTGCGGCCTCGGCGTCGGCAAGATATCCCGGCGGCGCGGACACCACGCCGCCCTCCCCGAGGATCGGCTCCAGCATCACCATCGCGGTGTCCTGGTCCACGGCCGCGTCGAGAGCCGCGGTGTCGCCGTACGGGATGTGTGTCACGCCGGCGGGCAGCGGGGCGAATGCGGCGGCTTTCTCCAGTTGACCGGTGAGCGCGAGAGCGCCCATGGTTCGTCCGTGGAAGGAGCCGAGAGCGGCGACGATGCCGGTCCGCCCGGTCAGCCGGGAGACCTTGAAGGCTGCCTCGTTCGCCTCAGCGCCGGAATTGCAGAAGAAGACCCGACCGGGACGACCGACGAGGTCGAGCAACCGCTCGGCAAGCAGGATCGCGGGCTCGTTCACGACGAGGTTCGAGGTGTGGCCCAGGGTGCTGATCTGGCGGGTGACTGCCTCGACGACGGCCGGGTGGGCATGGCCGAGGACGTTGGTCGCGATGCCGCCGATCAGGTCGACATACACCTTGCCGGTCTCGTCCCACACGTGCGCGCCGCTCCCGCGGACCAGCGCGATCGGCGGGGTCCGGTAGTTCGCGGACATCACCGCGTCCCACCTTTGGATCAGGGTAGCCGTGGGTGCAGTCATCGCTGCGGATCCTCTCCGGTCGTCGGGGCGGACGAGGGTGACGGGACAACCATCGTCCCGGTGCCCTCACTGGTCAGCATCTCGAGCAGCAACGCGTGCGGCAGCCGGCCGTCGACCACCGTGGCGCGCTTGACGCCGCCCTGGACAGCGCGCAGGCAGGCCGCCATCTTCGGCGCCATCCCACTGTCGATGAACGGCAGCACGGTCTCCAGTTCGCCGGTGGTGATCTGTTGGACCAGTGAGCAGCGATCCGGCCAGTCGCTGTAGAGCCCCTCGACGTCGGTGAGTACGACGAGCTTGACCGCCCCGAGGGCTGCGGCCAGCGCGGCGGCGGCGGTATCGGCGTTGAGGTTGTGCACGGTGCCATGGACGTCGGGCGCGACTGAGGACACGACCGGAATCCGGCCGGACGCGACGAGGTCGAGAACCGCCGCCGGGTTGACCGCGGCCACGTCGCCCACCAGCCCGATGTCGACGGGTTCGCCGTCCACCCGAGCCATGGTGCGCTCTGCGGTGAACAGGTGCGCATCTTCACCGGACAGGCCTACCGCGTGCGAACCGTGCGCATTGATCAGGCCGACCAGCTCTCGACCGACCTGACCGACCAGGACCATCCGGACGATGTCGATCGTCTCCTCGGTGGTCACCCGCAGTCCGGCTCGAAACTCGCTCGTGATACCCAGCCGGCTCAGCATCGCCGATACCTGCGGTCCGCCACCGTGCACCACCACCGGGCGTATGCCGACGTACCGGAGGAACACCATGTCCTCGGCGAAGGCCCGCTTCAGGTCTTCGTCGATCATCGCGTTACCGCCGTACTTGATCACCACGATCTGCCCGAAGAACTCCTTGAGCCAGGGCAGGGCGTCGGTCAGGATCGCCGCCCGGGCAGCGTCGCGCTCAGGGTCGTCGGGCCGCATCGGGCGACTGCTCCCCCAGCGTCGAACCTGGCGCGGTACCTCGCAGGCCGTCACGAGCTGTACGCCGAGTTCTCATGGACATAGGCCACGCTGAGGTCATTCGTCCATACGGTGGCCTGGTCCTTTCCGGCGTGCAGACGTACCCGTACCCCGACGGCTCGACCGGTCAGGTCGCAGGTGTCCCGGTCCTCGCCGATCCCTCCGGCGCGGCAGACCTCGATGCCGTTGATGACCACGTCGAGGTCGTCGGGATCGAACGCGGCGGTGGTTGTGCCGACCGCGGCCAGGATCCTGCCCCAGTTGGGATCGGCACCGAAGAAGGCGCACTTGACCAGGTTGTTGCGGGCGATCGCCCGGGCGACGACCAGTGCATCGTCCACGGTGGCGGCCTGTTCGACGGTGATCGAGATGTCCTTGGTGGAACCTTCGGCATCGGCGAGCAGTTGTTGAGCGAGGTCATCGCAGACCTGGGTCACGGCTTGCGTCAGAGCCGTCGGTTCGGGTGCGCAGCCGCTGGCGCCGCTGGCGAGTAGGAGCACGGTGTCGTTCGTCGACATCGCGCCGTCACTGTCCACTCGGTCGAAGGTCATCGCGGTTGCCCGCCGCAGGACGGACTGCAACGTCCTGGCGTCTGCCTGGGCGTCGGTGGTGACGACGACGAGCATGGTTGCCAATCCGGGTGCGAGCATGCCGGCGCCCTTTGCCATTCCGCCCACGGTGAAGCCGTCGCGGGTCACGCTGGCCTGTTTGGGCACCGAGTCGGTGGTCATGATCGCTTCCGCGGCGTTGTGCCCACCCTCGGTGGACAGTTGTTCGACGGCGGCGCTGATCCCGGTCAGCAGCTCAGGCATCGCTAGCCGCAGGCCGATCAGCCCGGTAGATGCCACCCCGACGTCGATCGCGCCGATCTCCAGTTCAGCGGCCACATGTTCAGCGCTGCGGTGGGTGTCGGCGAATCCGTCCGGCCCGGTGCACGCGTTGGCACCGCCGGAGTTGAGTACGACAGCGCGCAGTTGGCCGTAGGTCAGGATCTGCTGGCACCAAAGGACGGGGGCTGCCTTGACCCGATTGCTGGTGAAGACGCCCGCTGCTGCGTAGGAGGGGCCGTCGTTGACGACAAGAGCGACATCGAGGCCACCAGAAGACTTCAGGCCGGCGGCGACGCCGGCCGCCCGGAACCCCCGTGCGGCGGTGGTGCTCACGGTGCCAATCCCACGGTCGGCAGACCCATGGTCTCCGGAAGGGCCAGCGCCAGGTTGGCGCTCTGGATGGCGGCCCCCGCCGTCCCCTTGGTGAGGTTGTCCAGGGCTGCAACCACGACCAGCCGCATCGCAGCGGCGTCCACGGCGACTTGGAGGTGGACGGAGTTCGAGCCCAGGACGGAGCCGGTGTTCGGCCAGGCGCCGTCGGGCAGCACAGTGACGAACGCCTCGTCGGCGTAGGCCTTCTCATACACCGACCGGGCGGCGTGCGGATCGGATTCTCCGGCCAGCGGTGCGCTGCAGGTGGCCAGGATGCCTCGTGACATGGGGGCGAGCATCGGGGTGAAGGACACTCGTACCTCGACTTCGCCTGCATGGCTGAGGTGCTCGACGATCTCAGGCGTGTGCCGGTGGGCTCCGCCGACGCCGTAGGCGCTGACCGCGCCCATGACCTCGCTGCCCAGCAGGTTGCTGGCGGGCTTGCGACCGGCACCGGATGTGCCGCTCGCGGCCACGACGACAACGTCGGGAGCCACCAGACCAGCCGCCAGGGCCGGAGCCATGGCCAGGATTGCGGCCGTCGGGTAGCAGCCGGGTACGGCGATCCTGCGTGCCGCTACGAGCTTCTCGCGTGCGCCCGGAAGCTCGGGCATCCCGTACGGCCAGGCCGGCGCATATGTCCCGCCGTACCAACGCTCCCAATCCGCGGCGCTGGACAGCCGGTGATCCGCGGCCAGATCGACGACCAGAGTCTCAGCGGACAACTCGGCGCCGAACTCAGCTGAATGACCGTGCGGCAGGGCCAGGAAGACGATGTCGTGACCGGCCAGCGTCGCCAGGTCAGTCGGCGCGAGAACATAGTCCCCAAGGGCGTGCAGGTGTGGATGGTGGGCACTGAGCGGGTCGCCCACTGATGAGGCTGCGCAGGCGGTACGAAGCGCGATCCCATGATGGCCGGCGAGTAGCCGACACAACTCACCTCCGGCGTACCCCGAGGCGCCGGCTACGGCTGCACTGAATTGTTTGGACGCCACAATGCATCATTATGCACGACATCGAAACTCTATGCAGGGTTGGGCGGCGCCGGTGGTTCCTGTCGTCCCGTCGGTCCGGGCACCGGTGGCAGGCGGCTGCCGGTTTGTGGGGGCGATCCGGCGGCGGGCGAAGCGCCGGCACCGGGCGCCGGTTGATAGCTCCCGGGCGCAACTTCGTAGTTCCCGGGCGCTACGTGATCCGTCCCGCGGGAACTGCCCCGATCCGGCGGTGCGGTGTCCTGAGCCGTCGCATCGGGAGCCGGGCGATCCGTCGTTCGCCCCCGGCGAACCGCGGCCTTTCCGGCGCCAGAATCAGGTTCGGAGCGGCGGAACCGGGTGCCGATGGTGATGAGCAACAACAACACTCCGCTGATGATGAAGAAGTTCCGCGGTGGCACTTCATCGGAGAAGCCGAGGAGGAACGGAGCGGCGATGAGGAAGATCGCCAGCAGGTAGAGCAGCGCGACGTGCAGGAGGACCGGCAGCTGGTTGACCAGGCTGACCGGGCCCTCAGTCACCGCGGCGAGGATCAGGATGAGGACCCCGACCGCGACCGACATCCCGGTTGCCGCACCGGATTTGAAATCGAATATGAACGGGGCAGCGATGAACAGCACGCCCAGGGCGTATTCAAGAATTCCGTGCACGAATCTCGGGATGGGGCCGTCACGCAGCATGCGCTAACGGTAGCCGCCCCGGGTCGCAGACACACGCGAGGTCGACCGGCGTGCCCTCAGCCGAAGGAAGTTCGACTGCGGCGACGCCAGTGCACGACGAAGCCGATCCAGGAGACCACGATCACACCGGCGACGCCGAGCTGGATGGCGGGCGGCGAATCCGCCGAGCACCAGCACCACGAGGAAGGCAAAGTGCGCCAGCATGGCCAAATCAGCGATGGCTGCGTACATGCTGGCCTCCGCCCGGCGCTGCGCCTCAGTCCCAGGCTGATGGAAGCTTTTCCACACGTCCCAAGCCTCGTCGCGGGCCAGGGCGTCGGCCAGGCAGGCCGTACGCACCGAACAACGGCGACAGGTGCCCAGCGCCTCGGGTGTGGGCCGGGTCGCGTAGAGCCTTCACCGTTGGACCCGAGTCAACCGGCCCAGCGGTGCCAGGTCGGGCGGGGTGAAACCCAACGCCGACTCTCAGACGTCATGGGGCGTGAATGTGCCGGGTTTCCCATCCGCACAGCCACGTTGCGGCGCAACGCCATCGGGACCGCCCCCACTGCACCCCCGTCATCGATGTCCTTGCGGCGTGCCGCCACGAGGCGCGCAGGTTACCGCGGGTGGCACGTTCCGGCGTCGGCGACGCCGCTGCGACCATCAGCGAATGCGGACGACAGTGGTGGGCTCTGGAGTGGTCGGGCTGACCACCGCCATCACACTGCAACGAGCGGGCTTGCCGGTCCGCGTGCTCTCCGCGGCACCGATCGAATCGCTCACTTCACACCTCGCGGCCGCGGTCTGGTTTCCCACCCATGCTGGGCCGCCCGACGCCGTCGCGCATTGGGGTGCAAGCACCTTCGAGGTACTCGCTGGCCTGTCCGGGCAGCCGGGCTCAGGTGTGGTGATGCGGGAGAGCCTGGCGCTCTACCGAACCGCCCCGCCGGTGCCTGCCTGGGCCGCAGCCGTCCGCGACCTTCGCCCCGCGACAGCACAGGAGCTGCCCGCCGGGTATGCGTACGGCCTGCGCTTCGCGGTCCCGCTGGTGGAGATGCCCGTGCACCTGCCCTGGTTGGTCGGGCTGTTCGAGGCGGCCGGTGGCCTCGTCCGGATCGTCCGGATCGCCTCTCTCGACGAGGTATTGGACGACGGCTGGTCCGAACTGGTCGTCAACTGCACCGGTCTGGCGGCTCGAGAACTGGCGAACGACCCGTCGGTGTACCCGGTGCGCGGCCAGATCGTGCGGGTCAGGAATCCCGGGTTGACCCTGTCCATGCGTGACGAGCAGCATCCGGCCGGTCGGGCCTACATCCACCCGCGGACCGAGGACTGCATTCTCGGCGGGACCTTGGACGAGCATCGCTGGGACACCGAGGTGGACCTGGCCGAGGCCGAGTCGATCCTCGCGCGCTGCGAGCAGATCGAGCCTCGGCTGGCCGGCGCAGAGGTGCTCGAGCACGTGGTCGGTCTCCGGCCGGCCCGGCCGACGGTGCGGGTCCAGGAATCGCCTACCGGACCCGGCCGGGCGCGCCTGCTGCACAACTACGGGCACGGCGGCTCAGGTGTCACCCTCGGCTGGGGTTGCGCCGAGGACGTGCTTCGTCTCGCGAGGACCGGTGGCTGACCGCGCCTCAGCGGCGCAGCGGTAGCGGTCGGTGGAGGTGGTTGATTCTGGGCTTACGGTCCGGGTCGATCGTGGGTGGTGGTCGGACCCAGATCCGTCCGTTGATCAGCTCAGGTTGCCAGTCACCGGTTTCGAACAGGGGGTGGTGTTCCCCGCAGGCCAAAGCGCCGTTATCCACCGCGGTCGAGCCGCCGTCGGCCCAGTGCAACAGGTGGTGCACGTTGGCAAGTCCACGTCGCACCACGCGGCCGGGCGGGAGCAGCCGGGCATCACGCAGCCGCCATCGCGTTCCTCGACCGCAATTCGGCGCGCCCCGGTGTAGCAGCGCTACTGGGTGCCGACATCCAGCGGTTGACTCGCGGAGCCCAGGACGATCGGAATGAGCTGGGCGTCGCAGGCCAACCGACGCGCGAGTGCCGGAGACAGGATCTGCCGGGCGTCAAGGACGCTGCCTGCGCCGGTCAGCCGGTGCTCGAGGACCTCCAACGGCACGGTGACCCGCAGTTGGACCTTTCCGCCGTCCCCGGAGCCGGTCGGCGCGGCGTGCAGGCTTCGCCGGCACAACTCGTGCAGGGCGTCGTAGCGGCGGGCGGCTGCACTGCGCAGGTCGGGCCCGGTGTCATCGGTCGGTCGCGGGGCGGCCAAGGCATCCAGCGCGGCCGCGATCACTGCCGTCACCGCTGACCCAGCCACTGCCCCGGATCAGCGACCCGGAACCGATCGTGTCCGGGGTGAGGGTGAACCCTCGTTCGGCGTAAGCTCCCCGCTCGCCGGTTTCGACCTTGTCATCCTGTGCCTGCTGGCAGCCGACCGGGTCGAGGATCGCGAACAGCCGCTCCCCGATCTGAGCCAACCCGACCGGGTCATGAGCCCCGGCTTGGTCAAGCAGGATCTGCTCACCCTCGATCAGCGCGGCCTCGGGCAGGTCCTTGGACAACGTGTCGATGGCCGCATCGATGACCCTGGCTTGACCGTAGGAGATGTCACCGGCGCCCAGCGCTGCACCGGTGGCCGCGACCCGATCCCTCAGGCCCACCGCCGTACGCACCAAGCCGCAGGCCTCGCCGGGTGCAAGGCGGTGTGCGGCACGCAACCAGGCCGGCATGGACCGAAAACCGCGTCGCTTGCAAAGGTCCCGAGACTCCGCCTCGGCCAGCCGGGTCAACAGCACCGCATCGGCCTGGGCACGCAAACGCCAACGCCGCGCTGATCTCCTCGACCAGGTCGCTGCCCGTACGCCGCAGCCACTGCTTCCCGCGCAGCGTCGATCACCGACAGCGGCGCAGCCGGCGACTCCGGTGCCGGCAATTCCGCGAGGGACATACCCGAAACATAACGACAGGGTCTGACAATATCGGACCCTCAGAAGACCTGCAGCACAAAAACTGTCAAGAACTTTGGGCTACCGAACACGACGCAGAGCGACGACTTCCAGCTACATGCCGACCTGGCCGTCGATGGCTTCGCGCAACAGGTCGAGATGTCCACAATGCCGAGCGGTTTCCTCGACCATGTGAGCCAGCGCAAACCTCAAGGTGAAACACATCTCCGGTCCTCGGGCCTGATCGTCCAGCGAGGCCTCGGCGACAACACGGCGGGAACGCTCGCACTCGTCGTCGTAGTCGGCCACGATCCCCGCCAGCGTGTCCGCCGACGAGATCGGGAAGTTCTCATGCGGATCCTCGTCGGTCCACGGCCACGGCACATCCGCGGCAGCGAAGTCGATGCTGAACCAGAACCGCTCGGTGCCGGTGAGGTGTTTGACCACACCGGCCGGGGTGAGCACAGACGGCTTCACGGGTGTTCGGAAGGCCTGCTCATCGCTGAGGCCGGCAACCTTGCTCACCACCGTGGCTCGCAGGAAATCGAGCAGGCCGGTCATCGTGGCTCGCTCCGTACCGTCCTGCGGTGGCCGGGTTCTGCTAATTGGTTCCACCTCGCTGCCCGCTGCCACCAAGGTCACGCTACCCAGCCCGCGAGCCGCAGGGTGAAGCTATCTCCTCAAGATCGCGCCGGTACGTCGGTGCGCCTCGGCGACAGCTGCATCGCGAGCAGCAGTCGCCTCGGCCACGGTCAATGTCCGATCCAGGGCACGGAACTGGAGAGCGAAGGCCAGCGACCGCTGCCCTTCTTCCAGCTGAGAACCGGTGTAGACGTCGAAGAGTGCGACCTCTTCCACGAGGTCCCCCGCGCCGTCCCGCAGGGCCACCGCCACGTCGTTTGCCGGGACGCTCGCGGGCACGACGACGGCCACGTCGAGCAGCACCGGCGGGAACGCCGAGAGCATCGGTGCGGTCGCTGATGTCGCGGGCGGGAGCAGGTCGAGTTCCAGCTCGGCGGCGACCGTGCCGGTCGGTACCTCCAGAGCAGCACAGACTCCTGGGTGCAGCTCGCCGGCATGACCGACGACCAGATCCGAACCATCCGTCCCAATGACCACCAACGCCGCACACCGACCCGGATGCCACGGTGGGTGCTGGTCGGCACTGGTGCTGATGGTGACGCCGGCGGCGATCCCGATCTGGTTGACCGCTGCGAGGACATCGGTCCAGTCCGCCGGTCGGCCTGGACCCCACCACCCGGGAAGTTCCGCAGCGCCTGCGGCAAGCAGGCCGACCCGCCATGGTTGCCGCGGCACCGCCGCCTCCAAGCGGGCGATCTGCTCGTCATCGGGCCGGCCGCTCACGCTGACGACCGGCGCGCGGGGAGCTTCCCCGGTGGGCCGTACGACCAATCCGATCTCGAACAACGCGACATCACGCTGGCCCCTGCCGAGGTTGCGACGCAACGTCTTGAGCAAGCCCGGCAGCAACGTTGTCCGCATCAGCGGCTCGGTCTCGGAGATCGGATTGGCAAGACGGGTCGCCGTACGGCGCTCGTCGTCATCCCGCAGGCGCAGCGCGTCGAAGACCGCCGGATCGACGAATGGATAGGC
>Ga0136615_10000884_pt1 | contig 14038 bp, 20 predicted proteins | sample AntDrymUQ2882206_2_FD_106647 | JGI IMG/M metagenome (GOLD analysis project Ga0136615, IMG submission 106647) | Polar desert sand microbial communities from Dry Valleys, Antarctica - metaG UQ288 (22.06) | ecosystem: Environmental > Terrestrial > Soil > Desert | place: Antarctica: Dry Valley...
AGCGAGGCGCGCCGCCCGATCCGGTCCGACAGCGGGCCCCAGAACCACGCGCCGACGGCGAGCGCGCCGATCACCACGGAGATGCTCAGGCCGGCCTGCGACGGCGACACGTCGAACTCGGCCGCGAGGTCGGGCAGGATCGCCTGCGTCGAGTACATCACGGCGAACATCGCCGCCGCGGCGAGCAGGAACGGCGCCATGCCGCCCGCCGCGGGACGGGTCACGCCGGGGCGGCCAGCGTCGCCCGCCGGCCGGCGGAGATCGCGGCGCCGACGCCGGCGGCGAGCGCGGCGGCGAGCACCGCGGCCTGCCAGCTCGCCGCGTCGGCGAGCGCGCCCGCGGTCGCCGCGCCGGCCCCGATGCCGGAGACGAGCGCCGTGAGCGGCCACGAGTACGCCTCGGTCAGCGCGCCGGCGGGGGCGATGAGCCCGGCCAGCTCGTTGCGGGTGGCGATCAGCGGCGCGATCAGCACGCCGGCGGGCACGACGAGCAGCGCCATCGTGACCGGCGAGGTCGCGAGTGCGAGCGGCAGGAAGCTGAGCGGCAGCAGCAGCGCGACGCGCAGGTGCACGCTGGCCAGCGAGCCGCGCCGGGCCCGGGCGCCGTAGGCCAGGCCGCCCGCCGCGCTGCCGAGCGACCAGACCGCGATCAGCACGCCGGCCAGCTCGGGCCGGCCCTCCTCGTCGGCGAACGCCGGCAGGGCGACCTCGAGCGCGCCGAGCGCGAAGCCGACGGGAAGCATCGACGCCACCAGCGTACGGATGCCCGGCGAGGCGAGCGCCCCGAGCCGGCCGGGTGACCGGGGCGCCACGTCGGTGGCGAGCGGCTCGGGCTCGGGTGGGAGCGCGGCGACCATCGCCGCCGTCCCGCCCACCACCGCCGCCGCCGACACGAGCAGCGCGGCCGCCGGATCGAAGAACACGACGATCGCCGCGGTGATGAGCGGCGCGACGGTGAAGATCACCTCGGTGAGGACCGAGTCGAGCGCGAACGCGCCCTGCACGAGGGCCGGCCGGTCGCCGAACAGGCCCGGGTAGCGGGCCCGCAGCACCGACGAAGTGGGCGGGAAGGCTCCGCCGGCGAGGAAGGCGACGGCGGCGAGCACCGGCGTGGGGGCGCCGGCGCGCGCGAGCACCACCACGGCGATCAGCGACGCCGCGCACACGGCGGCGAGCGCGAGCAGTACGCGCGCGCCGAGCGCGTCGACCAGCCGCGACGTGATCGGCGCCCCGAGCCCCGTGCCGAGCGCGAGCGCTCCGGCCGTCGCGCCCGCGGCGGCGAACGAGCCAGTCTCGGCGCGCAGGAGCAGCACGATCGCCAGCCCGTTGATCCCGATCGGCAGCCGGGCGAGCAGCGAGGTGGCGAAGAGCCGGCCGACGTGCCGCGTGCGGAGGATCTCCAGGTAGCTGCGCATCCCGCCCGGCCACGATAGGAGGCGGGGGCTGTTCTGGAACGGTTCCAGACCGGTGAAGGGTCCCGGCGGATGATCGCGCACCGTCTCCGCGACGCCGGGCTCCGGGTGACCGCGCCGCGTGTCTCGGTGCTCGCCGTGCTCGACGCGTGCGCCGACCACCCACGCGTCGACCAGGTGATCGCGCGCGTCCGGGCCGACGGCGTGAGCATCTCCACCCAGGCGGCCTACGACGTGTGCGAGGCGCTGCACCGCGCAGGCCTCGCGCGCCGGATCGAGCCGGCCGGCGGGCCGGTGCGGTACGAGTCCCGCGTCGGCGACAACCATCATCACCTCGTCTGCCGCTGCTGCGGGCTTGCGGTCGACGTGGACTGCGCGACGGGTGCGGCGCCCTGCCTGGACCCTGCCGACCGGCTCGGCTTCCGCCTCGACGAGGCGGAGGTCACCTACTGGGGCCTGTGCCCCGACTGCCAGCCCGACCACGACCAGAGGAGCATCGCATGAGCGACGTCCTGACCAACCGCCAGGGCCATCCGGTCTACGACAACCAGAACCAGCGCACCGTCGGCGAGCGGGGTCCGGCGACGCTCGAGAACTACCAGTTCCTCGAGAAGATCAGCCACTTCGACCGCGAGCGGGTGCCCGAGCGCGTCGTGCACGCGCGCGGCGCCACCGCGTTCGGGTACTTCGAGGCGACGGGCAAGGTGGGCGACGAGCCGATCGCCGCCTTCACGCGCGCCAAGCTGTTCCAGGAGGCGGGCAAGCGCACCGAGCTGTCCATCCGCTTCTCCACCGTGGCCGGCGGCCGCGACTCCTCGGAGGCGGTGCGCGACCCGCGAGGCTTCGCGGTGAAGCTCTACACCGAGGACGGCAACTGGGACCTCGTCGGCAACAACCTCGGCGTCTTCTTCATCCGCGACGCGATCAAGTTCCCCGACTTCATCCACTCGCAGAAGCCCGACCCGGTGACGTTCGAGCGCCAGGTGCCCAACCGCGTGTTCGACTTCGCCTCCCAGACGCCCGAGTCGCTGCACATGTTCATGCTCGTGCTGAGCCCGCGCGGGATCCCCGCGAGCTACCGGACGATGCAGGGCTTCGGCGTGAACACCTACAAGTGGGTCAACGCCGCCGGCGAGACCAAGCTGATCAAGTACCACTGGCTGCCCAAGCAGGGGGTCAAGAGCTGGACCGAGGCCGACGCCGGGGTCCAGCAGGGGCGTGAGCTCGGCGTCCACACGAAGGACCTCTACGGCGCGATCGAGCGCGGGGAATACCCCCGAGTGGGAGCTCAACGTCCAGATGATGGACGACCACGACCACCCGGAGCTCCCCTTCGACCCGCTCGACGACACGAAGGTGTGGCCGGAGGACGAGTTCCCGCTGCGGCCGATCGGCCGCATGGTGCTCGACCGCGCGCCGCAGAACTTCTTCGCCGAGAGCGAGCAGATCGCGTTCGGCACGGGCGTGCTGGTCGACGGGCTGGACTTCTCCGACGACAAGATGCTCGTCGGGCGGACGTTCTCCTACTCCGACACCCAGCGCCACCGGGTCGGAGCGAACTACCTGCAGCTGCCGGTCAACCAGGCCAAGCACGCGAACGTCTCGACCAACCAGCGCGACGGCGCGATGACCTACTTCGTCGACGGCACGGGCGAGAACCCGACGGTCAACTACGAGCCGTCGATCATCGGCGGCCTGCGCGAGGCCGACGGGCCGGACCACGACGAGCAGGGCCCGGTGATCGAGTGCCGGCTCACGCGCAAGCGGATCCCCCGCACCGACGACTACACCCAGCCGGGCGAGCGCTACCTGCTGTCCGAGCAGTGGGAGAAGGACGAGCTGGTCGCGAACCTCGTGGCCAACCTGTCGCAGTGCGACCGGGCGATCCAGGAGCGCATGCTCTGGCACCTGTTCATGGCCGAGGACGAGCTGGGCCACCGGGTCGGCGAGGGCCTCGGGATGTCGGCCGACGACGTGCGCGGGCTCGCGCCGCTCGCCACCCAGACGCTGACCGAGGCCGAGCTGGCCCGGGCCGCCAACCTGGGCAACAACGGCCCGCGCGACGTCGAGGGCAAGGTCATGACGCACTGCGTGCCCAACGAGCACGTCGCACTGGCCGAGGTGCCCGAGCCCGTCAGCTGATCACGGCGCCGGGGGGTCGGTCTGACCCCCCGGCGTACCGGCTCCGCCTACGCGACGACGCCGGTCGGCTTCTTGGGCAGGCCGGCGGCCTCGCGCAGCTTGACGGCGATCTCGGCCACGTCCTCCGGGGAGTAGTCCGGCGCGAACACGGCGGGCTGGGGCGGCAGGTCGGCCCACGGCGCGCCCTCGGGCATGTCGTCCTCGACGGTGAGCGGCTCGCCCGTCTCCGGGTGCGGGCCGTTGAACACGGCCGCCAGCTCCCGGTAGTCGCCGGGGGAGAAGCGGTAGAGCTTCAGGTGCAGGTTCTTCTTGATATGCGGCTGGCACTCGGGGATCTTCGCCGTCGGCACGTTCGGGGACGGGAAGAGCTTCGTCATGTCGGCGCCGGTGAGGCGCTCGAGGGCGCGTGCGTAGGCGACCTGGTGGACGCCGCCGCGGACGAGCAGGTAGCCCGTCAGCGCGCGGGCCGCGGGGTGCTCGCACATCTCGTACACGCGCAGCTTCCCGCTGCGTGCGCCCGTCTCGAGGAAGTAGTTGTGCGTCAAGTCCTCGATCAGGTCGCCGGAGGAGAACACGTAGTCGCCGCTCCACGGCTTGGCCTGGGAATCGACCGGGAGCGCGCCCTGGCCGCCGACCAGGAAGTGGTGGTGCATGCGCACGTCCTTGACGCCGGACAACGACGCCTTGGGCGCCTTGCCGTCGTCGATCGGCGTCGCGCCGGTGAGCATGTTGTTGATCGTCGCGCCGACGAGCTCGACGTGCCCCCACTCCTCGGCCGCAATGTTGGCCACGAGGTCGTAGAACGGCCGGGCCTGCTGGCGGCCGCGGAAGTTCATCGACTGGAAGAAGTAGTTCATCAGGGTCGACATCTCGCCGAAGCGGCCGCCCATCAGCTCCTGGACGGCGGAGGCGCCGTTCGGATCGGGATCGGACGGCGGGGGAAGCTCCACCTGGAGCCGGTCGATGCGCTGGATCATGCGAGGCCTCGCTTCTGGTCGGGAAAAGGGGCTTGCCTGTCCGCTACCCGCCGCTTTCCCGCTCCACCGGGCTCCGTTACAACCGTGACTCAAGTCGGCGCGCGCGCGGGGTCGCCGACGCGCACGCGCCCCGGGACGACCACGTCGCACCACAGCCCGAACGTCACGTCGCGCTTCCCGCGCAGGATCGCGAGCGCCTCCAGCACCTGCGCGTCGCGGCGGCCGTCGTCGGGGTCGCGGGTGGTGACCACGCAGCGCGAGACCGGATCGACGCCGCGCAGCCGCGCCTCTCCGACCACGAGCTCGCGCCCACCCCAGCCGTGCTCCTCCCAGGCGCCCACGCCGTCGATCGCGATCGTCATCCGGAAGCGGCGCCCGTCGGGCACCGTGCCGGCGAGCTCCGGCGCCAGTGCCGCAAGCGAGGCGGCGGACATCAGCGTGACGGGAGCGTCGTCGGCGCCGCGCTCGGCCGGGCCGCGCTCGAGCAGCAGCACGCGCCGTCCGAGGTGCGCGGACACCGCCTCCGCCAGCGGGCCGGCGACCAGCCGGCCCTCGATCGGCCGGCCCGCGTAGTTCGCGGTGCGCGCCGGGAGTCCAGGCTCCACGGTCGCGCTCACCGTCTCGCCGCCCGGGAGATCCAGCGTGAGCACGCGCGACACCGGGTCGAAGTGCGGCGTGATCTGCACCAGCTTCGGCGTGCGCGTGGTGAGCGCCAGCGCGTGCGTGTCCGGATCGACCACGAGGAACGCGCGGTCGCCGCGTGCGCCGGTCGGGCCGAGCTCGAGCGCGTCGACCGTGACCAGGCGCATCCCCTTGACCGGCGCGATCGCCAGCTGGGTGACGGTGGCGCTCACGCGGCGACGTGGGCGGCGAGCCGCGCCTCGAGCGTCGCCCGCACTCCCGGCCACTCGTCGGGCACGATGCTGTAGAGCACCGAGTCGCGCAGCGTGCCGTCGCGGCGGACGTACTGATGGCGCAGCACGCCCTCGCGCACGGCGCCGAGGCGCGCGATCGCCGCCTGTGAGCGCTCGTTGCGGATGTCGGTCTTGATCGCCACGCGGTTGGCCCCGAGCGTCTCGAACGCGTGCCCGAGGAACAGCAGCTTGGCTTCCGTGTTGATCGCGGTCCGCCACCACGGCCGCCCGAGCCAGGTGCCGCCGACCTCGAGCGTGCGGTGACGGTCGTCGACGTCGCGGTAGGTGGTGATCCCCACCGCGCGCCCGGTCGCGGCGTCGACCTGCGCGAACGGCAGCGCGATCGCGCGCTCGCCCTCCAGCATGGCGGCCACGTCGGCCTCCGTCCGCGGCCGTGACCAGGGGAGCCAGGCCCACACGAGGTCGTCCTGCGCGGCGGCGAGGAGGTCGGCGACATGCTGGTCGCCGGCCGGCTCCAGCGTCACGTGCGTGCCGCGCAGCGTCACGGGCTCGACCCAGGCGCTCAGCGCCGATCCCAGCGGTCGCGCATCGAGCGGCCCAGCTTCCGTGCGCGCCGCACCGACCCGGCGCTGCGCATGCGGGCGCCGATCGCCGAATCCGGCTCGGGAAGCTCGGTGGCCTGCGCGGCGGTGATGGTGAGCACCACCGCGCGCTCGAAGATGCGGGCCACCTCCGGCGCGTCGACGAAGCGGCGCCCTGCGGGCGTGTCGATCACGATCCCGTCGAAGATGTGCTCGCGCACGTTGTCCTGCACGCACCGGACCGTCCCGATCTGCACGCCATCGGACGTGCGCACGGCCGTCCCGCGCGAGAGCACCTTGTAGCCGATGGCGTGACCGTCGTCGTCCACCACGCATTCGAAGGGTAGTGGCGGACCGGGCCGTCGCCGGCCCGGTCCGCGCCGTGCTGCTCAGAGCGGGGGAGCGCTCGGCGGCACGGGCGTCGTGTTGACGCTCGTGGGGGTGGTGGCCGGGCTCGTGTCCGCGCCGGTGCCCTTGTGGCGCATCTGGCTGAGCTTGCCCCGGTTCTTGATGGCCATGCCGGCGGCGGCGGTGACGAGCGCGAGCCCGCCGGCCTTGCCCTTCTTCGAGCTGGGCGCCGCCTTCTTGGCGGCGGCCGACGGGAGGACGGCGCTGAGCACCTTCTTCATGCCGGTCGGCTCCGGCGGCTTGCGCCGGCGCAGCCCCTGCGAGCGCGCCGTGCCGCCGGCGGTCGCGCGGGCGAAGCGGCCCTGGCCCGCGCCGGACGTGCGGCCGGTCCGCATCGCGGGCCGGCCGGTCCTCGTCGAGGTCGGCATCAGTGCGTCTGGTAGGTCGAGGTCGACACCGGCCGGTCGGAGGAAGTCGTCTCCTGGGCGGTCTGCTGCGCGCTGTCCTTCAACTGCTGGCCGTGCTCCTGCCCGCTCTCCTTGGCGGTCTCCTGTGCGGCCTGGGCGGCGTCCTGCGCGACCTCCTTGCCGTGCTCGAGCGCCTCCTGGCCGGTCTCCTTCACCTTCTCGATCACGTCGTCGGACATCTGCCCGAGCTTCTCGTCCTCCACGCGGGTGGACGGGATGAGCATGCCGGCGACGAAGCCGACCGCGACGGAGCCGAGCGCGAGGCCGAGCGGGTTCGCCTGCGCGACGCTCGCGGCCTGCTTGGCCTTGACCTTGACCTGGTCGGAGTCGGGCGTGCGGTCGCTCACCGTGCCGGTGACCGAGCCACCCGCCCCGACGATCTTTTCCTTCACGCCCATGATGCTCTCCTTGGCCGAGTCCTTCTTGTCCTGCAGGTTGTCCTTGGCGCGGGACTTGACGTCGGCCTTGTAGCCGAGCGCGTCGACGGTCTCTGACATCTCCGCGCGCGTCTGCTCTATCTCGGCGCGGATCCGGTCGGGTTCTTCGCCCACTGGATGTCCTCCTTCACGGTTTCTACGGTTTGGGGTGCAGGGGGCGTCGCCTGCTTCAGCGCCTTTTGGCCCGTCTTGGCGAGCACCAGGGCGACGATCGCCCACAGCGCCATGACAATCAGCGCGGCGATCCACGTCGCCATCGCGGTGTCGAGCAGGGCGATCAGTCCTGCGGTCAGCGCGCCGAGGGCCAGCAGGCCCGCGATCGCGGCGCCGGCCAGCATGCCGGCGCCTTTGCCCGCGACCTTGCCCTTCTGCTGCAGCTCAGCCCGGGCGAGCTCGATCTCCTGGCGGACCAGGGTCGACGTCTGCGACGAGAGATCCTTGACCAGCTCGCCGATCGGCCGGTCGCGGGCATCCGCCTCGCCCGCCGTGTCGGTCACGGTGGCGCCCGCCGCGCGGGCGCCTGCTCCGCCGCTCGTGGCGTCGGCCATGGCGTCAGCGGCCCCCCTCGAACCCGGAGGTTCCCGGCGACGGGGTGTCCGGCCGAGGCGTGGCCGGCGTCGTGGAGCCCACTCCGCCGCTCAGGCCGGTGTCGGTGGGCGGCACGGTCGGCACGGCGGGGCCGGCGCTGACGGGCGGCGTGTGGATCCCGGACGTCGACGGCGGCACCTGGCCCGTCCGCGCGGGGACCTGCCCGTAGCTCCGGCCGCTGCCGCGCTCCTCGTAGCGCCTCGTGGAGGAGGCCTTGAGGAAGCGCGAGGCGACGAGCCCGAGGGCGACGCCGCCGCCGATCACGGCCCAGGGCTGGCGCCGGCCGAAGTCCTCGACGTCGGACAGGATGCGGTCCGCATCGCTGTGCTCGAGGTAGTTCCCGAGCTTCTCGGCCCGGTCGGCGGCCTGGTCGGCGAGCTTGGCCGGCTGGTCCTTGCCCTGCTCGCGCAGTTGCTGGCCGACGGTCCGGACGTCGGAAGCGACGCCGCTCACCTTCTGGCCGGCGTCGGTCGACCGCTGGTCGACCTGGGAGCGCATGGCGCCCTTGGCCTGGCCGGCGGCCTGCTGGGCCTGCTCCTTCGCCTTGTCCTTGGCCTGATCTGTCGTCGAGCCGCTGTCGGCCGACGTCGGCCCGCCGCTCGTCGGGGTCGTGTAGGTCTGCACGCGTCCTCCGTAGGGTGAGGGAAAAGTTCGCTGCCTTCACGCCTCCCCAGCGCGGGGCCGCTTCGACGCGTGTCGAGTATGCGAACTGACCGCAGCGGCGGTCCGCTTCACGACCGATCAGAGGCCGGGCGGGTGGCGGACGACGTAGCCGGCGCTCGAGCGCGACTGCGCCTGCCAGCGCGAGCCGGTCTCGGTGCGGCCGGTCGTGTCGAAGCGGCGCCCGTTGACGACCATGTAGACATGGCCGGGCGAGGCATAGATCGTCACCCAGCGGCCTCGGCCCGGTGCGCCCCAGGACATGAACTCGCCCGACGTGTACGCCCGGCTGACCAGGCCGGCGCCGTGCAGGGCGTAGGACACCGAGCCCGAGCAGTCGTAGCCCGAGTCCTCCCACTGCCCGTGGCCGCCGCCGTACCTGTAAGGCTTGCCGGCGATCCGGTTGCCGGCGGCGACGATGCGGCGGACGCGGGAGGGGAGGCCACCGCCGTTGCCGCCACCGCTGCTGCGCAGGCGCTTGAGCACTGTTCGCGCGCCGGCGTGCCCGAGGGCAGCCCAGGTGGCCGGGCCCACGATGCCGTCGGCGGCCAGGCCGCGCGCGCGCTGGAAGCGCTTGACGGCAGCGTGCGTGCCGGGGCCGAAGATCCCGTCGGCGGCGATGCCGAGCGCCCGCTGGAGGCGCCGGACCGCGCCGCCGCGCGAGCGCACGCGGGTTGCTCCGGAGGTCCGCCGCGTGCGGGCGTACGCGCGCCGCAGCGCCGACCACGTGGCTGGGCCGACGACGCCGTCCGGGGCGAGCCCGTGGCGCCGCTGCCAGCGCCGCACGGCGGCCTTCGTCTGCTTGCCGTACACGCCGTCCGCGGACTGCCCGAGCCACGTCTGGACCTTCTCGACCCGCTTCCCGCGCGAGCCCTTCTTCAGGTCGGCCGCCGCCCCCCCGGCCACCAGCGCGAGGAACGCGAAGACGGTGATGAGGATGAGTGCGGAGCGCCTGGCCATCGTTTTCGGCGCCTACGAGGTGAGCTGACGGGCTCGCGCTGTGCGCTACGCCGCGGTCAGTGCGGCGATTCGCCCCCGCGGCACTCGAAGGCCGCACCGGTTCCCCCGTTCGGCGGGCTCGGGAGCCCGCCGATTCGGCGGCGTCGTTGTACCAGCGCGGACTCCTTCTCTGTGCACGATCCCTTGCAGTCGGCGGCAGGCCACGGGCGCCGGGACCACCTCGGGATCGACGCCCTCGACGTCCTCCTTGCGCACCAGCAGCGCGAGCAGCACGGCGCCGACGAGCACCAGGATCGCGGCGGCGGTGAACGCGACCTGGAAGCCCTCGAGCAGCGCGGTGGACTGCTCGAGCCGGCTCGGGGCGCGGCCGAGGTCGCCGAGCACGCCCGTCGACTTGTCCGCCGCGAGCGTCGAGAGGACCCCCAGGCCGAGCGCGCCGCCGACCTGCTGGGCGGTGTTGAAGAGGCCCGAGGCGAGCCCGGCGTCCTCCTCCCCGACGTTGGTGGTCGCGATCAGCGTGATCGGCACGAAGAAGAGCCCCATCCCGATCGACTGCGGGATCACGGCCGGCAGCACGTCGCTCAGGTAGGTGCCGTCGATCGAGACGCGCGAGAACAGGTAGAGCCCGAACGCGGCGATGAACATGCCACCGCCGCGGTCGTGCGCACGCCGATGCGCTTGACGAGCTGCTGCGCGATGCCGGCGCCGAGCCCGATGCCGAGCGTGACGGGGAGGAACGCGAGGCCCGCTTCGAGCGGCGAGTAGCCGAGGATCTGCTGGACGTAGAGCGAGGAGAAGAAGAAGAACGCGAACAGGCCGCCGACGACGAGCAGCAGCACCCCGTTGGCGCCTGCCAGCGAGCGGATGCGGAAGACCCCGAGCCGGATCAGCGGCGCCTTGATGCGCCCCTCGATGACCACGAACGCGGCGAGCAGCGCGATCGCCACCGCGGCCAGGCCGAGCGTGCGGCCCGAGCCCCAGCCGAAGTCCTCGGCCTTGACGATCGCGTAGACCAGCACGATCAGGCCGGCGGTCACGGTGACCGCTCCCCACAGGTCGATGCCCTTGGTGCGCACCAGCGCTCGGACTCGGGCACGTACCGGATCGCGAGCGCCGCGGTGGCGATCCCGATCGGGACGTTGACGAAGAAGATCCACTCCCAGCTGAGGACGTCGGTGAGGATGCCGCCGAGCAGCAGGCCGAACGCGCCGGCGGCGATCGCGCTCCACACGCCGAGCGCCTTGGCCGGTCCTCGCCCTCCGCGAAGGTCGTCGTGATGATCGAGAGCGCGGCGGGGGAGACGAGCGCCCCGCCGAGTCCCTGCAGCCCGCGCGCGGCCACCAGCCAGGCGTCCGACGTGGCCAGGCCGTTGAGCAGCGAGGCGAAGGAGAAGATCGCCACGCCCCACAGGAACAGCTTGCGCCGCCCGAACAGGTCTCCGGCGCGGCCGCCGAGCAGCAGGAAGCCGCCGAAGACCAGCGTCTACCCGTTGATCACCCACTGCAGGTTGGCGGCGGAGAACCCGAGGTCGGCCTGGATCGACGGCAGCGCGACGTTCACCACCGTGGCGTCGAGCACCACCATGAACTGCGCCAGACAGACGATGACGAGCACGATCCAGCGGTTGGTCGCGCCGGACGCCGGCGGCTCGACGTGATCGTCTGGACGCTCGGACGCGACGGTGGACACTGGACTTCCGGGAACTGGGAGCGGGGGAAGCGGACCTCGGGGACGATCCGGCTTGCGGGGTCGGAATCCAAGCTATCAAGCAGCGGAGCCCGGCCTCCGGTTGCGAGATGCAGTCCGGTCGCTACGCGAACTATGTTCGCGCACTCGGCCGCAAGTACGCCAAGCCGCGCTGGACCTCATCGCCCTCGGGCTCAACGACTGCGAGGTCGGCCGCCGGATCGGCGTGCCGCGGCGCACGGTGCGCGACTGGCGGGCGCGGCCGTACGTGAGCAGCCGAGCGATCTGCCTCCGGCTTGTCACGGGCATCGAGCTGCCTCTTTCCGCAGCACGGGCCGGGCAAGAGGCACCATCGGAACATCGCGCTCGAACCGTGGCGGCAGGCAGCGGTCGCGGCCGCGCCATGGGCCTTCCTCCGCGGCTGTATCCGATCCGATGGCTGCGTCTTCGTCAACCGAACCGGACCCTACGAATACGAGTCCTACGACTTCACGAACCACTCCCGCAGCATTCTCCGAGCCGTTCGTGACGACCTGCGCGCTGGTCGGCGTCGACTGTCGGGGTCTACGCGAAGCGCGTGAAGATCTACCGCCGCGCGAGCGTCGCGCTGATGCTCGAGCACGTCGGCCGGAAGGTCTGATGACAGGTCTCCACGCTAGACTTCGGCCCTCTGCGGCTGTGGTGAAATTGGTATACACGCGGGCTTCAGGTGCCCGTGGGCTTTACGCCCGTGGAGGTTCGAGTCCTCTCAGCCGCATCCTCGCGCCGGCCCGTTGGTAGCCTGCCCGATGGTTCCTGCCGCTATCGTCTAGGGGACTAGGACGCCGCCCTCTCACGGCGGAAACCGGGGTTCGAATCCCCGTAGCGGTACTGCTCGAGCCCTCGCGTCCGCGGGGCTTCGTCGTTCAGGCCACGGGACGCTCGAACACCGCGAGCAGACCTTCGGTGCCGCCGGGCCCGATCCGGCCCTTGACCTGCGTGGCGGTAAGGCTCTTGAGCTGCCAGCCATCGCCGGCGCGGTCGTTGAGCAGGTCCTCGACGGCGCCGCTGTCGATCTTGTCGCCCACCATCGACGCGCGCAGCGTCTCGACCTTATATTCGAACCGTTGTGTCACGCCTTCACCGTAGCCGGTCGTGCCGGCTCACCGGTTCGGTGCGTCAAGGGGGTATTGCACTGCATCGTGATCCGACCCGGGTTGCCCGCGCGGCCCCGGGTCGGGCCGCGCGGCGGGTCCGCGGTCAGTCGATCGCGCGGTTGTTGACGTCCGCCGGGTTGGGGGTACGGCTGCTCACCGTGGCGAAATCGTAGAACTTGCCCGGCTTGACGCTGCCCTCGGCGTCAAAGCCGAAGCCGGCCCCCTGCAACTGCTTGACGGCGGTCTCGATGCGCATGAACCCGCGCGTGGGCGGGGTGGGAGCGCCCGGTGCCTTCTCGTCCTGGTCGAACTTGGTGTACGCCCGGTCGTTGCCCAGCAGACCGCGCAGGTCGCGTGCAAACGCGCGGTGCACGGCCTCGACGCCCATGAACTCAGCGGCCACGCGCGCGAGCGCGCCGTTGCCGCGCCGCCCGAATTCGGTCACGGCGATCAGGTACGCGTTGATGAAGATCTGGTCGCCCACCTCCACCGTGCTGAGGAACGCCGTCGAGTTGGAGAAGACGACATCCGGTACCCAGATCCGCTTAGCGAGAGGCTTGGCCCCGAGTTGGACGAGGGTGTTGTAATGGATCAGCTCGTGCCGAGCCGAAGCAGCGATCTTGGTGGCCCCGTCATCGGGCAGTGCGACCGTCTCCACACCCACCGTGTTGACGATGGTCGCGAGGATTTCCGCCGTAGCAGCGATGTTGAGAATCGTCTGGGGATCCGACTTCGGAATCTTGTCCAGGTCGATGTGGCCCTCCGCGTGCCCGGCCTGAGCGAGGCCCGGCAGCCCGAGCACACCGAGCCCGCCGAGCGTCGCGGCCGCGCCGGCAACCAGCTGGCGGCGTGTCGCCGCTGACTTCTCCGCGTGCTGCTCGTCGATCACCTGGTTGAGGCGATTAAGAACGTCTGTCATTGCTCACCTTTCACGCCAGATTCGTGGCGCCATTAGAGGAACGCTAGGACGAAACGGCTGTCAGGGCTTCCCCCAAGCCGTTGACGTCCATCGCGAAAGTAGAGCATCAAAGGAACGGACGCGAGACTTTTGGCGCGTCGACGGTCAAGCACGTCGCAAGTTGTCACGGCGGAGTTGCCGTCATCGCTTGAGCTTCACCGTCGCCTGACGGCTGGCGCGGTTCCCGGCGGCGGTCCGTGATGACCACCGCTACTCGCAGCTTCACCTTGCCCGCCTTTTTGATCGCCTTGCGAGCCTTGCTTTTCAGCTTGACGTTCAACGTGGAGCGGCCGCTCGGCAACGTCCGTTTCAGTACGCCAACCTTCACACGGCCGGAGGGGGGCCGCTTCAGGCTCAGCTTTCGCGCAGCAGCACGAAGGCACGCGCCAGCGATGTCATCACCTCGCTTCGCGCACTACCCGACAAGCCGAAGACCACGGTCACCGGCACGCCGGACAAGCTCACCGAGGCAGGTCGGCTGAGCGTTGGCTACGAAACGATCGCTACCGATCGCGGCGAGCGCGTTGTCGGCACGCTGAACGGCGGCAAGCACAGTCTGCTCGCCGGGAAGTACGCGCTGGACACCACCAGCGACACCCGCTTCGCGAACGACATCACGTTCTTCAAGCTGTGGGTGGGCGACCGCCACGGCTGGAAGGTGCTGATGTACGTCAGCGACAACGAGGTCGTGGACCTCCCCCGGTTTCGTGGAGTCAGGTTGTTGTTGTCGTCGTGGCTGTGCGCAACCGAAGGTTGTGCACAGCTTTTTCGCGCGCGCCCGCGCTCGTGCTCGTGCGCGCGAGGCCGTCGGG
>Ga0136615_10000885_pt1 | contig 14037 bp, 16 predicted proteins | sample AntDrymUQ2882206_2_FD_106647 | JGI IMG/M metagenome (GOLD analysis project Ga0136615, IMG submission 106647) | Polar desert sand microbial communities from Dry Valleys, Antarctica - metaG UQ288 (22.06) | ecosystem: Environmental > Terrestrial > Soil > Desert | place: Antarctica: Dry Valley...
CGCGAGCGAGATCGCTAGCCCCACGCCCCTGTTCGGACCTTGCAATGCCCGGACGAACGGGACGGAGGAGGATGTTTTTTCCGCCGGTGTTCCAAAAGCCAGCGCGAATAGCATCGCCGAGCGGGCCGCGACCTCCGAAACGAGGAGCGCGAGGACTGCCCGAACCGGGGACGCGGCCACGAACGCGGCGAGGGCGGCGAGGGCCGGAGCGTAGACGATGAAGAGCGCACCGGCCGCCCCGACACCGGCCCGCGTATCCTTGAGCGCCTCGCGCCTGCGCGCCTGCGTTCCCCGGACCATGAGGGCGTCGCCCACATCCATGACGCCATCGGCGTGGTGGAATCCCGCCGCCAGAAGCACGGCTCCGAGCGCGAGGGTGGCCGCCACCCCGGAAGGAATGGCGTATCCCGATAGAACGAAGAAAACGCCGGGGAGCGCCGTGACGACACCGACGAGCGGGAGGAGATGAATGCTCCGGGCCGCGCCCTCGAGGGTGGCCCCGCGAACGGGTAGGATCGTGAAGAATGAGAGCAGCGCGCGCACGCTACTTGATCCTGACTCCCACCCCGGCCACGCAGAGATGGACTTGCTCAGCCGCCGCCGCGACCCGCTGGTTGACCGATCCCAGGAGGTCCCGGAAACGCCTTCCTGCCGCACTCTCCGGCACCACTCCAAGTCCAACCTCGTCGCTAACCAGGATGAATGGCGTCTGTAGCCTTTCGGCTGCTTCGAGGAACCCGTTGAGGCTTCGCAAGGTCTCTTCCTCGCTCTCTCCGGCGGTCATCCGGGCCGACACCCACAGCGTCAACGAGTCCACGAGCGCCGCGTCCCAGTCTTCGGCGCCCTCCAGAGCCGCCGCGAGGTCAGCACCAGCTTCGACCGTTCCCCAACCGGCGGGCCGGCGCTCCCGGTGTTCCCGGACCCGTCGCGCCAGGTCTTCGTCGCCGGACACGTCGGCCGTGGCTACGTAAAGCACCCTGTCTCCGAAGTCCGCGGCCATCCGCTCCGCGAGCGCGCTCTTGCCGCTTCGGGCTCCACCGAGGATGAGCGCGTGGACGGCTACGATTCCTCCCGCAGAGCGGAGATCAGGGCACCGTTCTCCTCATCGCCCCGAACCGCCACCCGAAAATACTCCGGCCCGAGACCGGGGAATGGCGCACACCCCCGCACCAACACCCCACGCCGCGCGAGCCTGCCAACCAAACCTTCCGGCCCGCGAGCCAGCAAGAAATTCGCCGCGCCGGGGAAAGCCTTGATCTCCGGCAGAACATTCAGGGCAACGTGGAGGTCGCCGCGCAAACGTCTCACCACTGATACGGAGCGTTCGGCGAAATCCCGGTCGCGGGCGGCTACGGCTCCCGCAGCGGCGGCCGGGGCGTTGACGGACCACGACGGCTGGAAGGATTGCGCGAGTTCGGGGTTCGCGGAGATCAAAGCTCCCAGACGTAAGCCCGGCATGGCGAAGAACTTGGTGAGCGAACGCGCGACGTAGAGCTGTTCATCCACCTCCGCCGCGACGCTCACGCCGGGGACAAAGTCCGCGAACGCCTCGTCCACGATGAGAACCGCTCCCGCCTCGTGTACCCTCGCCGCCACGTCCAACACTTCGTCTCGTGAAAGGACATCCCCGGTGGGGTTGTTGGGGTTGCACAGGAACACGGCGGCGACGTTTTCCAGGTCGTCGAGGGCGGTGGGGTCGAAGGAGAAACCGTCCTCGGGGCGGCGGGAGATCCGGCGTACGGGCTCCAGTCCAGCCGTCCGGGCGGCGGCCGCGTACTCGGAGAAAGTAGGCTCCAGGACGAGCGCCTTCCGGCCCGGATTCCCGGCGGCGGCGCGGGTGGCGAGGAAGAGAGCCTCGGCCCCGCCGTTGGTTGGCAGGATGGAAGCGGCGGAGACCCCGAGGTATTGTGAGAGCGCCTCGCAAAGATCCGGGTAGTCCAGCGCTGGATAGCTTCCCGACTCTTCCATGACGGCCTGGCGGGCGGCTTCGAGCGCGCCGTCTGGCGGTCCAAGCGGGTTCACGTTCTGGCTGAAGTCCAGGATGTCCTCGGGGATATTTAGCGAATGAGACGCTAGCCCGCCGTGCGCGCCGTGGTGGCGTCCTCCGGCATGGTCAGCCCACCCCTCAGCCACGGCGAACAGCCTCCGATACGAGAATCACTCCCGCGAAGAGGACGCACAGTCGGCGCATGAGCGAGACCGCGCGCCGTATGTCTTCCGGTCGCGGTAGACGACCATCGCCCAGGATCTGGCCTTCGCGCGCCACGCCACCGTACGAATTCGTGCCGCCGAGTTGCAGGCCGAGGGCTCCGGCGAAGGCGGCTTCGGCCCATCCGGCGTTGGGACTGCTGGTGAGAGGGCCATAGCGGCGGGCGGATGAAAAAGTTGCCGCGGGACGGCCGGAGGCTATCGCGGCGGCGAGGACCGTCAGGCGGGCAGGGACGAGGTTGGCGAGGTCGTCGAGGCGGGCGGAGGCTCGGCCAAGCTCGGTGTAGGGAGCTTCGCGGTAGCCGACCATCGAATCCAGGGTGTTGATGGCCTTGTATGTGAGCGCGCCGGACGCCCCGAATAGCAGCCCGTACAGCATGGGCGCGACGACGCCGTCGCTCGTGTTCTCCGCGACCGACTCGACTGCGGCCCGCGCGACCTCCTTCCCGGACAGAGCCTCGGTGTCCCGTCCCACCATCTCGCCGACTCGAGCACGGGCCGCATCCAGATCCCCGCGCTCCAGTTCGCGCTCGACGGCTGTTGCGGCGTGATCCAGGCCGCGCATTGAAAGCGCACTCGACAGGAGGACGGTTTCGGGCAGCCAGCGGAGCGGCTTTGGCGTCAGGCGGATCGCGGCTCCGGCCACGGCGAAGACGAAAACGGGAAGCGAGAAGGCGAGGACCGAGCCGAAGATCAGGCGTTCCCTCGGGCTCTTCCAGGCGAAGGCTCTTCGCTCGGCGAGCGAGATGGTCCGTCCCATCCAGACGACCGGATGCAGTCTCGCCGGTGGCTCGCCGAAGAGTGAATCCAGAAGGAGCGCGCCTGCGACCTGGCGGGAGCGTAGGTTCATCGAGGGTTCTGAGGTTTCCCGCCGGACGGGCCGGTTGACTCGCTGCCGGGGTCGCCTCGACCACGTAAAAGGCCAACGACGGCGCCCGCGGTCCCCATCAAGAGCGCCCGCAGCACGAAGTTGGCGATGGAGCGTCCCAGGTCCCCGAGCGCCGGGGGCTGGAGGCCCTGTTCGATCTCGGCGACGCCAGGCACCGGGGGTGGATCATCGAGCCGGTTCGCCACTTTTTCGTTGTAGGCTACGATGCTCGGGGCGGCGTCGTTCGCGTAATCTCGAATCGTCTCCGCGAAAACGGTCGCGTTGAGGGCGGTGAGCAAGAAGAGCGTTGTTCCAACCATGACGGCTACCACGGTGGCCGCTAATGCGCCGTCGCGCAGGAGCAGGGCGCGGTACGGCACGCCTTCCTCCAGGCGATCCGGGTTCATGCGGATGGCGGCGAGGATGCCGAGGAAGATGAAAGTCGCCAGGGCGAGCTGGGTGCGGTACTCCTCGATGGCGGTGAGGATCCAATCCGGCGTCCCCCTCGGGCTGATGAAGAGGAAGCGCTGGTCCGCCGCCAGCGCCACGAGCACAGCCACGACTCCATACCGAAACCCTGTCCTGAGCGGTCCCAAAACCCTCCTCTCGCGCCTCGAAATCATCCGCGCAGCCAGAATACAACATCCCGGAGAAACGGTCTGTGAGAGACTCGCGGTCAACTTCGGGAATCGAGGATGCCGAAGAATGGCGAGTCGCGAGCCATGTTCTCGACCCACTACTCCCGACTCACGATTCGCGGCTCACCTACCGGATTGGCTGGCGGGGGAATCCGCCGTCCACGCAGCAACAGGGACAGCCCAACCAGTACGACGGCGCCTCCGAGGAGCGTGGAGAGGCCGGGCCGTTCGGCCAGGATCAGCCACGCGAGGAATGAGGCGACCACAGGCTCGGCCAGGACAGCACCGGAGACTACGGCGGACTCGACGTAGCCCAAAGCCCAGTTGAAGACGGTGTGGCCCAGGATCTGAGGCCCGAGCGTGATCGCCCACAGCCAGAACCACGTCTCTCCAGAGTAACCCCAGAGCCTATCCCCCGAGATAAGCGCGGCAGGCAAGAGCGAGACCGCGGCCGCTGAATAGAGGACGATGGAGTACGGCAGGACACCCACAGGCTCCGCCGCCGAACGCTGGGCGCGTCCAACGAGGACGTAGACGGTAAACGTGAGGGCGCCCAGAATCGCTAACACGTTCCCGAAGGTAGCCGCCGACCCCGCCGAGCCGTCCTGCGCAATCACCGCCGTCCCCGCGAGCGCGACCAGGATGCCGACGAAGGACAGCGGTGAAGTCTTCTCCCCGAAGAGCAAATAAGCCAGTATCGCCACGAAGACCGGCGTGTTGCTGACAAGCACCACGCTCGCCGCCACGCTCGTATAGTCGAGGGAGGCTATCCAGAACCCGAAGTGCGCCCCAAGCGCCACCCCCGAGGCGATGCCGACGTACAGCGTCTTCCCCGTCGGAAACTTCTCCTTCCGCGCCAAGGCCGGAGGTAAAAGGACCACGACTCCCAGGGCGCAGCGCCAGAAGGCGACGGCGAGAGCCGGTGCTTCGGACAGCCGGATCATGACGGCCGCCGCCGATACCGCAAGCACCCCGACGGCTACCGCCGGGAGCGCGCCCCTACCCCGTGCCTCATCCTGTACCATATCAACGCTCCAGCCTCCCGAATTAGCTGACCACGGCGCGGCCATGCCTCCCGCCACATCGGGCTACGGTATACGGGCTCCGCCCACACGGCGAGCGTCATCTCCCGAAACGCCGCGACGGTTCGCACGCAATGCAAAGGGTCAGTGACAACCAGCACCCTCCCTATCCCCCGCCGCCTCGCGAGCCCCGCCACAAGCACCGCCGAGTCCCACGTGCTCGTGGCTGCGTCCTCACGCACGATAGCATCTTCGGGGACGCCTTCCGCCCGCAGGATACGGGACATGACCTCCGCCTCGCTCGGCGGATGCCCCCCAACCCCGCCGGTCGGTATCAGGAGGTCCAACTCCCCGGCCACGTACAGCCCCGCTGCATGCCGCACGCGGGCGTCCAGCGTCCGGCTGGGCCTGCCACCGGAGAGCACCTGCGTCCCCAGGACCACCGCCACCCTCGGGGCGGACTTTGCATCCCCGGTGAACGACTCCGGGGGACCTCCCCGGTACACGGCCAAGAGCCGGGCGAGGTCGCGGAGCAACCCTCTTGATCCCGGCGGCCTCACTCCCGGCTTCCGCGCGACGCAGCCCGGGCACGGTCCAGGTCTTCCGGTGAGTTGACGTTCATCAGGTAGTGATCCGGATCTCCGAACCGCCGCAAGTCCCTGTCCACATACTCCACGCCATCCAGAATATCCAGGAGAATCCGCACCGCCCCGATCCCCTCGTCGAGGGCAGAGGACACCACCGGCAATATCCTCCGGTCGTAGGCCGCGCACAGGGGATGCCGCCTTCCACAGCGCATCGGGACGGCGGCGGATACACCGGCGGCGACCCGGCCAAGCAGAAACTCGACGAGATCCCCAGGCAAGAACGGCATGTCGCCCGCCGCCACGAATACGAGCGGGTAGCTGGCGGCCTCCAAACCGGCCTCCATGCCCGCCAGGGGACCTCTCCCCGGCCGGAGGTCAGGGACGCGGCGGACGTTTTCCATGTCCGGTACATGGCCCACGCCGCTGGCGGCCACGACCTCATCGCACCTTGATGCCAGCACGTCATGGACACGGCGGATCAGGGGCACGCCGCCTACCTCCAGAGGGAGTTTGTCGTGGCCCATTCGGCGGCTCTGTCCGCCGGCCAATAGCAATCCGGAGGCTTTCAGCGGGGGAGTCAGGGTTTCGCGGGGGAGGCGGTGGCCCGGATATCACGTATGCGTCCCCGGAGTCTCTGGGCGCGGATATCCTGCGGCGCGGCGTGGGTGTTGCGGGCGAGGCGTTTGGCGAATGCCAGGTCCACGGCGGCCCGGTGCAGCCTTTGGGCCCGGCTCCAGGTAAGCAGCCGCCCGGAGAAGAAGAGGCCCAGGTAGTAGCCGGTTCGCCGGAAGTAGGTCGGCAGTATCTCGTACTCGTCCGGGCTTATGGTGCCGTCCCTCACCTCATCTCTCAGCTCGCTGCGGATGGTCCGGCGCTCGACAGCAAGCCACGCGATTATGAGAACGGCGTAGATGAGCAGGACCAGGAACATCACGACGTAGGCGAGCGGCCCGAACAGGGTCGCCGTCAGGTTGAACAGGGAGTGCAGCATCATGGCCGCCAGCAGGCCCAGGATGGGCAGCATCACCTTCAGCGCGCCGTAGCGGACCCAGGAGATCAAACCTATCCCGATCCCCGTGAGCGAGGTGAACGCTGCGTGCGCGAACCCGCCGAACACCCGCCGAACCACGAAGGTCTCAGCCCCGAACTGGGCGTAGTAAAGGAGGTCTTCGGCGATGGCGAAACCGAATCCGACCGCCGAGCCGTAGACGATCCCATCCATCACGCCGGAGAACTCGACCTCGCCGCGGCGCCGGGACACCGAGTAGGCGATGGCGAAAATGATGATGAGGGCGAGGCCCTTGGCGCTCTCCTCGACGACGGGTGCGACCACGACGGCGGTGACGAAGTTCGCCGTCTGCGCGCCGGCCATCGCGCTCAACGTCATGGATGCGAGGGTGTTGAAGACGAGCGAGATGACGACGGCGACCGTGAAACCCCACACGAACACCGGCACCACGTACCGGAGCGGCTCGCGCTCGTAGAGGTCCACGGCCCGGATGAACAGCAGGTACAAGACGGCTTGAATGATCCCGATGCCCACGAGCGCGAAGCTCAAGCACTTCCCCGAACGCTCATCCCATAAGGCATGGGCAACAGTATACCCGCAGTTGATAGAATACCTTCACCCGAGACAGGAGGGAAAGCGCGTTGGAGCGGGACCCACAGGATCACAGCTCGGTACAGAGCTCTCTTCGCTATCTGACCCACGGTGTATACGTCCTCGCCACCCGCCGCGGCCGCGAGACGAGCGGCATGACGGCGGCCTGGGTGACGCAGGTCTCCGAGAGGCCACCGTGCCTCGCCGTCTCCGTGCGGGAGGACCGCTATACCCACGACCACATCATGCAGAGCGCCACCTTCTCCCTCAGCGTGCTGCGCGATGACCAGGTAGACGTGGCGACCCACTTCGGGGAGACCAGCGGCGAGTATGCGGACAAGTTCCTCGGCGTCCCTTACGGCCTCACCCCGAACGGCTCACCGCACCTGCTCGACTGCCTGGCCTACCTGGACTGCCGGGTCCTCGACACCGTGCGGGCAGGCGACCACACCGTGATCGTGGGCGAAGTCACCGCCGGCGAACGATTGGCCGAAGACTACCCACTTCTCTACGACCCGAGCGAGTACGAAGGAGCGCTGAACTAGTTGACCACGGGCAAACCCGACCCCACATCCCGGCTCCGCGAACTCGGCCACGAGCTGCCGCCCGTCGCCGCACCAGCCGGCTCATACGTCCCGGCCACCCGTTCCGGGAACCTGATCTTCACCGCCGGACAACTTCCCTTCAAGGACGGAGACCTCGCCTTCACCGGCAAGGTCGGCGACACCGTCTCCGTGGACGACGCTAAAGAGGCCGCCCGACTCTGCGCCCTGAACGCCCTCGCCGCCGTTGCCGCCGAATCAGGCGGCCTGAACAGCATCTCCCGCATCGTGAAAGTCACGGGCTACGTGGCCTCGGCGCCCGGCTTCACCCGCCAGCCGGAGGTCCTGAACGGCGCTTCGGATTTCCTCGGCGATGTATTCGGAGAAGCCGGGCTCCATGCCCGCTCCGCCGTCGGTGTCACCGAACTCCCACTCGGCGCTCCGGTGGAGGTCGAGATCTTAGTGGAGACCGGCTAAGAGCCTGACCGTCTGACGTTCCAGGCATGCGCGGTATAATCCATATGTTTTGACGTATCCTTCACATCAACGGATGAGGTGATAGCGCATGGACGTATCGCAGCAGCAAGAAGAGGCCATCAAGCTCTACACGGGAGATTACTGCCCATATTGCCGGAGGGTCAAGAAGGAGCTCGACCGGTTGAACCTGGACTACGAGCAGGTCAACGCGGACGCCGACGGGCGGGATGAGGTCATTCAGCTCTCCGGGCAGCGGGCCATCCCGATCATGACCATCGGCGAAGAGGTCCTCGTTGACTCGACCAACATAGTCCGAGAGCTGCGCCGCCGCTACTCGTAGCGGTTACGGTGAGATAATGGGGCGTTATTCCTCTGCTTTGGCAGGCTTCCCCAGCTCCTCGATGGCGTACTCCGCGTAGTAGGCAATGGAGTCTTCGTCGCCCCGCTCCAGGAAGGCGCGGGCCTTCCCCACCGGGTCAAGCGTGATATCTGGAAACTCAAGCACCCGGCTCTCGCCCCAGTCATCCGAAGGCTGCCACGAGCCGCGGACGCCGGTGTTGCGCCTGATAACCTCGCCCACGTAGCAGCCCAGGCCGCGTACCAACCCGTCAAGGATCGGAACCTGGTGGTCCGTCTCGCCGTTCAGGGCGGCCCGCAAGAGTTCCTCGGCCAGGGGCAGCCCCTCGGGTCCGTAGCCGAGGTCAACGTCCCAGTGACGCCCGGCGGTCTCCCGAAACAACTCAGCGCAAGCCTCCGGCTCGGCCGGGTCCGCATCGAAAAGGTCCAGTTGGAACAGGGCGGCCGGAGAATTCTCGAAGAGGAAGGAGATCTCTCGCGGGACGGGATACGCGCTCACCAGTTCCAGGTTGGCCTCCGCGCCGATGGTGGCGCGCATCGCGGAGACCGCCCCAACCACCCGTCCACCAGCGGCCTCGTCCCACGCTCCGGTCTCCACCTCGATGAAAAAATCTTCGCCGTCCTGGCGCAGGTGAATTGGGATCACGCCCTGCCCGGTGGCGGAGCGGACCTCCTTGAAGAGCTCCACGATCTCGCCTCCGCGAGTCTCCAGCTCATTGGCTACCCGAAGGATAGCGGCCGGACGCTGGGCGTCGTTTTCGATCTTTATGGCGCCGGATCTCTTCTCCATCGCCGTGCGCTTCGTCTTCCTGGAACATTCAGTTTCCCCCCAGAGCATAAAGTCCATGCGACAGCAAAATTCTAGCATCAGCCAGAATTTGCCGAAAGCGCGGACATGGACTACCCTCTAACCCCGTGCGCGACGTACGAGAGATAATCCTCATCCGGCACGGCCAGTCCACCGCGAACGCGAGTGGCGTCTGGCAGGGCCAGTTGGATTACCCGCTCTCCGGCGAAGGACGACGGCAGGCGCGCCACGCGGGCCTGACCCTATCCGGCAAGACGTTCGACGCCATCTACGCCAGCCCACTCTCCCGCGCCTTCGAGACAGCCGAGATCATCGCCCGCGAAGCAGGTTTTTCGGGAGAGATCATACCTATGGAGAACCTGACGGAGCGCCACGGCGGCGTGCTCCAGGGCCATGCGTGGGTGGAGTATGAATCCAAAAACCCGGAGTTTGCCAGGAAATTCCTCAGCCTCCCGGAGGAGGAGCGCTGGGCGATGGTCGGCGCCGAGACGGACGAGGAGATCCTGGCCCGCTTCGAACAAGCCGTCTCGGACATCGCGGCCCGGCATCCCTCCGGATCGCGGGCCGTCGCCGTCTCGCATGGGGGCGTAATGCGGGCCTTCCTCCGGGACCGGTTCGGACCCGACGTGCTACCCGGCGACACGCGGGCGGCGAACGCTTCGATCACGCGCATCGAATCGGACATGAATGGCGCATCGTGGCTGCTGGAACTGGCGTCCACGGATCATCTCCCGGAGGGCCTGAAGCCCGGCCCATCCACCGTGGAATGAGAAGAGCCCGACCGCCCTTCCTCTCCCAGTGTGTACCCTCGGCCCTCCTCTACGGCACGTCGCGGTGATCGTAGTCATCCGGACTGCATCTCGTGGCTAACGTCCGGGCGCCGCTCCCGTAGCCGCCGCCGAAAGCCCCGAATATCGCGGCCATCGCGTTTGATGCGGCAGGAGGCGCCACCGAACGGAGAATGCGTGAAGCAAGGGCAAAGAAGCATGAAGGCGGGCATGCGACCGGATAGCCCGCCTCCAGTTGGACGTGACCGCCAGTCCGGCGGCGATGAAGTCTTCGCTACGTTTGTGGTTCGGGAGTCGTCTTTCCTCTCCCCGACTCCCGAACGAGGCGGTTAGCCCAGGAGGCGGACACTGCGGGCGTTGGCGCCCCGGTCGTTGCGGCCGACCTCGTATTCGACCTCGCCACCCTGCTCCAGCGCGGATGGATCTCCCTTGACCTCGGAGTTATGCACGAAGAGGTCATCCCCGGTGGGCCGCACCAGGAACCCGTATCCTTTGTCGGAGTCGAACCACTTAACGCGGCCTCGTTCCCTGGGCACGGTTTCGGCCGCCGCTGACCCGTCGGACCCGTCATCCGCGCCGTCGGGAGACGTATCCAAGTCAGAGGCGGAGCCATCCGAGACAGCGGGATCGGAGGGCCTGACAGACTCGGAGAACACGAACGCGGGGGCTGAGCCATCCTGGGAGCCGTCGCCTCCATCGGCCTCCAGGACTATCGAGTCTTCGGCGATCTTCACGACCACCGCCTCGACGTCGGCCCAGTGCTGCTTCCACGTCGGGTCTTCGGCCACGGACGGATCGAACCACAGTCCCCAACCGTCGCGCTCGCCGTGGTCCAGAACGCCCTCGAAGACGCTCTCGGGCTCGCTCCTGCTCCGCTCGCGGCGGTAGATGTCGTTCCTGGACCGGAAGGACTGCACGCTCGATGCGCTGGTGCCGAGGGCGTCGGCGATCCAATCGTCCGCCTTGCCCTGATCCACCCACTCCCGGATCTGCTTCATGTGCGGCTTGAGCGCGATACGCTTTTTGGATTCGGCCATTGCTCGCGTTGCTCCTTGCTGGTCTCTTTCGGAAGTGTCTGGACCCTCTGATCTACGCAGTATCTTTACGCCTGATGGGACGAATTATTGCTTAAACCAGAAGATAGTGTATCACCTCGAACCCGTGCATTCAGCCCCGAAGCATCCTCATCCCTCGTCCCCATCCCGCGCCTCGCCGGGAGCCTCGCCTCGCCCGGTCTCGGGGGACGCGGGATCTCTTTTGTCTCCCGCCTCCTCGGCCACGCCGGGGGCGTCGCGGGGCTGCGGGTCCTGGACCCGCGTGGGCTCGTCACCCTTCCTCGCATCCTCCCGCGCGCTGCGCCGTGCCTCACGGTCACCCGGCGCGGGCTTCGGGGGTTCACCGGACGCCTCTTCTTTGCCCTCATCCTCGACTGCCGGCTCGGGAGGCTCGGGGAACTCCGTGAGCCCGTCGCGGACGATGTCTTCGAGCATCTCTCCCACGATGGGCGCCGGCAGGTCAAGGTGGAGCGCCAGGCTCTCGGCCCGCGCCAGCGTCTCGTACTCGTCGGCGCTCGCCCCGAAACCCAGGGCTTCCAGTGCCCGCGACACGTTCTCCGAAGGCACAAGCGTGTTCCCCCCGGCGGCCACGCGCAGGTACTGCACCAGCGGCAGGCCGAAACCGGAGATCACCCCGACCACCGGCTCTGTCTCGTAGATGCGGCGCCGGATGAAGAGCCTGGTGTCGTGAGAGTTGGCCCAGCGCTTGAGGACTTCGCGCTCGTCCACGTAGTTGTACTGGGCGACCCGGTGCTGGAACTGCCCGAGAAGCTGTCCGGTCATCACCCGCAGCGTATCGTCCCCGAAGAACCAGTCACCGCCCTCGACGTTCATGATGCCGCTGACCCGCGGGATCGTGAGAGGCTCCTCCTCGTCCTGCCACTTATCCCCGAAGCGCCGCACGGTCTCACGCACCTCCTCTACGGGACGGCCGCTCTTCATCAGGGCGGCCTCGTAGATCACGAGCGCCGCCGTCTCGTGCGCCCGGGACAGTTCGTCTATCCACCGCGCCGCCCGCTCCAGACGCCGGTCAAAGTCTTCGAGGTTCTTGACCTTCCACGCCGCGTCGATCACGGTCCTGTCAGCTAATTCGACCATCACGCCTCCCGGATGTTTATGAAAAGAGTGTCTTCGGGCGTTCAATATACAGCATCTTTCCGGGGATCAAAGCTCCTCTCTAAGCCCATAGACGCCGGGGGCGGTCTGGAGGAAGGGGCTATCGGGATTGTCCCTTACGTCCACGGATAGCCGGGCGCGCATGGTGTTGTGCGGCGTGCGACCGGCGCTTTCAAGATACCCGGACTGAATAGCTATCTCGGTTATGTCCGTGTAGTGGATAGGGTGCCCAACCTCCCGAAGTACTTCTCTCGCGGCGGTCTTGAAATCCACGGCCTCCGGTTACCCGGTGACCTCGTTTGGCACTTCGGGGTAGGCCCCGATCAGGCCGACGTACGTGCAACGTTCTCCCAGTTTCTCGAGCGCCTGCTTCACCCGCTCGTCCTCGGGATGTCCCTGGAAGTCCACGAAGAACACGTAGGTCCAGGCCTGACGCCGGCTCGGGCGGCTCTCGATGCGGGTCAGGTTGATCCCCTCGTCCGAGAACGCCGAGAGCGCATCCCTCAAGCCTCCGGGACGGTCCTTGAAGACGAAAACCAGGCTCGTCTTGTCCTTCCCCGTGCGGCCGGCCCAGGCCCGCCCGAGCATGATGAAGCGCGTCGCGTTTGCCCGTGCATCCTGGATGTTGCGGGCCAAGACCGTGAGACCGTGCGCCTCCGCCGCCAGCGCGCTCCCGACCGCCGCCACCCCCGGTTCCTCGGAGGCCCTCCGGGCCGCTTCCGCCGTGGACTCGACCTCCTCCAGCCTCGCCCCCGGCGCCTCCCGCCGCAGCCACGTACCAGCTTGGGCAAGGGCCATCGGGTGCGAATAGACGGTTGTGATGTTGCGGAGATCCGTCTCCCTCGACAGCAGGTTCTGGGAGACGGGGAGGTAGATCTCGCCGCATACCTTGAGCGGACTGTTCATCAACTCGTCCAGAGTGTGTGTGACGGTCCCCTCCATCGAGTTCTCGACCGGGACGACTCCGTGCTGCGCTTCTCCCCTCTCCACCCGGGCGAATACCTCGGCGACGGTCGCCTGCGGTTCAAGGTCCACGCTGGTCCCGAACGAACGGCGGGCCGCCTCGTGGGTGAACGTCGCCTCCGGCCCGAGGTACGCTATCTTCAGGCTCGCCTCCAGGGAGATGGAGCACGAGATGATCTCCCGGAAGACGGCTTCGAGACCGCGCTTCGGGAAGTCTCCTTCGCTCAGGCTCACCGCCCGGTCAAGGACTTTACGTTCACGGGCGGGGACATAAGTGTCCAGTCCTCGCTCGCGCTTGAACTCCCCGATACGGCGCGCCAGCCGCGCCCTCCGGTCGAGTAGGCGCACTATCTCCGCGTCCACCGCGTCTATGTCGTCCCGAATTCCATCCATCCCATCCGCTCCCTCACGGTCCTCAGCGAACATGATGGTGCTCCTTTGCGGTAGCGGGACGATGGCGTGGTGTTTCGAGAAAGATCATGGCTTCCGCGGCCTCCCGTGGTGTATCGCGCTTGCGAGGTTCCGATGCGGAGAAACGCGGCCCCGTCTCAGGCGCGCTCCTCCCCGTAAATCGCCGGGCTGCCGTCGTCGTGGTGCGCATGATCGGGGCAAGTTATCAGAACCGGCGGTGGCATGTCAAAGGCCGAGGAGTAGCAAGACCGCGACCACGGCGGCGAGGGCGAAACGGTAGTACGCGAAGGCTCGCAGGCTGTGGTCAACGATGAAGCGCAGGAAGAACCTTATCGCGAGGTATCCAACCACCGCCGAAGTCACGAACCCGGCCCCGAAGTTGATCGTCTCCGACACCCCCATGCCCTCGGCGAGCGCCTCACCCAGTTGCAAAGTCCCGGCTCCCGCGATTATCGGCACGCTCATCAGGAACGAGAACCGGGCCGCCTCCTCCCGCCGGAGGCCCAGGAACAGTCCGAGCGTGATCGTGGCCCCCGACCGCGAGACCCCAGGCACCAGCGCCGCCGCCTGGGCCACCCCGATCCCGACCGCCTCCCC
>Ga0136615_10000886_pt1 | contig 14029 bp, 11 predicted proteins | sample AntDrymUQ2882206_2_FD_106647 | JGI IMG/M metagenome (GOLD analysis project Ga0136615, IMG submission 106647) | Polar desert sand microbial communities from Dry Valleys, Antarctica - metaG UQ288 (22.06) | ecosystem: Environmental > Terrestrial > Soil > Desert | place: Antarctica: Dry Valley...
GACGGGTGGCAGCGCGCCGGGAATCATGTCGGCGATGAGCCCTGTTTCTTCCACGGCAATCGCGACCGAACGCTCGACCGAGTCAGCGATTCGGATTCGTGACCTGAACCACATCGCGGTACAGGTGCCAAATCTGGCGAACGCCGAGCAGTTTTATGCTGAGTTCCTAGGAATGCGGGTCGTCGGTCGATCGCGGCGTGGTGCCGACTCGCGGTACGAGCGACTGCCGGAAGCCGAAACCGAGCGCAATGATGGTCGGATCGAACGTGATGCCGATGTCACATTCCTCCGCAATGGTCCGCTGACGTTGGCCCTCTTGTGGGTCGGCGGTGGTGCCCGGCTGGAGCGGGGGGTCGTCGATCATCTCTCAGTCGCGGTCGATGCGGCAACGTTTGCCACACTCAAAGGCGAGGCGCTGATGCGTCCATTGACGATCATCCATGGCAGCGACGCATCGATCACGATTCTCGATCCCTTTGGTGTGACCTGGGAAGTCACCGTCCGTGGTTCGGTCATGCAGTAGGGCGTTGCCGTCGTGATGACGATCGGACGCCTGCCAGCCAGATGATGGAGATGGTACCCGGTGATGATGCGCACACGTAAGATTGGGCGTCAGTCGATGCCAACCGTGGCCTAGCAGCGATGCTTGACAGCTATCGAGAACTCCTGGATGAACTGTTAGGGACGCCGTCCGCGATTCGTGACGCGATCACGGAGCATGGCGAGCCCGCCATCCCGGACGCCGCTGCCGACGTGATCGCGGTCGTGACCGGGCGCGATCAGGCGGTGCTAGCTCGCCTCCAAAGCATGACCCAGCGGACCGATGCGTACCTGCCAACCTTACAGATTCCGGACCGTTCCGATCGGGATGTCGCGACGTTGGTCGAGCAACTCGATCAGGCACGCGGTGAGTTGGTCTCGTTGCTGATGAATCTCAGCCTGCGCGATTGGGAGCGCACCGCGATCAGCGAAGAAGACGGCGAGATCACGCTGGCGGAGGAAGTTGAACGCCACGTCGACTTCGATGAAGAGCAACTGGCTCGATTTCGCGAATTGGTCCAACGATAGCGCACCACCTGACCGCGCCTCGGAAGGGTTTTGGACCACGCCCAGCCACCTGGCAACTATTCGCGGCTACCACCTGCGGTGATGAGCGTCGCGGGGTCGTTTCTCGCGGGAGAAGGTACGATTGCTTCGCGTATCGATGGCGCGACGATCGGCGGCGAAGCTGCTGCACGCGCCGCGATCAGGTATCTCCGCCAGCAATGATCGGCGATGGCGGTGGTCCACCGCGCGACGATGAAACGATCGAAGCGTGATCGGGACGCATCGTCGCATCTGGTGATTCGAGCGGGCGCAAAGAGAGGTCGCAAGCCCATGCACGGGGAATACAAGACTCCCGGCGGCAAACTGATCGCCGTCGATTTCGAAGTTCACGATGGAACCCTGCGAGACGTCGCGATCACGGGTGATTTCTTTCTCTACCCGGACGAGGCGCTCAGTTTGCTCACCGGGGCGCTCGAGGGCGCCTCGGTCGAGTTGTCCGAGGCGGAATTCGCGCACGAGGTGCGGGTCGCGATGCCACGCGATGCGGAGCTCCTCGGATCGTCACCCGAGGCGATCGGGGCCGCGGTGCGTCGCGCGTTGGCCGCCGACGCGGATGCTAGCGATGACGCCTAAGGTCTCCGCTGTCGAACAACGTGAGCGGTGGACTGGCTACGGCTGGCGAGTGATTCCCGGCGTGCCTCGGGCGCCGTTGGTGAATATGGCCTTGGATCAGGTGCTGACCGAGCGGGTTGGCCGCGGCCTGCGGCCACCGACGCTGCGGATATGGGGTTGGACGCGGCGCTGCATCGTGCTGGGGCGGTTTCAATCGGTCCGTAATGAGATTGACGTGGCGGCGGCCGAAAAGCTCGATGTGGAGATCGTGCGGCGCATCAGTGGCGGCGGAGCCATGTTCATCGAACCTGATGGCGCGATCACCTACTCGATCTATGCGCCGGAAGCAATGGTTCGCGGCATGAGCTTCGCTGAGTCCTACATCTTTCTCGACGCGTGGGTGGTTGAGGCCTTGCGGGGTCTTGGCATTGGCGCTTGGTACGAACCGTTGAACGACATTACCTCGAGCGAAGGGAAAATCGGCGGCGCGGCGCAGGCGCGGCGAGCGGGAGCCGTGTTGCATCACACGACGATGGCCTATCAGATGAATCTCGAGCTGATGATGCGGGTATTGCGGATTGGCAAAGAGAAGCTCAGCGATAAGGGATTGCGCTCGGCGGACAAACGGGTCGGGCCGCTCCGACAGCAAACGGCGTTGCCGCGCGAGGTCATTATCGAACATCTCGTGGACCACTTTCGTCAGCGTTTTGGTGGAACCGAGGATCAGGTCATGCCGGAGGAGCTGGCGGAGGCGGACGAGCGCGTCATAACCCAGTTCGGAACGAGCGCATGGATTCATGTCTTACCGTAGGCAGTGCGCCGCTCCGCGACGACTGAATTATCGATTGGCATCAGAGACAAATGGTGGCGACGAAGAAACGACGCGCCTGATAAATAACCGACGAAATATCGGATGAAACACTCATACGTTTGAATAATATGAGAAAGAAACGCGATGCTCTCTAATGAAAAGAGATTGACACTCGCGCGCCGACGCCCTATGATCGAATTGAACCTGGTGGCTGGCCCGTTGTTGAGGGTCCGTTTCGTGTGGGTGCGGACCGTTTGACGGGGAGCCGCCATATTCCGAGGGTAAATGCGTCAAAAAAGGTCGATTCGCGAGGGCGTGTCGCTCCCAATCTATCGCGTGAGTTCGCGACACGGGTTTCTGGCGAATAAGGTGACAGGTGCGACGGAGCGTTCCTTGGTGGGACAAGGAACCAAACTGGGGAGGGGAAACGATCATGGATGGTCGGAGATTCGACGACCTCGCACGCGCGGTTGCGGGCGGCCGATCGCGGCGCATCGTCGTGCGTGGGATGCTCGGCGGCGCCTTGGCGGTGATTGGTCTGCGGAATCGCCTTAGCGCGCAAACGACGGTCGCGATCGGTGGACAGTGCTCGGCCGCTGGCGCGAATTCCGAGTGTAGTCAGGTTGGAACGCCAACTGGCGGTGTGCCGGTCATCTGTAGCGATAACGGAATCAGCCGCGATGGCAGCTTCAACTGCTGCCGCAACGCTGGCGGCGTCTGCACCGCCGACTTTTACTGCTGCGGCGCCGCGCTCTGCGTCAACGGCATCTGCAGCGGTGGCGGCACCAGCGGTTTGCCGCTTGGATCGAGTTGTACCTCGACCAGCCAGTGCAGTCAGACCGGTGGCACCGTCGTCTGTGCCGATAACGGTTATCTGCGGGACGGCGCGACCAACTGCTGCCGGAATCAAGGCGGCGCCTGCACGCTCGACGCCAATTGCTGCGCCGCGCTCCTCTGCACGAACGGCGTCTGTGGAGGCACGACAACCACACCGCCGAGTAGCAACCTGGGGTTGGGCGCAACCTGCACGGCGACGAGCCAATGCAGCCAAACGGGTGGCGCCGTTGTCTGTGCGGACAACGGGATTGCCGCCGACGGAGCGTTGAATTGCTGCCGCAACGCGGGCGGCACCTGTGCCAATAGCGCCGCCTGCTGCGGCGGCCTTGACTGCACGAACGGCGTCTGCGCCGGCACGCCGACAACCGGGGCGGCGCCGGGCGCCAGTTGCACAGATGTCAGCCAATGTAGCCAGGCTGGTGGTGCCGTCGTCTGCGCGAACAACGGGATTGCCGACGATGGCGCATTGAACTGCTGCCGGAATGCGGGCGGCGCCTGCACGGGGCTCAACAACAGTGCCGACTGCTGTGGTGGGCTCTACTGCCGAAATGGTCTCTGCACCGATCTCTCGGTCTCTGGTGAATTGCCGCCCGGTTCGTATTGCACGGCCTCCAGCCAGTGCAGCCAGGTTGGCGGGACGACGATTTGCGCCGACAACGGACTGGCGACCGATGGGTCGCTCAACTGCTGCCGCAACGCCGGTGGCGCCTGCTTTAGCTCGGCGACCTGCTGTGCTGGTCTGATCTGCGCGAATGGTGTCTGCGGCGGTGGGACATCGCCAGGGACGGGGACGGCGTTGGGCTTGGGTGCCACCTGCACGGCCTCGAGCCAGTGCAGCCAAACGGGAGGCACGGTAGTTTGCGCCGACAATGGCCTCTCGACTGATGGCTCGCTGAACTGCTGCCGTAACGCGGGTGGCGCCTGCACCACGGCGAACAATAGTGCCAGTTGTTGCGGTGGCCTCCTCTGTGTCAGCGGAGCGTGTCAGTAGTAGCGCGACGCGTGACGAATCTCGCGAAGGAGCCAGGGGCGACGCCCTTGGCTCCTTCGTCATCTTGGTCGATTCGCGGTGACGTGGTGCCTACTGGTGGCAGGGAATTTCTAGACAGGAAGCCCAACGATTCCGCGCGTCTCACGGGGTGATGCGGGCACGCGGCCGACCTTCCTCGCTTCGGCGACGGCCCAGGCGACGAGCGCGGCATTGGTGGGAGCGAGTTCGCCATTTTCCAACTGGAGACTATCTTCGAAGCCAACGCGAGCGTGAGCCCCGTCTAGCAATGCCTGACGGACGACCGAGAAACCTGTAGACCCCTGACCGTGAGCTGCCCAGGTCGCGTCCGGTAGATGATCGTGCAGCGCACGCGCCAGCGCTTGATAGTTCGCGACCGTTCCTGGTGCGACTTGGTCGCCCGCCCCGAAACGGGGGCTGTCGAGTTCCAGCAAGCACCAGGGCGAGGTTGGCAGCGTGCCATCCTCCAAGAGGGTCACCGCGTTGCTGACGAAGCCCAGATCCATCAGGCCAAGCTCGGGACCGATGCCGCGATCGCGGCAGACTTGCAGCAGGCGAACGATGTCTTGGTAGGAGTTGGGAACGTGAACTGTGCGTCGCGAATATGGACCATCGGCAGTCGGTTGCCAGTGGACGATATGGCCGAGATTGATCGAGACGAGATCGGGCGCGGTATCAGGATGCGAGGCAAGCGTCGTCAGCATCTCGATGATTCGATCCACCCGGACATGACTTGGCCGGATCGAGGTGATGCTGATCAGGGCAGCCGGGGCGGCCTGGCGGAGGGCCAAGATGATACCCGCGTAGATGGAAGGGTCGGCACTCCAACCGCCGTTCGCGTCGCGCCCATGAACATGCAACACGGTTGCACCCTCGTCGGCACAACGGCGCCCTTCGGCCGCGATCTCGATGGCCAGGTAGGGGATGTCAGAATGCTCGCGCCGATCGCGACCGCCGTTGAGCGCGGCCTCGATCACGACAGTGGTGTCACCCGTCATCGTGGTTCTCCTGACATGGTTTATTTCGAGGCGTCATTCGAGCGACGCCTTCTGGATCGCATTCTGGACTATCACACGAACGTCACGATTCGATTGTTGTGGCCACGACCGGCGCCGAGCTTCTCGCGATGCAATCTGGCGGAGAAGGCGAGACGAGTGAAAAACCTTGCTCACGGAAATAGAAGTGTCAGCGATCGGCACGTCACCGTGGCGATTGCAGCCGCGGCGCACCCTCGGCACGTTGCATTGCAGGGAGAGCGCGCGTGAAACGACGGCACGATACGAAATGGTTGATGCGGACCCGTGGCAACGGCGGCGAGCGCGTCACCCATGTTGAGCTCTTCTTCGACCTCGTCTACGTTTTCGCGGTGACGCAGCTCTCCCACCGGCTGATCGATCATCTGAGTATCCATGGTGCGCTCCAAACGCTGATCCTCCTGATGGCGGTTTGGTGGGTCTGGATGTACACCACCTGGTTTACGAACTGGTTCGATCCAAGTCGCCCATCGGTGCGGCTGGTCCTGATCGGCATCATGCTCGGCAGCTTGGTGATGTCGACGGCAATTCCCACCGCGTTTGAGGATCGGGCATTGGTTTTTGCTGGCGCCTACGTCGCCATGCAAGTCGGTCGCAACCTCTGGGGAATATTGGCGTTGGCGCATGACCGAACCTTGCGGTCGAGTTTTCAACGAATCACGGCATGGAGTCTCGCGGCGGGAGCACTCTGGATCGCCGGTGCGCTCGCCGATGGGACGATGCGAGAGCTGATCTGGATTGCCGCCCTCGTCGTCGATTATGCGGGGCCGGCGGTCGGCTACGTCACGCCGGGGCTCGGTCGCTCAACCACGCAAGATTGGTCGATCATGGGCGAGCATATGGCGGAGCGGTGCCAACTCTTCATGATCGTCGCGCTGGGTGAATCGATCATCGTGACTGGCAGCACCTATGCCGACCTGCCGTTCTCGGCAAGCGTGACGGCGGCGTTTGTTGCGGCCTTCGTTGGCAGTGTCGCCGTCTGGTGGATCTATTTTGCTCACAATGCGGAGCTCAGCACCCATGTGATCGAAGAATCAAACGATCCCGGTCGCTTGGGGCGATCGGCATACACCTATTTTCATGTTCCGATGGTGGCCGGCATCATCGTTGCCGCGGTTGGTGATGAGCTGACGATCGCCCATTCAACAGGGTCTGCCGATGCGGCGACGGTGTGGACCCTCCTCGGCGGCGTCGGTTTGTTCTTGGCCGGGCATGCGCTCTTTCTGCGGGTCATCCTCGATCGCTGGCACTGGCCGCGGCTTATCGCCGTTGCCCTCCTGCTCGCGATGACCCCGTTTGGCTCGCGTCTCTCGCCGCTGCAAGTCGCATTCGTCGCGTTGGCAATCGTGGTGGCCTTAGCTGCCGTCGACTCGTGGCAGATTCGCGATCTGCAAAAGGAGGTAGCGGAAGCTGCCTCTTCGCGTTAGGATCGCATCCATCCGGTTGCCGCTCGGCAGGTAGGCGCTTCCGAGAGTCCCGGTCGTCGATCGGTCTCTAGCCGCCGAGCGCGTGTAGACCGCGGCAACCGATGCGCTGGTATTTCGCAAGATCGTAGTGGAGCCGCATGGTTGGTTGCTTTCACCTGGCCGCGATGGTCAGGACTATTTGCCCTTGGTGATGCCATGTGCGGGCGATCATTGAACGCGTACCGTGTGATCGGCGAGTGAGGGGGGAGCGGCGCGGAGCCCGGCGGCGCGCTGAGCGGCAACCCGCGATCGTCCCCATGCCGGCGGCCCCACCCTCCGGTTCCGAACGAGGGATTGTGGTCCGCGCCTACGGTAAGTTTTTTGATGTCCGGCTGGAGGAACCCGCCGAAGCGCCGCGCGTGCTCCTCGCCACGGTTCGGGGAACCCTGCGACGAGAGCGGCGGCGAACCGATCTGGTCGCGGTTGGCGATCATGTCTGGGTGACGGACATTGGCTCGGGGGAGGGACAGATCGATGTTGTCGAGCCGCGCCAGCGGGTACTCGCGCGGCGTGCCCGGCTGACGGACGATGTCGAACAGGTCATTCTTGCCAACCCCGATCAAGCCCTGTTCTTGTTCGCGATACGCACGCCGACACCGCACCGCCGGATGCTCGACCGATTCCTGGTGCTTGCGGAATCGCAACACCTCCCCGCCGTGGTCGCGATCAACAAGATCGACCTCGTCGACGACGAGGGTGCCGGTGGACTCGCGGCGGCTCGGGAGATCTTCGGTGATTATGAGCCGATCTACCCGGTCCACTATGTCAGCGCCAAAGCGCGGCTCGGCCTCGAGGACCTTCGACAGGCCTTGTTGGGACGGATCACCGTGGTCGCGGGTCCGTCCGGCGCTGGCAAATCGAGCCTGCTCAACGCGCTCGACCCCGATCGTCAGCGAGCGATTGGCGCGATCTCCAGCGCGACCGGCAAGGGCCGCCACACGACGATCGCGGCGGAGCTCCATCGCATTCCGGGAGAACCGCCGACGTTCGTGGCGGACACCCCTGGGATTCGGGCGCTCGCCTTGCATGGCGTGACGCCAGCGCAGCTCGAAACGTGCTTTCCTGAGTTGCGTCCGTATCTCGGTGCATGTTTTTACCCCGATTGCACCCATCTCCACGAGCCACGATGCGCGGTGCGGGAGGCGGTCGCGGCGGAAGCGATTCCGATTGCGCGCTATGAGAGTTATGGCGCCCTGCGCCGGGGCGATACTGACGACTGAGGCGAATCGCGCGCTGGTCGCCTCGACGACCTACCGAGAAACGGTCAAGCGTCGATCGTCGCCGTAGGCCATCTCGTCGATCCAGGGCTGCTCGTCAGCAAACCGGGTCGAGCGAAACGGTGCCAAATCGAGCAGTTTCGGCTTTCCCTCGGTGATCCACTCGGCCATGCAGATGCCAATCGCGGGGGCGGTTTTGAACGAGGTTCCACTGTCGCCGGCAATACAGAACACGCCGTCAATGCTGGGAATCCGATCGAGGATGGGGTGACCGTCGGGACTTCGCATAAAGGTGCCCGACCAACCACCGCGCATCGTGGCATTGGCAAAGCTGGGGAAGCGCGTCGCGAGCGCCTCGCGGCTGGCCGCAATCGCGTCGCGGTCGAGCGACTCATCGAGGGTGTCGGGATTCGTCCAATCGACCGCGCGCTCAGCCCCAATTAGTGTGCTCGTGAACCCCTCGGGGCGGAACCAGGAGTGGCGCACGGCGTCGATCACCACACGGTGGCGACGGCTATGGTCGATGGCCGGCGGCCACCGAAAGACGACGACCTGGACGCGCACCGGCTCTAAGCCAAAGTCGAGACCGAGTGGCGTCAAGAGGCGATCGGCCCATGACCCGGCGGCGACGACAACGGTATGGGTCGCGATTCGCCCGTGGGACGTCTCAACACCAACCACGCGATCGCCTTTGACCAGGATCGCGGTCGCGGGAGTGTCGTTCAAAATCGTCGCGCCGTGACCAGTCGCCGCCTCCGCGAAGCCGTAGAGCGTTCCGTTTGGGTCGGCAAACCCGGAGCCGGGTTCGAACGCCGCGAACGAGATATCATCCGTACGCATCAGCGGCTCGATCGACCGCACATCCTCGGCACTGACGACCGCGGTCTCGACCCCGATCGCCTGCTGCGCGGCGACGTTGGCGCGCAGCCGCGCTTCGTCCTCGGGCGCCACGACTTGGAGAAAGCCGATCGGTTCAAACCCTGGTGAACCGGCACCGACCTCATCATCCCAGGCGCGGAAGATCCGCAGACTCTCCAGCGTCAATTGGGACTCAGGGACATTGGCATAGTGGCAGCGGACCAACGCGCCAGATTTGCCCGTGGCGCCAGCACCGAGTTGACGGCGCTCCAGCACCACGACATCGCGCTGCCCCCGCTTGGCGAGTTGGAACGCGGTTGAGACGCCGTTGACCCCGCCGCCAATCACGACCACCTCGGCCGAACCAGGAACTCCGTTACGCATCGTGGATACCTCCGGTCATATCGTCGTTCGGGGCCAGCGTATCACCATGCACCATGCGTATGCTGGATAGGATTAAGCTACAACCGGGTCCTGTGCCGCGCCTGAGCCGACCCACGAGGAGCCGCCAGCCGATGAGTGATACGACCGACGAGACGCGAAAGCTGGATCGCCCCGACCGGGTTGATGCCCTGATCGAATTCATGGCGCCGGTGGTGCTCGACATCATCCGCCGGCTCGACGGCGATGAGTTCACCACCACCGAGTTCATCGACGTGCTGCGGAGCGATCCATCCGCACGGGCGGTCTACGACGAGGCGCTGGCGCGTTGGGGCGAAGGCGAGCGCTACGCGAAGATGATCGTCCATGGCCAGGTGATTCCAGCCGTTCTCCGCCGGTCGCCGGATGTTGAGTGGCTTGGCTTTGAGCATGGCGAGGAGGATGTCTACGCGGTTCCCGCACGCTGGCGATTGATCGCCTCAACCCCGGATCGAGGTCTATGATAGGCGGCGCAACGAGGCGTCGGTTGGCGCTAGGCAGACCATCGACATAAACTGTGCGTACACATACCATATACGGAGATGCTGGAGACAGCCCGCCGTGGTGGCTGCCTCAACCCTGCCTGGTTGAGATTCCGGCTCGCATGATGAAATGGACGAATTGCATGCTCACGTCGTTCCAGAAACGCGTCGTCTCGCTCAACCGATTGCCAGATGCCGAGAAAGACGACGGCCGGAAGACGAACAACCCGCCAAGCGGTGGAAATCTACCTCCCAACGCGCCGAATCGACCGCAGAAGCCGGGACAAGGCGCCAACAATCAACCGCGCCGCCCGCGCATCCCTTCGTGGGCGATCGGTGCCCTCTTCCTCGCTCTCGTCGCGTGGCAACTCTATGACCTTTTCGGTCCGAATCAAGAGCAGGGCCGGATCGAGGTTCCCTACTCGGTCGTTCTCGGCCAAGTGAGCGGTGGGAATGTCTCCGAAGCGACCGTCACCGACACCAGAATCGATGTCGAGCTGAAGGAAGCGGTGTCGTGGGATCGTCAGACAGAGGCACTCGTGACACCAGCGGCGGGCGACGCGAGCGGTGAGCGGGTGGTGCGCGAGGATCGTCTTCGGGCCGAGCTGCCGCCAATCGAGAACCCGGGGCTGCTGACACTGCTGGCTGAGAATGAGGTCACGGTCAACGGCGAGACCGGCGGTGGCTCACTGCTGATGAACCTCTTCTTGACCCTGCTCCCCTTTGTTCTGATCGTTGGCCTGATCATCTTCATGGGCCGCCAAATGAGCCGCGGCCAACAGAATGTCTTTGGTTTCGGCCGGAGCCGGGCGCGGCAGCATGACCCAGAGCGGCCACAGGTGACGTTTGCTGACGTCGCCGGCGAGGATGAGGCGAAGAAAGAGCTGACGGAAGTCGTCGACTTCCTTCGCAATCCGGCGAAATATCATTCGCTGGGAGCGCGGTTGCCGCGCGGCGTCCTCCTCGTTGGCCCCCCGGGCACCGGCAAGACCTTGACCGCGCGCGCGGTCGCGGGGGAGGCGGGCGTTCCCTTCTTCAGCGTCTCCGCCTCCGAGTTCGTCGAGATGTTTGTCGGCGTCGGCGCCAGTCGTGTGCGTGACCTGTTCGAGAAAGCGAAGACGAACGCGCCGGCGATCATCTTCGTTGATGAGCTCGACGCCGTCGGCCGTCAGCGGTTCGCCGGACTTGGCGGCTCGAACGACGAGCGTGAGCAAACCTTGAACCAATTGCTGGTCGAGATGGACGGCTTTGAAACCAATCAAGAAGTGATCGTGATGGCCGCGACCAACCGGCCCGACGTGCTCGACCCGGCACTGCTGCGACCGGGCCGTTTCGATCGCCAAGTCGTCGTTGGGCTCCCAGATCGTGTCGGACGCGAGGCGATCTTGAATATCCACACGCGTGGCCTGCCATTGTCGACAGAGGTTGATAAGGCCCTGATTGCGCGCGGCACCACCGGTTTTTCCGGCGCCGACCTGTCCAATCTCGTCAATGAGGCGGCGCTAACGGCGGCCCGGCGCAATCGCAAAGAGATTACGAACTCCGACTTCGACGAGGCGCTCGACAAGATTCTGCTCGGCACGACGCGGTCTGGCTTGATGAATCCGAAAGAGCGCGAGGTCGTTGCCTACCACGAGGCGGGGCATGCGCTGGTAGCCCACTTTACGCCTGGCGCCGATCCGCTGCGAAAAGTCAGTATCGTGCCGCGCGGTCGTGCCCTTGGCGTGACGGTGCAGATGCCGGAAGAAGACCGCCACAACTACAGTCGAACCTACCTGACGGGCCGTTTGGCGATGCTGCTCGGCGGTCGAGCGGCAGAGATCGTCGTCTACGACGAGATCACCACGGGTGCGGAGAATGACCTCAAGGAGGCAACGAACCTGTCGCGCCGGATGGTCGGTCTCTGGGGCATGAGCGACGATGTGGGGCCAGTCTATCTTGGCACCGGGGAGGAGCATGTCTTTCTTGGCCGAGAGATCACCCAAGACAAGGCCTTCTCCGATGCCACGGCGCAGCGGATCGACACGGCGGTGCGGGAGATGGTCGAGGCCGGTTTGCAGCGCGCGCTCGCCCTGAACCGGCGGTTGCGGGCACAACTCGATGCGTTGGTCGCGGCGTTGCTCGAGCAAGAGACGTTGGACGCGAAGCAGGTGACGGCGATCTTTGGTCCGCCCTCACCGGCCGACATTGAGGCGGGCATCGTGCCGCAGCAACCAGCGACGGTGGAAGCCGCTGGCTCGGAGGCAGTGGTTCAGACCAGTTAGCGGTTGCATCCGGCTCCGTCGTGATGATGGTGATGTTGCAGATCAGCGCCTGTCCGATGCTTCATTCATAGGATCAAGTCGACTCTCGCTCCAAACGTGGCAGCCGTCGTCATGCGAGCGCGCTTTGCGCGCTTCGTTCCCGGTTCGCGATTCGCCATGTGATTGCCTGCTGGTGGGACGCTTGGTGCCAATCGTCGCGACTGCCGGGCAACATGCATCGGATGAATCGTCCTCGGTGAGGCGTGAGACGCGAGCCGAGTTCGGACTGCAACAACCATGTATCATGAAATTGCCCCAGCAATCTCGTTAATCGCTGGCAAGGGGACTGATCGACAGGTTGATCGATCGCGAGCAGGGTTGGAGCGCGACGAGCCCGGGACCGATCCACCGCGATCGGTTGGACGCGTGTTGATGGTGGGTTGAGGACGAGATGCCAGGCCGAGATAAATCTGGTCGACGCGGGCGATCACGACACGATCGGAGCGAAGTTGCACCGGGTAAACGACACAAGGCGAACGGGCGCACCGGCGACCGTCGGGAGGTCGATCGCCTGCATCTGTTGGACGACTCCGATGTCGATCTGCCGAGATTGGAGCCGGATCTCTTTATCAACCGCGAACTGAGTTGGCTACAGTTCAACCAGCGCGTGTTGGAGGAGGCGATCGACAGCTCGACGCCGCTGTTGGAGCGACTCAAGTTTGCCGCCATCTTTTCGGCTAACCTCGATGAGTTCTTTATGATCCGGGTGGCCGGGGTCAAGCGCAAACTGGCCGCTGGCATCGGCGACCCTGGGCCCGATGGGCGTACACCGCCGGCGCTACTGACCGCGATCCGCGCGGCGACGCAGGCACAGCTCGACACCCTGGCGACGCTGTTCAACCACGACCTCCTGCCGAACCTGGCAAAGCATGGCATCTCCCTAGTGCCGTACAGCGATCTTGACGACGCGGCTCAGGCGTCACTCGGCCGGTGGTTTGAGGAGGAGATCTTCCCGATTCTGACGCCGCAGGCGATCGATCGGGGACGCCGATTTCCGCACGTCTCGAACCGGAGTCTGAATCTGATCGTGGCGCTACGTCTCGACTCTGGGGCCCATCTTGCGCGGGTCAAGATTCCCGCGACCTTGCCACGGTTCGTGCCGATCCTGCCAAACCCCGAAGCGCCACCGAGAGCGGAGGAGAATGGCGCGGTGCCGCTCCAATTCACCTGGCTGGAGCAAGTTGTCGCTGCCCACCTGCCGCGCCTCTTTCCTGGCGCGACGGTCACCGCTCGCTATCCGTTTCACGTGACCCGTGATTCCGATATTGACCTCGGTGAAGAAGACGATCGGGACGACGACACCGATTTGATGATGTCGATGCGCGAGTCGATCACGCAGCGGGCGTTCGGGCCGGCGGTTCGCCTGATGGTCGATACGACGATGCCTGTGGACGTCCGAGATTGGCTGGTTGAACACCTCCACGCCACGGAACGCGACCTCTACGTGGTGGAAGGTCCGCTGGCTGGCGATGATCTGATGGAACTGCTGGCGATTGACCGGCCAGATTTGAAGGATCCTCCCTTCACGCCGGCACCAGTGACCGAATTCGTCGCGACGACACCCGATCTCGATACACCCGATATCTTTGCCGTGCTCAGAGATCATGATGTGCTGGTGCATCATCCGTATCAAACATTTGGCACCGTCGTCGATTTCGTACAAGCCGCCTCAACCGACCCCAACGTGGTTGCGATCAAACAGACGCTCTATCGGCTCGGGAGAGACTCGCCGCTGATCCCAGCCTTGATCGAAGCACGCGACGATGACACCCAGGTCGCGGTGCTGGTCGAGCTGAAGGCGCGCTTTGACGAAGAGAACAACATTACCTGGGCCGAAGAGCTCGAGCGACATGGTGTCCATGTCGCGTATGGTCTGACCGGTCTCAAGACCCACTGTAAGGCGACGCTGGTGGTTCGCCGCGAGCCGACCGGA
>Ga0136615_10000889_pt1 | contig 13999 bp, 15 predicted proteins | sample AntDrymUQ2882206_2_FD_106647 | JGI IMG/M metagenome (GOLD analysis project Ga0136615, IMG submission 106647) | Polar desert sand microbial communities from Dry Valleys, Antarctica - metaG UQ288 (22.06) | ecosystem: Environmental > Terrestrial > Soil > Desert | place: Antarctica: Dry Valley...
ACGCCTCGACAGCGGCTCGCTGCTTCCGTGAGGTCTGATCCTCATTCAGGATCGTCAACATCCCCGAACCACCGGAGCTGGACTGCGCACCCTCGCCGGGGTCATTAAGTAGGAACAGCACCCGCGCGTGCTCTCCGCCGCCGTCCGGGTCTGGATAAGGCACCGAACCGGCCGGGAGACCGTTTGCCGCTGCGATCTCATCGGCAAACGCCGCCAGCCGCGCCACATGCGGCTCGCTCCGGCGATCCCAAAGTGCGGCACGCGCGGTCGCACGTGCTGCTGGTGTGGACGGAAAGGCGGGCATCCTGGGACCGTAGTGGACCTCGGCCAGCCCGCGAGCTGCGGCTTGGCGAGTGCGTGGCGAGCCCGTAGCCCGTAGCGCGTCATCCACGGCCACAGCATGGCGCGGCGCACGACTGAGCCGCGCTCCCTCGTGATGGATACGCGGCACGGCGGCCGACCGGCCGTCCGTGGGTGCACCGGACCCGGTATACGTCGAGGCCCGAGACGGCCAGCGAGCGTCGCACTTCGGGTTCTGGTCAGGCTCATCCGCGGGTATTGGCTACCCCGGCGCCGGTCCTGGACATCGACCGGCCATTCCGCAGGGACCAGTAGTGCGGTGAGCCAGACCGCCGGACACCAGCATGTCCGCCTCGTCGACCACCGATGCCCGGAGCAGAACGGGGCGTAGAGCGCCTGAACGAGAGCCTAGGCGGCCGCCCAGGCCTCACCAAGCTATGGCGTGGCCGCAGCCCGGCGGGGGCTGCGCAAGGCCGTCCAGGCGGCTGAGGCGCACGGCTGTGGCGCTCACCGACCACAGCGCCGGATACCGGAGCGCACCGAGGCGACGCCCTCATCGGAACTGACCTGCTCCCCTCGGCCCAGACCTGGCACGCTTTCGGCGTGCCGGAGACCGAGCAGGACATCACCGCCGAGTTCAAGACGTTCCTCAACGACCTGGCCGGGACCTACACCTACGCCCTGACCGGTCTCCAGATGCTCCGGAAGCACACCGCCGAAGGGCTGCGGCGGCACTCTCCGCAGCCGACCACGATGCTGGAGGCCAACAGCGGTCCGTTGCCCGGCAACCCGCGAGGCGAGACTTTCCACCAGTGGGCGCAGGCCGACCTGCTCGACAACCTTGATCAGCGTGGACTGGCCGCACGGCAGATCGGGCACCAGTGGCTCACCCAGGTGCACCACGGCTGGGACGACGACCACTACGGCTTCCGTGCCCGGCTCGCTGTCGCACGCGGACTGGAGAAGGACGACGTCAAGGACCCGCTGTTCGGCGACCTGAACAAGATGCGGAACGACGTGATCCACCACCGCGGCATCGCGCAGGCTCGCAACACCGGCAAGTGCGAGCACCTGCACTGGTTCGCCGTCGGCGACAACATGTTCATCGAGCGCCGCATGGTGTGGGAGGTCATGGACGCGTTCGGCCTGACCGTCACCGCACCGACAGGTCTCTTCCGGGAGTTCAAGGCGCCCTGAGGGCGGCGCGGCGGCCTGGCCGTCGGCGGCCAGGCTGAGACCATCCCGGCGCGCGGGGCGGCCGGTCCATGGTGGTCGGAGCGGATGCGGCCGCCCCGCCACGTGCGCCGCGCGGGGCGGGCCGACGGCTGGGCAACACCCGCCGCGCCCGCCGCGTCGCCGTTCGGGCAGGCCGATACCGTCGGTCGCGTGGCACTCGGTCCGGAAGTTGTTGTTGGTGGCGGAGGCGCAGTCGTCTCATTGCTGGCCGCAGGCGTCTCTGCCTGGTACGCGAGGAAGTCCCTGAAGACCTCGCAAGCCCAGGCACTCAGTGCCGCTGAGCAGGTCGCCATCGGACGTGAGGGCCAAGTCCACATCCTTATTGACCACGTCCGCGCCGTTCACGACCCCGCTCGCAAGATCGTGGCCGAGCTGACGCGCGACCTCGCACCCCCGAGCGTGATGCAGCAGCGCGTACTGCCGAACATCAGCTACGGGGAGCGGGCGCAGCGGCGGGCGCAGGACCTCACCATCCTCGTCGAGCAACTGGAAGACCGGGGCGCCCCCTCCGTTGCCCGTGCATACGAGGCTGTTCAGCGTTACGCCGCCGCTGCGGTCGGGTTGTTGATCAGGGCCAATCGCGACGCCCCACTCGATTCGCAGCAGGGCGAGGAGATGTTCGTGGAGTACGACGAGTTAATCCTGAATGTGCGCACACGTGCGACGGCTGCTATCGAAGCCTGGAACGAGTGGCGGCTAGAAGTCCGGAGCAGCCGAGGAATGGCCGAGTGAGTCACGGCCGCCAGCGCCGGTCACGCGGACCGGAGCTCAGCCCCCCGTGCGCGTCGGCGCCCCAGACCTGCTCGTTCCGGATCGCTTCGTCGTAGATCGTCTGCGGCGTCGGATCGAAGGCGTCGGGGTCGTCGAGGATGGGGTCGACCAAGTCCACGCAGGCGTCGCAGATGCGGCCCCTGCCGACCGTGGAGCGGCCGGGCAGCCCGGCGGCCTTGCCACACACCCCGCACAGCTCCAGGCGCACCGCACGCCCGCCGAGGCCACCGAGCGGGCCGCGCACGCCGGGCCGGGACGGGTCCGTGTCGGTGGACTTGATCTCGACGCCCGGCTGACGCGACGGCGCCCGACCCGCCGCCTTCACCTCGTCGACGACCGGGGAGATCGTGAACACGTCGAGGCGCCGGATGCGGCGCAGGCGGCCGGTCTGCTCGCCGTCGAGCACACGGAAACCGATCGTCCAGCGCTGGCGGGCGCCGTTGCGCCGGATCGACTTGATCGCCAGGCGCGAGTCCTCTGTGGTGCCCGGCATCAGACGCAGACGCAGCAGCAGACCACCGGCGGCGGATGGCCAGCGCTCGCCTGTCGGCTGGCGGGCGGGCAGCCGCGGGTCACCGGCTGGCAGCTCGACGGCGGACAGCACGGAACCCACCGGGCGCGACCAGTCGTCGCGGATCGTGACGCCGGGCGAGCGGCGGGCGACCGCCTCGGCCAGCGCGCCACGGTCGAACACGTCGCCGCGCTGATCCACGCCGGTCGGCAGGATCACCACCTCGTGGATCACCGCGCGGTCGGCCCGGGGACGCGGCCGCGGGGGCGCCAGCGACGGCACGGCCAGGGCCGGGGACTTGATCTCCATGTCGGCCGGTGGCCGCTCGTAGCGGGGCATGGTCACCAGCTTGACCGGCGCCGTCGCCGACTACAGGGTGACGCGCCGCGTTCCGGTGAAGCGGAACGACTCGCTCGATCGAGACCGCTCGTACTCGCTGTTTAACTCTCCGTGCTCATCCCGGTGTAACATTCGCGTGACGGAACCCGGCGCCGAGACCGTCACGCTCGGCGGCGCTGCCGGACGCTCCCCCACTCGGCGCTCCGTGCGAATCGAGATCGATCATGGACATCTGGTCCAACCCCCTCCCCGAAGGCGTCCAGTTCGCGGGCAAGACCGACGAGGGGTTCAAGCTCAACCTGTCGATGCCCCTCGACGACAACGGGCTGATGATGCTGTGGTGCCCCGTCGAGCACGACCACCGCTTCGCCGTCAGGATCAAGTTCGAGGGTCCCGGCGCCGACGAGATCCACTGCCCCTACTGCGGCCACCGTGACTACGCCACCGAGTTCCTGACCGACGACGCCAAGCGGAGACTTCAGGAAGCCGCTCAGGCCGCCTCGATCCTGTTCCTTCAGGAGCAGTTTGCGGGCAGCGGGTTCCGGTTCGAGCCCTCCCCGATGCCGCAGACGATCTTCACCTACGAGCAGGAGACGACCCGACGCACCATGCACTGCGACCGGTGCAACGAGCCGGTCGCGGTGTTCGGCATGGCGATGTTCTGCCCCGGCTGCGGCCGCCATGCCCCCGCGGCCGAGTTCGCCGAGATGCTGGAGGTGGAGCGCCGCGTTATCGCCGGGCTGGACGCGCTGCCCTCTGATACCCGCGCCGAGCTAGAGGCGGGCGGGGCGCTCGGCCGGGTCTACGACGACTCCATCAAGAACACGTGCAGCGCCCTGGAGACCCTCCTGAAGGCGATCTTCTACGAGCGGGTGCCCAACCCCGGCGACGTGCTGAAGACCGCCAAGATGCACGGCAGCACCTTCCAGCGCCTGGACGACGTCGAGACGTTGTACCGCGACCACCTGGGTCTCGATCTGCCCGCCGGGCTCGGTGCGGACTGGGCAACGCTGCTGGAGGCGATGGCGGCCCGGCACTTGCTCACCCACACTTCCGGCATCGTCGACCAGAAGTACCTCGACCGCGTCCCCACCAGCCCGCTGGGCATCGGTCAGCGGATCACGGTCAACGTCGGGCGAGTTACCGCGTTGCTGGACGCCGCGGCCGCGCTCGGCACACTCCTGTCACCGCCGGTGTCGAGCCAGACCTGATCCTGACGCCGACGGCCCCTAGGGTCGACCGGGCCAATACCGCTAGAGGGCGCTGCGCGCCACGGCCCGATTCCGACCTGACGCCGGGCACCGCATCTGCCCCACGACATGGCCACCTCGAACGTCGTCGACGTGGTGCTCGACGAACGCCCAGGGGCTGGTGAACTCGTTCGCCTTCTGCTCTGTGCCGTCATGGCGCAGGTCGACGACATCGCCGCAGCGCGGGCACACATCCTGCTGGTTAACCACGCCGACCAGGGTAGATCCGACCGGCGTGGATCTTCCGGCACTCTGCTGCACATGACCGTCCCGGCTGATCAGGACCTCGCGCACGAGCAGTTCCCCGACCTCAACAGCGAGTTTTACCAGGCAGATCCGGCCGACTACCTCGCCCGCCGGGCACGATCGGTCATCCTCGCCATCGCCGACTCACCTGCTCTCGACCAGGTCCTGGCCGACGGGGTTCGGTACGGCGTGACCGAGATCCGCAGGAACCCGGGTAGCAGGAACGACGACACCAAGCGCGCCGACGACGCGTATGCGGCGCTGGAGGCGACCAACCTGCTCCACCACGCGGCCGAATGCTTCCTGCGCCTCTACCTCGCGCACGCCGACCGCCAGGCATGCCCGTGGCTGGAGGTCGCTCGTCTCCGGGTGCCGCGGCACTTCAAGGAGCGCGCGGAGGCGCTGCGTGACTCGCTGACCGAGCAGGTCACCATCGACTCCCTGCGCCGCGTCTTCTTCGGCAACAGCGATCCCACCGCGATGGACTGGACCGTCTCCCCCGAGGAGTGGCAACGCAAGACCGACGGGCTCGCGATGCTGGTCGGCTACCTGTGCGACACCGTGCTGGGCGACGCCGCGATGTACAACGCCACGAAGCACGGGCTCGCAGCCGTCGGTGGCAACCACGAACTCGCGCTCTCCACACCCGGTGACGACCTCGCCATCCACACGGAGGGTCTCGCGCTGACCTTCCTCGACGTGAGGCTGTTGGAAGACTCGTCCGGACGGAAGCGGTGGCACCGGTGCACCACGTTCGTGTCCGTCGAGGCGAACCTGGGCGTCGTGGAGATCATCCGCCTGTTCGTAGCGACCTTGTGGGGGATCGCTCGGCACCGCTACACCGGCGAGCAGGCACTTGGCATGCCGGTGATGATGATCGATCCCGACGTGCTTCAGCAGGTCCTCCGGACTGGACGCGGCGACGCCCCGATCCAGTTCTCCAGCATGGCGATGGAGTTGGCGTACTACCTCGACCCTGCGGAGAGCCAGACCGCGGACGAGCCGGACGCGACATAGGACCAGACTCCGCCGCTGCCTCACCTCTAACGTCTGCCCCGCCACCATTCGATCTTGAATCCCCCATCCCCATCCAGCTTGCCCATCCGGATCGCTCGCCCATTCCGGTAGTCGACCAGATCGGTGACGGTGGCCAAGAAGTCAGACAACTCGCACTCGATCGCACGACAGCGGGCGGCCGAGTCACCGATCCGGCCGAAGTACGCCGAGATCGTGTGCACGGTGTTGGCCACGATGTCGGCTACCAGGGCGGCAACCTCGACGTGGTCGTCCTCGCGGATGAACCGAGCGACGCCGATCCCCCCGACCACGTTGCCGACGTACAAGGCACCCTCGGTCAAGTCGATGGGGTCAGGGTGGCTCGCCGTGCTCCAGAGTCGGTAGACGTCGGTCATCGAATCGCCATGTGCTGCGTGGATCATCTTTGTCAGCGTGAGTGGACTCGCCTGCCCTGCCAACTGGAACACGTCCGGACGGCGCCGGGTGGAGCGAACATCGAACCCGGCGGCACTGACGATGTGCTGCCACTCTGCGTCTGCGCGACCGGTTGCGGCCTGCGACCACAGCATCAACTCCGCCGCTCGCTCGGCGCGCACGTCGACGGTCAGGGTCGGGTCAAGCGCCCACCTGATGACCGCCGACGCCTCCAGGACGGCGCGCGCAGGGGGATAGATTGCGGGCGAGGAGATGATGTTGTCGGGGCTGCCGGGTGGGCCGGACCAGTAGGCCCGGCATAGTAGGGCCAGGTGCGCCTGGATAGCGATGGCAGCGCTGACCGCGGTCGACTCCGCGGCCAGGCCGAGGGTGCTCCTTGTAGCGCCGATGTTGGAGGGCTCCGGGTCACCCGCGCCTCCGTCACCCCGCACGACGCTGGGTTCCCATCGGCCACGACCTGCCAGGAGCGCAGCGTATGGAGCGGACGAGTCGTTAACTGGGTTCTCCAGAGCTTCCTTCCACGCCTGACCGAGAGCGGTATAGGCGTTGGCGAGCACTACGAGCACCGCTGGCCTGTCGGCTGCCGTGGACACCGGCGCAGGCTACTGGCCACCTCCACCAAGCCCACCCCGGTAATCTGCGTCGTCGTGAGCGACGGGGCATCGACGGCTGACTGGATCTCCGCATTGGGGCAGGTCGGTGGAGCATTAGGCACAGTGGCCACGCTCAGCGTGGCAATTTGGCTAGCCCGTCGAGACAGCCGCTGGCGGAGAGCCGAGCAGGCGGACCGGGATGCCGCGCAGGCCCGGCTGATCGCCGTGGAGCCGGTCTACGACCCCAACGACTACCCCGACGTCGGGTACATGCTGAGGGTCCTCAACGGCAGCCAGCATCCGGTCTTCGGCGTGAAGATCATCGAGTTCAGGAACGAGGACCCACGCGACCTCCGGTGGAAGGTTTACCACCGCTACTCCGACGGATTCCCGACCGAAGCCCGTGTACTCGCTGCGGGCGACCTGTTCCGTCTCCCGGCGTACTACTGTCGCTAAATGTGCACTCCTTACGCTCTGAAGGATCAGCAACCGGCTCTGAGCTGCGCAGACACGGGTGTGACACGTAAACTTGATCATATTTAGCGGCACTACGTCGATGAGGACGGTCGTGGACTCCTGCCAGACGGCGAGGACCACGTCACCGTCGAGTTCACCGACGCCGCAGGGCTGCGGTGGCGACGTCGCGACAACGACGCCCCGGAGCGTGTCATCACGTCGAGTCCGTAGACAGCCCGTGCCGTGGTTCGCCTGCCCTATCGTGGGCCTTCAGCACGAGCCTGATTAGCCCACTTGACTTGCTCAGACGAGGTCCACTCGCGGTCGCCCTCGCCGTCCTCCCGCGAGGCAAGAACGATCTTCACCTCGACCGCGGCAGCACCGGAGCAACTCGGGATGCTGAACGTCTTGCTCACGCCCTTGGCCATCTCGAAGGGGCCTTCCGGCTCAGGTGTCACCGTGGCGGGCTCAGGGCCGGTGCCGTTGTTCGTCAAGTACCGGATATGAGCCGCGAGAACGGCCGTTACCCTAATCACGGGCGGGCCGTCGAGCATGGTCACCGTGACGATGCATACGCCTCCATCTCCAACGCGGCCGATCTTGATGTCGAACTGAGGCCGCTCCTCATACTTTCGCGCAGCGCGCATCTCGGCGACTGACTCGTGCGCGGCCTTCTCCGAGCCTCGTGCCGCCTTGGCCGACACCCGCGAGTAGATCAGCGCCCCCACCGAGATCATTAGCGCGGACAGCCCGACTGCGTCTCCGAGGTCGATGTTGTCGCCGATCCACTGACCGATCGGCTGAAACCAAGGACCCGGCTCTATTTCCCCGCTCATCCGGCCAGCCGAGCCGCAGTTTGCCCAGCGAGAACGGCCTGCACGCTGCTGGTCGACCACCTGGTCCCGCCCCGCGCCGTCGGCACGCCGTCTGCCGTCAGCGCCTCGGCAATTGCCCGCAGCGTGCCACCGGCTGCGCGGTAGTCGACGACACGGCGCACCACGTCGGCGGGCAGCACTGAGGGGCGACCTAGCCTCACTCCGGCGGCGCGCTTCGCCGCGAGCGCGTCCTTGGTGCGCTGCGAGATCACCCGCCGCTCGTACTGCGCGGCGTTGGCGATCGTGTTCGCCACCATCTCCCCGGCGGGGGTCGAGGTGTACACGCCGACGTCGAGCAGCACCAGGCGCCAGCCCTCCGGCCGCGAACGGTCCAGTGAGCCGCAGAAGTCATGTACCGAGCGCGAAACGCGGCTCAGGTCCTTGGCGATGAGCACGTCGGCGTCACCGGCAGCGAGCGCACGCAGCGCGACGTCCAGCTCCGGCCGGTTCAGGTCCTTCGCAGACCACGCCGGGTCGGTCACGTAGTCGACGTGCGCCCAGCCCTTGCCCTGGCAGTGCAGCGCGATCGCGGCCCGCTGCGCTCCGATGCCACCGCCAGACTCGGCCTGCTGCTCGGTACTGACGCGCAGGTAGGCGATCACGCGGGGAGCGGCGGCGGAATGCGTGGCGCGGCGGCGGCGAGAGCTGATCACCCGTCCGACGCTACGGCAACGACTGAGGGCAGACGCTACGCCTGATCGAACGTGTGTTCGACAGAAGGCCGGCTGTTTCGCCGAGATGGGCGTGGAATCACAGAGGGGGTTAGCGGCGCACCCGCGGCCGTCCACCCAGCCATAGATCGTCCACGCAAGGCTCGGCGTAGGGCGGCCCAACACCTCGCCCACCGCACGGCGGAGAACAACGCCGCCGACCCCGACAACGCATCCACGCCGACAGCGTTCGTCGAGGTGGCGGTGGCCCGGCAGACCGGTGTTATCACGATGGAGCGGTATAGCGGCTCGTCCACACGCTCGCCGGGCGCTGATCAGCTACGGCGTCGCCGACGAGGACCACTCGACAGATTCGGCGTGGTGCCACTCTCGGGGATCACTGTCGTCGTCGCTGTCGCACCGCAGGATGACCTTCACCGACGCCCGAACGGCGTCGGCCGGAAGGTCCACCGAGAACCCGATGCGCTCGTTCTTGACCATCTCGTACCGCCCGTGGCCGCCCCCGACGCTCAGCTTGATCTCGGCCACCTGTACCCCGCCGGGATCGCCTTGGAGCGGAAGTTGTGCCTCGGCGAAGTAGTCGGCGAGAACGCCGATCTGCGTCGGCCCATCGACCATGCGAATCCAGAGTTGAGCGCCGCCGTTCGGCCTAGGAGCGTCCAGGCTCATCGCGAAGTGTGGCCGTTCGGCGCGGTGCTGCGCCGCCTTGGTCAGATCGACCGACATCTCCGCTGCGCGCGCCGAGGTCTCCGACGCCGCGGCCGACCGGGTCGACGACGCGGCGGACCGCCCAGCGAAGTACAGGGCGATCAGCGCGATGGCCACACCGGCGAGCGACCCGGCGTCGCCGAGATCGAACGGCAGCACCGGTACCGACGGCACGGGGCCGACGACAGCCGAGATCACAGGCCGATGCCCTTCACCGCGTTGTCCGCCCAGCGGTCCACGATCTGCATGTAGCCGTAGAGGGTCGCCGAGTTGGGCTTCCACCCACCCTGCGCGGCGATCGTCTTCGCGTCATGGCCCGCGCGACGCGCCTCGGTCGCGAGGCCCGATCGGACCGAGTGCCCGGTCAGTCGTGCGTTCAGCCCGGCAAGCTGACCGGCGCGAGTGATCACGCCACCCACACCGTCGTCACTGATCCGCTTACCCAGGTTGCCGTGGCGGTCGATCGACCGGAACGCCGGGCCAGCGGTGATCCCGGATGCCTCCAGCCACGCGCCCCAGGTGCGGATGGGGCAGGTACCGGGATCGGAGCCCCACGGGATGGCCACCGTGCGGTGGCCGGTCTTGGAGTGGCGGACCACCACTGACAAGCCGTTCTCGGTGACGGTGACGTCCTCGACGAGGAGGTTGGCCAACTCTGACCGGCGGGCCGCCATGCCGAACCCGACGACAAGCAGCGCGCGGTCCCGGCGCCCGACCATCGTGGCGGGCAGCGCGGCCGAGATCCGGCGGAGATCCTTCACCGTCAACGCCGGTGCCGACCCCCGGCCGACCTTGACGTTCGCTTCGGCCAGCGCCCGCTCGTAGGCGGTAACCACACGCCGAGCGTCCTTGGTGATGCCTCGCGGCACGACCAGGTCGTGGCTGCGCCAGCCGTCGAGCACCCCGGACAGGCGGCGGATGATCGTCGACGGGGCGGCCGCCCCCTTCTCCGGGGTCTCGTGCGCCAGCCAGGTCACGAACGCCACGAGCAGGCCCGCCGATACCGAGGTGTCCGCGACACCCTGTCGGGCGCAGAACCGTTCCCATGTCGCCCAGTCCTGCTCGAACGCGCGCTTGGTGTTGGGCAGCACCGTCGAAACGACGATCACCTCGGCAGCATCCTCGATCGCGCGCAGGCGAGCGAGCGACGCGGCCAGCTCGACACTCGTGTCCGCGCTGCGATGCTGGACCATCTCCGACATGTGCTACCCCTCGTCTGAGCCTCGATACGCTCACAGTATCGGGGGTCAGGACCGACCCGTTACGACGCCGTGTCGGGACGCGAGACCGGGTCGACTCGCCGCACGTAGGTCAGCCTGCCCGGCGGACCGCCCTTACCGATGCCGGGCGGCTCGATGGCGCCTGGGTCGGCCAGCAGTACCACGCCGCTGGTACTGCGCCCCCAGGCGAAGGACCGGTTGCCCCGTGCGCCTGCGACAGTCACCGCGGCCAGCACCTGGGCGCGCAGCGCGATGATCGAGTCGAGGCTGTTCTGGTCCATGGGCTGGTAGTCCATGATCACCCCGACCATGCCGCCGTTCGGCAGATGTAGCGACCCGACGTCGAGCACGTCGTTCACCTTCAGCTCAGCACTACCCGGCTCCGCCAACAGCAGCATGAACCGCACCATGTCGCCCTCGTCCGGCGGCGGGTAAAACGAGACCTTCCCCAGTCCCGGCTCGTCGAGGTCCGTGACCAAACTGGCCCGCGACAGGTGCACCGAGACGGCGTGCCGCCAGCCAGGGGCCGACTCGGGGGTCCGCTCCCACCTGCTGAGTAGGCGGTCCTCCCCCTCGGCCAACCCGATTGCCGCGGCGCCTTCCGGTGTCCAAGCCATCCGCCAACGGCCGCTCTTGTGCAACGACAGCTTGATCGCGCCCGTCTGGCTGCGGGGTCCGACGTAGACGTCCGCGTGGTTGGTGTTCCCGAAGACGCTCCACGACTGGCTTCTCGCGCCGTCCCGGCTGCCGATCGCCCACCGGATGGAGCCGCCGGGGCGCGGCCTCTGCGGCTCGGGGAACAAGATCGGGGGAGTCGGGCGCGTGGCCATTGAGCGAGTGTGGCACTTCAGGTTGCCGCGCCCAGCACGGTTACGGGCGAGCGGCCCGCGCCTCGGCCAGCGCGGCCACCAGCGCCGCGCGCAGCCGGGCCTGCTCCGCGGCCTCGGCGGCGAGGCGGCGACGCCGCTGCACCGCGATGCGCTCCCGGGCCAGGGTGCGCTCCACCGGGCCGCGCAGCGCGGCGTCGAGGTCGGCGACGGCCAGCCGTGCCCGTGCCCGCTCGATGGCGTCGGTGTAGGTGCCGCCGTGCTCGGCGTCGACCATTCCGTCGAGGTACGCCGCAGCGAGCACCGCGGGCGTGACGGGGGCCGGTTCGTGGCCGTCCAGGTGCACGACCACGACGTTGTCGACGACGCGCAGATCGAGCGCTGCGCACCATGCGGCGATCGTCGCCGTGGCATGAGCAGGCTCGATGGGGCAGACATCCGCAGTACGGATGTCTGGCTCCTCCTGGCCGGAGGGGGTGTCGGCGGTGCCGACGCCCTGCTCGTCGTCGGGCCGCTCGGCGCCCACTGTGGTTCCAGGCTGAGCGTGGTTGCGTGAGGCCGGCCGTTGGTCATCGGGCCGCGGCACGAAGCGGCGGTTGATCTCCGCCGACGTCGACCGGCGCAGGCGCGAGAGGGGGTCGGGCATGACCTGGCCACCGCCCATCTCGAACACCGCCTCCGCGACGTGGCGCGGGACTTTCCGGGCCACAGCCCGGCGCCGCGCCGCCTGTGGGTCCGGCGTCGTCACCGCGCACCATCCGAGGCGGGACGGGTCCAGGTCTCCCACAGCGCAGACATCGTGACGTCGGACAGACGGTCCGCGGTCGACGTCGGGACGCCACCCTGCGCCTCGTCTCGGACCTTGGTGAGCAAGCGGGCACGGCGCCGGTGGGGGCGCCGCGAGTAGTCGCGCAAGCTCGGCCCGGCCAGGTCGCCCAGCCTCGCGGCCAGCGCCGCGACGATCTCGTCGTTGTAGTCGGCGCGCAGGCCGCGGGCCAGGCGTAGGCACATCGCCACCGAGGGGCGCGTGTCACCGGCCACCAGCATCCGCACGCTGCGCAGGCTCACCCCCGACACTGCAACCAGCTTCTCGATGCTCCAGCCCAGCTTGTCGCACTCGCGCACCAGCGCCTTGCCGAACGACTCGGCCAGCCGCGCCTTTTCGGCGCCGACGACCCTGCCGCGGCGATCTTCAGGTGCAGCATCGCGCGCGCGGGGTGCCCCAGCCGGTGCCGATTCGGTCATGCCGACGATGGTCACCCGGACCGCCTTGCGTGTCGTGGTGCCGCGCCGGTCGGTCTTGATCTGGGGCATGCTCTCGCAGTCCTTGGTTTAACAGATCATCGAGTGCTTGATCCACCAGGAGTGATCACGTGTCCGAATCGTCGCGTCGCCGGAAGCTGAACCGACTCGTCTCCTCGCTCGACGTGTCGCCCGAAGCTGGCACCTACGACGAGATCGTCGAGATGAACGACCGCGCCCGCAGTCGAGAAGCGCGCGCCGCCCTGCCCCGCCTGGTCGTCGACGAAGCGGCCGCCGCCGCAGAACAAGCCGCGCAAGCTGACGCCCTGGCTGGGTCGCACGAGCAGCGCCGCGCCGCCCTCGACGCGATCCGAGCCGCCGCTAGAAGTGCCCCCGGTCCGGTCGCTGCGACCGCTCCCGCGACGGCCAGCCCGGTGACCGGTGCACCGCCCGCGGGCTGGTACACCGGCCCGACCGGTGAGCGGTGGCTGTGGGACGGCTCGACCTGGATCGCCTCGGCGCGTCCCTGATACTGCTCGGCTGATCATCACGCAGGCCGTCGTCGCGACGGTGCCGCGCCGTTCTCGGCCTGCATCCGTTTGGCCGCCATGATCAGCACGGAGATCAACTGCTCCGGCCGGTGGTCCACGAGAACGCCGCAGGCGCCTGCGGCGGTGCGCAACTCGTCCATGGCCCGGACCATCACCGCGACGTCGGTGGCGCTGTTCTCGTCTCCGACCATCATCCGGTTCTTCGTGTCGAGCACGATGATCGCGGGCTTGTCCTCGGTGACCTGCGCTTGGTGACCCGCGCTCGGTACTCGCGTACGTCCTCTGCCGTGAGCTGCACGCCGGTGGGAATCACGCGGTGGGCCTCTCGGACCTTGGCGGCGTGCGCCCGCCGCTCCGGGTGGTCCGCTACCTCGGCCAGCCACGCCGAGTGGCATGGCCTGCCCGCCGAGGCGCCGCAGTATCGGCAGGCGACATCTCGGCCGGTGGGCTCCTCTGCGGGCCGCGGGTTCACCGACGCACCGCGGCCTCAGAGTCGCTGAGAGCCCCGTCGCCGGTCCGGTCGTTGTCGAGCGTCGCGCCGAGGGCCGTTCGGGCCTCCTGGACGCGCTCAGCGCCCATTCCGCGCGATTCCAGCGCCTCGACCAGCAGCACCTCGATGGCGGAACTGCGGCTCTTCGCACTTGGCCGGATTGTGTAGCCATGTGGTCACTTTGAGTGGTCACATGGTGGTTACCTGTTGTGACGAGGTCCTGGCTGTGCGGGGGACGGAGGGGCACCGGGTGGTGTAGGC
>Ga0136615_10000893_pt1 | contig 13990 bp, 12 predicted proteins | sample AntDrymUQ2882206_2_FD_106647 | JGI IMG/M metagenome (GOLD analysis project Ga0136615, IMG submission 106647) | Polar desert sand microbial communities from Dry Valleys, Antarctica - metaG UQ288 (22.06) | ecosystem: Environmental > Terrestrial > Soil > Desert | place: Antarctica: Dry Valley...
ACCTTGCGGAACAGCGCGTTGAAGACGGCCGTGACGATGTGCAGGTGCTTGGAGCGCGGCAGGTAGACCAGGAAGAAGCAGACGATGGCGATGCTGCCCCAGAAGGAGAAGACATAACCGGCCGCCATGGCCCACGCCGGCAGCACGGACGCCAGGGCCATGCCGATCGGGTTAGCCACCACCGACCAGGCGGCGTCGGGATCGCCGAACCGCCCGATGCGAAATGCTTCAGCGAGGAGCTCGAAGGCCACTACGCCGGCGATGAGCAGCAGGATGGTCAGCCCGTCGCGCGAGAGCGTCAGGCGGCGCGGCCGCACGACCACGCGGCGGAAAAGGGCGTAGCCGACGGCCCCCAGCACGGCCACGCCCAGCAGGTTCTGGACCGGCTGGAGCAGGCGCCAGAGCCAGCCATCGAAGGGCCAGGCCAGAGTGGCGTGGACCAGGCCGAAGGTGACGCGGTCCGCGGTCCCGATGGTCAGCACCACGAAGCCCCAGAAGATCGCCGCGTGCATCAGACCCGGGCCCAGGTCGCGGAACATGCGCACCTGTGCGATGGAGTAGACGAACATGGCACGCACGCGGGACTCGGGCTGGTCCGTCACCACGACCGGCTGCGCCGCGGCGAAGATGCGCAGATGCCGCGCCATCTGGAGGAGGAAGAGCGCGGTGGCCGCGGCAAAGAGCAACGGCGCGAGCGGATACAGCGGGATCTGCTCCAGGAGCGTCACGGTGGGTCCCTGTCGGTCGGCGCGTCGCCGGACGCACGCGGTCCATCGTCGACGGACGCGTGCTGGGTATGCCCACCCAGCGTCTCCAGGGCGTGCGCCAACAGCGGCACCAGGGCATCCAGCGACTCCGTCGCGCCGCTGGGGCTTCCGGGCACGGCCACCAGGAGCGAGCGGCCGCGAACCCCGGCCAGCGAGCGCGAGAGGTCAGCCATGGGCGTCGCCCTGCGGCCGGCCGCGCGCATCACCTCGCCGAACCCCGGGATCTCATAGTCCAGCATCTGCTGAAGCGCTTGTGGTGTGACGTCCCGCGGACCCAGCCCGGTGCCACCCGTGGAAACCAGCAGCCGGCATTGACCAGCCTGCGCCTCGATCTGTGCCACGATGGAGGAGAGGTCGTCCGGCACGACACCGCGCTCCACGGTATAGCCGAGGCCCGCGAGGCGTTCGGCGAGCGCGTCCCCGCTCGCGTCCTCACGAGTGCCGGCGGCGACGCCGTCGCTGATGGTGAGCACGAACGCCGTGTCGATCCTGCGTGCCTCCCCTGCCTGATCCGCCGAAGCCTTCTGGTCCGCCACCCGAGCCCCTGGCCCTCAGCGTGACCGGCGGGGTCCGCGCACGCCCTTGGGCACCCGGCTAGGCGTCCGGCCCTCCGCTGAGGCAGGCCGATGCCACTCGCCGGAGGCGCCGCCGGACTTCTCCAGCAGCCGGATCGAGCGGATCTCCGCCGCCCGGTCGACGCCCTTGACCATATCGTAGACCGTGAGCGCAGCCACCGAGGCGGCCATCAGCGCTTCCATCTCCACGCCGGTCTGAGCCGTCGTCGCCGCCGAAGCACGGATGCGCAGCGCTCCTGCTGCTCGATCGGGCGTGATCTCCACGGCTAGATCGGTCAGCGGCAGCGGGTGACAGAGCGGGATCAGCTCGGAGGTGCGCTTGGCGGCCATCACGCCGGCTATCTCAGCCACGGTCAGGACGTCACCCTTGGGGGTGGCGCCGTCGATGATGAGGCTCAGTGTCTCCTGCTCCAAGGTCACTTCCGCCTCGGCCACCGCACGGCGGGCCGTGGGCGGTTTGCCGCTGACGTCCACCATGCGCGGTCGTCCGCCGCGGTCGACATGGGTCAACCTTCGACGGTCCTTCCGCTTGGGAGGTTCGAGGGGCATCAAGTCGCTCCTTCGTCAAGGACGACGACATCGACCAGCGCCCCGGACGGCAGTGAGTCGACCTCCTCCGGCACGACGGCCAGGCCGTTCGCCTCCGCCAGGGCGGAGATGACGTGCGAGCCTTGGCCACCGGACAGGGTCGCCCGCCAACCGGTGGCTCGGTCGGGGTCCGGCTCCAGGCGCACGCGCAGGAACGCTCGCCGGCCGGGGGACTTGGTGATGGGCTCGACCAACTCCGCCCGGATCAGCATCCGGCCGGTCGCGTCGGCGTGACCGGCCAGACGGCGCAGCACCGGCCTGACGAAGATCTCGAAGGTCACGAACGTGGAGACCGGATTGCCGGGCAATCCGAAGAGCAGGACAGCCTGTTCATCGCTGCCCCCGTCGCCGCCTTGGCCCCGAGCACGCTTAGCGTGACCGAAGGCGACCGGCTTGCCCGGCTGGACCGCCACCCGCCACAGGTCGAGCGTGCCCACCGCCCCGAACGCGTCCTTGACCACGTCGTGCGCGCCGACCGAGACACCGCCGCTGGCGATGACCATGTCCGCGACCGCGACACCCTCGCGTAGCCGGGCCACGACCTCCTCGGACCGATCGCGCGCCAAACCTAACCTGACTGGTTTGGCGCCGGCGGCCCGCACCTGCGCCGCCAGCGAGACGGAGTTCGAATCGTGGATCCCGGCAGCCCCGAGCGGTCGTCCGGCCGGCACCAGCTCATCGCCGGTGGCCAGCACCGCTACACGGGGACGCCGGTGAACGAGCAGCTCCCCGTGACCGGTAGCAGCCGCCAGCGCCAGCCGCGCCGGGCTGACGGTCACTCCCGCGGGCAGGATCCGTTCCCCGGCACGGACGTCCTCGCCCGCCAGCCGGATGTGGGCGCCGGTCGCGGCTCCCTGATGGATCGCCACGCGATCCGGCCGCGCCGCCAAGCCCCGGGGAGCGTCCGTGTCCTCCACCGGCACCACGGCATCCGCGCCCGGTGGCATCAGGGCCCCGGTGAACACGCGGATCGCCGTGCCCGGCGTCACGCCGACGTCCGGGGCATGACCGGCGGGTACCTCGCCGATCACCTCCAGCACGATGGGCTCGCCCAGCGACGCGCCCGATACGTCCGCGGCGCGCAGGGCGAAGCCATCCATCGCGCTGTTGTCCCAGGGCGGCAATGACACTTGTGTATCGAGCGGTTCGGCGAGCACTCGCCCGAGGGCCCGTTCCAGGGTCACCCACTCGGCCGGCAGGGCCCGCACGCCGGCCAGCATATGCGCACGTGCCTCCTCCAGTCGCAGCAGCGGTGGATCGGCCACCGCCCCGTTACTGGCGTCGGCGTGCGCGCGGCTCACGTCGCCAACCGCGCCGTCTCGTGGCGCTGGCGAAGGGCACGCGCTAGGCCATCACGTGTCACCACGCCGGTGAGTCGCTGGCGGTCCTGCGCGTCCACCACGGCGATGCCCTGTGCATCGCTTTCCTGGAAATGCCCCAGGGCGTCCATAGCGGGCTGCGGCTCGGTGAGGGTCCAGAGTGCCTCCTGGCGGCTCATCACATCCGAGACGCGCGTCTTGGTCCAGTCGGCGCGCGGCACGCGGCGTATCTGGCGCAGCTCGACCGTGCCCGCCAGCATCCCGTCGACCGTGACCGGGTAGATAGTGGCGCCGGTGCTACCCAGGAGATGCTGATCGACGAAGGTGTCCAGCGTCAGGTTGGGGTTGACCACCGAATACTCGCGATCCATCACGTCCCGCACCGCGACGCCCTCCACGATGTGAGCCAGCTCCACGCGCCGGTAGCTCTGCTCCGAGGCCTGGTGCAGGAACCAGCCGATGAGTGCGGTCCAGACACCGAAGACGATGCCCCCACCCCCGCTCAGGGCGACGACGACACCCACGCCGATGAGCACGTAGGCGAAGCCGCGCCCCACCAGGGTGGCCAGCCGCGTCGCTCGCAGGAAGTCCCGGGTCCGCGCCCAGAGGATGGCGCGCAGCAACCTGCCGCCATCCATGGGGAAGCCCGGGATGAGGTTGAAGCCGGCCAGCAGCAGGTTGATGACACCCAGGCCGACCAGCGTGTCCGACGCGACGCTGGCGAGCAGACCGTCCACTCCGCCCAGCGATATCCCGGCGCCAAGCAGGACCAGCCCCAGGATCGCGCTGGTGATGGGCCCGGCGATGGTGATCACGACCTCGCTGCGCGGCGTCGGCGCCTCGCGGTCGAGGCGCGCCGCTCCGCCGAAGATGAAGAGCATCACCTCATCCACCCTCACGCCACGCGCCCTCGCCACGTAGGCATGTGCCAGCTCATGGGCCAGCACCGAGGCGAAGAAGAGCGTGGCCACGATGGGCGCCAGGACCCAGCGTGCGGCGTCCGGCAGGCCGCTGCCGGCACTGGGCCCGCCCATCGTGGCGAGCCAGATGACGAGCAAGCCGAAGATCAGCAGCCAGCTGGGATGGACCGTGATGCGCACACCGAAGAGGGTCAGGATGCGCACGCCGCCGCTCTTCACGCCGCGCGCCGACGAGCCAGCCACCAGGTCGCCGCTCCCAGCACCGCCGCGATCGCTCCCACCAGGGCAGTGACATAGCGCCAGAAGGGCATGGGATAGAGCTGCACGAGGCGCTGGGATCCCGGGTCGAAGGCCCAATTCCCACCGGGAAAGAAGACCCGGTGGAAGAGCTCGAAGGCCGGCTCGAAGGCGAACAGGGCGACGACACCCAGGACCACGATGCCGGCTGACAGGCCGCCTCCACCGCGACCGACCCGGCGCCATGCCTGCTCTCGACGGCCGCGAACCAGGACGATGACCACCAGCGCGAAGGCGAGGGTTGCGCTGGCCAGGAAGCCATAGAGCAGCGCGCGCGCATCACGCAGATGGGAGGCCTCCGAGGCATCGAAGGACGGACCGCCGCCCGGTCCGGCAAAGGCGAACGTGCCCGGTCCCAGGATAAGCTCGGCGACGGTCAGATCCGAGAGCCGGTGTGCGTCGGCCGACGTGACGCCCAGGAAGGCAGGCGAACCGGCCGCGTCAAGCAGCGGGTGAAGCACGAATGGTGGCAGGACGAGCAACAGAGCGACGGCGAGCAGGCTGATCGCCGTCGCCAGCGATACGGCGACGCCCGCCACCGACGCCCAGCGGGTCGCGGCTCGCGGACGTCCGACCGTCGGAGAAGATGCCCTCAGCGCTGCCACGTTCGGCATCGTGGCACGGATAGAGCGCGGACGCCGTGCTCCGCGCCCGTCACTCCTCCTCTAGCGTGTGAGCCTGCTCGTACCAGCCGGCGATGGTCACGTCCCCAGGAGGCTCATAGCCAAGTTCCAGAGACGCCCTGATAAGTCGAGACCGGAGCCCGTCCCCGTCCTGCGCGAGCAGGTCGGCCAGACCCAGGATCCCGGCCTGCGTGAAGATCTCCTGCTCGCGCGGTCCGAAGGAGGCCAGGTTCAGGAGCAGGGCCTCATCGCGCCATTCGTTGACGTCGTTGGTCGTGGCCTCGATCTGATCGGCCAGGTACTGGCGACGGGTGGGCGTCTCGGACACCTCCAGCAGGAGGCCGGTCGTGAAGAGCCCCTGGCGCTGGAGGCGCTCGAGGAGGATGAGGGGCACGCGCTGAAGCTGTTCGATGGGCGGCACGGGCAGATGATAGCCGCGCGCTCAGCCCTCCGGCGCGTCGCCGAAGATGGTGTAGTGCCAGCTCTTGTCCGCGACGCCGGAGAGCTCCACCATCACGTGCTTCACCTGGGTGTACTCCTCGAACGAGTAGGACGACATGTCCTTGCCGAAGCCTGAGTGCTTGAAGCCACCGTGGGGCATCTCGCTGGAGATGGGCAGATGGTCGTTGACCCAGACCGCGCCGAAGTCGAGGGCCTTTGACGCCCGCATGGCCTTGAAGACGTCACGCGTCCAGACTGAGCTGGAAAGGCCGTAGCGGGTGTCGTTGGCCTTCGCCAGGACCTCTTCCTCGGTGTCGAAGGCGAGCACGGTCAGCACCGGCCCGAAGACCTCCTTCTGCACGATCTCTGAGTCCTGGTCCAGGCCGTCGATGACGGTGGGCTGGTAGAAGGGGCCGGACAGCCCGGGCACCTCGGCCCGCGCGCCACCCGTCACCACGCGGGCACCGGCCTGCCTGGCCCGCTCCACGAAGCCATCCACCCGAGCCAGCTGGGCGTCACTGATGAGGCAGCCCATGTCCGTCGTCGGATCCCGCGGATCCCCCACGCGCACGGTCTCCGTGTAGCCCTTGAGCTTCCCCAGGAAGTCGTCATAGACCGGCCGCTGCACGTAGACGCGGGTGGCCGCCGTGCAGTCCTGCCCGGCGTTGACGTAGCCGCCGGCGACCGCGCCGCGCGCCGCCGAGTCGAGATCGGCGTCGTCATACACGATGAAGGGCGCCTTGCCGCCGAGCTCCAGGTGGACGCGCTTGAGGTTGCCTGAGGCCAACTGCTGGATCTTCTTGCCCGTCTCGGTGTCGCCGGTCAAGGAGACCATGTCGATATCCGGGTGCGCCGCGATGGCCGCCCCGACCACATCGCCACGCCCCGTGACGATATTCAGGACGCCGTCCGGCAGGCCAGCTTCCCTGGCCAGCTCGCCCAGTCGCAACGTCGTGAGGGGGGTCGCCGTGGCGGGCTTCAGCACCACCGAGTTGCCCGCCGCCAGGGCCGGCCCGATCTTCCAGACGGCCATCATGAAGGGGTAGTTCCAGGGCGCGATCTGGCCGACCACGCCGATCGGCTCGCGGCGGACCATGGAGGTGTGATCGGTGGAGTACTCCCCGGCCGACTTGCCTTCAAGGTGGCGGATGGCACCGGCGAAGAAGCGCAGGTTGTCCGCGCTGAAGGGGATGTCCGACTCCTTGCGGAGCTTGATGGCAGTCCCCGTCTGGGCGGTCTCAAGCTCGGCGATGTCCGGTGTGTGCTCATCGATCAGGTCGGCCAGCTTGTGGAGGACGGCCACGCGGTCGGGCAGCCAGAGGTTGCGCCAGCGACCATCCGCGAAGGCCTCCCGCGCGGCGCGCACGGCGCGGTCCACGTCCGCTTCCGTACCGGCCGGGACACGCCCGACCGGCTCTCCCGTGGCGGGGGCGATGACGTCGATCCACTCCCCGCTCGAGGAGTCGACCCACTCCCCGCCGATGAGCATCCCCGACTCGGTCAGCGTCTGAACGGCCATGGTCGTGTCCCTCGCCTGGCGGATATCGATACGGTGGCGGCCAGTCTACCGGCCACGTGGCGCGCCTCAGCCCTCGAGCGTCGCCTCGACGCTGAGCTCCACGTTGCCGGCCAGTGCGCGGGAGATGGGACAGCCATCCTTGGCCGCCTCCGCGGCCTGGCGGAAGGCGTCGGCATCAGCATCCGGGACGGTGCCGCGCACGGTGATGTGGCTGCTCTTCACACCCCAGCCCGCCTCGGCCTTGTCGAAGGTGACCTCCGCCGTGACTTCCAGCCGCTCCGCGGTGGTGCCGGCCTTGGCCAGGCCGTTGGAGAAGGCCATGGAGAAGCACGCGGCGTGAGCGGCTGCCAGCAGCTCCTCCGGGGTCGTGCGCCCCTGCGGGTCCTCCGTCCGGGCTGCCCACGTCACCGGCAGCGAGCGCAGGTGCTCCGATGTGTTCGAGCTGACTTCTCCCGAGCCGGAGTCGAGGTTACCCTGCCAGGTGGCGGTGGCGGAACTGACAACGGCCATGAGTGCTCTCCCCGAGATGTGCGGTGGTGATGGTCCTGTGCCGGCGAATCGTCCCACAGAGCTGCCGATGGCTTAGCCAGACGGTGGTGATGACACCTCGAGCTCCGCGCCCAGACGCCGCCCATGGTGGACGATGAGCTGCCAGCAGGTGTCCAGGTGCCGCTGCTCCGTGCGCAGGTGGTTGATGGCGATGCGTATGACGAAGCGGCCGCTCAGGCGAGTATGGGACAGGAACACCAGACCGGTGGCGTTCACGGCATCCATCAGGCGCGCATTCAGGTCGTCCAGAGCCTGGGCCACCACCGGCTCCGACTCCCTGCCACGAAACCGTTCGGGCCGCCAACGCAGACAGATCGTGGAGAACGGCACCGGCGCCAGCCGTTCCGCCTCCGGCTCGGCATCCACCCGCGCCGCGAGAGCCAGCGCGGCGGCCTGATGCCAGCGCACCCGCTCGCGCAGGCCGGACAGCCCGAAGGCACGCAGCAGGAACCAGAGCTTGAGCGCACGGAAGCGCCGCCCCAACTGCGGCTGGTACTCGCTGTAGTCGCGGCCCGACGTGCTTTCGCCGACCGTGCGCAGGTACTCTGGCACCAGGCTGAACGATTCGCGCAGTCGGTCCATCCGGCGGCTCAGCAGCAGCGAGCAGTCAAGCGGCGTGAACAGCCACTTGTGCGGGTTGACCACGATCGAGTCAGCGCGCTCCCAGCCAGCGAAGAGGGGGCGGCTCTCCGGGATCAGCGCGGCGGCTCCCGCGTACGCTGCGTCAACGTGCAGCCACAGCCCCTCGCGCGCCGCGATATCCGCAAGACGAGCCGTGGGATCGACCGAGGTCGAGCCGGTGGTGCCGATGGTGGAGACGATGGCGCAGGGCTGCCATCGGCCGGCACGATCGTGCGCGATGGCCGACTCCAGGGCCGCCACGTCCATTCGGTACTCGCTGTCGGTCGGTATGCGCTGCACCCCAGCCCTGCCCAGACCCAGGGTCATGGCCGCCTTGTCGATGGAGCTGTGGGCCTCGCCCGAGGCGTACACGCGCAGCGGCGGACCACCCGCCAGCCCGTCCGCGGTCGCGCCCGGTCGAGCGGTCTCCCGAGCGGCCGCCAGGGCGATGAGGCTGCTGGTCGAGGCCGTGTCGGTGAGCAGTCCGTCGTAGTCGGCCGGCAGGCCCAGCCCGTCGCGCAACCAGTCCACCACCACGCCCTCCAGCTCGGTCGCCACGGGCGACGTCCGCCAGAGCATGGCGTTGGCGGTCACCGTGGCCATCAGCATCTCCGCCAGGATGCCCGGCGCTGAACCGCTCGAGGCGAAGTAGGCCAGAAAGCCCGGATGCTGCCAATGCGTGACGTTGGGCTCGATGGAGGCACGGTAGTCCTCCAGGATCTTGCCCAGGGGCTCCGGCTCCTCCGGCGGCGTCCCATCGAGCCGGGCGCGCAGCTCGCCGGGACGTACCCGTGGCAGGACGGGGTACCGCTCCACGTCGCGCAGGTAGTCCGCCATGACGTCCGCCGTGGCACGGGCCGCCTCACGGAACATCTCCGGAGGGAGGTCGCCGGTAGGCCCCAGCACGGACGTGGCCCAGGCTTCCGGTGCACCAGCCGCGGCAGGGTCGGTCGACACGGCGGGACTCGGCTCCACCGGTCGGTCGTTGGCCTCCATCGGCCCAGTCTAGGTGTCCCCTCAGAGGCGTCGCTCGACGCCCTTCCGGGCGGCCTTACCATCGGTTCGTGGCAGGCACCGCGCGCAGCCCGGTCCTCATCGGTCGTGATGACGACCTGGACACACTGCATCAGATGCTGCAGGAGGCGGCAGCCGGCCGGCCGGGGGTCGTCGTCGTGGCGGGCGAGGCCGGCATCGGGAAGTCACGCCTCCTCGGCGAGGTGGCTCGACGCGTGACCGAGGCGGGGGGACGGTCACTGATCGGGGGCTGCCTCGACATGGCCGGAGGCGGCATCCCGTTCCTGCCGCTCCTGGAGGCGATGCGCGGGCTGAACCGGGCGCTGTCTCCCGACCAGGCCGCGGCGTTGTTCGGTCCCGCGCGGTCCGATCTGGCCGGCCTGCTCCCGGAGCTGGCTCGAGACGGCGAGGCAGGCAAGTCGGTCACCGGCGCCCAGGGCCTGCCGGATGGCGGCGTGCCCCAGGCGCGCCTCTTCGAGGTGGTGTTGGGCCTGCTCGACCGGCTGGCTGCCGACGCACCGATCCTCCTGCTGTTCGAGGACGTGCACTGGATCGACCGCGCCTCGCGGGATCTGGTCACGTTCCTGGCGCGAAACCTCAGCCGCGAGCGTGTGCTGCTGGCCCTGACGCTGCGCACCGACGATGTCGCCGTCCTCGACCCGCTGCGCGCCTGGCTCGCCGAGCTGGAACGCGGGCCCAGCGTCCGCCGGCTGTCGTTGGAGCGGCTGGACCGAGGCGCCGTGGCGCGGCAGATGGAGACCATCTCAGGAAGCCGCCCGAGCGCGCCGGACGTGGAGCGGATCTGGTCCCGGTCCGATGGCAACCCCTTCTTCGTGGAGGAGCTCCTCGCAGCACATGGCCGTGGTCAGGGCGACCATGCTCCCCGGACGCTCTCCGCCATCCTGGCCACGCGGCTCCACGGCGTTTCAGGGGCGGCGCGGGAGGTCATCGCCGCACTGGCCGTCGCGGAACGGCCCGCCGGTGAGACGCTGCTCGGGTCGGTTGTCGGACGGTCTGAGGCGGATCTCGTGGGCGCACTCCGGGAAGGCCTCGACCGGCAGGTCCTGGTGATGGACCGCTCGCAGGGCACATACCGATTCCGGCACGCCCTTCTGCGGGAGGTCGCGGAGGATGAGCTGTTGCCCGCCGAGCTGCGTGATCTCCACCAGCGCTACTCGGAGACGCTCACGCAGCATCCGGATCTGGCCGATCGGAGTCCCGCCGGCGCGGCCGCCGAGCTGGCTCATCACTGGGACGCTGCCGGTCGTACCGACGAGGCCTACCTGGCCTCGGTCGAGGCGGCTGCTGCGGCGGAGTCGGTGGCGGCTCACGCCCAGGCCCTGCGGCACTACGAGCGAGCCCTGGCGCTCGTGCCTCTGCTTTCGCCGGACATCGCAGTCGATCGAGTCGGCCTACTTCGACGGGCGGTCGACGCGGCCGACCTGGCCTCGGAGATCCCTCGGGCGATCGAGCACGCCCGGGCCGCCCTGGAGCTGATCGACGAGACGGTCGAACCGACGGTCGCCGGCCTCCTCCACAGCCGGATGGGGTATCTCACCTGGGTCAGCGGCGACGGGCCGGGCGGCCTCCTTCGACATAGGAAGGCGGAGAGCCTGGTTCCGGCCGAGCCGCCCACACGGGAACGCGCTCAGGTGCTGGGTGCCCTGGGCGGAGCGTTGATGGGCCTCGGTCGCTACGAGGAATCCCGCCAGATCTGCGAGTCGGCCATCGTCTGTGCCACAGCTGCCGGCGCGCGCTCCGAGGAGGCACGCGCGCGCAACATGCTGGGCTCGGACCTGGTCGCGCTGGGAAAGGTGGCAGAAGGTCTTGTCGAGCTGGAACGCTCCCGTGAGCTGGCCGCCCAGGCCGGCCCGCCGGAGATGCTGGTCGTGGCGCACCACAACTTCGCGCTCAATCTCGCACAGGCGGGACGTCTGGATATGGCTCTCGCCGAGGCGACGGACGGTCGCGAGGCGGCGCGCAGGCTGGGCCTGGATCGGCGCTACGGTCCTGATCTGGCGGCGTTGACCGGTGACGTGCTGCTCAGGCTCGGCCGCTGGGACGAGGCTGAAGCCGTGACGCTGGAGGGACTGGAGCTCGACCCGGCCGGTCGCGGGACCGTCTACCTCTCTGCCGTGCGGGGACGCCTTCACGCATTGCGCGGCGAGGCGGACCCTGCCCGGGAGCGCTTCGATACGGCGGTCGGGCTGGCGGTCGGGGACGTGGATCCCCACCTGGCCGCGTTCATCGCCCGAGGCCGCGCGGAGCTCTTGCTCGGGCAGGATGAGTCAGAGGCCGCGGCGGGGGCAGTCGAGGCTGGCCTCCAGGGCCTCCTGGACGACCCGGACCCCTACGCCGCAGTGCCCCTGCTGGCACTCGGTCTACAGGCGGCCGCGGAGCTGGCCGACGCCGCTAGAGCAGCGCGGGACGACGACGCCGTCCAGAGGGCGATCGCGATGGGACGTCCCTGGCAGGAGCTAGCCTCCGGCATGTCGGGCCGGAAGACCGATCCCGTGTTGGGGCCCCTGCTCGATCTGGCTGGCGCCGAAGTCGCGCGGCTGGGTGGAAGGGCCGACCGGGTCTCGTGGCTGGCGACGGCTGAGCGTTTCGACGCGCTGCCCGAGCCATACCTGGCAGCGTACGCCCGGTTCCGGGCGGCGGAAGCAGAGCTACGTGCTCGAGGGATCCGAGGTGAAGCGTCGGAGCCCCTCTCGCGTGCCCATGCCAGCGCTGGGCAGTTGGGAGCCGAGCCGCTCCTTCGTCGCATCGAGGGACTCGCGGTTCGCGCGCGGATCGATCTCGGTCGCGCTCGGATCGATCCGGATCGAGCGCCGGTCGATAGCTCGCCACCGCTCCCACCGGCCCGGGTCTCCGAGGAAGGCCGAGCCCTGGAGCCCGACCGGCCTTCCGGCCTCTCCGCGCGTGAGGTCGAGGTGCTCCGGCTCGTCGCTCGCGGCATGAGCAACGGCGAGATCGCCGAGCGGCTCTTCATCACGCGCAAGACGGCGGGCGTCCACGTCACCCACATCCTGGACAAGCTGGGCGTCGACAACCGCGTGGAGGCGGCCATGGTCGCCGTGCGATTGGGGCTGGCTGGACCCGAGACGGAGTAGTCGCCGCCTCGCAGAGAAGGCGCTCTCGCAGGCCCGCTTGTCAGCTCACCTGGTGTTCTTGCCCTTGCTTGCCGCGCTGCCCTTGGTGAGCTCGATCGTCGTGAATGCGACCGGGACCTCACCGTTCCGGGCCGCTCCCACGAACATCTCCTGGATCAGCCGCCCGCTTCCTCTTATCCGGCCAACGCACTCGGCCAAGGCTCCCCGTTCATCCTTGACCCAGCAGACCTCGGGCTCCACCACGACGACGTCCGAGTAGCCCTTCTTGAGCAAGAACTGACGACAGGCCTCGCTGTCGTCATGCGATTCCTCATCAAGGGCGAAGACGAACTCGCCGGGTCCCTCGATGCCGCTCCCGCCGACCGACTGAAGGTTGTAACCCTCCGCGGCCAGCGTCTCGAGCAGCGTGAAGAGAGCGTCGGCCGGCAGCTCGCTGGGATCGCTCTGTGTATGCCCGGCACGCATGGCACCCGGCGTGTCGGTAGGACTGGGCTTGGTGAGCTTGACACGGACTTGCTGATGCATCGTGGCGTCCTCCTAGCTGGCAGCGGGAGACCGAGTGTGGCGATCTCCTACGGCGGGACATCGTACGCCGCGGGCGCACGGGAAAAGCGGCCGGACTGGCGCCCCAGGTCTGTCCGGCCGCTTGGGTGTATTCGCAGGACTAGGTTCCCTGCGGGGTTTCGATAGCCCGCTGGCTCAGGCGGGTGCCTTCGCGGGACTGTTGGCGGTCCGGGCGGATCCTCCGAAGAGACGGACCCGAAGCCGGGCGCCGATGCCCGTCCACTCGACGCCGCGATGGCGGTCGTGCGCCGCCTGGCGGATGAGCCGCTCGCGCTCCGCTTCCTGCTGGAATTCGGCGACGCGCATCTTGGCGATCTCGTACTGGATGACTGGGTGCATCTGCTCGTTCCCTTCCGTCGTTCTCCGACTGTCTGTCGGGTGTTGAGCAGACTTTGCGCCCGCGAGGTCGGCCGGCCATCGGGCTGGAGCCCCATGTCGGACCCGTGCCCTACCTCAAAGTACGAACGAGCCGGGAAGTGGGTGCCTTACGGGGAGCGTGTTGCTTAGCCACCAGCGCGCGACTCACCTGCCGCGACGGCCGAACCAGTGGTATCCGTGCGGGCCGAGGGTCAGGTCGAGCGCCGCGCCCTCGACCCGTGGCCCACGTCCCCGCATGCGGGGACCGAGGATGTGCTGCCAGGGGCGGTCGGGGGATCCTGGCAGCTTGAGCTGCACGGTCGCTTGTCGTGCAGCCATGTTGTGCAGGCTCACCACGTCGCTGCCCTGCCACTGCATGGCCAGCGCCAGGACGGCGTCATCGCCGGCCGGCAGGATGCGCCACGCACCCCAGCCGATCTCCGGCCACTCACGCCGCGTCCTGATGAGCCGCTCCATCCAGTTAAGGAAGGAGCCGGGATCCTCTCGCTGGCGCTGGACGTTGAGCCGCTCGTATCCGAACGGCCCGCCCTGGACGGGCGGCCGCTCCATGGCCGCGCGAGCAGCCGTGGAGAATCCGCCACCGGGCTCGGCACTCCACTGCATACCGGTGCGCACCGCCTCGCGCGCCTCGAGGGCCTGGTCATCGCCCAAGCCGATCTCCTCCCCATAGAAGAGCACGGGCGTGCCGGGCAGCGCGAACAT
>Ga0136615_10000895_pt1 | contig 13983 bp, 18 predicted proteins | sample AntDrymUQ2882206_2_FD_106647 | JGI IMG/M metagenome (GOLD analysis project Ga0136615, IMG submission 106647) | Polar desert sand microbial communities from Dry Valleys, Antarctica - metaG UQ288 (22.06) | ecosystem: Environmental > Terrestrial > Soil > Desert | place: Antarctica: Dry Valley...
ACCGCGCACGGCTACATCGAGGCCGGGGACAAGGAGAAGCTGAGGCACCGCCTGCGCCGCATCGAGGGACAGGTGCGGGGCGTGCAGCGGATGCTCGCGGAGGACGCCTACTGCGTGGACGTGCTGACCCAGCTCGGGAGCATCGTCTCTGCCACGGAGAGGGTCGCGCTGCTCGTCCTCAAGGACCACACCCAGCACTGCGTCCGCCGCTCCATCGAGCACGGCGAGGAGGCGGACGAGAAGATCGAAGAACTGATGTCAGCCGTGGAACGTTTCCTGAAAGTCTGAAGGAGGAGAACATGACCGAAACGAAGCTCAACGTACCGGACATGAGCTGCGCCCATTGCAAGGTAGCCGTGGAAGGCTCGCTGAACGCTCTCTCCGGCATCGAACGCTCGAACGCGAACTTCGAGTCCGGAGTCGTCGAAGTCACCTACGACGAAGATCGAGTGTCACCCGAAGAGATCGAAGGCGCAGTGGAAGCCGCCGGCTACACAGTGAAAGCCTGACCGGAGGCGCCGGCATCTCCTTCCCGATGACACCCGGCAGGCTCCCGGCGGTCCTCCTCGTGGTGGCGATCCTCGTCTGCCACGGGCTCTTCGGAGCCGCGCACCAGACTTTCACACCCGCTACCGGAGCACACGGCCATCACGCGCAGGCGGCTGCCCACGGCGAGGATCACGAAGCCGGACATCTCGCCGGAGGCGCGGAGTACGCTGCGGTACTGGTCAGCATCCTCATCGGGACGGCGCTCGGGTTACTACCGCGCGCCTTCCACTCACCGGATGCGACGACCGTGCTTTATCCCGCCGGACGGCGCTTCCGTGTCGTACCTACCGGGGTCCACCCTCCGCGAGGACCGACGCTCCCTGCCTTGCAGGTGCTCCGGCTCTGAGCATCTCTGGAACCGAAGAGACAGGCTTCGACTTCAGAGAAAGGAATTACACATGAAGATGCACGGCAGGCTCGCCCTGGCCGCTCTGCTCTTGACCACCGCGCTAGCGCTGGCTTCTTGCGGAAGCTCCGGCTCAGACGGAGGCATGCAGGGCATGGACCACGAAGAGATGAACGGTGGCGACGAGTCCGGCGGCGGCATGGTGATGGAGAACGGCAAGTATTCCGACGAGGCATTCATAGACGCCATGGTGCCCCACCACCGGGACGCCGTGGAGATGGCGGAGGTAGCACTGGAAAACGCCGAACATCAGGAGATCCAACGCCTCGCCCGGAACATAATCGCCGCCCAGCGAACCGAGATCGAGGAGCTACGCTCCCTGAAAGAGGAGATATCCGGCGCCTCGGATGCCCCGATGCAGATGAGCGAAAAGGACATGGAGAGCATGGGCATGATGACAGACCCTGGTGAGCTCGCGAACCGGGAGCCCTTCGACAAGGCGTTCATAGACGCCATGATCCCACACCACCAGTCGGCCACGGAGATGGCCCGTATCGCCGCCGAAAGGAGCGGCAACCCCGGTATACAGACCCTTGCCGAAGACATCATCACCGCGCAGGCGCGCGAGATCGAACAGATGAAGACCTGGCGAGAGGAGTGGTATCCGGAAAGCTAGGGAAGGATCTTTCAAGGCACATTTTTAGGCGATCTGGCTCAGAAAGGAGTAGTTATGGCGACGAAAGACTCTTCGTTGAATAGGACGGCGTTCAGCGCGACGGCGCACTGTCTGACGGGATGCGCGATCGGTGAGATTTTGGGGATGGTGATCGGCACGGCGCTCGGGTGGAGCAACTTCGCCACCATCGTGCTTGCGGTGGCGCTGGCGTTCTTCTTCGGGTACTCGCTGACGATGGTGCCCCTGTTGCGCTCCGGCATCGCGCTCTCGGCGGCGTTGCCGCTGGCTTTGGCAGCGGACACGCTCTCGATCACGGTCATGGAGATCGTGGACAATTTGGTGATGGTCGTCGTTCCCGGCGCGATGGAGGCGGGGCCGTTGAGCCTCCTGTTCTGGGGAGCCCTGGCATTCGCGCTGGCGGTCGCCTTCGTGGCGGCGTTCCCGGTGAACCGCTACCTCATCGCCCGCGGCAAAGGACACGCCGTGGTCCACGAGCACCACGGCCACTGAGTGTCTTCGGCGCTATCCTGGTTTACGGGCGGCGACCCGCTCCACGATGCCCAGCTTCGAGCGTTCGAGAGTCTCGACCTCGAAGCCCTGTTCACGGAGATGGCACAGGGGCTCGCGCAGCAGGTGATCTGCCTGGAGACGAACCGAGACCGGGTCGAGCGCCCGCTGGAGAGCGCGCACGGGGAGGAGCGGGCTCCGCACGTGCTCCAGCAGCAGAAGTCGCCCGCCGGGACGGATCACCCGGCGGGCCTCGGCCACGGCCTCGGCGGGATCGGGGATCGTGCAGAGCGCCAGGGTGAAGACAACCGCGTCGAAACTTGCATCGGGGAAGTCCAGTCGCTGGGCGTCCCCGATGCGCAGGTCCGCCTCCATTCCCAGCCCGCGAGCGCGGTCACGGGCGATCCCGAGCATCTCCGGGCTCAACTCGATGCCAGTGACACGCACGCCTTCCGGGTAGAAGGAGAGGTTCCTGCCTGTCCCGAGCGCCACCTCCAGCACGTCGCCGCGAGCCCGAGAGCAGACCCACCCGCGGCCCTCGCCAAAGAGGAGCCTCTCGAAGAGCTTGATAGCTTTATCGTAGCGGGCAGCCTCCCGGTCATAGATGCGCCGGACGCGCTCCGTAGCATTTTCCATGCCCGCATTATCTTCCTATGGAGAGTTCTCTGCCCGGACACGCCTTTCGCGGGAATACGAAAGAGGCGCGCCGGAGATCCGGCGCGCCCTCTTGTGTCCGATTGTCGCGGCGGGTGCCGGGCTATCGGCTCGGGGTCTGGCTCCCGGAGCCGCCCAACTCGCCGCGCTCGACGATCCCGGCAAAGTTCTGGAGGTCTTCTCGCATGCTCCGTTCCGGATCGGAGAGCACGTTCGCCACGACCTCGCCCACCTTGCCGCCGGGCGGGTCGGCGTAGTTCATGGTCACCTCGACGCGGGTTCGGTCGGTGGACACCTCGTCGAAGCGCACCTCGCCGCTGGTCATGACTTCGCCGTCCACCGTGTTCCAGCCGATGCCGCGGGATGGGTCCATCTCCGTGGTCTTCGCGTCGAACTCCACGCTCTTGCCCAGAGGACCCTTCACCCGCCAGTGGCTGGTATCCTGGCCCGTCATGCGGACTTCCTCTATGTTGCTCATGAACTTCGGGAAGTTCTCGAAGTCCGACCAGTAGGTGAAGACGTCCTGGAGCGGAGCCTGCACTTCCACGCTCTCGTGTACTCGCTGTGGCAAAATTTCTCCTCGTCTGGCTTTCGCTACTATTGTCGCTCATGAAACTATCAGCTACGAAACGAGTTCCAGTGAACGTGCATACGGGGCGGCTCTATCTTCACCTTCGCGCGAATGCGGCCCCGCCGATCTTCTTTAGCGGGGCCGTGCGGAGTATCGGCGTGGATAGGGCCGTCTACGTCCTGCGTCGCAGGAGCCAGAACACGACGACCAGCACGCCGATGCCGGCCACCAGCGGGACGACGCGCTTCAGGACCGCGTCGCGGCTGGCCTCCCCGAGGTCGAGGGGCTCCACGTCGTGGTCCTGCTGGATGACCCTGCGCCGCAGCTGCTCCTCCGAACTGCCTGCTTCGTCCGCTGAACCGTTGGCGCTCACGGTCGGTTCCGGCTCTTCCCTGACGTTTTCGCCCATGATCTCCCTCTCCAGACACTCGGCGAACTGATTGATGAGCTTCGTTGCCACGTCTTGCTGGACGCCCCGCCCGAACTGGGCCGCCCTCCCCGTGAGGCGCATGTCCGTCTCTACCCGCACCTTCGTCCCGCCGCTCTCCTCGTTCAAGGTGGAGGTGATGGTGGCCGAGGCGGTGCCCTGTCCCCGGGCGTCCTTGCCATCGGCCTTGAGTACCGCCCGGCGGTCCTCCTCGTCTGTTTCCTCGAATCGCACCGTGCCGTTGTACTTCTGGGTCACGGGACCGAGACGGATCGTCATCGTCCCCTTGTACTCGTCGCCGGATGCCTCCGTGAGGGCGGCGCCTGGGAGGCACGGCGTGACCCTTTCGAGGTCGAGCAAGGTCTCCCATGCCTGCTGGACGGGGGCCTGCACCGTGAACTCGTTCTCTATCTTCACTGGCGTCCCTCTCTAGAAAAGCTCCCGCTCCAGGCAGTCGGCGAAGCGGCCCATGATCTTGCTCGCCACCTCTTTGTGCATGCCCCGCCCGAACTGGGCGACCCTGCCCGTGAGCTTCATGTCCGTCTCCACGTGTACGTGGACGCTGCCGTTGCCTCCGTCTTCCAGCGTGGAGGTGATGGTGGCCGAGGCGGTGCCCTGCCCTCGCGCGTCCTTGCCATCGGCCCGGATCACGGCCCGGTGCGCGCTCTCGTCGGCGTCCTGGATCTTGACGGTCCCGTTGTATTTCTGGGTGACTGGACCCATCTTGACGGTCATCGTCCCCTCGTACTCATCACCGACCTCGGCCGTCAATTGCGCCCCCGGCAGGCAAGGCGTCACCCGCTCCAGATCGTTCAACGCCTTCCATGCCTCATCCATCGAGGTGTTGACCGTAAACTCATTCTCCAGCTTCATGCCCTTCTCCTTTCTTCCGCGTCCGAAGTAGACGAACGCTCCTCCAATCGCCGCAGGTCTTCCACGGTGTCCACGTCGGCAGGGTTCGCTACGTCATCACACGCCACCTCCGTTACCAGATCCGGATGACGCCGGATAAACTTCCTCGCCCCTTCGTCCCCGGATAACTCTTCTCCAAGCATCGTCCACACGCCACGGGCGAAGAGCGCCGGGTTGCGCGGCCTCTCGCCGTAGGTGGCGACGGCCACATCCGCGCCCTCCTCGAAGGCCCGGACGAGAAGCTCCACCGCAGTCTCCCCCACAAGCGGCTGGTCCCCGAGCAGGACGACCGCCGCCCGCGCATCTGGCGCGCAGGCCGCGAGGCCCCGCTTCACCGAGGTCGAGATGCCCTCCTGCCACTGCGGGTTTTCGGCGATGCGGGCTCCATATAGCGTACACACGCGGCGTAGTCTTTCCCCTTCGTCTCCAGCGGATTCCCCTACCACGGCGATTATCTCATCCACCGGCGCTTCGCGCAGTTCGGAGAGGACGGCCTCGATCAGGGGCCGTCTCCTGTACGGCGCCAGGAGCTTGCCGCCCCCGAACCGGCTCCCCGCTCCCGCTGCGAGCACGACCGCCGAGACCCCGCTACGCACTTCTCCGCCAGTGGGCCAGGGCCAGCTCGTAGTCCTCCGGAGTATCCACGTCCGGCGGCAGCGGAGCTTCGATCCCCACCCGTGAAACCCGCTCCGGATAAGCCTCGATCAACTTCCACACCGCCTTGTCCCCGTGAAGCTGGCGCAGTTCCCCGAAAGCCTCCCGACCAAAGATGAAAGGGTGCCCGAGCTTCCCAAGATAAGAAGTCACGGATGCCCACGGTCGCTCCCTTCGCCAAATTGCGACGACGTGATCCACGAACTCCGCCCTAACACCAGGCTGGTCACCCAGGAGCAGCGCGATGGCCTCGCAATCCTCCCCCGCAGCGTCCATCCCGGCGAGCAACGAAGAGGCGCAACCAGTCCCATAAGACGTGTTCTCGACCACCTCGGCCCGGTCGAAGTCAACCGAAGCGCGCAACTCCTCCGAGGCCCGTCCCAGCACCACGACGACCCGGTCCAGCGAAGAGGCGTTGGCGTTCCTGATGGTCTGGCCCAGCAAGGTGGTGTCCCCGAAGGGCAGGAGTTGCTTGGGGGCTCCGAACCGGCTGGACTTCCCGGCCCCGAGCACTACCCCTACGATACTACTCACCTGGCGGATACCGCAGCCGCCAGGTACTTCTCCGGCTCTTTCTCGAAAGCCCGCTTGCAGCCCGGACAGCAGAAGTAATAAGCCTCTCCGTCGTGCTCGCTCGCGTGCCGGGCCGTCGCGGCCTCGACCTCCATCCCGCACACCGGGTCCACGGCTTCGGCGGGACTCTCGGGGGCGGCTTCCGGTTTGTCGGCCGTCGGTGGCCGGAGCTTCGCACGCAGGGAGAAGACCTCGGCCATAATGGAGAGTGAGATCCCCTCCTGCCCCCCAGCTCCCATCGGCAGCCCAGCCGGTGAACGCACGACCGACAACTCCTCGTCTTTCAATCCCCGTTCCCGCAATTCACCCAAGACCTGCTCAGCCCGGCGCCCGCTCGCCACCAGCCCCACGTAGGGCAGCCCGAGCCTCACCCCAGCCTCGACCGCGTCCTCGTCAAGTTCCCCGAACGATGCCACGACCATCCAGGTGTCCCGTGGATAAGGGACCGCCTCGTTCGTCAATTCCTCGACGTCGTTCACGCGGACCAGCCGGAAGCCCAGAGGCGGGGCTATGGCGGCGAGCGTCGCGGTCACGGGCGAGCCACCGGCTATGACGAGGGTCGGGCGCGGCAGGAACGGTTCGACGTAGAGGTCGGCGGTGCCCTCGCTCGCGCAGGTCATCCGGGTCATGCGGACGCCTGGCTGGGCGGCGGCTGTGTCGGGTGTGATCCTGACCAGGCGAGGCTCTCCTTCCTCCAGCGCGGCGAGCGCCTCCCTGCGGGCCGTCGGACCTATGCACCCGCCCCCGACCCAGCCCTCTATCGAACCGTCGGAATGCACGACCGCCCGGTCCCCGACGTGCGCCGAGGTCGCGGGCTCCGTGCGGACGACCGTGACGAGGGCGAAGGGACGCTCTCCGCCCGCGAGGTCCCCCGCCCGCCGCAACGACTCGGCGCGGCGGGCGAGGAAGTTGGATTCCTCCCGGAGCATCAGGCTTCCACCCCGCTCTCCCGCAAGACGCCCCACACTTTGGCCGGCGTCAGCGGCATGTCTATATGACGCACCCCATAAGGCGAGAGCGCGTCCACCACCGCGTTGACCACCGCCGGCGGAGAGCCGACCGTCGGGGATTCGGCGACGCCGCGCGCCCCCAGAGGATGGTGCGTGGACGGCGTGACGGTCTCGCCAAGCTCGTAGCTCGGGGCCTCCATAGAGGTGAGCATCAGGTAGTCCATGAAGCTGCTGTTGAGGTGGTTGCCTTCCTCGTCGAACTCGATGACCTCCATGAGGGCCGTGCCGATCCCCGACGCCAGACCACCGTGCATCTGGCCTTCGACTATCATCGGGTTGATGCGTACCCCGCAGTCGTCCACCGCGATGAACCGCTTGACCTCGACCTGCCCGGTGCCCCTGTCTATCTCGACCACGCAGATGTACGCCCCGAATGGGTACGTCATCTCCGGCGGGTCGTAGTAGGTCACGCCTTCGAGGCCGGCCTCTTCGCCGTCGGGGACGTTGGTGTAGGCGGCGAAGGAGACCTCCTCCATCGTCGCGCCTCTGTCTGGCGACCCCTTCACCTGGAAACGCTCTCCCGTCCACTCCATGTCCTCTGCGGAAGCTTCGAGCATGTGCGCGGCGATCTTCTTGCCTTTTTCGCGGATCTTGCGCGAGACTATCGCCGTCGCCGCCCCGCAAACCGGCGTCGAACGGCTCGCATAAGTCCCGAGCCCGAACGGCGTGTTGTCCGTGTCCCCCTCCCGCACCTCCACGTTCTCCGCCGGAATCCCCAACTCTCCGGCCACGATCTGCGCGAACGTCGTCTCGTGTCCCTGCCCCTGTGACTTCACGCCGAGTTTTAGAATAGCCTTGCCAGTCGGATGCAAACGCAGTTCCGCGGAGTCGAACATCTCGATGCCCGCGATGTGGCACTTCTTGCCCGGTCCCGCGCCCACGATCTCCGTGAACGTCGAGAACCCGATGCCCATGATCCGGCCTTCTTCGCGGGCTTTCTTCTGCTCTTCGAGAAGCTCCTCGTAGCCCGCGATCCGCAATGCCTCGTCCAGACCCGCGTCATAATCTCCGCCATCATATTCCCAGCCCATGACCGAGACGTATGGCATCTGCTCCTTTTTGACGAAGTTCTTGCGCCGCAGCTCGACCGGGTCCATGCTAAGTTCGTCCGCCAGCACGTCCATCGTGCGTTCCATCAAATAGATGGCTTCCGTCACCCGGAACGAGCAACGGTAGGCGATGCCGCCTGGCGCTTTGTTGGAGTAGACGCCGGTCGCTTCCGCGTAAGCGGCGGGAACGTCGTAGCAACTCGTGAAGATCGGGAAGAAGCCGGTGGGGTATTGTTCGCCGGGCTGGGCGTGGGCGTCGAAGGCGCCGTGGTCGGCGAGGATGGTGGAACGGACACCCAATATCTCTCCGTCCTTCATCGCGGCTATTTCGCCGGTCATATGGTAGTCGCGGGCGAAGGAGGTGCTCATGAGGTTGTCCGAGCGGCTCTCCATCCACTTCACGGGGCGGGCTATTATCAGGGAGGCCACGGCGGCGCAGACGTAACCGGGGTAGATCGGAACCTTGTTCCCGAACCCCCCGCCAATGTCAGGCGAGATGATCCTTATCTGGTGTTCCGGCAACCCGCTCACCATCGCAAACAGTGTCCGGTGAGCGTGCGGCGCCTGCGAGGTCATGTAGATGGTCATCTTGCCGCTCGAAACGTCGTAATCCGCGACCGCCCCGCACGTCTCCATCGGCGCGGGATGGCAGCGCGGATAGAACATGTCCTGACTGACGGTCACCTCGGCCTGATCGAAGGCTTTCTGAGTCGCCTCTTTATCCCCGGCATCCCACTGGAAGATGCGGTTGTCTTCCTTGCCTTCCTTGTCGTCCCGGATGATGGGGGCGGCCTCGTCGAGCGCCTTGCGGGAATCCACTATGACCCCAAGCGGCTCGTAGTCCACGTCTATGAGTTCCAGAGCGTCCTGGGCGACGTATTTATCGTCGGCGACGACGAAGGCGACTTCCTGTCCCTGGAAACGGACCTTGTCGGTGGCGAGCACGGCCTGGGTATCGCCCGCGAGGGTCGGCATCCAGGCCAGGCCCTGCGCGGCGAGGTCCTCGCCCGTGATGACGGCGTGTACCCCTTCGAGCTCCAGGGCGGCGGAGGTGTCTATGTTGTTTATCTTCGCGTGGGCGAAGGGGCTGCGCAAGATCGCGGAGTGGAGCATCCCCGGAAGCCGCACGTCGTCCACGTAGTTTCCCTTGCCCCGGATGAATCGCCCGTCCTCCTTGCGCAACATCCGGTCGCCCATGGTGTGTCCGGGTGCCGTGTCCATTACGCGCTCACTCCTTCCCTGTTCTTCGCGGCCCACTGGACGGACTTGATGATGTTCTCGTAGCCTGTGCAGCGGCAGAGGTTGCCTGAGATGGCTTCCCGGATCTCCGCCTCCGTCGGGTCCGGGTTGTTCTCCAGGAACGCGGTCGCCGTCAGGATCATGCCGGGCGTGCAGAAGCCGCACTGGAGCCCGTGCTCCTGGCGGAACCCTTCCTGCATCGGCGTCAGATCGGTGCCGCTCCAGATCCCCTCGATGGTCGTGACCTCGTGCCCGTTGGCCCGCACGGCGAGCACGGTACACGACTTGACCGGCTTGCCGTCCAACTGCACCGTACACGCCCCGCAGTTGGACGTGTCGCACGACCAATGCGTCCCCGTAAGTTCCAGCACGTCCCTGACGAAGTGGACCAGCAGAAGCCGCGGCTCCACGTCAGCCTCGCGCGCCTGCCCGTTGACGTTTATGCTTATGCGCACTACGCTCCTCCCCCCGCCCGCTCGACAGCCTTCTCCAGCGCCCGGACAAGTAAGACCTTCACCAGGTCCCGCTTGTACTCGACCGGGCCGCGGGCATCCTCGGACGGCTCGCTCTCCTCCGCCGCCCGATCCCCGGCCCGTTTGTACAACTCCATGTCCGGGCGTTGACCTTCCAGGACTTCTTCCGCGCCGCGGGCCCGGAGCGTCTTGCCGCCCACGGCGCACATCCCGATGCGGACGTTCTCTATCTCTCCATCATTCACGTCCAGCGCGACCCCGATGGCCGCCGAGGCGTAGTCGCCGGTTCGGCGTTTGACCTTGGTGTAGGCGCTCCCCTGCGGGACGCGGAGGATACGGGCTCCAACGATGATCTCGGCCTGGTCGAGGACCGTCTCGAAGGGGCCTGTTTGCAGTTCGTCAATGGCGACGGTTCGCTCCCCGCCGGGGCCGCGCGCCACGACCTCGCATCCCAGGGCGATGAAGGCCGCAGGGAGGTCTTCGGCCGGGTCTCCGTGGGCAAGGGAGCCGCCGACGGTGCCCATATTTCGGACCAGGGGGTCGGCGATCATGGTCTCCGCGTCCCAGAGGATCGGGTACCGTTCCCTGATGACCTCAGAATCGAGGACGTCCTGGTGACGGGCGAGGGCGCCTATCTCGAGCGCCCCATTCTCCTCCCGGATGTAACGTAGTTCTCCGTCCAATTCGTGGATGTCAATGAGCATCTCGGGGAAGGCCAGCCGGAGTTTCATCATCGGGATCAAGCTGTGCCCGCCCGCCAGGAGCCGGGCCTCGGGGCCGTGCCGCTCCAGAAGCTCTATGGCCTCCTCGACCGAGGTCGCCACCTCATACTCGAACCGCGCCGGTACTTGCAACGCCGCCTCCCTTCCCCAAGAGGTCGTGTGTCGTCAGATCCCCACCGGACGACGTTTGATACAAGAGACAGTATAACAAAGACGCCAAACCCGATGGTTCGCTCAACGTTCCGTGGGCGCAGCCTCCCTCCGCTTCGCCGCGTGGATCGGGCCGGAACGCTCCGCCAGGCGACCGCCTGAATGTCCAGTTCTCAGAGCTATGATCTCACCGGCGATAGCCACCGCCGTCTCCTCGGGGGTGCGCGACCCGACGTCCAGCCCGATGGGACTGGAGATACGCGAGAGGTCTTCCTCCGATACGCCATCTTCTTTGAGGCGAGCCGTGCGGTTGTCGTGGGTCCGGCGGCTCCCCATCGCCCCGATGTAGCCGGCCTCCGTGGCGAGCGCCGCCTCGAGGACGGGCACGTCGAACTTCGGGTCGTGGGTGAGGACGCAGATCACGGTTCGTTTATCCACCTCCGCCGTCTTCAAGAACTCATCCGGCCACGCGACGACGACCTCATCAGCCGAAGGGAATCGCTCTCGGGTAGCGAAGACGGGCCGCGCGTCGCAGACGATCACCCTGTAGCCCATGAACTTGCCGATTCGGGCGACAGCGGAAGCAAAATCTATAGCCCCGAACACGTACATCTTCGGCGGCGGCGCGAAGGACTGGATGAAGACCGCCACGTCCTCCATGCGGCGCTGTCCCCTGGGACCGAAGTGACGGGTCTCGGTGCGCCCGCCTTCGAGCAGGCCGCGGGCCGCTTCGACGACGGCCTTGTCCAGCTCTCCGTTGCCCGCCGTCCCCACGTAGTCCTCCGGCGCGACGAGCAGCTTGCTTCCGAGGGAACCTTCCGGCCCCTCGATGACCGTGGCGATGGCGACCGGCGATTGCTCGACGAGGGCGGCGTGCCAGCGCGAGAGCAACTCGCCCACGGCTACCAGTCCACCCGCTCGACGAAGATGTGGATGATCCCGCCACACGTCAGCCCCACCCCGAACGCCTCGTCATCGGAGATACCGTACGTCAAATACTTCGGCTTCCCGCTCTCGATAGCGGCCATCGCCTCCTCGAACACGGCTGGCTCGACGCACCCGCCGCTCACCGAGCCCGCGACCTCCCCGCTCTCGGAGACGGCCATCGAGGTCCCCGGCCCCAGCGGCCCCGAACGCTCCACCTTCACCACCGTAGCGAGGGCGGCCCTCTTTCCTTCCTCGCGCCAGCTCGCGACCTTGTCAACGACCGGGTTCATGCAATGCCTCCTTTATATCTCCAGCCGCGTATTCTATCCGCTCCATTCTATCGGTAGCTGGATACGTTGGATCGTGAAACAATGGATCATCTGGACTCGTACCCCTTCAGCAATGGCGAGGAATGGCGAAAACCGCGTCCCGAAGGCGAGGTGACCTGGATGGAGCCCCGTGGAAACGGAGATCGAGGGCGGATCGAAGACGGTGGCCGGGAGCAGAACCCGGAGCGTCCCGGAACCGCCTCGGACGGCCCGCGATCCGGCGAAGACAACCGGAGCCCCGGGGGACGAGGCTCGATCCCGAAACGGGACGTGGCTTCGTGGGTCAACTGGCAATCCGCGTTGTACCTGTTCGTCCTGGGTTTGATCTGCGTCTTCCTGGTCCCCCTCACAAGCCTCTGGTGGATAGTCCCGGTCCTGGGCATGGGCGTGCCCATCACGCTCGCGATCGTGCCTTCCGTGCTCGACAGGCCCGGCCTCGCATCCAGGAAACCGGACGATAGGAAGGTCAAGGAACGGGAGCTTCTGGAGGCTTTGGCCGGGCGGGGCGAACTCACCCCAACCACGGCCGCCATGCGGACCTCGCTCACCGTGGACGAAGCATCGAAGATGCTCGAGGAGCTTACCCGCAAAGGCCATCTGAAAATGCAGGTGGAAGACGGCGTCATGGCCTACGCCCTGCGCGAACGTGACCGGCATGAGACGCCGGCCGAGGTTTCCGCGCCTTCGGAGGCGAAGCCGGAAGGCGACGTAGCGCCGCGGCCGCTCGGAGCGCGCAAGCGGCTCGACGACCCGTTGAGCGAGCGCGAGCTGGAGGTGCTGAACCTCCTCGCCTCCGGCCGGACCAACTCGGAAGTCGCCAGGGACCTCTTCGTCTCCGTGGGCACGGTAAAGTCCCACACCGGCAACATCTACCGCAAGCTCGACGCCAGGAACCGGGCCGAGGCCATCGCCAGGGCCCGCGAGCTCGAAGTGCTTCGGTAGGGCTTTTACGTCCCGGCGCGGGGAAGCACCTGATTCTTGCCGACTGCGGGAGACAACGCCGCCTGCATCAGTTCGTCAGCTCCTCGGGGGTTCGAAAAGCTCGACAGGATTGCCAGAGGGATCCTCGAGCAGAATCTGCTTTCCGCCCCTGCCCTCAACAATCTCATTGCGGAAGTGTGTTCCCGTATCGCGCAGAGACTCGACTTCACCGGCGAGATCATCGACCTCAAGCTGGATACGGTTCCAGCCACCTGGCTCGGGCCTGCGACCATCGGGCATGGATTGACCTGCTCCGCCAGCACCGGGGATGCTTAGCAGGAGGCGCAAGTTCCCCCGCGAGAGGACCGCGAATCCGGGAGCGAGGTTGAGTTCAACCCTGAAGCCGAGACGCTGAGTATAGAACGAGATCGCCGCATCTACGTCATCGATCATGTAGCGTACGCTGACCGTGTCCATCGTTGGTCCTCCTCAGATACTCTTCGTCAGCATTCCCTGCATCAAGTGTACGCCCGTCCATATTCTTGCCACCCCCGGATCTTCTGCGCGGCGGCTATCAAGCCGCTTCTGGCGTTGGAGCTTCAGCCAAACTTACCCGACCCGCGGTTGACGCAAATAGCGGCAGGCTTTCTCCCGTAGACTCCGAATGAACCCCGATGAACCATCTGGATCTTCCTTTTGGCCGATGCCTTTGCGACCGGTTTAGCCGTACTTTGGTCCGTGTACGGTCGAAAGCAAGAAAGGGCGATGGCATTGTCGAACATCTCACGCAAGGAATTCTTGAAGCTGGGGCTCATGGGCGGCGTGGCGTTCGCCCTCCCGTTCGGCGCCTCCGCGTGCTCCGGGTCCCGCGAAGGCTCTACCGGGAACCTGCTACGTAGCAAGGCGCGGCCGCCAAAGCCGTTCCGGGTCCCGCTACCGATGCCCCCGGTGTTGGAGCCCACGCGCTCCGACGCCGGCGCGGACTACTACGAGATGACGCAGAGGGTGGGCGAGGCGGAGATCCTGCCCGGCCTCACGACCGAAGTATGGGGATACAATGGGATCTTCCCCGGCCCCACCATAGAGAGCCGCGGCGGGCGCAAGACCATCGTTCGCCAGACGAACGAGCTTCCCGTGCCGGTCTGCACGCACCTGCACGGAGCACGGACGCCTCCCGGGAGCGACGGCTTTCCGACGGACCTGATCCTCCCGAAAGGCCACTCCTCGCACGCCCATCACACTCACTCCGGCGAGGCGGGATGGTCGTTTCATCGGGGAAGCAAGGACTACACCT
>Ga0136615_10000896_pt1 | contig 13973 bp, 16 predicted proteins | sample AntDrymUQ2882206_2_FD_106647 | JGI IMG/M metagenome (GOLD analysis project Ga0136615, IMG submission 106647) | Polar desert sand microbial communities from Dry Valleys, Antarctica - metaG UQ288 (22.06) | ecosystem: Environmental > Terrestrial > Soil > Desert | place: Antarctica: Dry Valley...
ACCACCACCACGATCAACCTCTCCGCACTCGGCACCCAGGGCTACCGCATCGACGGCGCCGCCGCCGGCGAGCAAGCCGGTATCGTCGCCGCGGACGCCGGCGACGTCAACGGCGACGGACGTCCCGACGTGCTCGTCGGCGCCAACCGCGCCGACGCCAACACTCGCGCCGACTCCGGCTCGGCCTACGTCGTCTTCGGCAAGACCACCACCACCACAATCGACCTCAACAACCTCGGCACCCAGGGCTACCGCATCGACGGCGCCGCCGCCGGCGACCAATTCGGCCACTCCCTGACCGACGCTGGTGACGTCAACGGCGACGGGCGCCCCGACGCGCTCATCGGCGCCGACTTCGCCGACAACAACGGCCGCGCCGACTCCGGCTCGGCCTACGTCGTCTTCGGCAAGACCACCACCACCACGATCAACCTCTCCGCACTCGGCACCCAGGGCTACCGCATCGACGGCGCCGCCGCCGGTGACAACGCCGGTACTGATGTGGCGGCCGGTGGCGACAGCAACGGCGACGGACGTCTCGACCTGCTCATCACCGGCTACCAGGCCGACAACAACGGCCGCACGGACTCCGGCTCAAGCTACATCTTCGCGTCTCCGACCTGTAGCTAGAGCCTCGCCACTAGGCGCGAAGTCTCAGGCGCACCGTCCGAGGCGACCGTCCTGGCCTTGCCTAGAGTGCAGGCAATGGCGGCAGTCGCGAGCGCAACCGAGCTGGGCAAGGACATGGCGGGTACACCGCTGTTCAGGGACGTCTCGTTCAAGCTCGAGCGCCGCGACCGCATGGCGCTGTCGGGGCGCAACGGGTCGGGCAAGACGACGTTGCTGCGCATGCTCGCCGGCCAGGCCTCGATCGACGCGGGCCGGCTCTCGCTGCACAAGGGGGCGAAGGTCGCGCTGTACGACCAACGCCCACCCCGCGAGCGGGACGTCAGCCTGCGCGACTACGTGCTGTCGGGCGCCAACGATGCCTTGGCGGTGGAGCGCGACCTGGCGCGACTCGAGCAGGCGATGGCCCAAGGCGCCCACGACGACCCCACCCTCGCCTCCTACGCCAGGGCTCAGGCACGGCTCGAGCACCACGGCGGCTATCGCTGGCGTGAGAACGCCCTGGAGTCGCTCCGCGGCCTCGGTTTCAGCACGGAGGTGCTCGATCAGCGTCTGGAGACCTTCTCCGGCGGAGAGCTGACGCGCGCCGCGCTCGCTCGGGCGTTGACCGGCGACCCGGATCTGCTGCTGCTCGACGAGCCGACCAACCACCTCGACATCGCCTCGCTGGAGTGGCTGGAGGCCCATCTCGTCTCGCTCGACACCGCGATCGTCCTCGTCGCCCACGACCGCTGGTTCCTCGAGGCCGTCGGTACCTCTGTGCTCGAGATCGAGCACAGCCGCGGACGGTACTTCGCGGGACCCTGGCATGCGTGGCGCAAGGAACGGGCCGCTCGCGAGCTGGCCGCCGGCCGGGCCGTCGAGCGCCAGCGGGCCGAGATCGAGCGGCTCGAGCGCTTCGTCGAGCGCTTTCGGGCCAAGGCGAGCAAGGCCAAGCAGGCCCAGTCGCGGGTCAAGCGGCTGGAAAAAATGGAACGCGCCGAGGGTGTCGGCGGCGCGGAGGCGTCGCTGTCCTTCAGCTTCGCCGCGCCCGAGCGGTCTGGACGGGTCGTCTTCGAGCTGCGCGAGGCCCGGGTCGAGGTCCCCGGCCGGATCCTGATCGACGACGCCGACCTGTGGCTCGAGCGGGGCGAGCACGTCTCGCTCGTGGGCGCAAATGGCACCGGCAAGACGACCTTGATCGAGACGTTGACGGGACGTCGGAAGCTGTCGAAAGGCAAGCTGAGCACCGGACACAAGGTCACGCTCGGGTACGTCTCCCAGCACGCCGACGAGCTCGACGAGCGCGGCAGCGCACTCGACGCGACTCAGGCGGCGACCGGGCTCGCGCCCGGGAAGGCACGCGCCCTGCTCGGGCGCTTCCTGTTCTCCGGCGACGACGCCAAGAAGCCCGTCGCGGGCCTGTCGGGGGGCGAGCGGCGGCGGCTGTCGCTGGCGATCCTCGTCAGCTCGGAGGCCAACGTGCTGGTCCTCGACGAGCCGACCAACCACCTCGACATCGAGAGCCGGGAGGCACTCGAGGACGCTCTGCGCGCCTTCCCCGGCTCGCTGCTGCTGATCTCGCACGACCGTGCGCTGCTCGACGCCGTCGGCTCACGCACGATCGCGATCGAGGACGGCCGGCTGCGCAGCCACTGGGGCGGATGGGCCGACTACGTAGCCGAGCGCAACGCCCGGCCCGCCACCGCCAAGCCGAGGCCGAACGGCAAGCCCACGGCAAACCGAGCGGACTCGCCCAAGCAGTCCAAGAACGCCGAGCGCGCCGAGCTCGAGCTCGAGCTCGAGATCGAGGCGGCGGAGGCGGCGGTGCGCGCGCTCGAGGACGAGCTTGCCGACCCCGACGCGTGGGCCGACGCTACCCGAGCCACGAAGTCCACCACGCGCCACGCCGCCGCCAAGCAGCGGGTCGAGGAGCTCTACGCCCGGCTCGGGCGTGTGACGGGGTGATCGGCTGCCCGTAGTCGCCGTTTTTCCTTGCCGAAGGCCCGAAGCGCCTTGGAGGGACCAGCACCGCCGGCCCCCCGTCGTCGAGTACGGACGATGCACTGACCTCAAGTCCGCTTGAAGTCGAGGTCCTTTGGTGGTTGGTTTGTCGCATGCCAGCCACGGAGTTGACGATCGGGCAGGTGTCAGAGCGCAGCGGCGTCGCCAGCTCGGCGCTGCGCTACTACGAGCAGCGCGGCCTGATCGTCTCCGAGCGCGCGGGCTCGGGACACCGGCGCTTCCCGCGCCCGGTGCTACGGCGCATCGCGTTCATCGTCTTCGCTCAGCGCGTCGGCCTTAGCCTCCAGGAGATCGGAGAAGAGTTGGGCAAGCTTCCGCCCCATCGCGCACCGAGCCGCAAGGATTGGGCGCAACTGTCCCGCAAGTGGAGCGCGCGAATCGACGAACGGATCGCCGAGCTCGAGGGACTCAAAGCCGGACTCACCGGCTGCATCGGCTGCGGGTGCCTTTCGTTGCACCGCTGCAAGATGGCCAACCCGGACGACCAAGCCGCCAGCCTGGGCCCCGGACCGCGCTACTGGATCGGCGACCGCCCCCTCGACCGCTGAGCGCTCGGGTGTCCGTCAGCGGATAACGCACGGGCCGCTCGTCATTCACGGCACGGTCACCTCCCCGCCGGCGCCCGTCGCTTAGCTTCCCGCTGTCAGCTAACCGAGGAGGCGAGATGGGCATCAGCGGCAACTGGGACCGGCGGATGAACAGGCGTCGTTTCGTCGCTCTCGGCGGTGTAGGCGCGACGGCGCTCGTGCTGGGTCACGGGCCCTACACCGAGAAGGCGGTAGCCGCCCCGAAGTACGACGCCTACCCGTTCGCTCTCGGCGTCGCCTCAGGCGATCCCGCCCCGTGACCCACCTGACGCACACGGCTTACCGGAACCCGGCAGGGGTACTGCTACTGTAAAGGCATGCCTACAGCGACAACCGGCAGCCGGGATTCGAGGTCGAGCTTGACGTCAACGCACGGATACTCTGCCACCAAGGACCAGCTCGCTTCCCGCCTCGGCCGCATCGAGGGCCAGGTGCGCGGCATCCAGCGCATGGTCGACGACGAGCGCTACTGCATCGACATCCTCACGCAGATCTCAGCCATCCAAGCCGCCCTCGACAAAGTGGCCCTCGGGCTTCTAGACGATCACGCGCACAGCTGCGTCATGGGAGCCGCCGAAGCCGACCAGGCTAATAAGACCCAAGAGCTGATGGCAGCCGTCGGCCGACTCATGCGCCGGGGTTAGCGTGGCTTCGCAAGACACGTCCGGCTCTACCGTCGAGGCGTGCGACCCGGACGGCGCCGGACAGCACCATGACGGTCCAAAGCGCCACAACGCCCCTGACGGCTCGGACCTGAACCGGCTGAGCGTCAGCGCGACGCTGCACTGCATGACCGGCTGCGTCCTCGGCGAGATCACCGGCCTGGTCATCGGCACCGCACTGGGCTGGAGCGACCTCGCGACGATCGCCCTGGCCGTGGGGCTCGCGTTCCTGTTTGGCTACACGCTGACGTCGCGGCCGCTCTTTCGCGCCGGCCTGACGTTGAGCGCGGTGATCCCGATCGCCCTGGCCACAGACACCGTCTCTATAGCGATCATGGAGATCATCGAGAACGCGACCATGCTCGTCCTTCCCGGCGCGATGGAAGCCGGCCTGGACAGCTTCACCTTCTGGGGACCGATGGCGCTGGGCTTCGCGATCGCCTTCCCCTTCGCCTTTGCCGCCAACCGCTACCTACTCCAGCGCGGCAAGGGCCACGCGCTCGTGCACCAGTACCACCACGCCCACGGCTCAGACGCGACGCACGCGCATTAGCTGGCGGACCCAGCGAGAGATAGCCTGGTCCTGCCGGTTGGAGGTCACGCTGGGAGGGCAGCCGCGGAGCCTGGCGCCTTCTGGTTGCGGCTCGTTGGACGGTCGGATGCGCGCCAGGCAACATGAACCGAAAGGAAGCAGCTGATGGCTTACCGTGTCCTGCCCGCCGCCGATGCCCACTGGCGGCCGTCCAACCAGATGGGCGTGCTCAACACCGACCTCGCCAAGCAGCTCGAGGCCGATGCGGTGGGCGCCCGGATGTGGCGGCTTGCGCCCGGTCAGGCGTCCACGCGCCACCGCCACGAGCGCCAGGCCGAGCTCTACGTCCTCCTCGAAGGCACAGGCCGCATGCACGTCGACGAAGACGTCCTCACCCTTGCCTCGGGATCGTCGGTATGGATCGAGGCGGACATGGTCCGCCAAGTCTTCAACGACACCGACGCCGACGCGCTGTGGCTCGTCGTCGGCACTCCGCCCGAGGCGGCCAACACCCTCGAGATGGCCGACGAGCAGCTGCGCTTCCTCTACCCCGACGGGCCCGAAGCCCTACCCCCGGAGCTTGCCGCGAAATAGGACCTCCTCCATCGCGGCCATGCCGTCAACGCCGGCGCCAGCGCGTGTACTGCGTCGCCGACGGGGATGCACCACACGAGGTCGACGCTCGCCCGCCCGGGGTTCGCAGGCTGCGCGGTAGGCATACACGCCGATCAGCGATCGGCATTGACCCCCCGTATGCGCTGAGGGTATCGTGCACTGAGTTGGTATCCCCACGACGAGAGGGAAGGGTCTATGGACATATTTGCGCGGGCGGGTGAGCGCTTACTGGACAGGCTGATACCCGGTGCAGACGCCGGGGCGTGCAACGAATACACCAGGTGTAGATGCTCGAACTGCATCTGCTACCTCTACCAGTGCTACTCCTGCGCCGGACGCACGAGCTGCAGCAACACCGGCAGGAGGTGCTAGGACCCGATTGAGCATGCCCCCGCCTAGCGGGGGCCGAGCAGGCGGCCTCTCTTCCGTGACTCGCGACCCGCTGCTCGTCTACGCGCTGCTCGCCTGCCAGCAGCTTGTGGCCGGGACCTTCGCGCTCTCGGCAGCCGGCAAGCTCCGGGACGCCGCGGCCTTCGCCGCCTCGCTGGCGCCTTTCGGCGTGCCGGCCGGCCGGCGGCGGGCGGTCACCGGCGCCGTGATCGCGGCCGAGGCCGCGGTGGTACCGCTCATCGCGTGGCCAGCGACCACGCCGATCGGGTTCGCGGCCGCGACGCTGCTGCTGGCGGGATTTGGGGCGGCCATCCTTCACGTCATCCGGACGGGCGCGGTGGTGCACTGCCGCTGCTTCGGCGTGGAGGGAGCAGTGCTGCGAGCGGCCCACATGTGGCGCAACGGCGCGCTTGCGCTCCCGGCGCTCGCCGGCCTGGTGCTCGTGGTCGCCGAGCCGAGCGGAGGCCTGCAGCCGGCCGGCGTCGCCGTCACCGCGCTCGCCGTCTGCTCGCTGCTCGTGTTGGTGGCGAGCTTCGACAGCCTCGTCGAGCTTCTCGCGCCCACCCTCCCTCGCGCGTCGCGGCTGCCATGAGCGTCTTCGAGGTGAGCGTGATCGCGCTCTGGGTGCTCCTGCTCGTGATCCTCCTGCTCGGCGCCGGCATCGTGCGCCGCCTCGCCCAGCAGCAGAAGCAGCTGGCGGAGTTCCTGCCGCTGCCGGGTCTCACGCCGGGCGAGGCTGCGCCGGACTTCACCGCCACCACGCTCGAAGGACGCACGGTCGGGCGTGCCAACCCCAGCGGCCGCGAGACCGTCCTCGGCTTCTTCTCCGCCCACTGCAGCGCCTGCCGCGACCATATCCCCCACTTCAACCGCGTCGGCGCCGCGGCGGACGAGCGGGGCATGCAGGCGCTGGCCGTCATCGACGGCACGGAGGACCTCGTGGGGCACCTGCTGGAAGCTCTGCGGCCTCCGGTCGCGGCGGTGCTCGCACCGTTCGGGAGCTCGACGCTGCTCAGGGACTACCGAGTCAGCTCGTTCCCGTCCTACCTCGGCATCGCGCCGGACGGGACCGTCGTCGCTGCGGCGTCTACCGCGGTCGAGCTCGCCGCGGCGCTCGAGCTCAGCGTGCCCGACGACGGCGCCAGGCCGGCCGCCGCGAACGGTCGCTGAGCCCGCGTCGGATGGCGATCCGCACAGCCGCCCGGCGCGTCACCGCCCTCCGGCGCGCGTGGTCGGGGCTCGGCCGCTCCCTGGCCACGGCAGCCGAGCTGGCCTGGCGGGCGAGGCCGCTCGCCGCGATCGGCATCTTGGCGGTCACGATCGCCTCGGGCGCCCTGCCGATAGCGCTGACCTGGCTGACGAAGGTACTCGTCGACGACCTCGGCGCTCGGCTGGGCGGCGCCGAGCTTCCGGCCTACCGCCTCGAGGCTATCGGCGCGGCGCTGATCGTGACGAGCGCGCTGGCCCCGCTGGCGCCACCGCTGCTCCGCTTCTTGGGCGACGAGCTCCAGCGCGGCATCGGCCTGCTGGCGCAGGATCGGCTCTTCGGCCGTATCAACGAGCTGATCGGCCTGGCGGCCTTCGAACGCCCCGGATTCCACGATCGGCTGCGACTGGCCCAGCAGGGTGGCGAGCTCGCACCCGGTCAGCTCGTGACGCTGGGCACGGGCGCCGTGCAGTCCACCATCACGATCGCCGGCTACCTGGTCAGCGTGCTCGTCGTGAGCCCCCTGCTGGCCGCGCTCGCGCTCGCCGCCCTGGCGCCGGGCCTGGCGGGCGAGCTGCGGCTGGCACGGCAGCGTGTGGCGCTAGCCATGTCGCTCAGCCCGAACGATCGCCGCCGTTTCTTCTACAGCCGCCTGCAGGTCGAGCCCGAGGCGGCCAAGGAGCTTCGCCTGTTCGGCCTCGGCCCGCATTTCCGGTCGCGCATGCTCGGCGAGCACCGCACCATCAACCGAGCGGAGCGCGCGCTCGACCGCCGCGCGCTCGCCATCCAGGTGGGCAGCCGCGGCCTGGCAGCCGCCGTGGCAGCCGTCGCGCTCGTGATCGTCATGCGCCGCGCGTTCACCGGGGAGCTCAGTGCCGGCGACGTGGTGGTGCTGCTGGCGGCGCTCGCCACGCTGCAGACGATGAGCTCGGCGCTCGTGTCCTCGATGGCCGACATCCACCACGCGCTGCTGATGCTGCGCGAGTACCGCGCCTTCATGGACACCGCCCGCGACCTGCCCGACGGTGCCCGATCCGCGCCGCCGCTGCGCCATGCGGTCGAGCTGCGGGACGTCTGGTTCCGGTACGACGACGACCTGCCCTGGGTGCTGCGCGGGGTGAGCCTGCGCATTCACAAGGGCGAGGCCGTGGCGCTGGTCGGCCGCAACGGCGCGGGCAAGAGCACGCTCGTGAAGCTCCTGGGGCGCTTCTACGACCCCACCCGCGGACAGATCCTGTGGGACGGCGTGGATCTGCGCGAACTCGATGCCGCGTCCCTTCGCGACCGCATCGGCGCGGTCTTCCAGGACTTCATGTCCTACGACCTGAGTGCCGCCGAGAACGTCGGTCTCGGGGACCTCGCGGGGATCGGGGACCGCGCGCGGATCGAGGCGGCCGGGTGCCTGGCGCAGGTCGACGAGGCGATCGAGCGGCTGCCGCGGGGCTGGGACACGATGCTCAGCCGCGTGTACTTCGACGACGGCGACCAGGAGACCGGCGGCGGCATGCTCTCGGGCGGACAGTGGCAGCGTCTGGCGCTCGCACGCATGTTCATGCGCGCCACGCGCGATCTGCTGATTCTCGACGAGCCGAGCTCGGGTCTCGACATCGACGCCGAGCACGCCGTTCACCAGCGCTTCCGCCAGCAGGTGTTGGAGGCGACGAGCATCCTGATCTCGCACCGCTTCAACACCGTGAGGATGGCGGACCGAATCGTGGTGCTCGAGCAGGGCCGGATCGTCGAGCAGGGTCCGCATCCCGAGCTGGTGGCAGCCGGCGGCGAGTACGCGCGGATGTTCGCGCTGCAGGCCAGCGGCTATGCCGGCGTCGAGGGCTGAGCGCGCGCGCTCGGGAGCCTGGCCACCATCACGCCGAGGAGGTCGCCTACCCGGACAGGACCCCACACGCGCGAGTCGCCACTCACCGCGCCGTCTCCCTGGACCCAGCAGTGTCCCCGGGGAACCACACCGGGCAGGCCGGCGACCCGCTGGCCGCCGACCGCCGTCACGCGCTTGACGAAGATGGCGCCCGGCAGCCGCGGAGGGCGGCCGACGACCACGCTGCCGCGCCGCACGCCCCAGCTGCCGCGGCGGACCAGGACGCGCCCGCCCGCGGGCAGCGCGGGTGCCATGCTGTCGCCAACCACGCGCACCACCAGCAAGCCGCGCCGGGCTGCCGCCAGCCCCGCGCCGGCGATCAGCACGACCAGCAGGGTGCTGCGCAGTGGGGCCGCGACCACCCGGAGGAGAGTATTCGGCGACGAAGTAGAGCCGAGGCTAGCGCTAGGCCCCCGGGCGCCAGAACGCGCCACGGACAGGTCGCGCGGGTGGGCTAGGCGATGTCAACGAGCCGGTCGAGGCCGCGGAGACGGAAACGTCGCCACCTGCTCCGCCGCCTGAGAGAGCGTGCCGCCCGCCAGTCGGGTCGTGAGGAGCAGCGACTCCGTGTCGACGCTGAAGGCGGACGCGATCGTGCAACTCGCGCACGCTCATCTCGGCCTTCAGCTCATCGCATTCACGGCCGCTGCCATGGCTGCTGAGCGAGACCGTCGGCCCCGCGGTCGCTGCCGGTAGCCTCAATGGCGCATGGCGCATGGCGATGAGCGGGCAGGTGCCCAGCGGACTTGAGCGGCACCTGGACCACCTCCAGGGCCTGGAGTTTGTCGCGCGCGAGGATGCGCGCACGCGGATCATGCGTGCGCTCTCGGTCGCGCGCGAGGTCCTTGGAATGGAGACCGCGTACCTCACCCGCTTTACCGCCACGCACCAGGAGGTGCTCGAAGTGAGCGGCGAGTCGTCGCTCGTGAAGTTCGAGCGGGGCTGCTCGATGCCGCTCGAAAGAACCTACTGCCGGCGCATGCTCGAGGGCGAGATCCCAAACCTGATTCGGGACACGTCGAAACAGCCCGAGGTCCTCGACCTGTCGGGCGCGCTCGGTATCAATGCCTACGCTGCGGTTCCCCTCGAGCTCTCTGACGGCCGCATCTACGGGACGCTGTGCTGCCTTGACCATCGCCCAAGGCCCGAGCTCGACGATCGCGACGCGCTCTTCCTCCGCGTGCTCGCGCGCGTAGCCGGCGACGCGCTCGAGGTAGCCGAGGTCTTGGAGTACCCGACCGCCAAGCCGGTCGAGCGCGACGACGCGAGGGCCCGGCTGAGCCTCTGGTTCGCCGGCGCGCCGCGCGCGGCCCAGGCCGCCCGTCTGGCGCTGCAGAGCCTCAACGACGAGCTCGCCGCCGAAATCCTGTGGATGACGAGTTTGCTGGTGACCGAGCTGGTCACTAACAGCGTTCGCCACGCCGGGATCGACGCGACGAGCGCTGTCGGGCTCGACGTCGTCGTCGGGCCGACACGCGTCAAGGCCACGGTGTCCGACCCGGGACCGGGCTTCGAGCCCAACCCCGAGATGCCCCAGCCCGACGCCGAAGGCGGCCGCGGCGTCCCGCTGATCGACTCGCTCGCGCAAGACTGGGGAGTCGAGAGCGCGCAGGGCACGAGCGTCTGGTTCGAGCTGTCGACGACGTAGGACGGCGTTTCGATTCGCGAAGGCGGGCGTGGAGCGAGATACCGAGCCGGGAGCCCCGTCCCGTAGGTACGCTCGTGCATCCGCGCTGGCGGCGCTTAGCCTCGATCCTCCGGTAGCTGCGGGTGGCTAGTTGCGCTTCATGACTTGTGGGTCATGGCCGTGATGCCGAAGACCACCGCCGCCGTGACCGCTACCAACGCAAGTGCGGTCAGCACCGCGAAGGCGCCGGCGCTGAAGGCGTCTCCATCGCGGCGCAGCTCAACCGAGCGCGTCGCGCCCAGGATGAAAAGCGCAAAGACCGCCGTCACGCCGATGCCACCGACCGCCGACGTCCAAACAACAGTGACGACTGTGCCCCAGTCGATGATCGGATCGGCGATTGGCAACATCAGCTCTCCGCGGTGATCGCCATGCCGTGCTGTGCACGCCTGGTGTAGAGAACGATGACCGCCACAACGGCTGCGAACGAGACCACCACGGGCCCAGCCGCACCAGTGCCGAACAGAGCGGTGACCCCATAGGTCGCGCCGCCGATCAGCGCGGCCGCAGGGAGCGTGAGGATCCACGCCACGACGATGTTGCCCGCCACGCCCCAGCGGACGGCCGACAGCCGCTTGGCGGCGCCGGCGCCCATGACGCCGCCGGAGATGGTGTGGGTCGTCGAAAGCGGGAAGCCGACATGCGAGGAGGCGAGAATCACAGCCGCACCGCCGCCCTGCGCGGCAAAGCCCTGAGCGGCATCCATCTTGATGATGCGGCTGCCCATCGTCTTGATGATCCTCCAGCCGCCCATGTAGGTGCCGAGCGCAATCGCGCTCGCGGCCGACACGACGACCCATGTCGGCGGAGGATCGCCGGGCTGTAGCACGCCGTTGGCAATCAGGGCCAACGTGATCACGCCCATCGTCTTCTGCGCGTCGTTGGTGCCGTGGGCGACGGCCAGCAGACCGCCCGAGATGATCTGCCCGCCCTTGAAGCCACGTGTCACCGGTCCGGGACGCAGCTTGCCAACGATCCTGTAGATGACGAGGATCGCCAGCCCTGCCACGGCGAACGCGAGCAGCGGCGCGATCACCGCCGGCACCGCGACCTTGCCGATCAGCCCTTCCCCGAACACGGCCTCCGGTCCCCGAGCGACGAAGGCGGAGCCGACGACGCCGCCTATCAGCGCATGCGAAGAGCTCGACGGCAGACCCAGATACCAGGTGAGCAGGTTCCATGTGATCGCTCCGATCAATCCCGCGAAGACGATCGGCTCGGTGATCAAATCGGCGTCGACGATGCCGCTGGCGATCGTCGCGGCGACCTCGAGCGATAGGAACGCCCCGACGAAGTTCAGGATCGCCGCGTAGCCGACGGCGATCTTGGGAGCCATCGCACGCGTCGAGATCGAGGTCGCGACAACGTTGGCGGTGTCGTGAAATCCGTTGGTGAAGTCGAACGCGAGGGCCGCGACGACAACGATCACGAGGACTAGATCGATGTTCTCCATCTCGCTCGGTACGGAGGGCCAGCCGGAGGCTTAGGAGTTCTTGATGACGATGCCCTCGAGAATGTTCGCAACGCTCTCGCAGGCGTCGATCGCCTGCTCGAGGCGCTCGTAAATGTCCTTCCAGCGGATCACAACCATCGGGTCGATGCCGTTGTCGAACAGCGACGCCACGGCCTCGCGAGTGACGCGGTCGCCGTCGTTCTCAAGCCTGTTGATCTCCACGGTGTAGTGAGAGATGTCCTCGAAGTTGCGGAGCTTCGGCATCATCTCCGACACCTGCCGGGCGCACTGGAGCAGGATGTAGGCGAGGCGCTGTGACTGCTCCATCGGCGCCTCGATCTTGTAGAGGCCGAGGTAGTCGGCGACCTCCTCGGTGTAGTCGACGATGTCGTCGACCGCAGACGCGAGCTCGTAGATGTCCTCTCGGTCGATCGGGGTGACGAACGTCTGATTCAGCCGCCGGATGATGTCGTGCGTGATCCGGTCGCCGTCCTGCTCGCAGATCAGGATGTCGCGGGCAAGGCCGGCGCCGCGCTCGGGGTAGGCGCGAAGCATCTGATCGAGCAGGTCGGCGGCACGTAGGACATTGCCCCCGGCCTCCTCGAAGAGGTCGAAGAACTCGCGTTCGCGTGGGGCGAGGATGCTCGAGAGGCGCATGGCAGAGCTCAGGGCCGGGCTCCGAGGCGGAGTGGACCGGCGGCGCCAACCTAGCAGAGCTGTTTACAACTGCTGGAACTAGCGTCTAGCCCTGTGCCGGGATGTCTCTTCAGAGTCGCGCAGGCGCTGTGGAAGGTGTCGCGGTCGGGATAGCCGACCGCCCGCGAGACGTACCAGTGAAACCCGCCGGGCGAGAGCTCCAGCGGCGCGCGGGCCGTGGCGCCGACAAGCCGCCGTTCAGGGTCGAGCTCGTCCAGCAGCAACAGCAGGTCTAACTGGTCGGTCCCGCGGCCGTGCAGCAGCACGAGCGCTCCGTCGGGCTCGCCGCGCGCCGCGCGGATCTCGTGCGCGAGCGCGTCGATGCCACTGCTCACGACCGCACCCCCGCCGCTCGCGGGTTGCGCAGCGGAGTCAGCGACCGCTCGAGCCGGCCACGCAGCTGCTCGTACTGCGGCGGCAAGCGCAGCGCCTCCCCCAGGCGCTCGGGATCCTCGTCGATCGCGAAGCCCGGGCTGGGCGTCGCGAACTCGAACAACACCCCGCGCGGCTCGCGGAAATAGATGCTCGAGAAGTACTGGCGATCGATGATCGGCGTCGGCCGCGCGCCGACCTGCATAAGGTGCCCGCGCCACGCCTCGTGCTCGTCGTCGCGGTCACACCACGCGATATGGTGCACTGTGCCCGCGCCCTGGACGCCAACCACCGACGGCGGCTCGTCATAGACATACGTCGCCCGACGCCGTCCGCCCTCGACTACGTAGCGACCCGGGGCGGTCATCGTGAACCCGAGACCTTCGGTGAGCAGTTGCTCCTCCTGCTCGGGCGCCTGGCTGTAGGCCCGGACCCCGTCGAAGCCAAGCAGCGCGTGCTGGGGCGTGATCGCGTCGGCTGCGGCGCGTAGCGGCTCGTCGCCGGTCTCCACGACGGCGAGCTCCAGGCCCAGCCCCTCAGGGTCGCGGAAGGCGAGTACCCGCTCGTCGACGGCGTCGAACTCGACGCCCTGGTGGGCGAGCCGCTCCGCCCAGAATCCCAGCGCCTCCTCGGAGCCGACCTGCCAGCGCAGCCGGTGGATCATCCCCGCCCCGGCCCGGCCAGGCGCGGCCCCGGGGAACTCGAAGAACGTCAGGATCGAGCCGGGAGCGCCGCGCTCGTCGCCGTAGTAGAGGTGGTAGACGTCCGGCGCGTCGAAGTTGACGGTCTTCTTGACCAGCCGCAGCCCGAGCACCCGCGCGTAGAAGTCGACGTTGCCGGGCGCATCGGCCGTGATGCACGTGATGTGATGGATGCCATCGAGTTGCATGTTCGATCCTCGCCGCTCGCCTGTTGATGCCGCCTGGCCCTCGGTCGCCATGTCGCTCTGAACGTACGTCGCTCCGCTTCGCGCGCCCTGTATCCATTTCCCCGTTTTCATCGGGGAAAGACAAAGCGTCGCGCTGGTCGCCACCGCTACCCACCCCCTGCTCTAAAAGAGTCCCGGCGCGTGGCGTGGCGCCAGGGCCAGCGGCCAGAACGGTCATGTCGGTAGAAGTGGTGTAACGAGCTCGCAGTGACCGGGGGGCGGTTTTCGCGGAACGGCCTCGAAGTAGTTCCGGCCACCGTGGGCCCCAGACTCGTCGGTTGACCAGCAAGTCGACTGACGAAAGGAACACCACGATGGCCGAGAGCCAAAGCATGAC
>Ga0136615_10000897_pt1 | contig 13970 bp, 11 predicted proteins | sample AntDrymUQ2882206_2_FD_106647 | JGI IMG/M metagenome (GOLD analysis project Ga0136615, IMG submission 106647) | Polar desert sand microbial communities from Dry Valleys, Antarctica - metaG UQ288 (22.06) | ecosystem: Environmental > Terrestrial > Soil > Desert | place: Antarctica: Dry Valley...
AGCGGACCGGCTTCGGCGAGTTCCTCTTCTACGACTGGGCCAAGCAGCCGGGCTGGGACCTGCCCGTCAATCCGATCCTCGCCGCGGGTCGCAACTTCGGTTGTGGCTCCTCGCGCGAGCACGCCCCCTGGGCGCTGGAGGACTACGGCTTCAAGGCGATCGTCGCGCCGAGCTTCGCGGACATCTTCTATTCGAACTGCACGAAGATCGGGCTGTTGCCTGTGCCGCTCTCCGAGGACCACGTCTGGGGTGTCATGGCGGCCGGTGCGGCCCGCGTGGATCTCGATGCCCAGACGGTGGCCTACGGCGATCGCACGGCTTCCTTCGAGATCGACGGCGAGATCCGCCGGCGGCTGCTCAACGGACTCGACGACATCGGCGTGACGCTCCGTTCGGCCGCCGCGATCGCCGCCTACGAGCGCGACCACGAACGCGCCGGGCCGGACACCTCGTCGGCGGTGGCGTGAGCGTCAAGCCGCGCGACTGGGACGCGGTGACCTACGACCGCGTCTCGGACCCCCAAGTCCAATGGGCGACCGCGGTGCTCGACCGGCTCGCGCTCGAGGGCGACGAGACGGTGCTCGACGCAGGCTGCGGCAGCGGGCGCGTCACCCGGCTGCTGGCGCAACGGCTGCCGCGCGGGCGGGTGGTCGCAGTCGATGCGGCGCCGTCGATGGTCGAGCTGGCGCGTGAGGCCGTCGGTGACAGGGGCGAGGTGATCCTCGCCGACCTCGCACGGCTCGAGCTCTCCGAGTCCGTCGACGCCGTCTTCTCGAACGCGGTCTTCCACTGGCTGGAGGACCACGATGCACTCTTCGGGGCGATGTTCGCCGCGCTGGCGCCGGGCGGCCGCCTCGTGGCGCAGTGTGGCGGTGCCGGCAACGTCGATGCCTTCCATGCGCTCGCGCTCGAGGTCGGTCGGGAGAAGCGTTATGCGCAGCACTTCGAGGGCTGGCACGGTCCCTGGAACTTCGCGGGCCCGCAGGAGACCGCCGCGCGACTCTCGGCAACCGGCTTCGAGGCGGTCGAGACCTGGCTTGAGAGGCGACTGATCGATCTCGACGACCCGCTTGCCTACCTCAGCGCCGTGTGCCTGGGCCCCCACTTGGACCGCCTGCCCGCCGAGCTGCGGTGCGACTACGCCGAGCGCGTGACCGAAATGGCACAGGACGCGCGCGGCCACGTCGCGCTCGCCTACGTGCGCCTGAACATCAGCGCTCGCCGGCCGGCCTGACGCGGAGCGCTTCGAGGGGCTCGGCATGGAGCACCCGGGGAGAAGGCCAGCATGATCTCCCGTGTTTGGTCGACTCGCCGATCGGGAAGGCTCCTGAGCAACGACAGACGAGCGCGGGAGCCATCAAGATGTGTAGAAGGATCGTCTCGGGCGGTGCGTTGGCAGGTGCACTGACCTTTCTTGCCTTGGTCCCAGGCGTGGCTTCGGCTTTCGCGCCGGCGGACGAGGCCACCGTCCATCCGGGTGTGATGACCTACACCGACGGGGGTCAGTGCACCTCGAACTTCGTCTTCACAGACCCGTCGGGCACCTACCTCGGCCAGGCGGCGCACTGCTCGGGAACGGGTGGAGCGACCGAGACCGACGGCTGCAAATCGGGCTCGTTGCCGCTCGGAAGCGAGGTGGAGATCAACGGCGCCAGCCGTCCTGGCACGCTCGCCTACAGCTCGTGGCTCGCGATGCGGACAAGGGGCGAGACGGACCCTGACGCCTGTGCGTACAACGACTTTGCCCTCGTCAAGGTCGATCCGGCAGACGTCGACGCGGTCAACCCATCGATCCCCGGCTTCGGCGGCCCGACGGGCGTTGGCGGCCCGAGCGCCGTGGGAGACACCGTGTACAGCTACGGGAACTCCAGGTTGCGAGGGGGTATCACCTTGTTGAGCCGGAAGCAGGGGGCTGTGGTGGCCACCGAAGGCAACGGCTGGAGCCGCTCTGTCTACACGTTGACGCCAGGCGTCCCGGGTGACTCGGGCAGCGGGTTCATCAACGACTCGGGGCAGGCGATCGGCGTTCTGAGCACGCTTGCGCTCGCGCCGTTGCCGGCATCCAACGGCGTAGGGGACTTCCACCGCGAGCTCGCCTACGCGCGTGCGAGCGGCTTCGCGGCGCTGGAGCTCGCCAATGGGACGGAGCCGTTCGAGCCCGACCTCCTGAGCGCGATCATCCCGGGCATCGGCTGAGTGCCGTCGCGACCCGGGTGCTTGCACGTCGACGTCCACCGGCGGCGTGGGCCCCGTCGAAGCGGGAGGCCGGTAGCCTGACGCCGGTGTCGGGCCGACCGCTGACCGCCCGGTGACGCGCATCGTCGCGCTGGCCGGCGATGGGATCGGCCCGGAGATCCTCGCTTCGGCGCTCCGCGTGCTCGACGCCATCGGCGGCTTCGAGTACGAGCAGTGCCTGATCGGCGGCGCGTCGATCGATGCCCATGGGCTGGCGCTGACAGACAAGACGCTCGAGGCCTGCCGTACCGCTGATGCGGTCCTGCTGGCGGCGGTCGGCGGCCCCAAATGGGATGCGGCGGTCGCCGCCGATCCCTCCGCGTCGCGACCCGAGCAGGGCCTGCTCGGACTGCGCAAGGGCCTGGGCCTGTTCGCCAACCTCCGCCCGGTGCGCCCCACCGGCCCGCTGCTGGACGCAAGCCCGCTCAAGCGGGAGCGGGTCGAGGGGACGGACCTGCTCGTGGTCCGCGAGCTCACCGGCGGCATCTACTTCGGCGAGTCGGGGCGCAGCGCGGACGGACGCAGCGCACACGATGACTGTTCGTACACCGTCGAGGAGATCGAGCGGATCTCCCGCGTCGGCTTCCGCCTGGCGAGGACGAAGCTGACCAGCGTCGACAAGGCCAACGTGATGGAGAGCTCGCGCCTGTGGCGTGAGACGGTGACCCGCATCGGCGCCGAGGAGTTCCCCGACGTGCCGCTCGAGCACCTGCTCGTTGACAACGCCGCGATGCAGCTCGTCTCGCGCCCGACCGACTTCGACACGATCCTGACGGAGAATCTCTTCGGGGACATCCTCAGCGACGAGGCCGCGATGCTCAGCGGATCGCTGGGAGTGCTCCCGAGCGCCTCATTGGGGGAGCCCTCGGCCACCGATGCCAGTTGCTGCCGCGGGATGTTCGAGCCCGTCCACGGCTCGGCGCCGGACATCGCCGGGACGGGCCGCGCCAACCCGCTCGGGATGCTCGGCTCGGTGGCCCTTATGCTCAGGCATGCGATCGGGGATGAGGATGCGGCCGCTGCCCTAGAATCGGCTATCGACAGAGCGCTCGAGGACGGTCTGCGAACGGCCGACCTCGGGGGCGACGCTTCCACTGAGGAGGCCACCAGGGCCGTCCTCTCTAAGCTCTGAAAGGAGGGCCGAAACGTCACCACCGCCGACCAGATCTGGATGAACGGGGAGTTCGTCGCCTGGGAGGACGCGAAGGTGCACGTACTCACGCACGCCCTCCACTACGGCACCGGAGTCTTCGAGGGGGTGCGCGCCTACGCGACCGACCAGGGACCAGCGATCTTCCGGCATTTCGATCACCTCGCGCGGCTTGAGGCCTCGGCCAAGCTGTACTACATGCCGTTGCCCTTCTCGACGGAGGAGCTGCGGACCGCCACGCACGAGCTGATCTCCCGCAGCGGGCTGCGCAGCTGCTACATCCGGCCGCTGGCCTTTCGGGGCCACGGTCCGATGGGGCTCGATCCGGAGAGCAACCCGGTCGAAGTCTCGATCGCGGTCTGGGAGTGGGGCGCCTACCTCGGCGACGCTGGCAAGCGTGACGGGATCCGCGCGCGGGTCTCCTCGTGGCGACGGATGAGCCCCCAGTCGACGATCCCCCACTCCAAGGCGACCGGCCAGTACCTGAACTCCGTGCTCGCGAAGATCGAGGCCAAGCGGGCCGGCTATGAGGAAGCGATCATGCTCGACGACCACGGACACGTGTCCGAGGGCTCGGGCGAGAACCTGTTCATCGTCAAGGACGGCACGATCTTCACGCCGCCCCAGACCGCGAGCATCCTCGACGGCATCAGCCGGAGGTCGATCATCCAGATCGCGGCCGACCTCGGCACTCCGGTCGTCGAACGCGCGATCGCTCGCGCCGAGCTCGTGTTGGCTGACGAGGTGTTCCTGGTCGGGACCGCGGCTGAGCTGACTCCGGTGCGTGAGGTCGACGACATCGAGATCGGTCCGCCCGGGGAGGTCACACGCGAGATCCAGGGCATCTACGACGACGCCCTGAACGGCCGCAACCCGCGCTACGAGCACTGGCTCGACCGCGTGGCAGTACCGTCAGCGGTGTGACCGGAGCACGACCGCAAGCGACACGCCCGCGTACCGGCGCGGGCGCACTCGCGCGGCGCTGAAGGACCGATGGCCGGCGCGGTCCTCCTGTACGACACGACCCTGCGCGACGGCATGCAGGGCGAGGGGATGTCGCTGTCGGCGGAGGAGCGGGTGCGGGTGGCCCACGCCCTCGACGGCCTCGGCGTGCAGCTGATCGAGGCGGGGTTTCCGAGCTCGAACCCCAAGGAGCGGGCACTGTTCGAGCTGCTGGAGGGCGAGCGCTTCGAGCATGCCGAGCTGGCAGCGTTCGGCATGACCCGGCGGCGCGACCGCACGGCCGCCGATGACCCCGCGCTCGGTGTGCTCGCGGACAGCTTCGCACCGGTGTGCACGATCGTCGGCAAGACCTGGTCGCTGCACCTGGAGAAGGTCACGCGCGTAGATCCGCAGGAGAACCTGCACATGATCTCCGACTCGGTCACCTTCCTGTGCGAGCGGGGCAAGAGGGTCATCTATGACGCCGAGCACTTCTTCGACGCCTACGGCGACGACAGCAGCTATGCGCTGCGGTGCCTGACTGCGGCGGCCGAGGCCGGCGCCGAGAGCCTGACCCTGTGCGACACCAACGGTTCGACGCTGCCCGACGCGGTCGCCGCGGCGACCGGCGATGTCGTGGAGGCGCTCGGAGCTTCGGTGGCGATCGGCATCCATACCCACGACGACGCCGGCTGCGCTGTAGCCAACTCGCTCGTCGCGGTGGACGCCGGCGCTCGTCTGGTCCAGGGCACGATGAACGGCTACGGGGAGCGGTGCGGCAACGCAAACCTGATCACGATCCTCGCCGACCTCCAGCTCAAGATGGGCTACGAGTGCGTCGAGCCAGATCGACTTGCGCGGCTGTCGGAGGTCTCACACTTCGTCGACGAGCTCTGCAACGTGTCGCCAAACCCCGACCAGCCGTACGTCGGGGCCAACGCCTTCGCTCACAAAGGCGGTATGCACGTCGCGGGTGTCGAGCGCGACGCCCGTACCTTCGAGCACATCGACCCTGCCCAGGTTGGCGCCGGCCGTCGCATGCTGATCTCCGAGCTGTCGGGCAAGGGCACGGTCCATGCGCGGGCCCGGGGCGCGGGCGTCGAGCTCTCCGAGCAGCAGGCGGCCAACGTCGTCGAACGCGTCAAGGCACTCGAGCACCGCGGCTACCACCTCGAGGCCGCCGATGGCTCCTTCGACCTCCTGATTCGCAAGGAGAGCGGCGACTACGAGCCGCTGTTCACGTTGGAGTCGTGGCGGGTGATCGTCGAGCGCCGTCCGGACGGCCGGCCCGGGGAGGGGCGCAACGCGATCGTCGATCGAGCCAGCGCCGCGCCGACCGTCCTCACCGAAGCGACGATCAAGATCTGGGTCGACGGCGAGCGCTATGTCCGCACCGCGGAGGGCAATGGCCCTGTGCACGCGCTCGATGCGGCCCTCCGATCGGCGATCGGGGAGCGCTACCCGAAGCTGCGCGAGATCGACCTCGTCAACTTCAAGGTGCGCATCCTCGACGAGACCAAGGGCACCAGCGCGGTCACGCGGGTGCTGCTGGATGCGAGCGACGGCCACGGGTCGTGGGGGGCGATCGGCGTCTCGGAGAACATCATCGAGGCGAGCTGGGAGGCCCTGGTCGACTCACTCGAGGCCGGCATGCTCGCGGTTCGGGAGCCCGCGCGGGCCAAGACGCCGTGAGCTCGGAGCCGCTCGACGATCCGATTCCACTCGGGCGCCCCGACGTCGGCGCCCGCGAGGAGGAGCTGCTGCTCGAGGCGCTGCACTCGCGCTGGCTCGCCCTCGGCCCACGGTTGCCCGCGTTCGAGCGGGCGCTAGGCGAACGCGTCGGTGTGCCGTACGTCTCGGCCTCGTCGAGTGGGACGGCGGCACTGCACCTCGCGATTCGCGCATCGGGCATCGAGACCGGCGACGATGTCGTCACAACGCCGTTCAGCTTCGTCGCCTCGGCGAACTGCCTGCTTTACGAGAACGCCCGGCCGGTGTTCTGCGACATCGACCAGCGCACGCTGAACATCGACCCGAAGGCTGCTGCCGCCGCCGTCACCGACCGCACGACGGGACTGCTTCCAGTGCACATCTTCGGCTACCCGGCCGACATGCCCGCCCTCGAGCGGCTCGCCCGAGAGCGCGGACTTTGGGTCGTCGAGGACGCCTGTGAGGCGTTCGGGGCGGTGCACGCCGACGGACTCGACGTGGGCGCGCGCGGGAATCCGGCGACCTTCGGCTTCTATCCGAACAAGCAGCTCACGACAGGGGAGGGTGGAGCGCTTGTATCGCCGACGTGGGAGTTCAAGCAGCAGGTCGACAGCGAGCGCAACCAGGGGCGGGCACCCGACATGGGCTGGCTCGACCACGATCGGCTCGGCTTCAACTACCGCCTGTCCGATCTCGCCTGTGCGATCGGGATCGCGCAGCTCGAGCGGATCGATGTCCTGCTCGCCGACCGGGCGCGGGTCGCCGGGCTTTACACACAGGCGCTGGGCGGCATCGAAGGCCTCGAGCTGCCGTGCGCCGACAGGGGCGGTGACCGACGCAGCTGGTTCGTCTACGTGGTCCAGCTGCCACGTGGGCTTGACCGCAACGAGACGATCCGATCGCTGCGCGTGCGCGGGATCGACTCCAAGCCCTATCTGCCGGCGATCCACCTGATGAGCTTCTACCGCGAGCGGTTCGGACACCGCGAGGGAGAGTTCCCGATTTGCGAGGACGTCGCGCGGCGGTCGCTCGCACTGCCGTTCTTCGGCGAGCTGAGCGAGGGCCAGGTCGATCGCGTCACGGGGGCGCTGACCGCGATCGTCGCCGGCGCCCGCACACCCGCCGGCTAGCGATCTCGCCCGAAGCGAACCTCCTTGCGCAGCGCTACGCCGCCGGGCAGGCCTCGGGCGGCTGGCGTTGTGGCAACCTCGACGAAGCCCGTGCTGCGATAGAGCGCTCGGGCCGCGTCGTTGTCGGCCCAGACGTCGAGTGACACGGAGTCCAACCCCGAGCTGTATGCGAAGCGCTCGGCCTCGGCCAGCAGCGCGCGTCCCGCGCCCCGCCTGCGCAACTGCCGTGTGACGGCGAGCGAGTCGACGTACAGCGAGGAGGTCGGCGGCTCGGGGGCCGCACGGCCGCTGAGCCTGAAGGTCGACAGCGCGCCGAGCCAGTGCCAGGGTGGGATGCTCGTGAGCGTCACTCGCAGGAAGGCGCGCGCCCGCGGCGTCCATTCGGAGTACGGCATCGCCGCCATCGCGCCGGCGACCTGTCCGTCGATCTCGGCCACGTGCACGACATCGGCGCTGGCGGTGGTCCGCTCCCGCTCTAACGCGCGCGTAAGCACCTTGCGGGCCAGCTCCGGTCGGCCCGCATAGCGGTCGTACATCCCGCCGGAGCTCGCGTAGAGGAGCGCCGCCGCGATCGTCCGATCGCGCTGCTCGTAGGCACGCACCGTTGGCGTGGCGCCGCGCTCAACCACCACGTCGGGACGCTTGGGCGCCGAGCTCGGGCTGCGTGCGCGCCAAGGTCATCGCGACCATCCTATGAGCCCGACCGACGGCGCCGTAGACTGGCCAGCCATGGTCCGCCTGTCCGAGCCCCAGGATCCGCTTTTCGCGGCGCTCAACACGTCGATCGGCTTCGACTTCCGCCTCGCGCCCTACGACATCGAGCAGTCGCTCGCGCACGTACGCATGCTCGGCAGGTGCGGCGTGATCAGCGACCAGGACGTCTCCGGGATCGAGCGTGGGCTGCTGGCGGTCCGCGCTGAGGTCGAGGAGGATCGCTTCGCGATCGAGCCCGGCGACGAGGACGTGCACACGGCGATCGAACGCCGCGTGACTGAGCTCGTCGGCGATCCGGGCCGCAGGATGCATACCGCCCGTTCACGCAACGACCAGGTCGCCACCGACGTCGCGATGCTCGTCCGCGCGCACGCGCTCGAAGCCAAGAGCCGGTTGCGGGTCTTGATGGGAGTGATCGTCAACCTCGCGGAGGGCCACATCGACTGGCCGATGCCCGGCTACACCCACCTCCAGCGCGCACAGCCGGTCTATCTCTCGCATCACCTGCTGGCGTACTTCTGGAAGCTGCGACGCGACCTCCAGCGGTTCAACTTCTGTATGACCGCCACCGACGACCTGCCGCTTGGCGCGGGCGCGCTCGCTGGGGTGAACTTCGACACCAGCCGGATGTTCGTAGCGCAGGAGCTGGGCTTCGGCGGCATCGCGGAGAACTCGCTCGACGCCGTCTCCAACCGCGACTTCGTGCTCGACTACCTGTCGGCCGCCGCCACTTGCGCGACGCACCTGTCCCAGCTCGGCGCGGAGATCGTGCTCTGGTCCAGCGAGGAGTTCGGCTTCTGCGAGGTCGCCGACCGCTTCGCCTCGGGGTCGAGCCTGATGCCGCAGAAGAAGAACCCCGACGCGGCGGAGCTCCTACGCGCGAAGGCCCCGCGCGTCGTGGGCCGGCTGCAGACCCTCCACGGTGTCCTGCATGGTCTGCCGCTCACCTACAACAAGGACCTGCAGGAGGACAAGGAGCAGCTCTTCGATGCGATCGACACGCTCGAGCTGTGCCTCGCCGTCGCCGCGGAGATGCTGACGAGCATCACTTTCGACCGTGAGCGGCTCGCCGGTGCCGCCAGGGACGAGTCGCTCGCGGCTACCGACGTGGCCGATCTGCTCGTCCGTCGAGGCGTTCCGTTTCGCACGGCCCACGGAATCGTCGGCGGCCTGGTGCGTACGGCGATCGAACGTGGCAAGCGGCTCTCGGAGCTGACGGAGGCCGAGCTGACCGACCTTGCTCCCGAGCTGGATGGCGAGTTCTACGAGGTACTGCGCGAGCAGACGTGGCTCGAGTCGAAGATCTCCGAGGGGGGCACGGCGCTGGCGCGTGTACGCGACCAGCTCGCTCAGGCTCGCCACGTGCTCGAGGAGGCATCGGGGTGAACGCTCGCGGGGCGAGCTCGCCCCGCGCTTCGGACTTCTGCGCCCGGTTCGTCGTAGAGGTCGCGCGCGACCTGGTCGGCTGGACCGTCCGCCACGGCGACGCGTCGGGCCGGATCGTCGAGACCGAGGCCTACCACGAGTCTGAGCCGGCCTGTCACGCCTACGTCGGGCGCACGCCGCGTACACGCGTGTTGTTCGGGCCACCGGGCCGCGCCTACGTGTACCGCTCGTACGGCATCCACGCGCTGCTGAATGCCGTGAGCGAGCCCGATGGCGTCGGTGCCGCGGTGCTCATCCGCGCGCTCGAGCCGCTGACGGGAGTCCATGCAATGCGTGCTCGCCGGGGCCGGGAGCGGTTTGAGGATCTCTGCTCCGGTCCGGGCAAGCTAACTCAGGCCCTGGGGATCGGGCTCGAGCTGAACGACACAGAGCTCGGGGAGGAGATCGAATTGTTGCCTCCGTCCCCAGATGCCCACGTACCAGATCTCGTGACCGCGGAGCGCGTCGGGATCACGCGCGGCGTCGAGCTGCCCTGGCGCTTCTGCGACCGCGCCAGCGGTTGCGTGTCCAACCCGTGGCCACCGCAGATGCGCCGGTCGGTCGCCCTTCCCCGGCGCTAGCCCGGCGCCGCGCCGCCGCCCTGTGACGCGGGGGGCCGTGCGGGGGCCTGGCGCTGGGGTGCCGGAGCCCGCTCCGGTTGCTGGGGAGCAGGTGACTTGGTCTCCGGCGGCGTTTCGGGGTCCTCCTCCCCTTGTGGCGGCGTCGGCAGCACTTCGCCCTCGGGCGCTGGTGTCGGTGTAGGCGCCACAGGAGTCGTCGGCGTCGTCGGCACGATCTGGGCGGGATCGCCGTCGCCGCTGGCGGCCTTGCGGCGGTCGCGCATGGCGATCCACGCGTTCATCAGGTCGCGCCAGATCTCCGCGGGGTAGGTGCCGCCGGCAACAGGCTGGCCGCGGTACTCGGTCTCCATCGGCTTCAGGCCGTCGGGGTAGCCGACCCACACGGCGACGGTCAGCTCATTGTTGAAGCCGACGAACCAGGCGTCGCCGTAGTTCTCGGTCGTTCCGGTCTTGCCCGCGGCGAACTCATTGAGCTGGGCGGCGGTCCCGGTGCCGCTGGTGATCACACCCTCTAGCAGATCGCGCGTCGTATCGCCGATCTGCCGGGAGAACACGCGCTGCTCGCGTCTCTGGTTACGGTCCTCACGACCGCCGCCCTCGACGCGCCGGATTGCGACGGGTCCCAACGAGGAAGCCAGCGAGCCGGTCACGCGCACGCCTCCGTTGGCGATCGTGGAATAGGCGTAGGCCATCTCGAGCGGCGTGACGCCTTCCTCCAAGCCACCGAGCGTCATCGCAGGATTCGTCGAGACCTTCGTCTGAACGCCGAGGCGTTTGGCTAGGGCGGCGATCCGGTCGGTGCCTGTCTTCAGGCCGAGCTCCGCGTAGACGGAGTTGTCAGAGGTCGCCGTCGCCGCCCGCAGCGAGCTGATCCCGGCATAGGTGTCCGCGTAGTTGGAGACCGGGAACTTCTCGGTCTTGGAGTTTGGGACGGGAAACACCTTCGGCGCGGAGCTGAAGGTCTGCTCCGGGCTAACGCCGTCTTCGAGCGCGCGGACCAGCGTAAACGGCTTGAAGGCCGAGCCTGGCTGACGATGTCCGTTGGTCGCGAGGTTGAACGGCTTGGTCTCGAAGTCGTTCCCGCCGACCATCGCCTTCACCTCGCCGGTACTGTTCTCGATCGCGACCAGCGATGCGCTCGGCCCAACGCCGCCGAGGCGGCCGTCGACCGCCTGCTCCGCCGCGAGCTGCAGCTCGGGGTCCAGCGTGGTCGTCACCTGGAGCCCGCCGCTGAATACCGCCGGCGCCTTGTAGCGATCGACCAGCTGCTGTGTCAGCCAGCTCGTGAAATAGGGTTGCTTGGAATCCGGCTGGGGCGGATCGATGTCGGCCGCGTCGGGCAGGGGGTCGGCGAGTGCATCCCGGTACTCCCCCTCGGTGATGTAGCCCTGCTCGCGCATCCGTGCCAGCACGCCGTCGCGTTGGCGCTTGGTCCTCGTCGGGCTCTCGGCCGGGTTGTACATCGAGGGTGAGGCGATCATCGCGGCGAGCAAGGCCGCCTCCGCAGGGGTGGCGTCGCGGGCAGCGTGGTTGTCGAGGTCGTCGTCGCTATCGAGGTCGACGTCGGCGCTACCGGTCGCGGCGCCGGGCGTGGTGGCGTTCGTCTGCTCGGGCTGGTCCTCGCCGAAGTAGGTGCGCACGGCCGCCTCGACGCCGTATGCGCCGTTGCCGAAGTAGACGCTGTTGAGGTACTGGGTGAGCACCTTCTGCTTGGGCCACTCGCGCTCGAGGTGATAGGCGAGCGCGGATTCGCGCAGCTTCTGGAAGACCGATCGCTTGTTCTGGGCCGCGAGCGCGTTCTTCACGAACTGCTGAGTGATCGTCGACCCACCCTGAACTGCCCCCTGGCGTCGGAGGTCTTGCCAAAGCGCCCGCCCGATGCCCTTGTAGTCGACGCCCTCGTGTTCGAAGAACCGCCGGTCCTCGATCGCGATCACCGCGTTCTTGATGTTCGGAGAGATGTCGCCAGAGCCGACAAGGATCCGATTGTTGTTGCCGGTCAGCTCGGCGAGCTGCTCGGGCTCGGCGCCCCTGGTAGTCGGCGCCGCGGTGACGATCGAGTTCTTCGCGTGCTTGTACTCGGCCTTGTTCTCGAGCTCGGGCAGGTCGCTTGCGACCGCCATCATCATCCCGAACACAGTCGCGATCAGGGCCAACACCCCGAGCCCGGCCAGGATGAATGCCAGTCGAAGCTTCTTCAGCTTCGGCCTCTGGCGCGAAGGTCGTTCGGGAGCCGACCCGCCCGACGGCTGGCCGGGAGGCCCGGAGACAGGCGGCGGGAGGACTGTGGTCGGCGGCTCCTGCATGAGTGCGGCCGCACGGGCGTGGCTGCTCAGCTGCGGTGGCGCAGCGGTTCCGCCGTGCGACGCGAACGCGTGGCCGGGCTGGGGAGACGGAGCTGTCCGGCCCGATCCGACGACGGCGGCAGTCTAGCATTGGCCTCATGACGGATTCGGCCGCCGACCCTGCTCGGTTCTTCACCCGCAACGCCGTCGATGCGCTGCCCGTCGGGGCGCTCGCGCGCCGGCTCGCCGACGAGAGCCCGCTTCGTGTGAAGCTCGGCATCGACCCCACGGCGCCCGACATTCACCTCGGGCATACCGTCGTTCTGCGCAAGCTGCGCGAGTTCCAGGATGCGGGCCACACGGTGGTGTTGATCATTGGTGACTACACCGCTCGCGTGGGGGACCCGAGCGGACGTTCGTCTACGAGGCCACTCCTGTCGGGTGAGGAGATCGACGCCAACGCGGCGACCTTCCAGCGCCAGGCCTTCACGGTCCTGGATCCCGGGCGCACGGTGGTGCGACGCAACAGCGAGTGGCTCGACATGTCGATGGAGCGTCTCTTCTCGCTCGCGCGTGGGTCGACGGTAGCTCAGTTGCTGGAGCGCGACGACTTCGCCAAACGCTTCGCGGACCACCGGCCGATCTCGATCCTCGAGCTGCTCTATCCGCTGCTACAAGGCTACGACTCGGTCGAGGTCCACTCCGACGTCGAGCTGGGTGGGACCGACCAGAAGTTCAACCTGCTCCTCGCACGGGACATCCAGCAGGCTCACGACGTACCGCCACAGTCGATCTTGACGATGCCGATCCTGCCCGGGGTCGACGGCGTCATGCGAATGTCCAAGTCGGCTGGCAATCACATCGGCGTGACCGAGTCACCTGACCAGATGTTCGGGAAGCTGATGCGGGTGCCGGATGGTGCGATGGCCACGTACTACGAGCTGTTGATGGACCGGTCGCTCGACCCGCGCGAACCGCCTGTCGCCTCAAAGCGGCTACTCGCTCGTACGCTGGCCGGACGCTTCCATGGCGAGGATGCGGGCATCGCGGCTGAGCAGCGGTTCGATCGCATGCACGTCGCGCGTGAGACGCCCGAGGAGGTCGAGGAGCATGAGGTTGCGCGCGGCGCGGGCCAGGTTCACCTCCCTACGTTGCTGCGCGACGCCTTCGGCATCTCGACGTCTGAGGGCCGGCGCCTCCTGAGCCAAGGCGGAGTCAAGCTGGACGGGGACCCGCTTCCCGCGTCCCCGCTGGACGTTCCGGCCGACGCACTCGACGGCGCTGTCCTGCAGGCGGGAAAGCGGCGATTCAGGCGCCTCCGAATCGCCTGACGGTCGTCGGGCTGGCGTTTGGCCCCGAGGCGCTATACTTCTCGATCCCGCGAGGGCCCCGTTGGGCGAAGCTCCCGTGCCTCGTGCCGAGAGGCCGACAAGCGCGTCAGACTCGCCACCACGGAGTACCGGCGGGGAGGTGCTATCCAGGGCGTGGAACACCGTCGCGGAGAGTGCGGAGGTCTTTGAAAACTCAGCAGCATGTACGACTTGGGCTCTTCGGAGTCCAGATCGTGTCCAGAGGTTCGACCCGCGGACGAGGCCAAGGCCTCGGACGAGGGCGTAACTGAGTAACCCGTCGATTCGAGGGCTGACGTAGGTGTACGTCTGTTGGCCCGCAGTTCGAATCGACAGCTTTCCTTGAGACAGCGTCAACCGATCGCTTGCGACCGGTTGACGCGCAGGTCTTTCACGGAGAGTTTGATCCTGGCTCAGGACGAACGCTGGCGGCGTGCTTAACACATGCA
>Ga0136615_10000898_pt1 | contig 13965 bp, 16 predicted proteins | sample AntDrymUQ2882206_2_FD_106647 | JGI IMG/M metagenome (GOLD analysis project Ga0136615, IMG submission 106647) | Polar desert sand microbial communities from Dry Valleys, Antarctica - metaG UQ288 (22.06) | ecosystem: Environmental > Terrestrial > Soil > Desert | place: Antarctica: Dry Valley...
CCGCGAGTACGTGCGCGAGCTCGGCGCGTCCGAGATCGTGGACTACACCGCCGGTGATTGGGTCGCCGCGGTTCGCGAACGGGTCGGCGCCGCCGCCGCCGCGCTGCTCGAAGCGGTTGGCGGCTGGCCGCGACCGGCGGGGGCGAGCGCGACGGCAGCCGTCGCCGCTAGTCCTCGTCCCAGTCGTCATCGAGGTCGATGTCGAGGCCGAGGGCGACCGCGACCTCCCGGCCCACCGCCACGCGGACGAGTTCGACCAGCTCGAGGCGCGCCAGCGCCCGCGCCTCCAGCGGGCGGCGGTAGACGGTGACGCGGGCGCGGCCGCGCCCGTCGGCGGGGTGGAACTCGGCCAGGGCGACTTCCTCGGCGCCGGGCGGGGGCTCGGGCGGGACGTCGACGATCTCCAGCTCGGCGTCCTCGAGCGCCTCCAGGAGGGGCTCGGGCAGCGTGGCGAGCGCGTCCTCGGTGAGCCGGGCGAAACGGGTGGCGTCGCGCAGGCGGAAGCCGTCCGACGGCCGTCGCCGTTGGTCGTTGTCGCTGCGCGACGCGCGCCCGTGGCGGTCCTCCGGCATGCGCAGGACTGTAGCGACCGGGTGAGCTCGCCGGACAGGGGGCGGCTCGCGAGGATCGAGCGGTGTGTGTTCTACCGTTCGCTCATGGCCGAGAACCGCAGCTGCAGCCGGACGGGGTGCAACCGTCCCGCAGCGGCATCCCTGTCCTTCCGCTACGAGACCCGCCAGGTGTGGGTGACCACCCTCCAGGCCCGCTCCGGCACGCGCTACGACCTGTGCGCCGAGCACGCCGACACGCTGACCGTCCCCAGAGGCTGGCGCCGCAAGGAGGAGCGACCCCGCAACCCCCGCCGCACCCCCCAGCCCCCCGCCGGGTCCCCCGCCGGCGCGCCGGCCGCGGCCCAAGCCCTGGCAGCCGAGCGCGCCACGGCGGTCGAGCCGGCCGGGCCTGCGGCGCCCACCGCGGTCGAGCGGGTGGCGTCGCGTGCGGCGCCGCACGTGCCCGTGGACCGCTACGCGCGGCTGCTGTCCGAGCTCCCGCGCCTGGCCGCGCAGACCCCGCCGCCCAGCTCGGCGCCCGACCCCGCCGCAGAGGAACGACCCGGTGCCGATACGCGCCCAGCCGCCGATACGCGCCCAGCCCGCGGCCAGCGGCGCCGGGCGCGGCCAGCCGCGAGCGGGGAGGCGGTGGTCACCGCCGAGGCCGAGGTCGCCGCACAGCTCGCCATTCCGGTCAACGACCGCGCCGCGCCCGATGCCGTGGTCGTCTCGCTGGCCGAGCTCGCCGGCGCCCGCCGCCGCTCAACCCGGGAGCCACTGCGGCACTAAGGTGCTGCCGCGCGTGGCGACGGGCTAGTCCTTTCTGGCCAGGGGAAACACTTACACCGGGCCATGGGTGGCACGGGGGAGCGCGCCGACACCTTCGGGGAGACAGGAAGACCCCTGGGAACGAGTGAGGAGGCCCCCCGTGCACTGTGCGAGCTGCAGTTCGATGAACCTCGTGACGGTCAGGCTGACGGTCGGCTCGATCCCCGTGCTGTTCGCGTCGTGCCGCGCGTGTGAGCACCGCTGGTGGACCGACCTGGAGGGCGACCGGCTGATCGCGCTCGACGAGGTGCTGGACCGGGTCGCCGCCTGATCGCTGCGAGGGCGTTCCTCCGGTCGTCCACCCGGGAAGGGTCGCGAGAAGCGGCGCTTGCGGTCTCACCGCCTAGGATGCGTGCGCTGTCCCCTCTCCAGGAGCCCGCATGCGCGATCTCGGTCCCATCGTCAAGGCCTATGACGTCCGCGGCGTGGTCGGTGAGCAGCTGGACGCCGACACCGCGCGTGCCCTGGGTCGCGCCGCGGGCGTCGAGTTGCAGGGCTCGGCCATCGTGGTCGGCAGGGATATGCGGCCGTCGGGCGTGGAGTTGTCCGCGGCCTTCATGGAGGGCGTGCGCGAGCAGGGCGTGGACACCGTCGACATCGGCCTGGCCTCCACGGACCTGCTCTATTACGCCTCCGGCCGGCTCGGGCTGCCCGGCGCGATGTGGACCGCCTCGCACAACCCGGCGCGCTACAACGGTCTGAAGCTGTGCCGGGCCGGGGCGGAACCGGTCGGCATCGAGACCGGCCTGGCCGCGATCCGCGACCGCGCGCAGGCCCGGGACTTCCCCGAGGCCGCCGCGCCCGGCGGCCATCGCGAGGCCGACCTCCTCGACGAGTACGCGGAGCACGTGCGCGGCTTCGTCGATGTCTCCAAGCTCCGCCCCGTCAAGGTGGTGGTGGACGCCGGCAACGGCATGGGCGGGCTGGTGGTCCCGGCGGTCTTCTCCGAGTTGCCCGTCGAGCTCGTGCCGCTGTTCTTCGAGCTGGACGGCAACTTCCCGAACCACCCGGCCAACCCGATCGAGCCCGAGAACCTCGTCGACCTGCAAGAGGCGGTGGTCTCCGAAGCTGCCGACATCGGGCTGGCCTTTGATGGGGACGCGGACCGCATGTTCTGCGTCGACGAGCAGGGCGCCCTCATCTCACCATCGCTCGTGACCGCGGTCATCGCGCAGACGATGCTGGAGCGCAACCCCGGGTCGGTGGTGCTCTACAACCTCATCGTGTCGCGGGTGGTGCCCGAGACCGTCGAGGCAGCGGGCGGGCATGCCGTCCGCACGCGTGTCGGGCACTCCTTCATCAAGACGGTGATGCGCGAGACCGGGGCGATCTTCGCCGGTGAGCACTCGGGCCACTACTACTTCCGCGACAACTTCCGTGCCGACTCCGGGCTCATCGCCGCAGTCGTCCTGCTCGAGGCTCTCGGCCGCAGCGGCGGGACGGCCTCCGCGCTGGTGGCGCCCTACGACCGCTACGCCGCCTCGGGCGAGCTGAACACCGAGGTGGCGGACCAGCGCGCCGCCATGGAGCGCGTGGCCTCCGAGCTCGGCGACCAGGGCGAGGCGGACTGGGCGGATGGCCTGACGCTCACATCGCAGCGCTGGTGGTTCAATCTGCGGCCGTCCAACACCGAACCGCTGCTGCGCCTCAACGTGGAGGCGGACGACACGGCGACCATGGAGCGCACGCGCGACCGCGTCCTTGAGCTGATCCGTAGCTGATCCCGCACCCGTTCAGGAGGTCTTTGCGCCGTGGCCGTCGCCCCCGAGTTGATCGAGTTGCTCATCTGCCCCGCATGTCACGGGGAGATTGAGTACAAAGACCGCCGCAACCTGATCATCTGCACCTCCTGCGGACGCCAGTACCCGGTCCGCGACAACATCCCGGTGATGCTGGTCGAGGAAGCGACGATCCCCGCGCCGCGCAAGCCCCCGCGCGACGCCGAGGGCAGCACGTGAACCTCGACGACTCGACCACCTTCGAGGGCCTCGACCCCGCGGACGCGCTCGGCGACGTCGAGCGCAGCGCCGAGCAGTGGGCGGACGCCCGGCGCCGTGCCGACGTCACCCTCGACCTCGCCGGGATCGACCACGTGGTGGTGGTCGGCATGGGCGGCTCCGGCATCGCCGGGGACGTCGTGGCCGCGGTGGCCGCCGCGGAACCGGCCAGCGCGCCGGCTGCGCGCCTGCCGATCCTGGTGCACAAGGGCTACGGCGCGCCGCCCTACGTTGGCCCGCGCACGCTCGTCGTCGCCTGCTCCTACTCCGGCGGCACCGAGGAGACGCTGTCCGGCGTCGACGCAGCGCTCAAGGCCGGCGCCCGAATGTTCGCCGTCACGCAGGGCGGGGCGCTGGGGGAGCGCGTCGAGGCCGCCGGCGCGCCGATGGTGCAGATCCCGGCGAGCACCCGCCAGCCGCGGCACTCGCTTGGCTACCTCGCGGTGCCGGTGCTCGTGGCCCTGGGTCTCGACGCCGGGCTGGGCGAGGCCGTCGAGGTCCAGGCGGAGCTCGCCGCCGCCACCGCCCGTGACATCAGGACGGCGGACAACCATGCCAAGCAGCTGGCCTTGCGCCTGGCCAGCGGCAGCGTGCCGCTGGCCTGGGGCGCGCGCGGGCTGGGCGCGGTCGCGGCCTACCGCCTCAAGTGCCAGCTGAACGAGAACGCCAAGCTGCCCGCCTACTGGGCCGAGGTGCCGGAGCTGGACCACAACGAGATCGTCGGGCTGCAGGAGCCCTCCCCGCTGGCCGGCAACCTCGGGCTCGTCCTGCTGCGCGACCCCCACGGGGAACACACCCGGATCGCCACGCGCTTCACCGTCACCGAGGAGCTGGTCCGCCGGCGCTTCGCGTGGATCGCGGAGGTCGCGGCGGCGGGGGAGTCGCCGGTCGCTCGTCTGGCCTCGCTGCTGCTCCTGGCCGATCTCGCCAGCGTCTACACCGCCCTCGAGCTGGGCCACGACCCCACGCCCATCCCGTCGATCGACCGGCTGAAGCAGGCGCTGGCGGACTCGTGACCACGGTCGCCGCCGCCCTGGCCGAGCGCCTGGCGGGGTTCGCCCCCCGGGTGCTGCTGACGCTGGGATCGGGCCTCGGCGCGCTCGCCGATGAGATCCCCGACCCCCTCACCGTGCCCTTCGCTGACATCGGGCTGCCGGCCTCGACCGCGCCCGGCCACGCGGGCCGCCTGGTGGCCGGCACGCTCGCCGGGGTGCCGGTGCTCGTGGCGCAGGGCCGTGTCCACCTGTACGAGGGCGCGCCCGTCGGGCGGGTCGTGGCCTGCGTGCGGGCCGCGGCCGAGGTCGGGGTGACCAGCTTTGTGGTGACGAACGCCGCGGGCGGGCTGGACCCCGCCTTCGTGGCCGGCGACCTGATGCTCCTGCGCGACCACCTCAACCTCACCGGCGCCTCGCCGCTGCTGGGCGGGCCGACCTTCATCGACATGGCCGACGCCTACGACCCGGCGCTGCGCGCGGCGGCGCTGGCGGCCGCCGCGGACGCGGGGGAGCGCCTGGTGGAGGGCGTCTACGCCGGGCTGGTGGGTCCCGCGTTCGAGACCCCGGCGGAGGTGGCGATGCTGCGCGGTTTCGGCGCCTCGGCGGTCGGCATGTCGACGGTGTCGGAGGTCATCGCCGCCCGCGCCCTTGGCCTGCGGGTCGCCGGCTTCTCGCTGATCACCAACGTGCACCGGCCCGGCGGCACGCCGACGCACCACGCCGAGGTCCTCGACGTCGGCGCCGCCGCCGGCCCCCGCCTCGCCGTCGTGCTGCGCGGGCTCATCGCGGGGTTGTCCACGGGCTGAGGCGCCCCCGACGCGACGCCCTCGCCGTGCCGTGCGAATGTCGCGGGCATGGTGCACGATGAGGACCTCACGCAAGGAGGCGACCGATGCCGGAGCCCGCGCTCAAGCGGCGCTACACCTACGACGACCTCGCCCTGTTCCCCGAGGACAACCTGCGGCGCGAGCTCATCGACGGCGAGCTCATCGTGAGCCCGTCGCCAAGGCCGCGGCACCAGGCCGTGGCGGGCGAGCTGTTCTACGAGCTCATGACCTGGGTGCGCGAGCACGGGGGCAAGGCCTTCATGGCGCCGCTCGACGTGAAGTTCTCCGACGTCACGGTGCTGGAGCCCGACGTGCTGTTCATGCGCGTCGAGCACCTCGACCTGCTGACGGAGCGGTTCATCGCGGGGGCGCCGGACGTGGTGGTCGAGGTGTCCTCGCCGTCCACGCGCCACCTCGAGCTGATGCGCAAGCGCTCGGTCTACGAGGCCTTCGGCGTGGCCGAGTACTGGTACGTCGACCTCGAGGTCGATCGCATCGAGATCCACCGGCTGATCGACGGCGTCTATCCCGCCCCCAGGATCCTGCAGCGGAGCGACACGCTGGAATCACCCGAGGTCCCGGGGTTCTCGGTGCCGGTGACGCAGCTGCTCGACGCCCTGTAGGAAGCGCGCGAGAGCCCCCGGCCGGCCCTTGCTAGGCTGGCCCTGCCGTCCCGTGCCGACCTGTGGAGACCTCGCCATGCCCGCGCTGCCGCCCTACGACGTCGCCGACCTGGACCTCGCCCCCGAGGGCCGCGCGCGCATCGAGTGGGCGGACCGCTCGATGCCGGTGCTCCGCGCCATCCGCGAGCGCTTCGAGGCCGAGCGGCCCCTCGCCGGCCACGTCATCGCCGCCTGCCTGCACGTCACCACCGAGACCGCGAACCTCATGCGCACCCTCGCGGCGGGCGGCGCCCAGGTCACCCTGACCGCGAGCAACCCGCTGTCCACCCAGGACCCGACCGCCGCCGCGCTCGTCGCCGAGTACGGCATCGCCACCTATGCGGTGCGCGGCGAGGGCAACGAGCTGTACTACAAGCACATCGACGCCGCACTCGACACCCTGCCCGCCATCACCATGGACGACGGCTGCGACCTGGTGAACCGCCTGCTCGCCCAGCGTCCCGAGCAGGCGCTGCGGGTGATCGCGGGCACCGAGGAGACCACGACGGGCGTGATCCGCCTGCGCGCCATGGAGAAGGCCGGCGCGCTGCGCTACCCGATCGTCGCGGTGAACGACACGCCCACCAAGCACCTGTTCGACAACCGCTACGGGACCGGGCAGTCCACGCTGGATGGCGTCATCCGCGCCACCAACGTCCTGATCGCCGGCAAGACCGTGGTGGTGGCCGGGTTCGGTGACTGCGGCCGCGGCCTGGCCTCCCGCGCGAAGGGCCTCGGCGCGGACGTCGTGGTCACCGAGATCGACCCGATCCGGGCGCTGGAAGCCACGATGGAGGGCTACCGGGTCCTGCCGATGGGCGAGGCCGCCGCCGTCGGCGACATCTTCATCACGGTGACGGGCAACACCTCGGTGCTGCGCGCCGAGCACTTCGAGCGCATGAAGGACGGCGCGGTCGTCGCGAACTCCGGGCACTTCGACGTGGAGATCGACATCCCCGCGCTGGAGAAGATGAGCACGGGGCGCACGCTGGTCCGCCCCAACGCCGAGCAGTACACGCTGAGCGCGGGCGCGCGCATCATCCTGCTGGCCGAGGGCCGCCTGGTGAACCTCGGCGCCGCCGAGGGCCACCCCGCCGCGGTCATGGACATGAGCTTCGCCAGCCAGTGCATGGCGGTGGAGTGGGTCGCCCGCAACGCCGAGCGTCTCGAGCCCCGGGTGTACGAGCTGCCCGCCGACCTCGACGCCGACGTCGCGCGACTGAAGCTGGCGAGCATGGGGCGCACGATCGACACCCTGACCCCGGAGCAGGAGCACTACCTGAGCTCCTACGATCTTGGCACCTGACGCGTTGGGGGTCCTCGCCGAGCTCGAGGCGGTCCTGGTCAGCCGTCGCGACCAGCCGGCGCCCGCAGACTCATACTCAGTAGACCTGCTGAGGGATCCGGTGAAGGCGCAGCGCAAGATCATGGAGGAGGCCTTCGAGCTCTGCCTGGAGCTGGGCCGGCCCGCGCCGGACCCCGGCCGCACCGCCGAGGAGGCGGCCGACGTGCTGTTCTCCATCCTCGCGGGGCTGGTCGGCGCGAGGGTCGGCCTCGACGCGGTCCTGGCCGAGCTGGCGGAGCGGCGCCGGTGAGCTGGGTCGCCCCCCCGTCCACCGCCCGCCTCGCCGTCCCCTCCGGGGGGCGCCTGCGGGAGGAGTGCCTGGCGCTGCTGTCCGCGGCGGGCGTGGCGACCGGCATGCTGCACGGCTCGGGGTCCATCGCGGCGGTCGAGGGGCTCGCGCTCATCGAGATGCGCCCGCGTGATGCGGCCGCGGCCCTCGCTGCCGGGCAGCTCGACGCGGCGTTCCTGGCCACCGACATCGTCGCCGAGCACGAGCTGGAGGACCTGCCCACGCTGGCGCTGGGCTTCTCGCGCTCCGAGCTGGTGGTGGCCAGCCGTGACGACGACGGGCGCAGCGGCCTCGCCGACCTCGAGGGCGGGGTGGTGGCGACGCACCTGCCGGACCTGACCAAGCGGACGTTCGCCGGCAAGGACATCGCCGTCACGGTGGTAGCGATGGGCGGTTCGCTGGAGGGCGTCTGCGCGGCCGGGCTGGCCGACGCGATCGTGGACCTGCGTGAGACGGGCACCAGTCTGGCGACGAACCGCCTGCGGGTCCTGGAGGTCCTGCGGCGCTGCGAGGCGCTGTTCGTGCGCCGGGCCGCGGATCACGCCCCCGCCCACCGCGAGCACGCCACGACCGTGCTCGACGACCTCGTCCTGCGCCTGGAGGCGGTGCTGACGGCGCGGCGTCACCGCTACGTCACCCTGCACGTGCCCCCGGACCGCCTCGACGCCCTGCGCGCCCTGTTCCCGGGACTCGCGTCGCCCACGGTACTGCCCCTCGCGGGCCGCGACGACCTCGTCGCAGTCCACTTCGTGGTCGCCCGCTCCGAGCTGTGGGGCCGCCTCGGCGACCTGCGCGCCGTGGGCGCCACCGGCATCGTCGCCTTTACTCCCGAGGCCCTTCTCCCCTGACCCGGCACCCGAGCACCATCGCCGTCATTCATGACGCAGAACGCGCACACGTGGGCGGAACCGAGCGACGTGAGCACCCTGGGCGTCCTATCCGACGCCGAGGGTGCACGGGTGGGGTGTCGTCATCCACAGCGGCCGAGGCCCGTGTCTGGGGGAGCGGGCTCCCGCCCCTACCGTGTACCGGCCATGGCGGGGCTCGCGCGGTCGGTCGGTGATCTGGTGCTGCCCCTGCGGTGTCCCGCCTGCGCAGCGCCGGGGGCTCCGGTGCTCTGCGCTCCCTGCGCCGCGCTGCTCGCAGCGCTGGCGCTGCCCGAGTTCGGCGCGGAGCCACTGGAGGACAGCGTGGTGGCGATCGGCGCGTACGCCTACGCCGGTGTGGCCGCGAAGGTGGTGCGCGGGCTGAAGCTGAGCGGGCGCTGGGCGGGTGCGGTCGCGTTGGGACAGCAGCTGCGCCGCACGCTGGACCTGCCACCCGCGACGCGCGTGCCCGTCACCTGGGTGCCGTCCAGCCCGCGCCGACGTCGTGCCCGTGGCGTCGAGCTCCCCCGTCTGCTCGCCGGGCCGCAGGCCGTCCGGCTGCTCGATGCCGTGGGCGACCCTCCCGACCAGACCGCCCTGCCCGCGGCGCAGCGCCGCGCGGGCGCCCGTGGCGCGTTCGCCTCCCGCGGCCCGGTCCCGCCCGCCGTGGTGCTCGTGGACGACGTGCGCACCACCGGCGCCACCGCGACCGCCGCCGCCCTGGCGCTGCGCGCGGCCGGTGCGCGCCGGGTCCTCGTCGTCACCTTCGCCGTCGGCGGCGACGAAGCCCGGCGGGCGGTCTAGACACGCGGCGCTCCAGGTCCCCGCCAGCTGGCCACCGCGCCGGCGGCGAACAGCAGCACCACGGTGATCGCCTGCTCGGCGGAGTCGATGCGCAGGCTGTTGTAGGTGGTGAAGAAGAAGTTGTAGGAGAGCGCGGCGGCGAGGGCGGCGATCAGACCGCCCGTGGGGCCGTCCGCCACGGCGGCCACCGCCACCAGCGCGACGTAGAGGATGGCGACGTTCTGGCGCGCATCTACGGCGGCGGACCGGCGCCGGGCGACCGCGTCTTCGCACCCGTCGAGCGCGTCGTCTGCCGCGCCACGGCCGTCGACCCAGAGCGCGAGCAGCGCTGGACCACCTACGCCTACTCCGTCCTGGCGTTCAGCCTCGTGTCGGTGTTGTTTCCTCTACGCGTTGCAGCGCCTGCAGCAGCTCCTTCCCCTGAACCCGGACGGCTTCAGCGCGGTCAGCTCCGACTCCTCCTGGAACACCGCCGTCCGCTTCACCACCAACACCAACTGGCAGGGCGCTTCGTCCGCTGATCCGTCAGCGGCGCGCCGAGCCGGCGGCGGCTGGGCGCTCGGCCTCGGCGGCCTCATCGGGGATGCGGTAGGGGACGCTGGTGGTGATGACGCCGCGCTCGAACAGCAGCATGCCCTTGATGATGAGCGCGGTCTGGTTGTGCAGCGGCTGCTGATACCAGTGCGGCAGGACGAACTCCGGCAGCACGCATGACACGATCACGCGACGCCCGTCCGGGGAGAACTCGCGGACGTAGTCCCGCACCGCGTCGGTGATCGAGCGGAACGGGCTGTCGATGACCTCCAGCGGCACCCCGACGTCCCAGTCGTCCCAGTCCTGCAGGATCCGCATCGAACGGCCGGTGTCGAGGTTCACCGACAGCGCCCGCAGCGACGTGGGGTTCAGCCCGCGCGCGAACGCCAGCGCCCGCAGGGTCGCCTTGTTTACCGCCGACGTCAGCACCACCACGTGGTGCTCGCTCGGCTCCTCCACGGTGTAGTCGCCGTCGGGCCGGTCGGGCGAGGTGACGTCGGTGACCAGCAGGTCGCCCTCGCCCAGCAGCGAGGACTTGATGCGCAGGTCGAGGACGTGCTCACGCACCTGCTCGAGCCAGCCCGAGGACAGCTGTTCGGCGACCAGCGCGGTGGTGAAGGCCTCGGGGTGCGTGTCGGCCTCGGCGACCAGCGCCTCCCGCAGCCGGTCGACCGCACCGGGCTTGCGCCCGTCGGCGATCATCTTGAGGTCGACGTCCGGCGCCAGGGCCGTCCAGCGCTCCTCGAGGTCGTCCACCAGCGGGACGGCGAAGGCGGTGATGGACGCGGCGCCGACGCCGTGGGCGTAGCTCAGCGCCCGCGCCGCGGCCTCGTCCACGCGGTCCAGCACGATGTAGACCCGCTGGGGACGGACGGGCTCGGCCTCCATCATTCCCGCGCGCAGCTGCACGCTGACTCGCCGGTAATGGGAGTGGATGCGGGCCATCAGGAACACCAGCGCGGGGATGGCGACGATGACGATCCAGGCGCCGCCGGCGAACTTGGTCACCGCCACGACGATCAGCACCACGAAGGTGACCAGCGCGCCCACGCCGTTGATGAGCGCGCCGCGCTGCCAGTTGGGCTCCTTGACGCGACGGTGATGGACGACCATCCCGGTCTGGGACAGCGTGAAGGAGGTGAACACGCCCACGACGTAGAGCTGGATGAGTTGCGTGACCTCGGCGCGGAAGATGATGAGCAGCACCGACGCCGCCCCGGCGAGGAGGAGGATCCCGTTGGAGAACGCCAGGCGGTCGCCGCGGCTCACGAACTGCCGCGGCAGGAACCTGTCGATCGCAAGGAACGACGCGAGCCGTGGAAAGTCAGCGTAGGCCGTGTTCGCGGCCAGGATGAGGATGGCCGCGGTGACCACCTGGACCAGGTAGAAAGCCAGGTTGCGGCCACCGAACACCGTCTCGGCGATCTCTGCCATGACCGTCAGTTCCGTGCCCTCGGTGTGGACGATGTTCGTCGCGTCGGCCAGGTAGCTGGTCCCCACGAACATGGTGATGGACATCACGCCCATGATCGCCAGGGTCTGCGCCGCGTTGCGGCTCTGCGGGTAGCGGAAGGCCGGGACACCGTCGCTGATGGCCTCGACACCGGTCAGCGCCGTGGCGCCGGACGAGAACGCCTGCAGCAGCAGGAACAGGGTCAGCACGGTCTCGGGCTCGACCGAGGTGCCCGCGCTGGTCGCTTGCGGGCACCCGCCGATGCACTGCACAAGTCCACTGCCGATCATCACGAAGACCGTGAGGACGAACAGGTAGGTGGGCGCAGCGAAGAGTGCACCAGCCTCCTTGACCCCGCGCAGGTTCGCCAGCGTCACCACGGCGACGAAAGCCAGCGCGATCGGCACGCGGAACGGCGCGGCGTCCGGCAGTGCGGACACGATGGCCGCGACGCCCGCCGCGATCGACACCGACACGGTCAGCGTGTAGTCGATGAGCAGCGCGCTGGCGGCGGTCAGCCCGGGGACGTCGCCGAGGTTCTCGCGCGCCACGATGTAGGCGCCGCCGCCGTGCGGGTAGGCGCGCACGGTCTGGCGGTAGCTCACGACCACGACCGCGAGCAGCGCCGCCACGCCCAGCGCCAGCGGCATGATGTTGGAGAACGCCCCGGCGCCTGCCAGCACCAGGACGAGCATCATCTCCTGGGTCGCGTATGCGGTGGAGGACAGCGGGTCCGAGGAGAAGACCGGCAGCGCCATCCACTTCGGCAGCAGCTGGTGCTTGAGCTCGCTGGAGGCCCGGGCCCGCCCCACGAGCAGGCGTTTCAGCGACGCGACGGCCATTAGTACTTCGACTCCCATTGATGTGGGAGCGGGGGATCGCCCCGCTCGCGCGAGCCGCCGGTGCGGGCGCTCGGCGGGCTATGGTAGGCGCGCCGGAAGCGGACCGTCCGCCCCCCCGAGTCCTACTGGAGTTTGCCCGTGCACGCGATCATCGCCGGCTGCGGGCGGGTGGGTCACCAGCTGGCGGTCACCCTCACGCGCCGCGGTCACGGCGTGGTGATCATCGACAAGAACCCGGCGGCGTTCCAGCGCCTCCCCGAGGACTTCAGCGGCCGCACGCTGCGCGGCATCGTGTTCGACCGCGGGGCCCTGGAGACCGCCGGGATCCGCAAGGCCGGCGCCTTCATCGCCGTCACCAGCGGGGACAACTCCAACATCGTGGCCGCCCGCACGGCCCGCGAGCGCTACGGCGTGGACCGCGTGGTCGCGCGCATCTACGACCCCACCCGTGCGGAGATCTTCGAGCGCCTCGGCATCACGATCGTGGCCTCGGCCCGCTGGACGGCCGACGCGGTGCTGTCTCAGCTCACCCCGTCCGACGAGCGCCAGAGCGCGATCGGTCCCGGGATGGGCGAGGTGGTCATGCTGACGCTGCGCGTGCCGGCGGGGGTCCACGGCGTCGCCGCGGAGCAGCTCGAGCGCCCCGGCAAGAGCGTGCTCGCGGCCCTGACCCGCGCTGGCAACACCACCGTGCCGGGGCAGGGTGCGCTGATCGCGGAGGGCGACCTGCTGCACATGGCCGTCGACCGCGCGGCGCTGGACGACGCGCGCAACGCAGTCCGGCTGCTCGCGGAGGAGGCGCAATGAAGGTCGTCGTGACGGGCGCCGGCAACGTCGGGCGCTATCTCAGCCTGAACCTCGCCGATCGGGGTCACCAGGTGACCCTCGTCGAGCGCACCCGCACGGTGCTCGACGCCCTCGGCGAGTGCGACCTGCGCATGCAGCTCGGCGACGCCTGCTCGCCGGAGGTGCTGGAGGCGGCCGGGCTGCGTGAGGCGGACGTGGTGGTCGCCGCGACCGGCGACGACGAGGACAACCTGGTCATCAGCCTGCTCGCGAAGCAGGAGTTCGCCGTCCCGCGCGTGCTCGCCAGGGTCAACCACCCCACCAACGAGTGGCTGTTCGACGAGTTGTGGGGCGTGGACCTCGCCGTCAGCCCGCCGCACCTGCTCACCGCTTTCGTGGAGGAGGAGGTGACCGCCGGTGACCTCGTATCGCTGCTGAAGCTGGAGCGCGGCCGGGTGGAGCTGCTGGAGGTGCGCCTCGACGCGAGCTCGGCCGCGGTCGGCCATCGTGTCGAGGACCTCGCCCTGCCCGGCGACGTCACGCTGGTCGCGGTCATCCGCGACGGCCACGTGAACCCGTGCCGCGGCAAGACCCCGTTCAACGAGGGCGACGAGGTCATCGCCCTCGCCTCCGTGGAGCGCCACGACGAGCTGCGTCGCCTGCTGATCGGCTAGCCGCCCGGCTACGCGTACGGCTCGGCGACGAGCGCGTATTCCGGGTTGCGCATTCGGTACACACCGTCGGTCTGCGAGACCGTGCCGGTGAGCCGGAGCCCCGCGCCCAGCTCCACGCCGGGCAGGCGCGTGCGCCCCGTCCAGGTGGCGATGAGGCGCCCGGCCCCGTCCTCGACGGTGACGTCGAGGCTGCGGCCGGGCACGAGCAGCATGCGGCTCACGACCCCCACCGCGACGGCCGGATGACGGGGCTGCAACTCGTCCAGCGGCGTGGCGTCGACGTACTCGCCGCGCCAGGTGCGCAGATCCTGGGCACGCGCGAGCGCAGCGGGGTCCTCATCGGGCATCGCCGCGCAGGATAGCTCCACCCCGGCAGAAACTCCGGGCTGCGGCTGCGCCGCCGACCGAATGACTGGACGACCGCCTCCGGCGGCCAGAAACTCCGGGCTGCGGCTGCGCCGCCGACCGAACGACTGGACGACCGCCTCCGGCGGCCAGAAACCCTTGCGATA